>Ga0163150_10000064_pt1 | contig 186330 bp, 206 predicted proteins | sample OliLakLV19P2IB_FD_148628 | JGI IMG/M metagenome (GOLD analysis project Ga0163150, IMG submission 148628) | Freshwater microbial mat bacterial communities from Lake Vanda, McMurdo Dry Valleys, Antarctica - Oligotrophic Lake LV.19.P2.IB | ecosystem: Environmental > Aquatic > Freshwater > Lake >... | reverse complement strand
CAGTACCCGTTGAGGATACTTTTGTTGTTATACACAAAAGTATCTCGCAACAGCTTCGAATCCTCGTGGGCAAAATAGCACAAAACCCCTTTCGGGGTTTTGATTGCGGGCCCACGAGGATTCGAACATTACATGTTCAGTACCCGTTGAGGATACTTTTGTTGTTATACACAAAAGTATCTCGCAACAGCTTCGAATCCTCGTGGGCAAAATAGCACAAAACCCCTTTCGGGGTTTTGATTGCGGGCCCACGAGGATTCGAACCTCGGTCAACGGTTTTGGAGACCGCTATTCTACCACTGAACTATAGGCCCATGAGTGTGTACTATATCAAATTGAGATCCATTTTTTGAGACCTCTATTCAACTTCCAAACGAAGCGAGTGAAGCGGAAGTTCACTTCCATTTCCGAGCTGAGTGCAGGAAGCAAGCTCTGCTTACAGGGACAAGTGAGGAAATGTGAAAGTGTACTTTCATAATTTCCGAGCGCAGTCCATGCAAGCTCTGCTTACAGGGACAAGTGAGGAAATATGAAAGTGTACTTTCATAATTTCCGAGCGCAGTCCATGCAAGCTCTGCTTACAGGGACAAGTGAGGAAATGTGAAAGTGTACTTTCATAATTTCCGAGCGCAGTCCATGCAAGCTCTGCTTACAGGGACAAGTGAGGAAATGTGAAAGTGTACTTTCATAATTTCCGAGCGCAGTCCATGCAAGCTTTGCTTACAGGGACAAGTGAGGAAATGTGAAAGTGTACTTTCATAATTTCCGAGCGCAGTCCATGCAAGCTCTGCTTACCCCTAAACTATAGGCCCAAGCGCGTTAATACTAGTCGACAAACGCTTTGAAATCAATGACTATTGATTGTAGACAGAGAAATGTGCTGCAGTAATGCGGTTGACTACTGCTAGATTATCAGTATCAATTCCCATATTTTTTAGCGTGTTGTACTCCCCTTGCGAGCCCACTTCATAGACAGGACGCAACCCTGCTCCTTCCGCAGAAGCAATAAATGTCTTCACCTGAACTGCACTGCATGCGCCAGTAGCACAATTTGCATCAACACAAGTTCCTGCTGCATGACAACTGTTTTGATGAGTCATTGTCGGTGGATATGCTTCGGTAATACGCCAATCCATATCCTCATTTTGAAGTGCAGTATTTAGTGCGCCAAGTTTGGGTGCCAATGCCCCGCTTACTGAACATGAGGTCGCGGTAGTCTGCCCTGCACACGCACCAGCCTTAATTGGAAGCGAACCAGTTGTTACGCAGTCGGTACACTGTCGTGCACCGCCAGTACTTGAAACCACCCCTGAGGAAGGGGTGTTCGCAGATGGAGTGTTGGAAGTGAGTGATGGAGGAGCTGCGCATCTAATTTGCCAACGGTTACTATTGAGACCATCGCCGGTTAGACCTCTCATAAATACGTCTACGATGAGGTACGCGCAAAGAAGTATAACAAAGCCGATAATCACGTCGAACATCATGCTTTTCGCATGCTCAAGCGCACTTTGGTTGCCACCAGAAACAACAAGCTTTATTCCTGCATATGAGATAACCACAATTGCAAGCACTGCACCAAAACCAATAAACCACGCAATCACGTTGTTCAAAAGCTTCGCAATATCGCACACACTGCAATCTAGACCGTTACAAGGTACGAGACCCGCAGCGGCGGCAAATGATGGTACGGTGGATACCAAAAGCGCGACGATAAAAGCTGTCATAGCTTCATTCTATAGCAGTTCACTCGTCGAACGAAGTACAATTATGAACTTCACTCGAAGCGAAAGATGTGGTACGGTAGAGCCTGCGGAAAAGACCAAGTCTGCACAATACGAAGAATCATGCGTCGGTACTCAAGTGGTCAACGAGGGCAGACTGTAAATCTGCTGGCTCCGGCCTACGAAGGTTCGAATCCTTCCCGGCGCACACGCTAAGACTCCCTCTGGGAGTTTTTTCGTGTGCGCCGGGAGCACAGTCTGGGAGACTGTGCGTAAGGATTCGAAAAGGTTGTCGACAGTTTATGGAATAAATTGTCATACAACCTGAACAGATTCTGTAAGAATCGAAACTCCCTCCCGGCGCACCAAGGTATACATAAAATCACTGCTTTGAAACCAGTGATTTTATGTATAGAAAGCAAACTACTTTGCTTTCGTACCTTTGTGCGAGACGGAACGATGTCGTAGACGAGTGGAGAAACAGTGGCTACCCACTGTTTCTCGGTTCGAGAGCACTTAGCAGATTGCAAGTTTACGATGCAATGTGCTTAGTGACTCGTGAACACTAGCAAGTGGGATTTTTCTCTGGCCGGAAAGGATTCGAAGGCCACAAGAAATATGCTGGGAGCATGTTTCTGGAGAAACAGTGGGTAGCCACTGTTTCTCGGGTAGAGAGTACTCCGTATTTTGAATATGCAATATGAAAAATACTTAGTAACTCGTGACCGAACCTCGTGAAAGGATTCGAAATAAACTAGCGACAACCTGTACTGAAGCAGTAAGCTTCGAAACTCCGACCCGGCGCACAAACGTAAAAAATCTCCCCTGCGGGAAATTTTTACGTTTGTGCGAGACGGCGACATGTTTTGACATTTTCCTATGTCAAAACAATCGAGTCCGGTGAGAAAGTTCTTTACGAACGAAGTGAGTTTAGAAACTTGACCCCACAAAATAGTTAGTGACTCGTGACCTCTTTTGCGCCGAGAAGGATTCGAACAGCGGAAAAAAGTTGGGAAACTATTTTCGAGCCGTGTCCAGCGTTCTTATAGCGAAGCGAATTAGAAAATGTGTGACGAGTACTTCTCGACGCACCCCTAAAGAGATCATTTGTATCAAGGCTATTTTTATGGAGTAGAATAGAGTTAGTTTATTTTATTGGCCGTACCACTCCTTATACCAATCTTGCATATTCTTTATTTCTTTCGATTGTGACACTGTAATATTTTTTGCAAGCCCTGCCATTTCTGGTCGGTTAGTTCCTGCTTCGAGCATTTGAACCATCATAAGTGCAAGTTGATGATGCGGAATCATGGCCTCAAGAAATGCTTTGTCAAAATCAGTTGCAGTTTCGAGCGCATTCATGTCTTCCTGTCCCCCCATATGCATTCCGCTTCCTGACATCATGCCTCCTCCCATCATTCCTGTACTTCCTTTTGGAACGTCTGTCTGAAACCAACTCTGATACCAATTCTGCATATCATTGATTTCCTTAGTCTGACTATCAATGATAGCTGTAGCGAGCGTTGTGATTTCAGGACGCTTTGACTTTTCAAGAGCAAGTTTTGACATTGCCACAGCACCCTCATGATGAGGAATCATTTGTTGGATGAAATGCCTGTCGATATTCCCCATCATTTGGTTAATACTGCCACTTTGAGTATTTTGCTTATTACCCATCATTCTGCTATCACCGTCATACGATCGGGAAAACATTGACGCGCCAAATGTACTTGCCAAAACTAAACCGACAACCAAACCACCTACTCCATACATAATTTCATTGCTCACTGGTTGTGATTTTAATTATTAATGTACTTTAAAACAACTAAATCTTTCTATCTTATCTCTAGGTTAGACCCTTTCATCTATAGTACTCCTTACACATGACACTTGCATGAAGTATTCAAGATACCTTGCCATCTATTTTGATAAAAAGACCAAAATATTGACAACTGCTAATGTAAGTACAATCCTCATTAGTTTTTGTTTGCAACATTGAAAGGAATTGACATGTTCGATGCATTACGTACTCTCCTTGCAACTCGTAAGAAACGATTAACACGACAAGCTTGGAGTCTCATGAACGACAAGTCAGCTGAGAAAACTTGTTTGGTAATGAATATGGAGGGCATCCAGGGTTCAGATGAGTACTGGGATGAATACCATCGTGTCAAAGCACTCGGCGCAACAAATATCTATCCTACCCGAGAGCGGATGGCAATCTATCTTCGCAGATTCCATTTTTTGTTCTGGACAATTGTCCCAACGATAATCGCATGGAATATTGTCGAGTCGTCCGGTTACTCACGATACGCCATGGCAACGATACTACTTCTGCCAGTGTTTATTTTTGCCAGAATGGTGTTCGAAGCGTACTTTTACGATGAAGTACGCCAGTCACCTCAAAATAAACCTGCACTCCAAACCTAATATCTATAACTTTCAGAGCTCTCCCATGGAGAGCTTTTTTTCTTATCCACATCACATCACCAAAATTTAATAGAAGGAGTAGGATTGGATATAGAGACGCACAGGAGGTAAAAATGCGAAGCTCTCTGAAGGCCGTGTGTGTTGCGTTCTTTGTCACAGTAATGGGATTGACGATACCTACCACGCCTGCGCAAGCAGACGTGCAATCGTGCATAGCAGGTGCACTCACAAGTGCGAAAGCTGCAGGGTCTAACCAGATAATGCTCAAGTCGCTTTACAATGTTTATTTTGGCGAAGCATTGGCACAAAGTGCTGCCCGTAAAAGCTGGAAAAAACTTTCCGAAAGAGGCAGGTCAGATCAAGTTGTGCATGCACGAAAAGTAGTCTTGAGCATCGCGAGCAGACTTGCCGAATATGCAGGCGTCGAAATTGTCTATACGGTAACTACAGGCCCCGTCATTCAGGGAATAGCTCTGACAAAAGACGGCAATGTCGGCATGAAGTTCTACATGAGCGGTGAATGCAGTTTCAGCGATATCGCTATCTCTGGATACCCTTCACTCGCAAGCATGGTAGGCGACTTTAAGAAATTAACAGCCAACAAGGACAGGTAGCAAACTAAAAAGCCCGTGTACTTTACACGGGCTTTTTCAATTTCAGATCGCTTATACAGCTACCGCTTCTTTTGCTTTCGACTTGCGTACACGCACGTCTTTAGACTTGCCTTTCTTTACGTCAAAACTAAATTCTTGAACTCCTGTTGGTGAAAGGCCATGCTTCATGCCAATTGAGACGGAACCGCCGGCGAACACACCTTGAGAGACCATCATAGAAGCAAGGGGTGTCAAAATCTTTGACTGTATGAGGCGCTTCAAAGGTCGGGCACCGTACTGCGGGTTATACCCTTCCTTCGAAAGGTACGCGTATACCTCCGGCGCAATCTTGATGGTGATTTGTTTGTCTGCAAGTCGTTTAACTACAAGCTCGAGTTGCATCTTTACGATATTTTCAATTGTTTCAGGACCGAGGATATCGAAGATAATAATTTCCTCAAGACGGTTGATGAATTCCGGTCGGAAGAAATGCTTTAAGCTATCCATAACTTTATCTTTCGCCTGCGTGTATCGAGACTTATCATCGTTTTGGTTTGAGAAACCAAACTTCGACATGCGGTCGATGTGTTCCGCACCGATGTTTGAAGTCATAATAACTACAGTGTTCTTGAAGTTCACTTTGCGTCCCTTTGCGTCAGTGAGGTGGCCGGAGTCGAGAACCTGAAGCAGAATATTAAATACTTCCGGGTGCGCTTTTTCAATCTCGTCGAGCAAGATAACGGAGTATGGTCTGTGACGGACGAGTTCTGTGACAGAACCTCCCTCCTCGTGGCCAACATAGCCTGGAGGCGAACCGATAATTTTAGAAACTGAATGCTTTTCCATAAACTCTGACATGTCAATGCGTACAAGCGCATTCTCGTCATCGAAAAGGAATGAGGCGAGCGCTTTTGAAAGCTCTGTTTTTCCAACACCAGTCGGACCAAGGAAAAGGAATGAACCGATTGGTTTGTTTGGATCTGCAATACCAGCACGAGAACGCTTCACTGCGTCAGACACGCGCTGTACAGCGTCGCGTTGGCCCACCACGCGCTTCTCGAGCTCTTCCTCTATGCGTGAGAGCTTTGCGGCTTCTGCTTCGAGCATGCGCGATACTGGGACACCAGTCCATTTTGAAACAATGCTTGCGATTTCTTCTTCAGTGACTTCTTCTTTCAAAAGACGACGGCCTTTCTGAAGCTTCTTCAATTTTTCATTTTTGAGTTCAAGTTGTTTCTCGAGGCGAGGCGTCAGTGCATAGCGGATTTCAGCAGCCCGAGTTAAATCTGCAGTTGCCTCTGCATTATCAGCTTCTACGCGAAGCTCATCGAGTTCCTTTTTCATCTTGCGGATTTCTGAAAGCGTTTCGCGTTCATTATTCCACTTTGCTTCGAGTGTTGAAGTCTTTTGACGGAGTTCGAGTACTTCGGTATCAATCTCCTTCAAGCGAGCTTTTGCTTTTTTTGCATGTTCAGGAAGTTCCACTTCGCGCTTCAGCGCTTCGCGTTCGATTTCAAGACGGCGGATTTTTCTGTCTGATTCTTCAAGTTCTGCTGGTTTGTTTTCAAGAGAAATGCGGAGCGCAGAAGCTGACTCGTCAATGAGGTCGATTGCTTTGTCAGGCAAAAAGCGGTCAGTGAGGTAGCGGGATGAAAGATTTACTGCTGCGACAATCGCATCGTCCGTGATGCGAACACCGTGAAAGAGTTCGTACTTTTCAGCGATACCGCGCAGAATCGCGACGGCATCTTCCTGTGACGGTTCGTTTACAAACACAGGCTGGAAGCGACGCGTAAGCGCAGGGTCGCGTTCAATATATTTCTGGTACTCCTTCAGAGTCGTCGCACCGATTACACGAAGCTCTCCGCGTGCGAGCGCTGGCTTCAGCATATTCGCAGCATCAATCGCTCCTTCAGCGGCTCCGGCACCGACGATAGTGTGGAGCTCGTCGATAAAGAGAATAACCTGACCTTCTGCCTGAAGCACTTCTTTCATCACGGCCTTAAGACGCTCTTCAAATTCTCCGCGGAACTTTGTTCCTGCAATCATAAGTCCAAGGTCAAGTGAGAGAAGCTCCTTCCCTTTCACAGATTCAGGTACATTTCCCTGTGCAATGGCGAGTGCGAGACCTTCAGCGATTGCTGTTTTCCCCACACCGGCTTCGCCAATGAGAACGGGATTATTTTTTGTGCGTCGAGAAAGAATCTGAACGACGCGCTGAATTTCTGCATCACGTCCAATAACAGGATCGAGTCCATTTTCCGCGGCGAGTTTTGTAAGACTGCGGGTAAACTTTGCAAGAGCGCGATGCTTTTTTGTTGGTTGTACTGCGTCTGAAGTATTCGATTCACGAAGTTCTTTGAGCGCTTCTGTAATTGGTTTTTTCTGAACGCTTAAACGATTAAGGACTTCAATTGCTGGTCCTGGATGCTCAAGTGCTGCAAGGAAAAGGTGTTCTGCGCCGATGTATGTATCGCCAAGCGATGCGCTAATTTTTCCAGCTTCTTCAAGCGCCTGCGCAAGTTCTGGAGTGAGATAGAGTTGGTACGATTGAGAAACATTTTGGCGCGCCTCTGGAGTCTCAAGTGACTCAAGAAGAAGTTCGGAGAACGTTACGATATCAATATCGAGTTTTTCAAGTATTGAAATGACAGGACTCTCATCCTGCATTATCAATGCAGCAAGTAGATGTACAGTACTGACGTGGCTTTGTCCTCGTTCGATGGCGAGTTCGTGTGCCTTCCGCACTGCTTCTTTTGCTTTTGTAGTAAAGTTTTGGAATGGGGGCATAGTCTTTTTATTATACGATATGGAAGCACTTTTCTTTCATAGTTGACCCGTGCTTTGGCCTCGGATTTCCATATGATGCAACTATTTTTTGATTTGGTCAAGTATATCCCGAGTCTTCGATTTAAATTCTTTCAGAATGGAAATGACACGGTCGATGTGTTCTTTCGTTGTCTCTTCGCCAAGCGTAAATCTGAGTGTTCCAAGTGCATCTTCATCCGTACCACCAAGCTCTCGCACTACGTCTGAACCCTCTGTATTACCGCTACAAGCACTCTTAGTCGACGCACTCACACCATTGCTATCAAGCCATACGACGGCGTACTCGCCATCAACGCCTTGAATCGATGCATTTACGTTATTTGCGATTCGCGAAGAGCGCGAACCATGGATTACAGTGTTAGGGAATGTGGCGAGAAGTTCGTCAAAGAAATAATCTCTGACCGCGCTTACTTGCTTCGCCCTCGATCCATACTCACCTTGAGCAAGAGTGAGTGATTCGGCCATGCCAACAACAAGCGGTACGTTCTCTGTCCCGGCGCGGAGGCCAAATTCCTGCGAGCCCCCAAGTGAAACGGGCGAAAAAACAACGTCCCCACGCACAGCAAGAAGACCGACGCCTTTTGGACCCCGACACTTCCCCGCGTCCAGTGTCATGAGGTCGACACCGAGGCTATCCATTTGAAGCGGAAGCCATAGTGGCGCTTGGCTTGCATCGATATGTACATACGGATATTCAGTTTTGTTTACTTGTCTGAATAGGCGCACAATGCGTGAGATTCTTTTTACATCGTTCACTACACCTATTTCGCTCTGCGCGTAGGCAAAGGTGACAAGACGCGTGCGGGAGTTCAGTAATTTTTCAAATGCATTCGTATCAATGAGTCCATCAGATGCAACTGGCGCATACACTATCCGAATGCCACTCTCTGCGAGAGCCTCTAAGGCTCGGAGTACCGATGGATGCTCAAGTTTAGTACTCACAATTTCTATATCGCTTGGAACGGTCCCCTCTTTCATATGCCGAGCAACTACGCCTCTGATGACAGTATTATTCGATTCAGTTCCTCCACTTGTGAAAATAATATCTCGCGGACGGTTTTTAAGGATTTTTGCAATGCGTGCACGAGCAGTATCAAGCGCCGACTTTGCGCGTATGCCCTCATGATGCACAGAGCTAGGATTACCAAAGTCTGTCTGCCAATAGGTCTCCATTGCACGCAAAACACGCTCATCAACTGGCGCGGCAGCGGCGTGGTCGAGATATATCCTTTCTTGTGTATTTTTCTTTGAGAAGAGGTTGCTCCACATACAATACAGAGAATAGTGTCATAGAAGAGCAAAATCTGCTATACTCAGGAATTCATAGATTCTACACGCGTTTGGAGTCGTAAGACGTAGTGTTTAAAACGTATATGGCCAAAAATACCCCTACAATTAGCAACGTTGTTACCCGACACCCGATAGTGGTCGTCATGGGGCATATTGACCATGGAAAATCGACACTTCTCGACTATATTCGCAAGTCAGATGTGGTCGCAGGAGAAGCAGGAGGAATTACCCAGCACCTCTCAGCATACGTTGTTGAACATTCGACTAAAGAAAATGGGATTCGAAAAATTACCTTTCTCGATACTCCTGGGCATGCGGCATTCCAAAAAATGCGCCTTCGCGGAGCTGATGTCGCCGACGTTGCTATCCTTATGGTATCTGCAGAAGAAGGAGTTAAGCCACAGACGCTTGAAGCACTTGCTTCAATCAAGGCCGCGAATATTCCCTATGTTGTTGCTATAAACAAAATCGATAAGCCAAACGCAAATATTGAACGTACAAAAAGTTCGCTTGTTGAAAACGAGATTTACATTGAAGGAATGGGAGGCGATATTCCTTTCACGCCAATTTCTGCGAAAGCAGGTACAGGCGTGGACGAATTGCTTGACCTAGTTCTCCTCACTGCTGATCTCGCAGAACTGACCGCAGACACCACAGTAAGTGCATCGGGACTCGTGATTGAATCTGAACGTGACCAAAAACGCGGAACGAGTGCAACACTCATCATCCAGAACGGAACGCTTTCAAGCGGTTCTTTTGTGGTATCAGGAACTGCCTTTGCACCGGTACGCATCATGGAAGATTTTCGCGGAAAAATTATTAAAACCGCTACCCTTTCAGAACCTGTACGAATAGTAGGCTTTTCAGAAGTGCCAACAGTTGGTGCGCCGTTCGTAACTGTTGGTTCGAAAAAAGAAGCGGAAGTGCTTGTCCTTAGTGCGCGTTCAAAGAAAGGAGTAAAGGAAGAGTACATCAACGCTGAGAACCTTCCAGTTATTCCTGTGCTTATTAAAGCCGACACCATTGGCTCGATCGAAGCTATCGAGCACGAAATAGGCAAACTTGTTTCTGAACGCGTTCAGGTGCGTGTTATCGATTCAAACGTTGGCTCTGTCGGCGAAAATGATGTGAAGAGCGTGAGCGCAACTGCTAACGCCATCATCCTCTGTTTTAACGTAACAGTGGACAGGCAGGCGCGCGAAAGTGCAGAACGCCTCGGTGTCGAACTGGCGTCATTCGATATTATTTACAAACTCGCTGAATGGCTTGAGGAAGCAATTAAGGTCCGAACTCCAAAACAAACCGAAGACGTGAAGACGGGGGCCGCAAAAATTCTGAAGCATTTCAGCAGCCAGCGCTCAGCGCATGTGCTCGGTGGTCGCATGATAGAAGGTACTTTGAAAGCTGGTGAGTTGATAAAGATTATGCGTCGCGACATGGAGATAGGCCGTGGTAATTTGAAAAACCTTCAGCAATCAAAGACAGACACGAAGGAAGTGTCTGACGGCGAATTCGGCATGCAGCTTGATACTAAAACTGAAATTGCTCCAGGTGATGTCATTGAAGGATTTGAGACTGTAGAATCCTAAAAATAATAAGTATATATGAGTGACCGCAGTGAAAGAGCGCTTTCAGTCCTACAAAATCTTGCAGCAGACTTCGTGCGTCTTGAAGCAAATACGAACCCACTCATCACAGTGACGCGAACAGATGCATCGGCCGACTTTAAACAATCTACGATTTTTGTTACCGTATATCCAGCGGACGAGAAGAACGATGCGACAGCAATTAAGTATCTCACCCGCAAGGCAAGTGATTTTCGAGAATACTTGAAAAAACACAGTGCTTTTAAGACAATTCCCCACTTTACGTTTGAAATTGATTACGGCGAGCGACATCGCCAGCATATCGATGAAGTGGCAAAGCAAATTGCGAAGGAGGAGAAAGAGTAAGCGGTAGTAAGATTGACAAATTGTCTCCCAGACAATTTGTTTACTTCACCACCGGCATGCAATGATTGGGACAATAGAATATCCGGCCTGGTGGTAGACGAAGTGTCTGGGAGACACTTGTCCACTTCACCACCGGCATGCAATGATTGGGACAATAGAATATCCGGCCTGGTGGTAGACGAAGTGTCTGGGAGACACTTGTCCACTTCACCACCGGCATGCAATGATTGGGACAATAGAATATCCGGCCTGGTGGTAGACGAAGTGTCTGGGAGACACTTGTCCACTTCACCACCGGCATGCAATGATTGGGACAATAGAATATCCGGCCTGGTGGTGAAGTGGTAACACAGCGGTTTGCAAAACCGATATGCGCGGGTTCAATTCCCGCCCAGGCCTCACGAAAAGCCGATGTAACGCATCGGCTTTTGCTTGGGCGGGAATTGAAAGCCGGAAAAATGAATCTGGGAGATTTATTTTGAGGCGCGGTCAAGAATACTAAGCAAAATATTTTGAATAAAAGATTTTGGTTAGTGATTCGTGACCAATTCCCGAGCTGTGTCGTCTGGCGGGAATTGAAAGTCGGAAGAATAGACGTGTGGCGTCTTTTCTGAGGCTGGGTCGCGGAAATTTTGTGTTAGCAAAATTATCTGTGACCAACTTTCATTTCGTGAAAAATCCCACCCACTAAAAAACCCGACCTCTGTCGGGCTTTTGATTAAATTCCTTTTTACGTCACCTCCTCCGAATCCAATTTTGCCGCAGCTTCTGGCGTCGAGACTGTCTTACTCATCTGCAATAGCTGAAGTACTCCAAACGCAATGAGCCAGTAGACGAGCATCGCAAGCAGAGTCGTCCATTCAAAAACGCTTCCAGCAACCTGTGTGCGTGAGAATACAGCGATAAATGGTTGCACGAATGGATATGTGACGCCATAGATAAACTGCGTAAAGCCGGCATTGGGATTTGCTCCCATCATTTTCAACACGAAGCGAAATAGAAACAGCACTTCAATGACACCAAGAATGTACCACACCACTTGTGTACTTCTGAAAATCGGCCTTGTCGTCGAAGAGGTATATGAGGAATCCATAAGCTAAAAGTTAATTATTAAAAGGCTCTTCATCAAATCTTCATTTGAATAACTCCACAATGATAACAACCACCGCTATAACCAAAAGCGCGTGGATAATTCCCCCGCCAAACTTGAAACTAAACCCAAGTAGCCAGAGAACAAAGAGTACGAGCGCTACTGTCCAGAGCATATATATGTCTAATGGATAAACGTCTGTACTACAGTAGCCGAAGGAAGTGTGTACTCGTTACAGAACCTTTTACAACTAAAAACACTAAAGCCGTGGTACGGCACAATTGCACTATAAATATATGAAACATCCCAACGAAGAGATTTTTAAACAAGCCTATAATGAATACAGATTGGCACTCCTTAAGCGCACGTCCTCAAAGATAAGCGACCCCGATCTTGGCGACGATTTGGTGCAAATCACGTTTATGAAGACGTGGGAGTATTTGTTAAAGCACGGAAAGGTAGACTCAATGAAAGCATTTCTATTTCATGTGCTCAATAATCTCATCATCGATGAGTATAGAAAACAAAAGGCGGTTTCCCTTGATACGCTCACAGAAGGCGGTTTTCAGATTGTGGTCGATGATAGAGAGCGCCTCTACAATACGCTTGATGGGAAAAACGCTATGTCGTATATTCCTCTTCTTTCAGATAAATATCGCGACGTGGTTTCGATGCGGTATGTTGACGATTTGTCTCTCACTGAGATTGCAAAAATCCAACGCCAATCAAAAAACACGGTCGCAGTGCAAATCCATCGAGGTGTAGAAAAACTAGCGACTTTTTTTGGTGCGGATGTGGGAGCTCAAACATATAGCAACGTGTAAATTTCAAAGCTTTAAACCTACAAGAACAGCCGATTTTCTGCTATCATCACAGCACGCTCGGGTGGCGTAATCGGTAGCCGCGCAAGACTTAAAATTTTGTGGTCGTAAGACCGTGTGGGTTCGATTCCCACCCCGAGCACAAATAAACGCCTTAGGGCGTTTTTTGTGTTCGGGAGAAAGTGCGGGGCACTTTCGTGTTGGAATCGAAAAGGTCGTCGGCAGTTTCGACCATAGGGAGAAAATGCTATACGACCTGAACTGATTCTGTAAGAATCTATCACCCCGAGCACAAAAATGACACCTTGTGGGTGTCTTTTTTGCTTCGGGTGGAAATCGAAGCTATCTTTTGCGCCATCGGTCTGAGCAAAAGTAGCCGGCTTTGAAGGAGAGCTTTTTATATATCACTCTGCGATTTAAAAAGCTTGGGCGAAAAGGATTCCCACGTAATTCCTCGAAAATCGAAAAGAGCTCATGCTATCCTATACATATGTCGCATCAAACCCTCCGACTCCTTGGACTCTTAGTCTTGGGACTTTCTGTCATTGCTCTAGCGTTCGCCTTATTGAATCCGTATCACACAAAATGTGAGGGACAAACTGAATTCGATACGGTTCCCTGCCCATCCGACGAAGTTACTGATATTGCACCGCCCTATATTGAACCAATTGATACTACGCCTGAAGACTCAACTGATGTTGATGTTCCGTACGCATGCACCATGGACGCTATGCAATGTCCTGATGGCTCGTATGTTGGACGGACGGGACCAAAGTGTGAATTTATCTGTCCAGAAGTAAAAGGTGCTTCTGACGACCGCACGGTGATTGGCACTGTGCTCGTCGGCCCGACGTGTGTAGTTATAACAGATGACAATGTAGATGCGTGCGCGGACAAACCATATGAAGGACGCATCACGCTTACGAACGCAGAGAACCAGACTGCGTATGATATACGTACCGATAGCACCGGAATGTTTAGAAATGCGCTTCCACCTGGTACATACACCATCTCACGCGAAGGTGAAAGCGACCCTCTTCCCCTCTGTTCTGGAACAACTGTCATTACTTCGACAACTCGCACAATCACCATCATGTGTGAGAGTGGGATTAGGTAATTTTCTATCGTCACAGATATATTTTGGCTCGAACCATACAGGTTCAGTATACCGATTGGATTTTCTTTCAGAAAATGCTCAATCGGGCTTCGAGCCCTGGAAGAAAGTCTGTCGTCACAGATATATTTCCTGACAGAAATATTCCGTGACCACGCTTCGCGGTTTTTGCCTTTCGCTTCGCTCAAACAAAAACATCGCTCCGGCTCGGACAAAATGAAAAAACAGTGCGCAGGCACTGTCTTTTCTATTTTGTCCGCCCACCAGGGCTCGAACCTGGGACCTTATCCTTAAGAGGGATCTGCTCTACCAACTGAGCTATGGGCGGATATTATATTGTAAACGTATCTTGTCCTTATATCTTGTCCTTAATGAGGGTTGTAGCATGCGGGGCATGGTCAACGCCTACCAACTGAGCTATGGGCGGAAATGATGCGGGGCATCATTTCCGTTTGCTTAACCACCCAAACAGAAATTACCTACAACGAGTGCTATGTTAGCGTACTTATGTCTTTTTCTCAACATGAAATAAGCAATCTGCACTCGCTCAGAAGTCTGACATACGCTACTATAGAACCCAATGTTTGAGTATTTCAAAACAATAGCAAAATTAATGCTTGGAAGAGGCGTAAGGAAATCGTATGGACAGTTTGGTGAAGATGCGATTATCCAATCACTTTTGAAAGAACAAACGGGTGTATATGTTGACGTTGGCGCATACCATCCAACTCTCTATTCAAATACGTACGCTCTCTATCGTCGTGGCTGGCGTGGATTCACTATTGACCCCAACAAGGACATGACACGTCTTCGCTCTCAGGTTCGTCCTCGCGATACATCCATTAATGTTGCAGTAGGAGAAAATGGTTCTGGAACGTATCATCGATATAGTGATGGTGCATTTAATACTTTTAGCGCAACCGACGCTGAAGACCGAAAGAACAATTCATATCTAACACTCCTTGGAACTGATGTGGTCCTGTTTCGTCCGCTGCGTGATATTTTGAAGGAGCACAAAGTTACAGAAATTGATTTCCTAAATATTGATGTGGAAGGAAAAGATTTTGAAGTATTAGAAACCCACGACTGGTCTATTTCAACAAGCATCATTGCTGTCGAAGATGATTCATTTGATATCTCAAAACCTGTTCAAAGCAAAACATACACTCTGCTTTCGGGGAAAGGTTACAAACTAGTTGGTTTTGCTGGAGTGACGCTGATATGGGAAAAGCGTTAAGCGACAAAAGATGTTTTTTGCGGTAGTCTAATACTTCGTGTCGACATTGGGGATGTGGCGAAATTGGTAGACGCGCCTGCCTTAGGAGCAGGTGGGGGCAACCCCTTGGAGGTTCGAGTCCTCTCATCCCCACAAACGAAGTTTTGGTTGAAGGACTCGAAGAGTCCGAGTTTATCGCGCGGAGCTTGCGAGCACGATACGAGGACTGTACCGAACCAGTATGGTTCGAGTCCTCTCATCCCCGCCGTCAAGAGCTAGCACGAGACCCTTCATTTGGAAGGGTCTCGTGCTAGCTCTAAGAACTTACGTTATTGACGAATCAATTTTGAGAAGTTGGGGTCATTTGCGTATAGTTCTGCCTTGTCGTTGATTAAATGTTTAGTCCTTAATTCCTCCAGAGGGAGACTGTTGTCGATCAGTCCTAGTTCGTACGCAAGTGCATCTGAGTTCTTAGGTAAAAGTAGTCTCACGTCCCAAGGTATTTTGTTTGGAGAAACATTATTTATGTGACTGGCAATGTTTGTAGTACATGTATTGGTGAGCGTGTTATAGAACTCTGGTTCGTCTTTCAGTTTGTTTGCCCTTGTGAGTACGTCAACAAAGAGTGTCCTCATGTTTTCATTGTTGGTTTCCACAGGATAGAGATACACGTCATCTTTTCTATAATTTGTTCTGAGTTTGATGACATCTTTTTCGTCGGCAATGACATACATTAACTCGTAGTTGCGAAGTATGCCTTTTAAGGGAGAAAAAGATTCCCCTTTTTCTTTACGAATTTCTACAGACACAGCTACGTACTCACCACTTTTAAAACCAAAGCTGATGAACGTATGTGCCGCACCTATGCCTTCAAAGGGCTCTACAATGTAATCAACAGAGGTTATTTCATTAAGGTCATAGGTTTGATTATAGTATTTGATTTCATAGTCGGTTGTCGATGTATATGAGAAATTTCGTATGTTGAAAAGTTCCACGGTATCTCCATTAAAGATGGAGTACGGCAGAAGAGCTTGGTCACTAGACCAGTCTCTATCGTTAGAAGGAGAGCTACTGAAATATATAATAGACAGTACACCAACGAAAACTAGTAGTATTAAAAATACTTTTCTTTTAGTGAGCCATTTATACGTTCTCATACATTGAATTGTACTATTCTTTACTTGCATCAACCAACCATGTTTATTTAGTATTGATTAAGCAGGTCTGGTATTATTGAGTAGATTTTATATTTTCATAATGAATTACGTTAAAGTTTTAGATGACATTTTTAAACAGTTTGACGGACCAAAATTCGGGGTACGATTTTGGGACAATGAAACTAAGTTTTATGGAAATGGTAAAGATACTGAATTTACTCTTTGCATATCTAAGTCAAAAGTCGTAAAGAGGCTTTTGTCCGAAGGTGCTCTAGGTTTCGGTGAGTCATACATGGACAAGACTCTTGATGTTGAAGGTGACATTGAAGCATATCTTAAACTCCGTCATCAATTTAAACATGTTAAACCGTCTATGCGTCTAGTGATGGCAAAAATATGGGCTGAGCTTACTAAACCAAAGGATAGAGGAGGACAAATTTCGTATCACTATGACCTAGGGAATGATTTCTTTTCTTTGTTTTTGGATAAAGAAACTATGTCATATTCAGCTGCTCATTATGAAACAGCCCAAGATTCTCTAGCCCAAGCGCAACAAAACAAGCTTGGTTTGATATGTGATTGGATGAATCTTCCGAAAGGTTCAAGTGTGCTAGATCTTGGGTCAGGTTGGGGTGGATTTGCGATACATGCAGTCCAGAATCATGGATGGACAATAGACGGCAAAACCCTTAGTCAAAAACAATTAGATTACTGTATTAATCTTATTATAGAAAAAAAATTAGAAGAACAAATAAAAATTAAATACGAAGACTTTACTGCAATTTCAGGAAGTGATGGGTATGACGGAGCAGTGATGATTGAAGCAATTGAACATATTGGTAAAGATAATCTTGGCACTTTTTTAAAAGACATTAGTGGCAGACTAGATAGTGGAGCACCTTTTTACCTACAGTTTACTGGTCGTCACAAACCAAAGTTGGTCGATCCTTGGACTCTTAAGTATGTCTTTCCTGGTGGTCATTTGCCAGCAAAACAAGAATTTTTGGATGCGGTTGAGGGATCAGGATTAGTTGTTGAGAAGTTTGAAGATCATACAGAAGACTACAAAAAAACTATGTCCACTTGGGTTAACTCAATTGAATCTCATCAGAGCGGTATTGAAAATATGTTTGACGATAAGTTCTTTCGTTTGTGGAAGTTGTGGACACATGGTGCAAGTGTAAACTTTAAAATTAGTGATATGAGCTTATTTAGAGTGTTATTAAGAAAACAATAATCCAACAATAATTTTGCTATACTTTCAATATGATTACACAAGAATTAATAGATTACGTTAAAACACAGTTAGTTTCTGGCATTACACGTGAGAAGGTAACTTCTGATCTACTTGGTCAGGGAGGGTGGACAATGGAGCAGATAAACGAAGCTTTCCAAAAGGCCAGCTCACCTCAAGAAGTAATCAGTGCTTCACTGTTAGATGAGACAAACATCAAGATTGATGTTTGGGGTCGAATAAAAAAATATAATAAGCGTACTTTTATAGTTGCTCTCATGATTTTCTTCGTATCGGTTGTCCTTGCAACAGGTGGGAGATTCGTCACTGGCTTTGCAGATTTATTAGGTGACTCCATGATAGGGTCATTCGTTTGGATGATGTTGGGGGTTCTTGCTCTCTTTTCGTTCTTTGTTTGGCTTGAGAACAAATATCTTTCAGAAAAATATGTGGGAACTACTTCAAAATTAGATAAAAGTATTGAAGGAGTAATTAAAATTAGGAATTTTATTTTTATTTTAAATGTTATCCCGGTCATTCAAATATTCGGTCTAATGGCACTAATGTACGGAGGATGGCTGGTACTTATTATTTATGTAGTCTTGTTGATGCGTAGAAATAAATCAGTTACGCCTATTGTCTGAGTCTAAAGCAACAATTTTCTCCATCAAAGATACAGCTGCTTTTTCGCACTTATCTTTGTCAGGATTTGGATTATCTTCTCCTGATAGTTCTTTGAAGTGAACAGGCTCACCAAAGGTGACCTGAAGTTTTCTCCGTCGCCTTAAAAAGTCACCGTCTTTCATATATTCAATACCAGTAATACGAACAGGTACAATCGGCAGACCGCTTGTTGCTGCTAGATATGAAACACCACCTTTAGCTTGGTGTATATCCTCATCAAGGTGTTTTTTACCCATGGGGAAGATACATGCGTTACGGCCACACTTCAGTGCCTGCACATGATGTTTTAGTGCTTTTCTGTAGTCATTTGTTCCTGTGTATACCTGCAGAGCAGCCATGAGTTTGAAAAAGAGGCCTCCATATATTTTCCCTCTCCAGCCTAGTTTTTCATAGAAACCTTTCTCTCTTGAAACGAATACGAGCGGTAAATGTCGTGAGAAAAATGGCAAACATGAAACGATAATAAGTGGATCAAATTCATTGGCGTGATTAGAGGCAAAAATAGCGTTTGTTTTTAGATTCTTTACATTCTCAACCCCTCGACACTCCACTCTGAGAAAAATAGAAAAAAGTACCCTGAGCGGTAGCCAGGCAGTACGTTGAATGACATTTCCTGTTGTATGGTAAAACTTCATATCTCACTTGCCATTCTACACGTTTATTGTGCTACAATAAAATTAAATTTAATAGCGTAAATCAATATTATGAATCTTTCTATATTACTTTTCTTTCTTCACACAACACTAGCAACAGCTGTTGTGGGGGGTATTTTTCTAAAAAAGGGTAGCAATGTCGCTAAATACTTTGGAATTGGACTGCTTCTCGAAGCCGTAGGCTTCGCTTCATGGGCACTGGCAGTTATGATGCCAGACAGCTTAGCTACTTTTGTAACCATCGGCGCTGTACTAACTCTCGTTTCATTTATTGCATTTTTACGTGCAGCCACTGACGATATTTCTTCTTCCCTCCGAACCTTAATACTAGGAGCCGGAACCTTGTTTATATTGGCTACATTTGTAGCTGGACGCTACATTTTTCCAACACCAAAGTTTATCTCTGACGAAGGTTTCCTTATGTTTAATCTGGCACCATTCGTACAGCTGATGTACGTCACTATTCTTGTACTGATGGCTATTCCGTTAGTAGAAAAGGTTGCTGGGATGTTTAGGGCTGGCTTCTCAACTTTTGTGAAGTTCGCACTTGGTATACAAGTCGTTGGGACAGTTATTCTTATCACTAGTGCTGACACACTTTCACTTCTAGTTGCAGGTTGGGCAATTGGTCTTACATACTTTGCTCTCTGGACATCACTGCTCTTTCGTAAAGATATCTGGAGCTAATTTAAATAGCAGACAGAAAGATTTAAAGATAGCTCCTTTACGGAGGAGCTTTTCTTAATATTGTATGAATATATTACTTACAGGCATAACTGGAAATTTGGGGTTTGAAATTGCTCATAGTCTTAATAAGCGTGAAGTTAAGGTGTTGCCTGTAGTACGAGACATTTCGTCACTAGCTAGACTCGGTCTTTCAGTGGAAGACGTTGTTGAGGCTGATTTAACCAATGAGAACCTAAAAATTGATTCAAATAAAATTGATTGCATTGTACATAGCGCAGGTAACGTGCTCTTTGAAAAGTTTGGAGACAGTAACTCAAAAATGATGCAGTCAATTATTAAGATCGCTAAGGAAGTTGATGTACCAATCTATTATGTAAGTACTGCATTTCTATGGCGTGAGTCCGGAAGTACAGAAGGTCCTCGAAACGCCTATGAAAGTGACAAACTCAATTCAGAGAAAATCTTAAAAGATTCAGGTGTTCCACATACGATCTTTCGTCCCTCGGTACTGGTCGGAGATACTGAGTCAGGACAATTAAGAAATTGGAGTGGATATTACTTGTTGGTAAATAAATTTATTGAATCAGCCGTATCAGCCGAAACGAAAGATCAAAAGATTAGATTCCCCTTACTCACGGGTACTTCAAATATGCTACCAGTTGATCAAGCAGCTGAGACTATTTCGCAAATGGTTGTAGATAAGCTATTGGATGAACATGTGTATGTAACTAACCCAGAACCACCAAAGGCTCAGTGGGTGCTTGATAAAACACTTGAGTTTTTTGACATTTCGGATAGATTTGAGTTTTTACCGATTGATTTCAGTGACTATGTAAAATTGGAGAGAACTAATGAAGAGAAAATTTTGTCAGTCGTAGGTCAGCATTTTAGTCCATATTGGTCACTGTCGTATAATTTTCCTGACCCACTTTGCTCTGAAAACTTGATTACAAAAGAATACTTACGTAAGACTCTTTCTGTGTTTCAAGAGAAAAACAAAATTAAAGATATATGAGCAATATAAACTACAGTCAGTGCTGGGAAGATTCAGATCTCCTAAAGAGTGCTCTCAAAGTTAATAGTAAAGATGTTGTGCTCTCCATCACGTCAGGTGGCGACAACTCCTTAGCCCTGTTGCTCCATAAGCCAAAGAAGCTTTTTCTTGTTGATAAGAATCCAGTTCAAAATTATCTTACTGAATTAAAACTCAAGGCACCTAAGGTTCTAGACCATAAGGAGTATTTAGAAATGATTGGTGTAGATGAATCGAAATCTAGATTGAAGTACTTCAGTAAGGTGTCTAACCAATTGTCACCTGAGGCAGCTTCTTGGTTTGCGCAAAACGAAGATCTAATTGAGTGTGGCTTGATTCATAGCGGAAAGTTTGAAAAATACTTAAACAAGTTTAGGAAATCCTTACTACCTCTTGTACATACTAAGAAAACTATTCTTGAATTTGTTAATCATAACAATTTACAAGATCAGACAAATTTCTACCAAAGTACCTGGAATACATTGCGTTGGAGATTGTTTTTTAGTATTGCGTCCAACGCGTCCATATTAAAGAGATTTGCTCGTCAAATAGGAACCATGAAAGATTCTGAAGGTAGGGACGCTAACTATCATAAACGGCTTGAAGATCTTATTTATCGCTCTTTACTGCGAAGTAATTACTACATGTGCTACTCTCTAGTTGGGGAATATGGTGGATCTTGCCCAGATTACCTTTTAAAGAGTAGTCATGAAGTGTTTAGGAATAGCGATCAGAGTTTATGCGTTTTTTCTTCTGAAGACTTGTTGGATTTTTTGAATAAAACTCCTGATAATACACTGACAAAATTTAACCTGTCTGATTTCTTTGAATTTCTGAAACCAGAGGAAGTATCAAAAATCTGGAAAGAGATTGTTCGTACAGCAAAAACTGATGCAGTTGTAGCCTATTGGTGTAATCAGTTTGAGCAAGAACCCCCGAAAGAGCTGGAACAACATATCATTAAGAATGAAAATCTTGAGAAAAGACTTAAGAAGCAGGATAGACTCTACTTTTATCGAAGTTTCCATATTTATACAATTAAAAAATGACAGCATTTTTAACTACAATTAGTAATTTTTACTCATATCAGAAGAAGAGATTTCCTGTCATTGTTTTAGGACTTAGTTTTTTACCGGCAATCCTGAGCTCAGGAGCCGTGGTGATTGGGTCAGTTAACATAGAGTTTTTAACGCTGTCACTAATCATATCTCTTGCATACTTACTCCATGTTCGAATCATTGATGAATTTCGGGATTATGAGCACGACCTAGAACATCATAAGGACAGGCCTCTCTCAGTAGGAGACATTACTCTAAATGATTTACGTATTGTCGACTGGATGGCAGTCATAGCGCTTGTTCTGACTGCTCTATATTCGGGCTTACAGGCGCTACTGCTCGTAGTAGTAATGCTGGGCTATTCATTTTTAGCACGTAATGAATTCTTTCTAGGACTAAAATTTCGGAAACATTTTTATCTATACAATGCAGTCAATTTGGTTCAGATGCTTCTTTTGCAAGTGCTGGTGTATACACTTGCCAGCGACACCTTCGCCTTTACTGCAGTAGTTCTCATTCACTTTCTATTTACTGCCACTGGCACAATAATTTTTGAATTTCTAAGGAAGGTAAAAAGTCCTGGGAATGATGGGACCGGACAAGATACATACACCTGGTTTCTGGGCCTTACTAATGCCTTACTAGTCTATGTAGTTTTTGCCATCGTAAATATTCTTTTTTTCGTAAAAATAATATTCTTGATTCCGAATGTTCCAGCTTACTTACTTCCAACGTCTATTGTGTTGGTGGTTGGTACATTTGGTACTCTGTTGCTAAATAAGTTACGAAAAGAAGAAAAGACTAATCAATTGATGCAGTTATCATTTATGATTATGTATGGTGGTTTCAATATACTAATATTTTTAACTATATAAAGATTTTTATGAAAACAGGAGGTAAAGCGGAATCACTAAATAGATTGTTGAAAGCAGGATTTAACGTTCCTCATTTTTTTACTTGCGATCAATCTTGGAGTGAAGAAAAAATTCTGGAAGCAACTGATACGGAGTTATCTGGGTCAGCCTATTTTGCTGTTAGATCGTCTGCTGCAGGGGAAGACGGTGATAAAAAGTCGTACGCTGGGCATTTCTATTCGGCAATAGCTGTTAAGAGAAACGATCTGGTAAGGGAGGTTGAAAAAGTCGTTACTTCTTTTGGTGACCTATCTGGTTCAGTGATCATTCAAGAATTTATTCCTAGTGATGTTTCAGGTGTTTCTTTTTCAGATAATGGAGAGGGTTTAATCTTGGTAAATTCAAACTTCGGCCTGTGTAAGAATGTTGTTGAAGGTAAAGCTTGTGATGAATATGTTTTGAATAATGAAGGTGATCTAATCAGAGAATCCGTTAGTAAAAATAAGCCCGTGTTGATTCTGCAAGATGGAGAGTTACAAGAGAGTGAGCGGTCAGAGTCGTCAGTCAGCCTTGCTCAACTAGACCAAGTTGTCAGACTAGCAAAAAAGACTGAAACATTTTTTAAAAAACCTCAAGATATCGAATGGTGCTACCTAGGTGAAAAGCTCTATCTTTTGCAATCACGACCAGTTACAGCGAATATTGCTGTCCCCGAAGAGGAATACTATGATAGTGCAAATATTGCTGAAAGTTATTCAGGCATCGTACTTCCGCTAACTACTTCTTTTGCAGAACTTGTTTACAAACAAGTCTATATAGATTTTCTACGCATGTCTGGTGTCCCTGTAGCGGCGCTCAAAAAGCATTCATATGTATTTGAAAATTTACTAGGTTTCTTTCATGGTCGAATGTACTACAACATGAATAACTGGTATCGAATAGCTCAATTCGTTCCTGGGTACAAAAGAAACAAGGAAAATTTTGAAACTATGATTACTAGTAATCTTAGAAAGGAGATTGCAACAACGATACGACCAAATTTCTTCTTCCCCTTTTACTACCCGATCATAGTATTATTCAAGATACCTCTATTTAGTATTACTTCAAAAATATTTAAGAATCATACACAACGTCACATTAAACGCCTAAAGAAAGCCAAATTTAGCGACCTTTCTCTGAAAGAGTGTAAAAATCTTTTTAATTTTTTACAAAATAATCTATTACGAAAATGGTATATCACTCTTGAGAATGATTTTTTTGTTATGACGTATTTGGGAATTTTGCAAAAGTTGTATCCAAAAGACAACTTACAAGAGATTTTCATTTTTAAAAGTAAAGCAACAGAACAGGTGGGTTACTTGCAAGATTTATCAGAAAAAATGCAGGGTGATGCTGAGTTATGGGCAGCAGTGCAGGTCAATGACGGAAAATCGTTTTTTGCTAAATTAGCTAACAATCCTGTACTGCAAAGTAAATACGATAGATATATCGAAATGTTTGGGGGAAGATTTGCTAATGAGCTTAAATTAGAAACAGTTGGTCTTGATGAAGACCCAGGGAAGTTCATGACAGTACTTCGTGCGTATTCAGGTTATAAGAAAAAAGTGATTACGCATAAGGATGAAGAAGTTTTGGATCTTTCATTTTTCAAAAAAATCTTATTCAAACACTCTCTAAAGAAGTTTAAAAAATATGCTTCGCAACGTGAGGAATTTCGACTGCTTAGATCAAACATGTTCTCGATCACAAGAAGTGTGTTTAGACGAGTTGGTGTAATTCTTCACATTAACAAGGTTTTGAAAAATGCAGATGACGTTTTTTATTTAACTATAGATGAGGTTCTTTCTATAGCAAATGAACAAATAACCACTAACCTTGCTGCAGAAATTGATAAGAGAAAACAAAAATTCGATGGATACCAAAAACAAAACCCACCGTCTCATTTTTTGGCTTTTGGAGATGAAATGATTGATAGCACAACAGGAGCAGATTTAAATGCTAGTGCTTCTCGTGGTGTTTCTCCCGGGGTTGTTTCTGGCAGAATTAAAGTAATGAAAGAATTTGATATGCCAGATAAGGTAGATTTTGAGATATTAGTAACAAAACACACAGATCCCGGCTGGACGGCACTGATAGCCCTATCAAAAGGACTAATTATCGAACATGGCGGGGTTTTGTCTCATGCTTCAATAGTAGCTAGAGAACTGGGTATACCAGCTGTCATTGGTGTACACAATGCTACTGAGTTGTACAAAGATGGACAGAGTGTAGAGATAAACGGTTCTACGGGCGCAATTAAAATTATATGAAAACAGTAGCTTACGATCCAATAAACTTCCATTTAAATAGTAAACTAATTGTTTTTTTGAAGACCTTGTATGCTTCAAATGAGAACTTTGATTTTTTTCTTAAAGAATATGAAAAAGCATATGATTTTTGTGTAACAAGTGACCATATTAAGCTTTATCCAGTATCATTTTTAAATGATGAAAAGCTTGTAGCTCACGTAGCTCTTATTGTTGATGACCGATTACCTAGGACTGAAGCATTTTTCGGATTTTTTGAGATAATAGATGACGTGACTGTCTTTGATGTCGTGTGGAAAGAGCTGTTCTCTATTGCAAGGAGGAACGACATCAAAATTTTAAAGGGCCCTGTTAATGGAAGTATTTGGCATCAATATCGTTGCATTAAAGAGAGTACAGAAGTCCCAGCTTTAAAAACTGAACCAATGTCACCTTTGTACTATTATGATTTTCTTTCACAGATTGGGCCTGAATCTGAAATAACGTATAGCTCTGGAATGAGAGAATCTTATAAAGGTATCCTTGAGCTATTAAAGACACACAAAGATGATATTGAAAAGAATCTCAATACAGGGGGTTTCAAAATTACTGTAACGAAAGCAACTACTCCAGAAATATTACATGCTATCGCAGGACTCTCCGCCTCTGTTTTTGATGAGAAAAGTTGGGGTTATACAAAGTTAGAGGATACTGAATTTTCTAAACTCTACGATATAAACAAAATAAATGACCATATATATAAATTATTTTTGCTGTACAGCAATGATGTCCTTGTCGGGTATTGCAGTACTATGAAAGAAGGATCGAGTCTAATATGTAAGACTATTTGTATTATTCCTCAACTTCAAGGGGTTGGACTCGGAAATGCTTTAGCACTAAAAATACATGAGGAGGCAGAGAACGACGGTATGGAAACAATCATGTATGTGCTGGTGCGGGACGGAAACCAGATACACAACTATCTGACTGAAGGTATAGAAGTGTTTCGTAGATATGCAGTCTTTGATTACAAAATTGCAACATGAATGTAACAATCTTTATCATAGCCTCGTTTTTCCTACTCTCTATAGTAGAAGTACTCAAACGTAAATCGAAGATTTCTAACGATCTTTCAAGGCGACTAGCACACATTGGTGCGGGTTTAATAAACATAGCTGCTCCTTTTTTTGTGTCCCACCTCGCAATTATAGTTGTTAACGTTGCATTTGCTGGGCTACTTTTAGCTAGTAGAAACACTGATTATTTTTCATCCATTCAGACTACCAAAAGACGCACGTATGGTGATGTATATTTTCCACTCGGCATTATTGCTGCTGCAGTCATACTTTTGCCTGAAAATGTAGCAGCCTTTCAATATGGAGTCGCAATTATGGGGATCTCTGATGCACTAGCAGGTCTAGTGGGTGAAAGATGGGGTAAAAAAACAGTGTTTATTCTAGGTAACCCGAAGACATTAACTGGCGCGCTGGTGTTTTTTGTCTCAAGTCTGGTAATCACACTAATCTTTGCACCTCAATTAGCACTCATTGTCTTGATATTACCTCTTATTCTGACAGCCGTAGAGTTTATGTTTGTGTACGGTTTAGATAATTTAGTTCTTCCTGTTGTGTCAGGTTTGTTGTTTCTAACTTTTTTCTAGATTAACTTTTTTACTCTTCAATATAATCTTTGATTTAAAGCAACTCATAATCTCGCGTTTTTCTTCCATAGAGCCCTCTCTCAATAGAAATTTTACGTAGTCTTTACTGTCAATATCTTTAGAGTTGATTACACTTGCTTCATCCAGAAGTGACTGGGTGAATTTCTTGTATCGATTAACCTCAGCCGACACACGCTTTCCTACGGTAGATTGGTTAACATCAATATCGTCAACAAGTTCCTGCAGCTGTTTAATTAAATCAACTTCGTTTATATACCCACACTTACAATTCTTATCCTTGGCTTTAGTACAACCATAGTAGATATGGGTATTAAACTTTCCATTTTTTAGTTTCTTGTACTTCTCATCAGCACTGATACCAGACCCGCATAGTCCACACGTAATCAATTTTGTAAACGCAAATTCTTTATCATTTCTAGTCTTTAACTCGTTGCCTTTGAGTTGTGTCTGAACTTCATCATAAAGCCCTTTAGTTATTATTGGTGTGTGCTTTCCTTGATACCAAATGCCAGCGCCTTTAGGGTACTCAAACTCACCATAGTAGAAGGTGTTATCGAGACTTTTGTAGATGTTGCCTAAACTAAGGTGTTTCTTTCCAGCCTGTGTTCTGAAGTTTAAATCAAATTTTAACCAATGATAAAGCTTTCTCCCTGACCACTTTTCATATGCTACCTTCTCAAACATTTGTTTAATTACGGGTGCTGGTCTTGGTCGATTAGACATTCATTCTTTCGATCTAGTCTTCTTTCTTTAATATAGCCAGTAGCAGCATTAGTAGGCCATAAGCCCTGCTCACATCTAGCTCGTAATCCACGTTTTACGTTTATCCCTCGATTGTCATTTTTTAATTTTTCCTGAGAACATAAAATCATCAGCAAGAACTTCTCATTAGGGGAGTTGCTAAACGTCTGGCCATATGTACGAATGGATAGTAACTTATGTTCATCCATTAAATCGACAACCGTACCTAAGTCACCAGCATTTCTACTCAACCTATCTGGTGCCCAGGTGAGTATGGCATTAAATTTTTCGTCTTTCACATCACTTAGTAACTCACTAAATACAGGTCTTTTATTTGAGGCTTTAACTGCTTTGTGGTCTATTGGTCTGATATACATTCTCTACGAGTTTGGCAATAAGCTCCAAGAAGCATATAAAGGACATACAGCTAAATTGAGAGAAGACAAAAACAGGCCGTGGGAAGCATCAATGTTGCTTGTAATTTATCTGCTATTTATATTGATGTATCTTTCTTTGATTACACAAGTACTCACACCCATTGTTTTAGACCTTTGTATTTATAAATAGTTACAGTCCATTGTAATTTTGTGACACGTGCAAATATGTGTAACTTTTGTCACTTTTTCTTGCGCACGAGACACTATCGAATTGAATTCTAGATATTAGCTAATCGGCCAAGTCTGCCTTGACCGACCACGGTTCTAGCTCGAGACAGCCCACAACACAAAAAACCACCATCGGGTGGTTTTTATGTGTACCAAAGTTAGTGTAACCATAATATTCACGGTCGTGTAAAATATGGTTACACTACTCAAGTGGTAGCCCAAATTGCTTTCGGAGTGATGTGTCGTTTTCAATTCCCTCTGCGACTATATATAAGGCACTTTTCCCAAGTCGCAATTCTGTTCGAAAGAAAATTAAAATTTCTTCGCAATCATACGGATACACCCACACGCTATTCTGCACGCGTATGAATCCGATTGTTTTCAGACGATTTCTTAGTTGGTCGCGAACCGCTCTTCTCTTCTCCCATACATCAAAAATGACGATGCGCCATTTCCCATCCCATTTGGTTTTGCGCATTGATGCAGAACGCTGTATCTGCGCTAAACTTTTTGCATGTCTTTCTCCTGCTTTTGTAAGTACAAGATTCGTCGTACCATCACTTCTCTTATTGCGACGTATCAATCCTCGCGTAACAAGCCGTCCTATAGTTTGTGAGATACGCTGATTAACATTTCTTTGTGATGAATACTTTGAACCCAGATTCCTTAATAGACTTAAAGCATTCGGCGCAGTGAGTGCGAGTGTGATACCTACCGTACCATACACCATAAGCAATAATGCATCTTGTATTTTAACTCTACGCCCCTGTGCACGGACACGATTTTCAAGTGAACTCATGCCATTTCCTCGTATTGTCATTGTAACCATATTTTACACGACCGTGAATATTATGGTTACACATCTAGGGCTTGGGTATGTGGAAACCGATGTTGGCGCACCGATAGCATTTTAAGTGAGAAGCTGAAATGGCTTTATGAAGCCTCGCTGAAGGGGTCTAAATACTTGACTTTTATGGTATAGTATGATAGAATAGTAAACGAATGGGAGTAGCACTTACAGGGTGTTTACATCCAAAGCTACTCCCAAGAAATTCAACAGAAACAGCACGGCAACGCGCCGTCGCTCATTGACAGGAGAATACAATGTTTACAGACCTTTGGTTTTTCTTTTACTCCGTCGGAGGTATAGCATTTGGACTTTTCGTTCTCGGGCTCATAACTCCTCTTTTTATTCACCTCTTGGTTAATCAACCCGGTGGACAAGAAAAAAGCGGTTTTCACCTATTTACCTACCCCGAAGAGGGTAAGGTAAAACTCATCGTGAGAGGTGATACGCTCGTTCGGATGATTATGCTTTATTCTGGACACCGTTTTGCTCGCGATGGCGAGCGGAGTGGAGCGCCATACTGGGAAATTATACCGACAAAAGGCCGTACTAAAAATGGCCTTACATATTCGGACTCAAAATCTGAAAGCCCGCTTGCGGGTATTCATCCACTTTTAAAGCCATGGGCATGGTATGTCTACATGATTACCGGCGCTGTCTTTACGGGCATCTACCCTTTCCAAACGGTGCGCGAGCAACTAATGGAAAGGACTCATATGACCAGGGCAGAAGACTCAGATGCAACTAAGAATCCTGATGGAACCCCTAAAGAACCACTCAAGTCGAATCAGGCTCCATCTGGACACAACTTCAGATTGACGGTCATTGAAGATTACAGCGACCACTTTCGTGCTCGCCAATTCCAATACGTGTTTCGCATCGTATCGGCCGATACCAAGGACAAAATTCCACTCGGAGTCATTGGTGTAATCAAAGCGGAAGTGACGAACCCCCATAAAACGGCGTTTGGCACCGACCGCTGGGAGAAACAGCTGGTAAATATGACTACGGACGCAATCACGAATTTCGCTCGGTATAACAAAATCGATTCTTTCCTGAGTGCCGAGACTAAAGAAGATGCTGAAAAACTCAATGAGGCTATTTTGGCCATCAAAGAGGACCAGCTTCTTTACGGGATTGAAATTATCGGCGTCGATATCATCGATGTATCTCCCATCTTGTCAGAGGATGACTTGAGCAAATTGCACGCAGAAGCGCTTGCAATCCAAGTGGGTAAAGCGATTGTTATTGAAGGCGATAGCCGAGCACAAGCTACCCTTCTTGACGGAACAAGTCGAGCCAAAGTGCTCGACCTCCTGAACGAAGCAAACAATAAGGGTGGCGCGCATGCTATGGAAACCATTCGAATTGAAGGGTTGGTGCGCGCTGCTGAAGCTGCAAAAGGTGGAACCGTATTGCTCTCAATGGGCGGACAACCGCCCGTTGACTCAATGAACGCTGCCATCCTTGCAGAACTTAAGAAAATAAATAGAAGCCAAGAACAAGGAGTGTGAGATGCTGAATCCTTACTTTCTAGTGTTTCTTACTTTTGCACTCGTTGTTACAGCTCTCGTCGCAGGATTGACGGGAATTGGCATCGGGAGCGGAAGAAAAAGACGCTTGGCAATTGATGGAGGGGGCGATGTAACATCGTCTCCTCAAAAAATTGTCATCGAACACGGACATCATGCGCCACCTGCACCTACAGTCGTAGAACACACGGTAACGCATGATGGCCCAGTAGTCGAAGAGACCATCACCAGAACCAACTGGCGGGGTGTGAACAACCTATTTTGGGGGTTCCTCAGACTGCTTACTACCTTACTTGTTATCGGCGTGATTGCAATAATTTGCTACTATGTGTGGCAAAAAATCATTGGATTACCTCCAATTGACACTACTGTCACGCCAGTCGATCCATCACTACCAAATACTGCCACCAACGTTGTGGATAATTTCCTCAAACAACTGACAATCGTTTGGAATGAATTGACAGAACCAATCCGGAACAACGCGGACAAACTCATAACCATTCTCATTTACGTTGTGGTTGTGGTGGGACTTCTGCGGTTAGCATCCTATTTTCGTTTTTGGGGATTCCTGATTGCCTTTATAGTCTTGCTACTCTTTCTATCACTTGGAACACTTGGCTCATGGCGAAGTTTTCTGCCATGGCAGAGTGCGACAAGCCACGACGTGGACTGGAGTGCAATTCCTAAAGGTGTAGAGCCCAAAATCGTCACGTTTAAAGAAGGCAATTGGAAAGCGGATGTTGTTATTCCGCCTTACAGATGTTTTCTCTTCTACCCAGGATACGACCAAGTGAAAACGATCGGGAGATATACGAATTCAGCCGGACATCATTTTGTTGTCACGCCGGTTCGGAAAGTTCCTTTGACTCTTAAAGTCTACACATTTCATTGGCCAAACGGTGACCGGTCACAGTGTCCGGCATAAATGCTCTTTTCTACAAACTCAAAACGCGCCTTCCAAGAAATTGGGAGACGCGTTTATTTTTTGCCAATTTTTTACGGTAACTATTCGATTCTGTCGAGGCCAAATGTGCCGAGCGCGATATTCATGATAGCAACAGCAGAGAGCATGACGACAAAACCTACAATCCCCCACATCATATGTTTCTTCCCTGTCGTACGTCCGCCTTCGTCTGCTGAATTGTACACATACTCAAATACACCCCAAAGGAAATATATTACTGCAACCCCGAGCATCAGCATGATGAGCGGAATTATAATCGCTGCCTTGAGTTTTTCTACAAACGAAATTGCTAGCGGAACAGCGTCACTCGCTGCATAGGCAATGCCACCAATATTCATAAAAAATTAAACGTTTGGTACCTTTGGAGTTTCAATAGTACCGCCATTGTTAAGGCCAACTGCTTCAACGAGCAAGTTTATGATACCAAGAAGCGAGAACATCACTACGAAACCAATGAGCCCCCAGAGCATGAGTTGTTTTCCTTTCCCCTTTTTCTCATCGTCGGAAGCGCCGAGAATAAAGTATTGAAACATTCCCCAAATGAAGACAAGAATCGCAAGTGCGATAATAAGCGGAATGACAGTATCGTTTACAAACTTTGTAACGCCGCCGAAATACGTCTTTAGCTCGCCCCCACGGAACGTCTGTGCAAGAGCAACGATCGGGAGAAAGTAGAGTGCGAGTGCTGTGAGTGCTTTTTTCATATAAATGTGTGCCCGAAAATATTATCTGTTATGGCTTCTACTATTGTAGTAAATATGCAGGTTTATGCCAGTGGCACTGTGGATTAGCGGTTTTTAAGGCTTTAAAAACTGATAACCGATTGTGCGAGAGCGATGATACCCCACATGCCCGTCATCACGATAAGGCCGATGATACCTGCTATGGCCATACGCTTTCCCTCTTCAGCGCCAGCTTCGGTACCTGCATTTATTATCCATCCTTTTACCAACCCCCAGATAAAGACAATGAGCGTGAGTGCAAATATCGCAGGAACGACAAGATTCAAAATACTAAGAAAGTAACTGACGAGGTCTGCAAAGCTCCCGATGCTCGCAGCAAACAAAAAACGGGGGAAGAGGAGCGGGCTTGCGAAAAGTACTATTTCTAAAATGCGTCTCATACTACATAAGCATGTTTACCGTGCCCTGAATGACAGCAAGGAGAGCTCTCGCACCAAGTATGAGCAAACCCCCAATAACAGCATAAAGCAGGGTTCTGTGGGCAGTTTCGATTGTGCTCTGGTTGCCGCGTGCCGTCACATAAAGGAAACCCGCATAGATAATAAAAAGAATGATGATTGGTATCATAAAGATAACCAGCACATCCAGAATTGCGAGAAGCACTTCTGTAATTGAATCAAATCCGAGCGGATTAAGCAGTTTTCCCGAACTACTTAAACCACCCGTACTGCCTCCGGCTCCAAATCCACCGCTCCCTCCTGAACCTGAACTACCAGTGCTCTGAGCAAAAACACTATTACTGCCACCTGTACAACTCGAACCAGTACATTGGCAATATGGTTCGTTAGCCGCAGTATATTGGAGCACAAATCCCGGTTTACAACTTTGTGCAAATGCAGAATGTGCACTGCTAAGCATCATCAGTAAAATCCCCGCAAAAAAAAGGCTTTTGAATATGCTAGAACGCATTTTGAAGTTTGATAGTTGCATCATTAATTGCTTCGCTTACTTTTCCGCGTCCAGATGAAATCGCGTCTATCATCATGCTAAATATAGTGTTGCTTGCTTCTGGATTCGGGTCAAGCCAGCCTTGCGCAACAAGTGCCGAGCGAAAGAGTACTGTCGCAACCGCATCCCCTCCTGCGCTTTCAATGAGTGAGCGATGCACAGGCGCGAAACCATAACGTTTCACCAGTTGAAGCGCTGTTGCATCTGTTGAAAGCGCGTCCGCCACTTCAAATGCTCCTTCTGCGTTGTGAGCTGAGCGAGGAATCGCAAAACCGTAGAAGCGTCCGTAGCCGTGCTTTATATTTGTAGCACCACTTTGAGGAACTTCAGATACATCGAACGAGAGGTTGGGATTGCCCGTTTCTATATCTTTGTATTCACTTCCTGGGCCGAAGTAGAGCGCAAGTCTTTCTGCAAGGAAAGAGCTCCTATCGTCTGGAAGTGCGCGATTCCATGTGTACCATGTCGATGAACGGCTTGAGAAGTTTGCGTAGAACCCAGTTGCGGCGTCCCCTGGCGGCATTGGAGTGTTTGAGTCAGTCGCATTGAGGTCTATGTTGAGTCCGCGCTCGTTTTTAAACGAAACACGGCTTCCCGCCTGAAGCATAAGCATCAGGAGTACTTCTTTAGCGTGGCGAACATTTTGAAATTCGCCGAACGCAACAGTGCTCTGGAGAATGTCACCGGCATCAGTGAATTGCGTGACGCGCGGTAGTGTCTTTTCGGTAAGTTCTTCCCATGTCCTCGGCGGAGTAGCAAGCCCCGCACTCGCTATCATGTTTTTGTTCCAGTACATAACGAGCGGGTCGACAGCGAATGGAAGTGCGTACACGCCGTTCGGGAATAAGAAAATATCAGCGCCATCAACAAACCTGTCTTTGTAGTCGCGCTGTGGGTACGACTCATACGGGATTGGTATCAGTTTTGTGTAGAGCTGGGAAAGCAAATCGCTCTCGACAATCACAAGGTCTGGACTGTTCCCCTCTGCAAGTGAGTTTATGAAATTTTCAGTAAAGCCGTTAGATTGCAACTGAGTATATTTGACCGTTGTCCATCGCTCATCTTTTTTTCTGATGTCCTCAAGTACGGCATTGAATTCTGATTGACCAAGTGTTCCCCAAATCTCAACACCTGCAGTAAGGTTGTCTGTCTCGCCGATAAAACCACGGAACGTTGCAAACATAAGCATTCCGCCGATAGCGAGAGCGGCAAATACGCCGAAGAGAATTATTTGAAAGGGTCTCATACCAATATTATCGCATATACACGTGTGTAAAACATGCCATGAAAGCCTCAGATACTAGGCGCTGAGAAACGAGAGCGCAAGGTGTACAAACGTACGATGAGTGCTCGAGTGACGAAAGCAACAAAGTAGATGGGGGTTTCATGACATGTTTTAATTCTTTCGGAACGCTAGGCCATAATGATGTGCTCCCGCTGGAAAACTGCGTTCAAGTACAAACCCAACGCTCTCTGCGAGAGCGCGAGCTTTCATCTCCGGAATGATGTCGCTCGACTGCGGACCAACTCCACCGAAAGAATCCGCCCACTCTATAATAATGAGTTTTCCACCAACTTTTAGAGTGGACGCAATGTAACCGAGGACTTTTTCTTTATCTTGAATCTGGAAGAGGGTGTTCGAGAGAAGTGCTAGGTCAAGCGATCCAGCACCGAGGCGTATACCCTTCTGCGACTCGAGGTCGCCCCACATAATTTCTACATTATTTACCCTGCGCTTACGGGCTTCAAGACGAATACTTTCAGCAAGTGTCTTTTGGATTTCAAGAGCAAACACTCGACCATTTGCGCCAACCGCTTTAGCCATTTCAAAAGAGAAAAACCCGCTCCCTGCGCCAAAATCGGCAACGCGGTCGCCCTCGCGCAAATGAAACTGCGTCGCCACGGTCTCCGGCTTCATAAACTGCATAGCTACAGTATACCCCGTAGTAAAATGGGCCTGACTACACACGTGTGGTTAACACTATCGAGGTGTGCTATATTCGGCGCAGAAGAAAACAGGAGATTTTGACATGAGAAATCCATTAGCAACGCAGTCACTTACTCCAGCAGGGTTTGTATTCGATCTCTATAAACAACGCCTTTCTTATAGGCCGAAAGACGAGCTTCACTACATTAATCCGGAAATGTTGATTGCCAAGTGCTGGGAAAAATTGAACCGGATAGATGCAACGCATCCTCTGCCGATGTGCACGATTATCCACAAAATACTTCCAAAACTTGGTTTTAAAACTAGTCGTGGAGAATACTATTTTGATGGCCATACATACATGCATCGCGATACATGCATCGTATCTTCTATAGTTCAATGGTTTGCAACGAGCTGTGGTAATTGTTTCATTGAAAAAACTGATTGTATATATTCCAGCGTAAAAGTTGAACAGCGCGACTACTATCACGCGAAACATGTTGCTAATCAAAGACAACACGATATGCTTGCATATTGGACACACAGCTGTACTCCAGCCTGTTATAACAAATTGAGATTCAATTTCTTTGATAGCTCCCATGTTTTAGACTACAAATCGATAACCAAGCGTGACCGCGCCATTGCAAAGGCTGTAATGTGCTGGCTTGATACGGACGCTGGTAATGCATTCGTAAAGACGTGGCTCAAGCGTCGTAAGCGTGCGTTCGAGATTACAAATACCAATGCAATGTGGGGGTACAAGTTAAAACGCGTTCAAGAGAAAATGAACACAGCTGTCTAAACAAAACAAATGCGCACCTCACGGTGCGCATTTTTTAAAAGAAAACCGAGGAAGCTATCGAATCCCCATCCCTCATCTTCATAATCCTCACACCCTGTGTCTGTCGTCCTAATGAAGGAATCTCATTGAGCGCAAGGCGAATCACCTGCCCCTTCTTTGACATCACTACCAATTCGCCATTTTCAAGTTCTTCTTTCGATACAATCTGACCTGCTACCACTTCACCGGTCTTTGAAGTTACCTTCGCTGTTTTAATACCAGAACCACCACGGTTTTGAACTTTATATTCTGTAACCGTTGTCGTTTTTCCATAGCCATTACTCATAACAGCAAGAATTTCAAAATCTTTTGCCCCCTTTGGCACAACGCCTGCTGCAACGATGCGGTCGCCTTTCCCGAGTTTCATACCGCGCACACCAGCTGCATTTCGTCCCATCTCGCGGATATCGCTCTCTTTGAAGCGGATTGCTTGACCTTTTGCTGTCATCAAGACCACCTCGTCTCCCTTCTCAACAAACTGCGCAAAGATAAGCGAGTCGTCATCGTTCAGAGTGATTGCGATAAGTCCGTTTCGGCGCACTTCGTCAAAACTCTTTGCATCAACTTTTTTCGCAACGCCGTTTTTTGTGACCATCATAAGCGAACGTGCGTCTTCACCTTTCGGACCTTTACGCACAGGAAGCACTGAAGTCACTTTGTCTTCTGGAGTGAGCGAGAGGAAGTTCATGACTGACTTTCCTTTGGTTGCACGCTTTCCTTCTGGGATTTCAAACATGCGTGTCTTGTATACCTTTCCTTTATCAGAGAAGAAGAGAAGGTCGCTATGCGTTGAGGTTGTGACAAGGCTCGTCACGAAATCTTCTTCTTTTGTATTTAAATCGACAACACCCACGCCACCACGCTTCTGCGCGCGGTATTCTGATGGGTTTGTGCGCTTGATGTATCCGCCTTGTGTAAGCACAAGCACACTCTCCTCATCTGGAACTAAATCTTCTACAGAGAAGAGTTTAACGCCTCCTTTCACAATGCGCGTACGGCGGTCGTCACCATATTTTTCTGCAATCGCTGCAAGTTCACTCTTAATGATAGAGAGCATTTTCTTTTCGCTCTTCAAAATGGCCTGCAATTCTGCAATGAGTGCCTGCACTTCTTTCAATTCGTCCTCAACTTTCTTGCGTTCGAGACCAGCAAGCTTTTGGAGGCGCATGTCGAGAATCGCTGTCGCCTGTTTGTCTGAGAATTTAAACTGCTTCATCAAAGCGGCGTGTGCTGTCGGTACGTCCTTAGAGGCACGAATCGTTTTAATGATTGCATCAATATGGTCGAGCGCTTTTTTGAGACCAAGAAGAATGTGTTCGCGTTCCTCAGCTCGGGTAAGATCAAACAGTGTACGACGTCTGACGATTTCCTGTCGGTGCTTGATGTATTCCTGAAGAATTACCTTGAGCGATACTGTCTGCGGAACACCGTCAACGAGCGCCACCATGTTGTAATGGAACGTATCTTCAAGCTGTGTGTGCTTGTACAGTTTGTTGAGCACTGTCTGAGGCTGTGCTCCGTTTTTGAGTTCAACAACGACACGTATGTCACGCGTTGATTCGTCGCGGAGGTCGCGGATACCGTCAATTTTCTTTTCGCTTACGAGCTCCGCAATCTTCACAATCATATCTGCCTTATTTACACGGAATGGAAGCGAGGTAATGACAATTGAGAACGCGCCTTTCTTGTCTTCAATGATGTCAGCTTCACCACGCACAACAACTCCGCCTTTGCCGTTTGTGTAGGCATGCGTGATGTCTTTCTGATTGAATGCAACTGCGCCAAGCGGAAAGTCTGGACCTTTCACGTGTACAAGCAAATCATCATTTGTAGCTTTTGGGTCATCGATAAGGTGCGCGACAGCAGAAGCTACCTCGCGGAGATTGTGCGGAGGAATGTTTGTCGCCATACCAACGGCAATACCGAGCGTGCCGTTCAAGAGAAGGTTTGGTGCAAGCGCTGGCAAGACAGATGGTTCGCGCTTTGTGCCGTCGTAGTTTGGGTTCCAATTAACGGTTTCTTTTTCAAGGTCGCGGAGCATCTCTTCTGCGACGCGAGACATTTTTGCTTCTGTGTAACGGTAGGCAGCTGCCGAGTCGCCGTCAATCGAACCGAAGTTTCCCTGACCGAGAATAAGTGGGTAGCGTGTCGTAAAATCCTGTGCAAGTTTCACCATCGCTTCATAGACTGACGCATCGCCATGCGGATGGAAACTACCAAGCACATCTCCAACTACAGTTGCAGACTTTTTGAATTTTGCGCTCGCCGTGAGTCCATTCAACCGCATCGAGTAGAGAATGCGACGGTGCACAGGTTTCAGTCCGTCGCGCACGTCAGGAAGCGCACGGCCAGTGATAACCGACATCGCGTAGTCAAGATACGAAGTGCGCATCTCATCGACAATGCCCTGCGCAACAACACCGCGCGAAGGATCGCGAGGTACTGTAGGTTCCGGTGTGCTTTCTGGTGTCGGTTCTTTTTTTCGGGCCATTCGTGTCCAAAAATTTTACTATCAAAACACGCGTACTACTTTTAAAGGGATTCTCGAGTCAACTTTTTAAAAGAAATACACGTGTTTTATTCCCTTTAAGTATAGCATATTTCGAGCCTTTTCGTCACTACAAATACACTCTATATTGCCCTATGGCTGTACTGTACTTGAAGCCGTCGTAGTGCTTGTCGTTCTAAGGACAGGACTCAGATTGCTACGCTTCGTAGCCGTCGCGAAATTTGCTGGCTGCATATTGAGAGTGCCATCTGCCGTGCCATTGTTATCGATTGCGCCACTCACTCCTTCTGCAACATGTTCTTTTAATTCACTTACCGCGCTTCCAGACGGTACCTCTGACGCGGAATTAGATAATTCTGAGAATTGCGCTGGGAGTGTCGACGTCCACAAGAGCCCCACCAGAACCGTGAGGCAGACAGCACTAACAAACGCAACGTGCGACCGCACTTCAGGTGGCTTTTGGCGTATTGAATCGAGTAATTTCCAGAAAGAATTCATGCGTTCTTCTATTACTCCCTACTTACTAACTCTAAGACTTGAGTACGACAACCTCTCCCTCAAGCGGGAGCAAGTCTTTTTTCTTTATTGTGTATTTCTCTTCGGCTTTCACACCTTCAGCACCAGCTTCTTTTATGAATGATTTGAGGTCTGCATCTGTGTATTGCATCGGAATAATGACATGCGCCTCCAGTTTTACGCCGAGCGCTGCCGCTGCCGCTGCATCGAGTACGTCTCCTCCGGCAATTGGCACAAACAAAATATCAATATCTCCAAACTCTTCAAGAAATTTTGGATCAATCTTATTATCTGACAGTGCACCGACAAACAGCATGTTAATGCCTTCGAGCGTCACGTAGTACATTGTGTTATACGATTCTTTCCCGTCATATGTCGTCTTCACAGAGAAACCGCGTGCAGTTACCTCTCCCACTTCGTATTCGCCAGCACCACGGATGACGAAGGCTTCGCGTTCACCATAGTTCACCTGCTCGCTTCCGTTAAAGTCCTTATGGTTGAGCGAGATAAACGCAACGTCCGCACCAAAACGTGCCTCTTTTAGTTTTGAATCCTTTGAAATTGGGTTGAATGCAATTGTTGTGTCTCCAAATGAGACCTTGAAGCACTGTCCGCCGAGATATGTGATAACCATAGTGAGGAGTAGTATAGCAAATATTGTGAACGAGTCACAACGGACGTTTTTCTATTGTTTTTGCAACAAAACTTGGATATACTGATTCTAGTTTTGATCTTGAATTCTTACTTGTCTCGACCCCGGTGTTGGTTCCCCCCTGACACTAGTCGCAAGTAAGGATACGTCGCCCATCGCAAATGGACGACTTCGTCCCTTGGCGCGTGCCCCGCACACGTGCGATTGTGAACGAGCCCTGCTTCTCTTCGAGAGGCAGGGTTTTTTGTTTCCTATTTAATGGCTTGAAATAAGGCTATTTTATAATAACGCCTCTATAACTAAACAACATCAAAATGTAATTGACAATATTGAGGGAGTGTGCTATATTCTTTCTGTTGCATTCCGCAACGTATGAGTACTTCGAGACAAGAAGTCGCAGAAGAATGTGATAGCGAAAGCGCTCCATCCTTCTAGCGCCACGGCTGGCATCTTATGAGCTTTGAGTCTCGCAGCAGTTCAGAAATGAATCGCGCATGACTCTCGAGCAATAAGTGCCAGCCGTGTCCTCCGTTCTTTAAATTCCGACTCTAAATTCAAAAACGGCTGCGAGTCAATCCGCAGCGGTTGGTGGAGGCTGAGACTTGTTTGTATTACGGTTGCGCGATCTTCTGAAAATACACTCATGGCTCGCCTCCACTTTTAACCAACCCCCTCCGACTGATCCCCTGCAAAGACGTCGGAGATACCCGCGCTGGTGACGACCCCGCAACGTCCCACGCAAAGCCCCGCAACAGAAATGTTGCGGGGCTTTTTCATTTATGCCATTTGTCCAAAGAGAGTCTTTGGACACGATATCGACAGATAACCTTTTTCATAGTAGGATTCCCCTGTTCGACCAATTAATAGTTCTCGCGGATAACCGCTAACCCCGCTCACACGCATACGGCCAGAGAATAGGCGTGAGTGGAACGGATATACCGCAGTAAATTAGAGTATGAACGAAACAGCAGTTGTGTCTCAAGACATGGAGGAATTAGAAGTGACGGAAAAGGTGCCGAGCATCATGGACGGGTTTCTCTCAGAGAGTCCTATTCACCCAAAGGTAGGTGACCTCGTCGAAGGAACAGTTTCAGCAATTGGGCGCGCACGCGTCTATGTTGACTTGCCTCCATTCGGCACTGGCCTTATATATGGTCGTGAGTACATGAACGCTCGTGATGTCCTCAGAAAAGTTTCTGTAGGCGACACTATCGCGGCAAAAGTTGTCGAGAGTGAAAATAAAGAGGGGTACGTTGAGCTTTCACTTAAGGAAGCGCGACAGGCGCTGATCTGGAGCGAAGCCGAAGATGCCATGAAGCAACAGCGTGTCCTCTCACTTCTTGTGAAGGAAGCGAACAAGGGCGGTCTCATCATTGAATGGCAGGGCATTTCAGGATTCCTTCCTGCGTCCCAGCTTTCTGCTGAACACTACCCTCGCGTTGAAGACGGTGACAAGGATAAAATCCTCACTGAACTCATGAACCTCACAGGTACATTCCTTTCAGTTGTTATCATCACTGCAGACCAGAAAGAAGGCAAACTTATCTTCTCTGAAAAGGGACCTCAAGAAAAGGAGGTGAAAGAAGAGAAAGTAAGCCGGTACGCAGTTGGCGACACTGTAAATGGTGAAGTGACTGGCGCAGTAGACTTCGGAGTCTTCGTTCGTCTTGAGGAAGGACTTGAAGGTCTCGTGCACATTTCTGAAATTGACTGGGGGCTCGTTGAAAACACTCGCTCACTCTTTAAGGTTGGCGACAAAGTGAAAGTGAAAGTCATTGAAGTAAAGGATGACAAGATTTCCCTCTCTATCAAACAGCTTAAGGAAAACCCATGGACAACTGCGTCTAACAAGTACAAGAAAGACCAGATGGTCAATGGTGTTGTGATTAAGTTCAACAAGCACGGCGCACTCGCTTCTATTGAAGAAGGCGTTGCGGGCTTGGTACACATCTCAGAGTTTGCAAGCGAAGAAGAGCTAAAGAAAGCGCTCGAGCTCGGCAAGAGCTACTCGTTCAAAATTACTCTCTTTGAACCAAAGGAGCATCGCATGACACTCTCATACAAACAAGGACAGGAAGCTGCGTAATTACGCACTCATAAAAACAGGTCGCGCCATATGGCGCGACCTGTTTTGTTTGTATCGCATCAGAATAAGTGTGTTGACAGCAAAGCGAAAAACGGTAGACTCATATACAAGCTTCCCTTAAAAAAGGAAGTGACATCACACAGGAGATATCCATGCTCTGCACGCAAAGTGGCATCAAAAGGTTTTCTTCTCAAGGAGATAAGTGATACCAGAGCAATCTGGAAAAATGTTGGCACAGACGATATAGGGTCAGTGACTTCACTCGCTTGCGGGTGAAGCCATTTTTTTATGTTGTTATGAGATTAGTTACATTGACGCTCGAATGTGAGAACGTACAATTGCAGTAAGCTTCCCTTAAAAAAGGAAGTGAAACATGGAGGCTTACATGCTCATTACTCCAAGCGGAGTTACCCGCTTCTCGTCTCAAGGCGATAAGTGATACTAGGCGCCACCTAGCTCAAAAATGGACGTTGCATGACTGAGGATAGATTCCTTTTGTTTCATTCATAGATACCTCCCATTAACTTAACCTCGTTCACTTGAATGAGGTTATTTTTTACCCCTCACCCAGTCAGTTTTGTAATAGGAAATACTTGAAATAATTAGTTTAGGACTCTTTTTCGATCTGGGTGAGGAGCTCATTATCTGTTTAATTAAACTGATTCTGTGCGGAAACTCGGCCGTCGGTGATTATTTTTTCTATAACTGTGCGAATGGTTTTGAATTCTTTTTTTAACAGCTCGACCTCAGGTTTTTTAAAGTCTCCCATAAGAAAATCAACGACTGCTTTCTCGCCTTTTGGTTTTCGCAATTTCCCGCCCGGCGTTGTCGGCGACACGCCAATGCGAAGACGCACGAAATCTTTTGTCTTTAAATGTTTGATGATGGACTCAACACCGTTGTGACCACCTGAACCACGCGCAAATGCAATTTTGTATGTTCCAAGCGGTAAGTCCATATCGTCGTATATTACGACGAGCTGTTCTGCTGCTTTCTTTGAGGTGACAAGCGGCTTTACTGAGACACCCGATTTATTCATAAAGGTATCAGGCAGAATCAGCATTACTTTCTCCTTACCCAGCTTCCCTTCAGAAATATGTGCTTGGTATTTTCCAGATGATACAAAATCTGGAAATGCGTTTGCACTTCCAAAGTGCTCGACAGCCATACGCCCGACATTGTGGCGTGTGAGTTCGTATTTTTCTCCCGGATTGCCCAACCCCGCAATAATAACCATATGCAAGTATTCTACCACCTAGCAGAGCTGAGAAAAGCGCCTAAATAATCAATGTTTTAAATCAAATCAATGAATAATTAATTTCAAAAAGCTAAAAACTTGTGCTTGCATAGACACGCGAGTATAATGCGTGAACTTGTTCTATGGAGGAAACTAATTCATCAACTGCACATACCACTCCTCCTCTCAAAAAAAAGCGAAAGCCAAGTGCACTTGGTGAGATAATCAGTCTCTCTCTTATCGCTCTCGTTGTTGTTTTTCCAATTCGCTTTTTTATAGCTCAGCCCTTCATTGTGTCTGGGTCTTCTATGGACCCAACGTTCCACGATGGGCAATATCTTATCGTTGACCAGCTTTCATATCAATTTAATACACCCCAAAGAGGCGAAGTAATCGTATTTAAGTACCCAAAAGATCCTTCAAAGTATTTCATTAAGCGCGTGATAGGCGTACCTGGCGATACGCTCACCATCGACGGTGACATCGTCACTATTAAAAACGCAGACCACGAGCAGGGTTTTGTGTTATCGGAGCCGTACGTAAAGCATATGCAACCAACCGCAAACATGACCGAGACGCTCGGAGAGCACGAGTATTTTGTGATGGGCGATAACCGCGATGCAAGTTCAGATTCACGAGTATGGGGTGTCTTGCAAGACGACCATATAATCGGCCGGACTTTCGTACGCCTCTTCCCAGTCGCTGACGCTTCATTTATGCCCGGTAGCCTTGATAAATTTACAGGTTCAAACGTACAGAAGACAGAGTAGCAATATTTTTAATACAATAACGAGTATGAGAGAAACACTTTCCCCAACCGACTTCGTCAAGATCGCCACCTCAGCAGCTCGTCACTACGGATTTGATACCATCGACACGGCGAAAGCCATGTTCAAGGAAGAACAGACACTCCGACGTCCTCCACTCCCGAGGATTATTGCGCTCGAACGCAAAACTGACGCACTCGGTGGATTGCTCACCGCTGGGATTTCTTCATACATAGACAGCCACCTTCATGGCAGTTCACGTCCTGTACTTTTCTCTACGCTCGAGAGTGCACCGCGTACAGGAGAGATTTCTGTCGGACTTCACATTATTGGTATGGAGAGGAGCATCGCTGAAGCGCTCCTTATTCATGCAACCCGCAGCATGTTCGCTGATTTCGGATATGACTCACACACAGTTCGCATCAATTCTCTCGGCGACCGCGAATCTCAAAATCGATACACGCGCGAGCTTACCAACTTCATGCGAAAGCGCATCGAAGAGTTGCCTCCAACAGCGCGTGAACTTCTGAAACAGCATGCTCTCTATGCGCTCAATCATCTTATCGAAAAAGACCATGAAATGTCATACCGTGCGCCGAGCCCTCTCGAATATCTGAGCGATCAGAGCAGGAAGCATTTTCGTGAGCTCGTTGAGTACCTCGATGTTTCAAATGCTTTTTACGAAATTGATACCCGCCTTCTTGGCAACCACCAGTGTTATTCCGATGCGCTTTTCTCCATCACTCCAAAGAATCAAGCTGACGAAGGAATTGTTGAATCTCCCATTTCCGTACGCGGAGGCCGCTATGATGAATTTGTAAAGCGCCTTACAAAAGTAAATATCCCTGCCACTGGCGCAATAATCACATTCAACACGAAAAAAGTACCAAGTCGTCTTCCAAAAATTGATGCCAACGGCGCTCCGAATGTATTTTTGGTTCAGTTAGGCTTTGGTCCAAAAATGAAGAGCTTACTACTTCTAGAGGAGTTGCGCGCTTCAAAGATTCGTGCGCACCATATCATTTCATCTGACTCACTTGGCGAACAGCTCGCACTTGCAGAACGCATGAAGGTGCCTTTTGCACTTATTCTTGGCCAGAAAGAATTTGTCGAGAAATCTATTATCGTCCGCGACCTTAGGTCTCGTTCTCAGGAAATCATCCCTCTCACCTCGCTCACCTCTCACCTGAAGCGCATTTTGAAGGTATAACATCCCTATTTGTACTCCCCTACTGCCTTGCAGAATGGCTTACCGCGTGGTATTCTCGTCGAGCAATGGCATCAAATATAGAAGTAACTAAGAACGCAAACGAGAGCACAGCGAACCTAATCCGCCGTTTTACAAAGCGCGTACAAGGCGCTGGCATTATCCCAAAGGTACGCAAAAACCGTTATTACACACGTATTAAGTCTGAGAATGTGCGTAAAACTTCTCGTCTCACCTCACTCAGCCGTAAAGCAAAGTATGAGGAACTCCTTAAACTTGGAAAAATCGCTGAACGTCCAGAACGCGGAGCACGCAAATAAGCCTCTAATGAAAGGATTTTCTCTTTCAAAAACAAAGACTCCCGTAGCCAAACTTCCCTACGAAAAAATTAAGAACGACATACTCGGGCACAAGTATGTCGTTTCTTTAGTATTTGTGGGTCAAAAGCGTGCCCAGACACTAAATAAAACATACCGCAATAAAGGGTACGCTCCGAATGTACTTGCATTTCCGCTCGATGATAGCTGTGGTGAAATCTTTATCTGTACCCAAAATTTGAAAACAGAGGCTCCTAAATATGACATGTCAATCCGAACCTATACGGCCTATCTGTTTATCCACGCACTACTTCATTTGAAAGGACACGACCATAACGATACAATGGAGCGTGAGGAGACTAAGTATCTCAAGAGATACAGCCTCATTTAATGTGCGCCTGAAAACTCAATCTACTTCGTTACTTTCGACGCTCAAACCCTTACCGTACTATCTATGTACGCGTCTGGTTTTTGCTCCTCAGTGCATCGTATCTCGAGCCTCAGCACGTACATTAAAAAGCGGGATATACTCCTGTTTTTGTTGTGTAAATAATTATGGCTGAACAAACTGTTGTAGGAATCGATATCGGCACCTTTCAGGTAAAGGTGGTTATAGTGCGTCAACCGCGAAAAGAAGACCAACATGCTCTTCCGCAAATCATGGGTACTGGCTTTGCTGAATCTCGCGGTATGCGCCACGGGTACATCATAAATGAGGGTGACGTGGTGAAGAGTGTGCGCGCTGCTGTCGCTCAAGCAGAACAAGCATCTGGAACACAAGTTCGTCGCGCATACCTTTCTGTCGGCGGTATCGGTCTCGATGAAATTCACTCGCATGGCGAAGTTATCACAGCACGGGCTGATTCTGAAATTTCTGCTGTTGACCTTGAGAAAGTATTGAACGATAGCGAAGAAAGAATTCAAGACAGGATTCCAAACCGGAAAATACTCCATGCTATTCCCCTTTCGTATATTGTTGACGGAGAGAAGGTACTTGGTCGCCCAACAGGTATGCACGGAACCAAGCTCGAGGTAGACGCACTGTTTATTACCTGTTTTGAACAGCACCTAAACGATATTGTAAGCGCCGTTGAAAGCGTCGGCATTGCTGTGGAAGACGTTATGGCTTCACCGCTTGCCGGCAGCCTTGTCATGCTCACCAAAGCACAGAAACGTGCTGGGTGCGTTCTTGCAAATATTGGTGCTGAAACTGTTGCAATTGCTGTCTTCGAGAATGGTCTCCCAGTTTCACTGAAAGTATTCCCTATCGGTTCAACTGATATCACAAACGACATTGCGCTTGGACTCAAAATTCCACTTGAAGAAGCCGAACGCATCAAGCGAGGTGCTGGTGGCAGTAATTATTCAAAACGAAAACTCGATGAGATTGTTGCCGCACGTCTTACAGATATTTTTGAACTCGTCGATGCGCATTTGAAAAAAATAAAACGCGATGGTCTTCTGCCTGCAGGAGTCATCATTACGGGAGGTGGTTCTGGTCTGACTTCAATCCAAGATTTGGCGAAAGCTGCGCTAAGGCTTCCTTCTCGTATTGCAACGCTTGACCCTGGACAGAATGGAAAAGTGCGCGACGCATCGTGGGCGGTTGCGTATGGCCTCTGCATTTGGGGCGTTTCTGACCGAGAAGACGATGGCGGTATCCGAATCGCGAAGCACACTGGCAATGTTGTGCTTAGTTGGCTCAAACAATTTTTGCCTTAGAAAAAACCTTCGCTTTCCACTGTAGGAGGAGTATTTCAACAACGTATTCAACAACGTAGCAAGCGCACGGTTTACACAGTCTGTCAACGAGATGACAGATTTTTTCTGTCTGTTATGATGTCAGGACTATTCGGGAATAATAGGAGAAATTAAAAGTATGGAGCAAATCAAACCAGACGTTGAATCATTCGCGCGCATTCGTGTTATCGGAGTTGGAGGTTCGGGAAAAAATGCCACGAACCACATGATCAACTCGAAAGTGAAGGGTGTTGAGTTCATTGCAATCAACAGCGATGCACAGGACCTCCATCACTCACTCGCGAAAAAGAAAATCCACATCGGAAAAAATTTGACGCGCGGTCTTGGCGCCGGTGGTAACCCAGATATGGGACGCCGTGCAGCAGAAGAGACACGCGAAGAAATCGCAAACTCATTGAAAGGTTCTGACATGATATTTATCACCTGCGGTATGGGTGGTGGAACAGGAACAGGGGGTGCATCAGTTGTTGCGAAAATTTCTCGCGAAAGTGGAGCACTCACAGTGGGTGTTGTTACAAAACCTTTCTCTTTTGAAGGTCAGGAAAGAATGCGTCTTGCCCTCCAAGGTATTGAAGAACTCAAAAAAGAGGTTGATGCCCTCATCACTATCCCAAACGACCGCCTTCTTGCAATAGTCGATAAGGATACGTCAATCCAGAACGCATTCGCAATGTGCGACGATATATTAATGCAGGCTGTAGAAGGCATTTCTGACCTCATCACCATGCCTGGTATCATCAACGTTGACTTTGCTGACATCCGTTCCGTTATGGAAAACGCTGGTTCTGCGCTCATGGGCGTTGGCGTGTCGGCTGGAGAGAAACGCGCTGAAGAAGCTGCCCGTGCTGCTATTAATTCCCCTCTCCTTGAAGTGTCAATTACTGGAGCGAAGGGCGTTCTCTTCGCTATTGCAGGAAACACAGACCTCGGTATGCTCGAAGTACAAGACGCAGCGCGAATTATTACAGAATCTATCGACCCGCATGCACGCGTTATCTTTGGTGCTATTAAAGACGAGAAGCTGAAGAAGAACGAAGTAAAAGTAACTGTTATCGCCACAGGCTTTCCGGAGGTTGTCTCTTCATCGGGTGGTATGGGTATGCGACCAACAGTGCTCAGCACTCCGTACTTGGAACGGATAGAACCGCGCGAAGAAGAAACTGTCCGTGGAAGAATCTTTAATTCCCTCTCTCTCCCGAAGAAGGAAGATGCTCCTAACGAGAAAGAGGTTCTGGCAGTGAAAACAGCCGTTGATGCAAAACCTGTATCAGTACAGGACGAAACCGAAGATGATGACTGGGGCGCAGTTCCTGCATTTCTACGTCGTTCAAAGCTTAAATAAGCTTTGACTAGTAGAAATGCGGAACTGCGAAGCGGAGCGATATGAAGAGCGCCTTTCCTAGCGCGACGAAACCGCGAGCTGGGGTCGAGGATACTTACTATAAACAGAGCAACGCAAATGATTATAGTTAGTAACCCGTGACCTGTCCCAGCCTTCCTCAGACGTTCGAAATTAAAATAAAAAGCGTGGGACGCTTTTTATTTTTTCGCAAGACCATGCCAGATATTTTTTTCATAGCAAGAAAAATATCATACAAACCGAACTGCTCCTGTATGCAAAGCATGCTGAAACTGCGTTCGGAAATGTGAAAGTATACTTTCACATTTCCTCACTTGCTTCTGTAAGAAGCGGTTTCGGCTTTCAAAAAGCGCAGCGAATGATTATAGTTAGTGACCAGTACCCGCATTCCCCGGTCACCCTACATTGAAATGGAAATTTCTTTATACTAAAAAACCACCTTTCCTAAGTTGTTTTTTTAAATATGGTATTATTGTCGAATCCAAAACTAAAAACACATCCACTAATTTAACAATTCACTATTTTATGCACGATCTTCTTATCATAGGTGGCGGACCAGGCGGTGTTTCAGCAGGTGTATATGCATCTCGTAAACAGCTTAAAACTGTACTCGTCGCTGAAGAATGGGGCGGACAAAGTGTCGTCTCTCCTGAAATCCAAAACTGGATTGGTACTATAGCTATCACAGGAGCAGAACTTGCAAAGTCACTTGCAAACCACCTCAAAGCTTATGCTGGGGAGTTCGTCACTATAAAGGAAGCGACGCGTGTTACTGCTATCGAGCAGATTGAGGGTGGATTTAGAGCCACGTTGAGCACGGGAGAAGTTGTGGAAGCAAAAGCAGTTTTGGTGACTTCGGGTTCTGCGCGTCGCAAACTCGATATTCCTGGAGCGGAGGCGCTCGACCATAAAGGTCTCACCTACTGTGCGTCATGCGATGGACCGCTCTTTGCTGGCCAAGATGTCGTAGTTGTTGGTGGTGGTAATGCAGGCTTCGAGACAGCAGCACAGCTCCTCGCGTATACAAAGAGCGTTACCCTCCTCAACAGGAGTGAAGTATTCCGTGCAGACCCTGTAACAGTTGAAAAAGTAAAAGCACATCCAAAGATGACCATCATTTCAAACGCAATACCTTCTGCTGTTATTGGTGAGAAATTCGTCTCTGGGATGAAATACAAGGATGCTACAAGCGGTGAGGAGAAGGAACTGCACGTTGGTGGAATCTTTGTAGAGATTGGTCTCATACCAAATACTGAATTCTTGGGCGCTCTCGTTCCAATGGATGAATACAAACGCATCACAATCGACCCATGGACGCAGCAGACTGGAACGGGGGGTGTATGGGCTGCAGGCGATTGCACAAATATCAAATACCACCAGAATAATATTTCTTCTGGCGATGCAGTACGTGCCCTTGAAGATATTTACGTACACCTAAAAACAAAATAAAATGCCCTCACTATCGTAGAGGGCCACGGTTGTTCAGGGTCTAAAAACTCAAAGAAAGTATCACCCCACAGAGGTACCCAACGTTAACAACTGTAAGACAATGCTATCTCGAGCGGATACTGCGGTGAAGAAACCGCCTCCTCACAACTGCCAGCGTTTTGAGCCACACTCTGGCTTGACGAACATAGTACTAATCGTACTTTACGCTTGTATATATCGTCGGTCAACTTTCAAATATTTTTTATTTTTTGGAAAAAGAAAATCCCGCCATACAGCGGGATTTTCTTGCACAACGTAGAGTTTTCGAATCTGAATGAGAGGTATTGGCGTATGAATAGACTCTCAGTGCAGATCCACATTCGAGTCTCCCGCGTAAAACAACTACTGTCAATCCCCTGTTTTTAGTCATTTCTGGGTACATTCTGTGGACAACACCTGTGTATAGTGTGGGTATAACTGTGGAATGGGTGTGCAAAATCAGTGAATACAAAAACACTGTTGCGAACTCCTTCTCAAAAGGGCACAACAACTTCTTTTTTTAAACTATACCTGATAATACCCTGTGGATAGAGAAAGTGACCTAAAAAAGTGCCGCTTGACTGCGTGGGCCAAAAAATTAAAATATACACATGCTCATCGAAAGATGGGTAGGGAATAGCCGAACTGCATACGTCTACGGATATATGCACGAGGTAAATGCTCTTTGATACGCATGTAGCATAACCTACATGCTCCAGAAGGAGGATAATATTCTTTGGGAAAACTGGAGTGAAGATTGAGACATGTGCGAGGTGGAAACATATCACACATACGGACGAGCTATACCGTTATTGGGAATACGTCAACATCAATCGGACCGTGTATACACCAGAGACTAATAAAGCCCTGCGCAAGCAGGGCTTTATTAGTCTCTGGTGTATTTTGTATATGCTGGTTGGAAAGACTTGCCAAAATCCCCAATGTGTTGTATTGTGCACGCAGTCAATTGTTCGACCGAAGTACAGAGATGGAGAATACTATGTGCAAAAAAGACCCGCCGCCCGCTACATTTCCACGGAGTGATAGACCACCACTCCCTCCCGGAGTCGCGTTCGACCCAATGTCAGCTGGTGTGTATGCAAGTAAGGGGGATAGACATTTCTCGACCGAAATATCCACCCGGTCAACTCCCCCGCCCCCTGTTGAGCCACACAAACCCAAGGAATAGACATGAACTTCGAGGCATCAGAAATGATGCCTTTTTATTCGCCATTAGAAGGGCTCTTTGAACTCCAGTGATACGGAATGATTTCCTTTTGGAACAAAAATACCCTGATAAATATAATTTGCAAATCGAATGTGTGTCTCTACACCATCAATATACGCATGCCATCCGGGAATATTACTATTTGAAATAACGATCCACTGGTCTGAATTCGATTCAGTATGAAACTGAGTTGTGGCATTTTTAAACTCAATATTTGCGATAGTAATTTTTTCAGTTGGTACAAAAACTTCCTTTGCACACTCATTACACTCAAAATAGGAATCGTATGCATAGTTGTGAGGTTCTTCAATCACTTTCTTAAAACTATCGTCTTCACTCTCTGTCATAACAGTTGCCTGAAATGGAGCGTAGACACGGGGTAGGAAAAAATCATTAAAGTACAAATGTATTGGAAACTGAAAACTAGAAAGACCGAAATCAAAGTGTTTATTTGAAAGCAAATGTACACCTTTCAGCTGTGGATCGATTAAGATAGATGTCCAAAAATATTTTACATTCATCATACCGAGTAGTGCAAATGTTGGAGATCCATTCGCTAAATACCCATCCTCCGTAACCTGAATACCCTCTGGACCGTCGCGACCTTCATGACCTTTATCAAGAAATTCAATAACTTTCGTATATCGTCGCGACTCGAGGTTATCAAATCCCCTCACAGAATCAATTCCCCATACAAGTGGAGCAAGGTGTGATTGAACGTACTCCTTTAAAACTCCGTCTTTCTGTTCCCTGGTCGGAATAGATACGTTTCCTAACAAAAATAATGCATTAGTATCTGACGAAAAAAACTGAAATGTTCGAAATAATTGTGGTGTATTTTGTGTATTGTACAATTGTGCTTCAAATGCCTTTATCTCAGAAAGCACCCAAGGTTCTTGAAAAAGTACTGTGGCTGAGACAGAAGTATACGCAACGGTGAACAGTGTGGGAATGAAGAAGTTTGCAGAGAGCAAAACAACAAATATACCTGAGCGAATCCTCGAAGCAAAGAAATATGCAAAAGATTTTGCAGGATCAAGGGATAGTGATCGAACGAGATCGAAACCATAGCCCGACAGCATGCTTATTGCAAACGATGTGACAAAGAACCAGTGTGGCGGAAACCGAAATAAGTCAAAGACCGGTAACTGATGCATAATCCAAAACAACGGATACGGGAGTGTACAGACTAGTGAAAAAATCAGTAGGAGCTTAAAGAAAAAAGAAGCTGTTCTAGTTTGAGTGTGAAATAACGAGGCTACAAAAAATAAGACACTGATGGAACCGATATATACTGACTGAATTGTCTGCATACCAAATGGTGGTATAAAAAGATAAACAGAAATATTTAAGATATAGTTAAAAAAACTTACGCCAGCTGATGCAATTGCCCAGTCGAGGCCTTCTGAGCGATAGGAGCCAGGAACAAGTTCAAGTACGGAGCTCAGGTATGGTAGTACTATGATAAGCGATACTACGAACGGTGTTAAAAATAGTATGCACAGACTCCATGAGAAACGTTGATGCAACAAGAACACAGCGTACAGCGTCACAGCAACCAGTCCGTACAATACCAATTGTGTATAACCACCAAGGACACTTTCGGTGAGTATACAAACCATAAAAATCATCCAACAAGCGGTTTTAAGAAGTCGTCGCTCAACGGCAATGTTCGAGAGGTGTTGCAAAGCCAAAAACAATGCTGGCATTAAGAAAAAACTATTACTCCTCAGTATGTTCGCACCAGGGATAATATTTTGAGCAGTAATGAATGCAAACATAGAGACAAGTGAAGCCAGAAAGCTCATGCGAAGTGAACGTGCAAAAAGAAATGTAAAAAAGCCAGCAAGGAAATAGTTGATAAAAATCCTCATATTGTAGGCCGTAAGCCAAGACCAGTGGCTAAAGAGAAAATAGTTTACATGGTCATAGTAGCCACCCACTTGAGTGAGTGCTAGTGGAAATCCTGAAAAAATACCGGGAGTCATTCCAACGCTCGAACCTGAACGCACTGCATCGGAGTAGAACTTAAAAGCTGGAAGGTAATAATACGCCACATCTTCTTCATTTATAACTCTGTCATTGTAAAATAATGGAATAAAAGCGATAAAGCAAGGATGGCACCTGCGCAGAGCGTCTTTCCCCACTCATTCTTTATAAGACGCATAGTGCTGGCCATATGTATAGCATTACTTTAACAGTAATAATATGACCGGCACAACAGCACGCATCAGTAAGTCAGAAGAGCGACTGGGCATGGCGCTCTTTTTATTCACCATTTCCACATTTATCTATTTGCTACACTGGTATCTTACTCATAAATTACGTAATTACGTGCCCTATGAAAAAAATTACGCCATTCCTTTGGTTTGAGAAAAACGCCAAGGAAGCTTCTGAATTCTATATGTCAGTGTTTGGTGAGGGTTCCCGAGTTGTCGATTCGTCAATTCTGACTAATACCCCTTCCGGAACGGTTCAAGTAATTACTATCGAACTTAGAGGTCAGCAATTTACACTTATGAGTGCAGGTCCATTTCGCCAATTTAACGAAGCAATATCGTTTGTCATCAATTGCGATAACCAGGAAGAAGTCGATTATTTTTGGGAAAAGCTCACTGCTGTAAAAGAATCCGAGCAATGCGGATGGCTGAAAGATAAGTACGGTGTCTCATGGCAGGTCGTGCCGACAATACTCACGAAGCTCTTGGAGGACCCTGATAAAACGAAAGCAGGACGTGTGATGCAGGCAATGCTCAAGATGAAAAAAATCGACATTCCCACACTCCAAAAAGCCTACGACGGGTAATCCCATTTTTATAAACACCCGCTACTGCGGGGCCTTTTCGGTGCCTTCATCAAATTTTTTCTAACTTGTGTCATAAATTAATTGCTCTTGACGTACTGCTTAAAATTATTGAGGATTGTTTGCCAATCGCTTCGTTGTAGTTCTTCTGAATTCTGATTCTCCATTTCAAATGTCTCTACAACACGCACTCCTCCCTCCACCTCATCAAATGTCACTGTCACTGTCCGTCCCCCTTTTATCGTTGCAGAAACAGTAATTTTCTTCATATGGATTATTGCTTATCAAAAGGTATCTCTACTTTTTTATACAACCACAATGACTCCATCCAACCATGCGACATATATCTGAATAGAAAATGTACCGCAACGCCACACAGTGTTAAAAATAAGAAAACTTTTACTGTTATTTCCCAACCTTTTACATAATATAATAGCGCGCCCGCCACAACAATAATTACCCATTTGATAGCACGGAACCTTCGTGTCTGGGCATGCCATACAACATACACCTCTCTTTGCCACCAATTTTTCATACTATTTTTTTACTTTTTCTTTTACACGAAATTTCACATTTTTTGTGATGAGCGACAAAGGGAGAGGTTTATCGAGTGGAAACTGCACTGTTCCCTTTGTAGTCTTAAATTTTGATAGCTCTTTTTTAAATTGGCGAATGCCTGCTGGCCCCGGATAAAAACCAAAATGTTTCGCGTATCCTGAAAAGTGTACGAGGTTCCGATTCAATTTGAATGTTGGTATTCCATAACTAATTCTCTCTTCAGCTTTTGGTGCAGCTTTCCTAATGGCTACACGTAGCAGTTTTAATAGTTTGTTGGTACTCTGCGGAAAAGAGGCAATGTGAGCATCTATATCAGTGATTTTCTTTATACATTTAGTATCTCACACAAGAAATCGTTTTACACTGATGTCTCTTTAGTCTCTCTAGCGCCCTCGCTCCAGACGATCACGAGGCGCAAGATTCCGCTCCATTTCTTCGCGACGTTCAGCATCTCGCGACGGCACTTCACTTATAGGTGCATCAGTGCTATCAACAGTGTGTTCCTCCGCTCTTTCTTCTTTAGATTCTACGTGGATGTATTCCCTACCTCCAACTGGCAGAGTATAGTCGAAAAAAGATCTAAAGAACAGAAGTATCTTGGTGCCGATGCTTTGCGGGTCAAAGTATGGGTCACCCTTCGGTATTGGGATTTCAAAAATTTCGAGGTTGCCAGGCGCAGTGAAAACAATATCGTGATCTATAAATTGTCCCCAGACGTATACCCAGTCAGACATATTTCTATTGTTACGAATATCTTCTTCTAACGCACAAATTTCATTGCTTATCTGTCGTGCGCTCGGGCGATCAGCACCAGCTGGGCTCGAAGTTCCGTTTGAATAATGAGCTGGAGCCATTCGGAGCAGTATACTTCCTGCGGTGCCCCATGCGGAATTAATACGGTTATTATCGCTCGCATCATATGAGGCGCCATGGAATAGTGGAGTAATTCTGGTTCGTGTACCCATCATTACGTTTGGCGTACTGCTCGGTCTTTCTGCACGAGTTGCATCGACAGTTTCTTCGTCACTCAAAGATGATTCGTCAAAGAAAAATACCGATTCTTGCAGATTAGTAATAGTAGTGTTGCGTTTTATGATGTCTGAGAGTGTTGTGCTTTCAATCCGTTCAAGCAAATCATCCGAGAATATTTTTTGATACCAAAACCGGTCGCCGTCGCGCGTACGTTCAAATTGATCAGCAATAATGGTTCGGAATGTTATACCGACAGATGAACCACTCACATGATCTTCGGCTAAGCCCCCGACCCATAAGTCGATATTGTCCACATTGCCATAGAGCGATTCTAGTTTTTCCTGTAAGTCGAAGTCTCTTGTAATATCACTAAAATCCGTAACGCCAGGTAAACCATACGCTTTGCGAACTGTATTATAGTCTGCGAGACCGTGATCGCGACCACGCTGAATATTAAGCGATGCGAGGTCCAACCCCCCAGCACCTGCAGGACCAAAAAGAAAATTGCGGAGACCGTCTACTACTTTTAGATCCACTTCTTGAGTGTTATCGGAGGCGAGGTACTTCAGGAGCGGGTCTGGGCCGAGGAGCTTTATCATTGAGGGATTAAAGAAAGCATCTTTGAGTTCAACTTCCTCGTGTACATCGTTACCGTCATTATCGAGAAATTCAAAATCGTTATTGAGGAGCGTGTGGCCAATACGAAATGCAGCAGTGGCGAATTCATTCGCCACGCTTGGATTTATTTCTGGCTTATACCCTGTGTATTGTGTGAGCGCTCCTTCACCAAGGAGTGCTGGTAAAAATTCATTGTATGTGATGCGTTGAATTTCTGCACTCACAAGCTTGCGCGTTACTTGAAATAGTTGCTCATCGCTCAATGAAGGCTGTTCAGTAGCAATCAAGCCAGCGAGGTAATTGTGCTCGCGCACAAACAGCGTCTGAACAGCGGTGAGAGCAATGTTTTCGTTCACCCTCACATCCCCAGCCTCATAAAAAATATTATCAGAAGACGGAAGAAGGTTTCCGTCACTCATCTTAAGTTTACCGCCCTCGTAGCTGCGCAAGTAGTTTGCCCGCTCTTCGTCCGATCCATAAATCATTGATCCGTCGATAAAGCTTGTTATGGCGTTCACCTGTTGTCTAATCAATGAGTCACCTGCTGATGCACGAGCGTCTATCGGCTCGAGTGTCAGTACCACTGCCCCAATAAGCGCCCCAGACAATATCCTTTTCATCCACATAATCGTGTTGGGTTAAGTCATTTGCTAAAGGTTGTCTGTCACAACGATACCAGAGAGGTGGCACTAGAAAAAAGCATGATTATGAGGTGTAACTTTATAGCGAAAAACGAGAAGGCTTGTGCAAATGGAGGTGTCTGCCGGCAAACCAGTCAGATGAGGATTGGGAATTCACTGCTTTCACATATATCTCATGCAATGCTTAATATTTGGATTATCAATCGCGCTCAGGGATGCATCACTAAAAATCATCACACACCAAAATGACAGAAAAAATAATTAAGGATGCTGAACAAAAGGAGGCGGAAGCGGAGGTTAAGAACTTCGAGAAAGAGCTTGGGCCATTCGTCGTTGCTGCCGAGACAACACGCATGGCTATGGTATTCACAGATGCAAAGGAGTCGGGCAACCCCATCATTTTTGCCAATGACAGCTTTTTGGAGTTGACTGGATATACGCGCGAAGAGGTGCTCGGTCAAGATCTCAATTTTCTGATGGAAAGCGGAGCCGAATCGGATGCAGTTGCACACATTCAGTCGGAGTTTCAATGCGCATCCGACAACGGTGTTGAATTTCGCTATCGCCGGAAAGATGGAAGCGAATTCTGGGCGGCGTTCCTTGTCTGCCCGGTTGCAGACAAGGAAGGAAACATAGTTCAACATTTTGCATCATTTTCGGATATTAGCAAATACAAAGATGCTCAGACGAAATCGCAAATGCTTATTGACGAGCTGAACCACCGCGTAAAGAATACCTTATCAACCGTGCAATCAATTGTATGGAATGCATTGCGCACGTCTACCGATGCTGACGTCATTCGAGAAGCAATTGAGTCACGCCTGCACGCGCTCTCTCGTTCCCATGATCTGTTAACACGCGAGAACTGGGAAAGCGCTGGATTATGTGACATCCTCACTGATGCACTCGAGCCATTTGTGGTTAAGCGCGGCGGAGCGGAACGTATCGTACTCACCGGCAAAAACATCAGGTTTGCACCAAAACAGGCCTTGGCTTTGAGTATCGCATTTAATGAACTTGCAACGAACGCGGTAAAGTATGGCGCATTTTCGAACGCGACCGGCTCGATTATAGTAGAGTGGAAGGTCAAAGAGAAGTCAGGGGGCAAACGAATGATCCTAACGTGGCGAGAAAAAGGTGGGCCGCCCGTAGCGCCACCATCTCAGCAGGGATTTGGCTCACGTGTAATAGAGCGTGGTTTAGGTCTCGAACTTGAAGGTGATGTACACCTCGACTACCCACCTGATGGCCTAGTCTGCACAATAAATATTCCCGCACCACAAAAAACTGACAATGAATAAGTTTCTCTCAGGGCGTAGGATACTTGTTGTTGAGGATGAAATGCTCATTCTCTTAATGCTTGAACATCTACTTGTAGACCTCGGGTGTGAGTCTGTAACCTCAGCCGCCACAATCGACAACGCGATTGACCTAATTCACACACAGAGCTTCGATGCCGCAATGCTTGATATGAATATGGGTGGTGAAGAAAGCCAAGCTGTAGCCGAGGCGCTTATCGCCAAGAAAGTGCCGTTTTTCTATTGCACCGGAAACGGGGGTAACGAAATGAACAACGGTTACGCTGGACAAGCCGTCCTTCGAAAACCATTTAGATTTGCAGACTTCGTAGATGCATTCGCACGCGTTCTCTCAATAGATACAACTGCTAAACCGCATAGTGGCATTACAAGTTTGTAATTCACTGTGGTCACAAGTATTTTCCCTGACGGGAAAATCTTGCTACCTTGGCTCGCGAGAATCGAAACATACAGTTTCAGTACCCGTTGAGGGTATTTTTGTTGCTACGCACAAAATTACCTCGCAACAGCTTCGATTCTCCGACGCAAACACCCCGTGTTTGCTTGGGGTCATAGCTAGGTTTCTAAACAAAAACACACCTCTTAAAGGTTTGTTTTTGTAGAAATCTTAGCTGTGACCCCACGGAGAATCGAACTCCGATTTAAGGCTTGAAAAGCCTCCGTCCTAACCGTTAGACGATGGGGCCGAACGTAAACTACATATACGTTCTACACCATCGTCGCAGATGATGGGTGAGAAAGCGCGGGGCGCTTTCGTAAAACCTTTTGAGATACCTTTGAAGTGAAACATCCAAAGTATCCAAAAGGTGCACAGCTCCTGTAAGGAGCATCACCAACGTATAGCCAAGTGCTATTACGAATACACTCAGTCGCCACATACTACCGAAAAAAGTCAAAAAACGCTAGCTCTGTATCGTGTTTTGGATATCACTTTTCTAAACCAAAATTACTCCACCGTCACTGCCTTAGCGAGGTTACGAGGGCGGTCGACATTAAAACCTTTTGCGGTACCAACGGAGTATGCAAAAAGCTGAAGCGGTACTGTCATCAAAATCGCCTGTACAATCTCATGAGCTTTTGGTACTGCAATCACATCATCCGAAAGCGCCTCAATACCTTTTGCATCACTTGTTGTCACTACAATAATCGGCCCTTTTCGTGCGCGAATTTCCTCAACATTTGAAACCATTTTCTCGTACACCTCGTCGTGTGGCATGAGCGCCACTGTCGGAAAGTTTTCGTCTATCATAGCAATCGGTCCATGTTTCATCTCCCCTGCACCATACCCTTCAGCGTGAATGTATGACACTTCTTTCAATTTTAGTGCACCTTCAAGTGCAATAGGCATCTGCGCAGTTCGTCCTATAAAAAGAAAATCACGGGCCTGTGCATATTTTTGCGCGATTTTTTGTATCGAATCTTTCAGTAGGAGTATCTGTTCAATCTGAGCAGGAAGTACTTCAAGCGCTTTCGCTATTTCAATTCCCTCTTCACGCGACATTGAACGCAATCGTCCGAGATAGAGTGTGAGAAGAACGAGGACGAGCAGTTGTGAAATAAACGCCTTTGTAGATGCAACACCCGCTTCGGGACCTGCGTGATTGTACACACCTGCGTCAGTCTCGCGCGCAATAGTAGATCCGACAACGTTCACAATACCGAGCGTGAGTGCTCCCTGTTTCTTTCCTTCACGAATTGCGGCAAGTGTGTCTGCTGTTTCACCCGACTGAGAAATAGCGAGCACGGCGTGGTGCTTCCCAATAATTGGGGAGCGGTACCGAAACTCGCTCGCAAGCTCGACCTCAACAGGAATCTTAGCGTATTTTTCCAGAATAAACTTCCCAACAAGCCCCGCATAATACGCGGAACCGCACCCTACAACCGTTATTCGTTCAATCTCAGTTAGTTCTTTTGTGTATGCCTCGAGTCCGCCGAGTTTTGCAAGTCCCTGTGAGGGTATGAGTCTCCCGCGCATCGAGTTTTCGAGAACCTCTGGCCCTTCCATTATCTCTTTCATCATAAAGTGCTCGTATCCAGATTTTTTTGCTTCCTCTGTATCCCATCCGATGCGCTCTGGTTCGCGTGTGCGCGTCTCATTCATAAGTGTCTCTATTGTGTAGGTCGTCTTTCTCACGTGCGCAAGCTCTCCGTCTTCCAGATACACGACGTCTTTTGTGTGTGCAATAAGTGCTGACGGATCGGATGACACAAATAGACCATGAGAAGCAATTCCGAGCACTATCGGACTCCCCATTCGCGCAACAACAATTTCCTCAGGTGACTCACTATTCATAACAGCAATTCCGTATGTTCCGCGCACTTTAAGAAGAGCGTTTCGTACTGCTGAGAAAAGGTTATGCGTTGTTTTCATCTCCTCTCCCACTATGTGGGCAAGGACCTCAGTATCGGTAGAAGAAAGAAACCTGTGCCCAGCTTTGACAAGCACGTCTTTCAGTTCTCGATAATTTTCGATAATGCCGTTATGTACCAACCAAATCCGACCATCAGCGTCGTGGTGTGGGTGTGCATTCTCCTCTGTCGGTTGCCCGTGCGTCGCCCAGCGTGTGTGTGCGATACCTGCAGTTCCACCGTGAGTGACTATTTTTTTTGCGAGGATATCAATTGGACCCACTGCTTTTATGGTTCCGAGCGTCGGTACATAAATTCCTGCAGAATCGTACCCACGATATTCAAGAGTGCGTAATCCTTCAATCAAAATGAGTGACGCTGTCCTTGTGCCGTTATAAGCAAATATGCCGCACATATATGTATACTACCCACTATACACTCTGTACGTTACACCCCATCAACGATGACGTGCGCCTACGAAAAGAATGATGGGAAGTTGGCACGTCCGTCACGCATAGCAACAAAGTTCTCAATCAATTCGCCAAAATTCAATTTCATACAATTAATCGTATGGTTTTGTATGTCCTCTACCTTACAAATTTAATCCCATCAAATAGATCTGTACACATCCTAGACGACCGCGCTGAATGTGTACATTCAAGTGTAACTCTCCTATTCGACTTCAATCATGAGTGCACAGTGGTCTGAGGCAATGTCAGGGAGTACTCTGAAATTTTTTGTCGTCAGACCTTTCGAAGTAAAAATGTAATCGCACACTTCGGTTTTGTGGGTGAGTTGTGTGCGTGTTGTTTTTACATCATTTTCAATGCAGTGGTTCGACAGAATTGCGTTTATTTGCTCCAAAGATTCACTATGGGGAGACAAATTGAAATCTCCCGTCAGTACCACGTCCCCTTCAAGTCCTTTTACATAATCTGCTATCATTGTGCATTGTCGCATTGTCTCTGCGTCACCGTCTTTGTGGGTTTTCACATGATGGCCGTGATGGTTGAGAATATTTAGTTTTCTTCCGCCATGCTCAACGATGACATGTTGTAGATTGCGCATATTGTAGTCACTCTCCATCAAATCAAAATCATCTTTGAACTCACCGCCAGTAAAGAAAGAATGCTTGTGTAGAAACGGAGTTAGCGAAAGAATGGCATTCCCCCACTCTGCTTTTCTATTCATATGTTTAAAAGCCCATGACGGTGAAAAATACCATTCTTTAAGGTCTGTTCCTCTAACTATCTCCGCTAAACTCGCAAAAAAGAGATTTTCCTCCCCGGGGAGTACGATTGCCTCTTGAAAACAGACTATATCTGGCTTCTCCCGGTCAATAAGCTCAAAGATTTGCTTATCCAATTTCCCTCCCCAAATATTTAGCTGGAGTATCTTCATAGGAGGACATTGTACATTATTTTGCCTTTAAATTTTAATCCATCATCCTAATAAATATCTATCCAATTGGACAATTGACAAATTAGGTATTATATGCTAGTATACTGAAAGGTGTGGGTAACAACATGAACCCATGGGAGACTGCAAAATGCAGGCTGAACTTAGCTATAATCCCAAGCTTGAAACGGTTAAGAGGATAATTGAGGAACTTGGCATCCCTCAGATGGTAGAAGTTACAAATGGCGACCAAATAATGGGTGATCAGTTGAAACGGATGCTATCCAACAAACCAATTGAGGATATCAACACTGACGATCTGATCGAAGTAGGTATGGTAAATGAACAATTCGCTGAATGGCTTTCAGAAAAACAGCCAGCAGTGATTGCTCACGCAATACGCCTATCCTATGCGACAAACATGCCCCCCGACGAGTAATCACTCGTCGTGGGGCAATTTTTTTTCCCTTTCTTCTTCAATTGCACGGGCAGCGCTCTCCACATATTGGTGAACTTGTCCAAAAGGAAGACGCATGATGACTGAAAGCGATGGGGCTCTATTCCAATTGCCGTCACTTCTGTGATCTTTCTCAGCACGAACAACATATATGTACTGCGGATTTTTCAATTTAAATAGATGACGATACTGATTGCTGTAGTACGCCATAGTCATATCATTATCGCGATGATCTTTCTCAGTGCCACGAATAAGCCATTTTTCATGTGCATCTGGTTTTATATCCTGAGGAGAAGTGTGATATCCAATATTGAATCCATATTTTTTGCCAAGCGTTACAAGCTCTGAAATCACCTCCCCCGCTGTTGCCTTTTTATCTTCAATTGACTTCAGTGATTTTTCTATCCATTTTTCACGCAACTCGTGAGGCAACGATAGCGCACCTAAAATTTCACTATCGCTATACTGAGATAGTTCGTTCTGTGCTTCACGTATTGAGTCCTCGCTATATCCAATATCAGCAGCAGTTTCGAAAAATAATTCGATGAGGTGTTGTTCCATGTATTGCTCGAAGAGTTTATTGCGCAGTGATTCGTATTCTGGAGCCTTCACCAATTTTTTTTCGATCTCCGGATGCTCTTTCCAATCGCGTGTAATTGCATCAGTTTCTATTTTTTTGACGGCTTTTTTGCCTGCGGATGTGAATTTCTCCATACCTAAAATTGTATATTTTTATCGACGCAATAGCCAGGCATTTAGTACTCTAGAATCCCCTCTCGGGGATTTTCGTGTGCGTGGTACAGGGCTCGACCGTTACACGGTCAGTACACCTTTCATATTTGTTCGCTCATATATTCAAGGTTTTCGAGCCCTATACAGAAGGCATGCAGATGCCTTCTTACCACACCACCTAAAAATCCCCTCTCGGGGATTTTCGTGTGCGTGGTACAGGGCTCGAACCTGTGACCTCTACAATGTCAATGTAGCGCTCTACCAGCTGAGCTAACCGCGCATAGAACTAAGCGAGATAGTAACATGCCATGTCCCATTTTTAAATGTGGCGCGAATAAGCACTTCGATGGTAATTGAGGCACATTTCTGCAATACTGTTTTTAATGAGAATTCTCTCTATCGAGACATCCTGCGACGAGACTGCGATAGCCCTCCTTGAGGCTGTGGGTGATTTTCCAAATGCTACATATACAGTGCTTGCACATGCCCTTTTCTCTCAAATAGATATCCATAAAGAATATGGTGGGGTCTTCCCTGCTGTTGCCAAACGTGAACATGCCTGCACTCTTGTACCAATGCTCCAAAAAATTGTAACTGACTCTGATCTCTCGACAACAGCACGGAAACTCACGGACGATGAGAAAGCGGGGCTGAATAAAATACTTGAACGCGAATTTGACCTCGCGCAGGCACTCACCATATTTATTGAGAGCGTAGGCATTCCTGAAGTTGACCTCATCTCTGTCACGCAAGGACCCGGACTCGAACCGGCGCTGTGGGTTGGTATTAATTTTGCAAAAGCACTTTCTATAATCACTGACGTACCGGTTATACCAATCAATCATATGGAAGGTCATATCATCTCTTCGGTGTTTGATGGTGCAAAGCTAGCTGATGTTCAGTTCCCTGCAATTTCGCTTTTGATATCAGGTGGGCACACAGAACTCATTCTCATGGAGTCGTGGGAGAAACGTGTGAAAATTGGTGCTACGCGTGACGACGCAATCGGTGAAGCATTCGATAAAACTGCTCGTATGCTTGGATTCTCATACCCAGGTGGTCCTGAAATATCACTCCGCGCAGCGCGTGCACGTGATGAACAAATCCCAATTCCATTTGCTCTCCCTCGTCCTATGCTCAATACTGATGATTTTGATTTTTCATTTTCTGGTATTAAGACAGCAGTACGCTATGGTATAGAAAAAATTACCCTCGACGATGATACTCGTGCTGGTGTTGCACGTGAATTTGAAGACGCAGTCACTACGGTGCTCATTAAGAAAACACTCACTGCAATTGAGAAATATAATGCTTGCTCGCTCATCATTGGTGGCGGAGTCATTGCAAACAAATATATTCGTTCAGAATTTGAACGCGCCATACATGAGACTGACGCAACACTCTACGTACCTCACACGGCGCTCGCGACTGATAACGCTATTATGATTGCGCTTGCTGCCCATGAAGCGCATACACAAAGCGCCATTCATTCTGGAGAGATTGTCGCAAACGGAAACTGGTCTGTTGAGAAATAGTCTTTCTTTTTAGAGGTCTATCTTTGTATAAATACCTGACTCAGCACACTTATGGACACTCGGTGTCCATAAGTGTGCTGTTTATAGTACTACCTATGGAAAGTCCTGAAATAGTGAAAATATGCTAGGATTTGAGTCATAATCTCCCAATATGGACGAAATATTCAACACCCCATACAACCCGAAAGAGACTGAGGACGCTATATACAAAGCGTGGGAGGATGCAGGCTATTTCAACCCTGAAACCTGTATTGAGAAAGGCGTTACTGCACCAGACGCTGAGACTTTTAGTATTGTCCTTCCCCCACCAAACGTCACTGGAACGCTCCATATGGGACATGCGGCTATGCTTGCAGTTGAGGACATCATGATTCGCTACGCACGCATGAACGGCAAAAGAACACTGTGGATTCCTGGCACAGATTCTGCCGCCATTGCAACACAATCAAAAGTTGAGAGCGACTTGTATAAGAAGGAGGAAAAAACAAGATACGACCTCGGCCGAGATGAATTTCTAAAACGAGTGACCGCGTTTGCACTTGAAAGCCAAGACACGATTTTGAACCAGCTACGAAAGATGGGCTCATCACTTGATTGGTCACGTTTGGCCTACACACTCGACGATACACGCTACAACGCAGTGATGACTGCGTTTGTGCGCATGTACGAGGCAGGGCTCATTTATCGCGGTATGCGCATTGTGAACTGGGACCCAAAGATGCAGACAACAGTTTCGGACGATGAGCTTGAACATAAAGAGATCAAAGAACCACTCTACTTCTTAAAATACGGACCGTTTGTTATTGCAACAGCGCGCCCTGAAACAAAGTTTGGAGACAAGTATGTCGTGATGCACCCTGATGATGCACGGTATGCACAGTATGCGCACGGTCAACAGATTCCAGATATTGAATGGATTAACGGAAAGATTACGGCGACAGTTATTAAAGACGAATCTATCGACATGGAATTTGGTACCGGCGTTATGACAATCACGCCGTGGCACGACTCTGCAGACTTTGAAATTGCAGAACGCCACAAGCTCGATAAGGAACAGGTAATTGATTACAACGGCAAACTGCTTCCTATTGCTGGTGACCTCGCTGGTCAGCACATAAAAAAAGCGCGACCAATGATTGTTGAGCGCCTGAAAGAAAAAGGACTTATCGACAAGCTCGATGACGCATACGTTCATAATGTTGCTATTAACAGCCGAGGCGGTGGAACTATTGAACCGCAGATAAAAATGCAGTGGTTTGTTGGTGTTGATACAGAATTTACTATTCCCTATTCTGAAATAAAAGGTATTGAAACTGGTTCTAAAACCACATTAAAGAAAGTAATGCGAGCTGCAGTCGAAGGCGGACAAATCGATATCGTCCCAGACAACTTTGCAAAAATCTACCACCACTGGATAAATAATCTTCGTGATTGGTGTATTTCTCGTCAAATTTGGTTTGGTCACAGGATACCTGTTTGGTATAAGGGCACTGAAGTGTTCTGCGGAGTTACTGCACCTGTAAACATGCAGGGTCTCCCAGACCCTGCGTGGGAGCAAGATCACGACACACTTGATACATGGTTCTCTTCTGGTCTTTGGACATTCTCAACACTTGGCTGGCCAAACAAAACTGAGGACTTGAAGCAATATCACCCCACTTCCGTGCTTGAAACAGGCTACGATATTCTTTTCTTCTGGATTGCGCGCATGGTGCTCATGAGCGGGTTTCATCTCGGGCAAGTACCTTTTAAAACTGTGTACCTGCATGGCCTTGTACGTGACGCAAAAGGACAAAAGATGTCAAAATCCATTGGCAATATCATCAACCCGCTCGATATGATAGAGAAATATGGAGCCGATGCCACTCGTCTTTCTCTTATTGTAGGTGCTACGCCAGGAACTGATATCAAACTTTCAGAAGATAAAATCAAAGGCTACAAGCACTTTGCAAATAAAATTTGGAACATTTCGCGTTTCGTTCTGATGAATACAGAAGGTGCTTCATATAAAAAACCCAACACCCTTTCTGCACGAGATGAAGACATTCTCACCTCTCTGAGTCTAAAAGTTGCAGAAATATCTAAAGATATTGACGAGAACCGTCTCTATATGGCGGCTGAAAAGGCGTACCACTATGTGTGGAGCGAACTTGCAGACAATATTCTGGAGGAATCAAAGCCAGTGCTCACAGGAACAAATGAAAGTGAGAAAGTATCGCGACAATATGTACTTTACACATGCCTTACAACTTCACTGAAACTCCTTCATCCATTTATGCCGTTTGTTACAGAAACAATTTGGCAACACCTCCCGCAAAAAGATGCCGATATGCTTATCGTCGAAAAGTGGCCGAAAGTCTAGCCACAGCATCTCCTTAAGCGGACTCCTTCCTCTGATACAATAATGCTATGAACATGCGGGCGTTCTTTATTGCAGTGTTGTTGGTCTCTGTGCTCGTATACGCATTGTATGGTCTTTGGTCGCTTTTCTCCCTAGACACAAGTAAAACAACAACAGAGCACAGCGTGCTCTTCGTCGTTTCGTTCCTTGGCGGGCTTATCCCCGCGCTTTTTTGGGTCTGGTTTTGGCTCCGTGAAGATAAATCGCACCCTGAGCCAAAGAGCCTCATTGCAGCTTCTTTCCTTACCGGCATGGCGATTGTTGTCATTGTCCTTCCTCTTCAGAAATTTGCGCTTGAGCGCTTCACGGGCGACAGTCTCATCCTCGTGTGGGTCATAATAGAGGAAGTAATAAAATATACAGCTGCACTTGTCGTGGTGCTTTGGAATAAAGCGGTGGATGAGCCGATTGACGCGCTTATTTACATGATTACGCTTGCGCTCGGATTTTCTGCTCTTGAAAACGCACTCTTTATGTACACCCCGCTCCAAAATGGTAACTGGACAGAGACCATCGTTACAGGAAACTTCCGTTTCTTGGGTGCTACACTGCTTCATGTGCTCTCTTCAGGTACTGTTGGAGCAGCAATGGCGCTCGCATTTTACAGAGGAAAGGTCTTCCGAATCACTATGGCAACGCTTGGCTTGTGCCTTGCCATTCTATTGCATGCGCTATTCAACTCTTTTATAATTGATGCATCGAACGGAGAAACAATTCTTACAGTATTTCTCTTCGTCTGGATAGGTATTATTGCCCTATTTCTCATCTTTGAGAAAGCAAAGTTACTCGAACAAAAACATAATTACTAATATGCTACGCAAACCATCATTTCTGGAGCGACTCACCGGTTCTTCTGCACACGTGGACGAATTTGAACAAGATGCTGAGCAAGATATCGAAATAGGTACAGGAGAGCGCGGGGCTGACTGGAACAGTGCGCTCGGCGCAGACGAACAAGAGGACGGCGAACTGCCTGTAGACATGTACCACACAAATGACAAGATAGTCATCCGTGCGCTTATTGCTGGTGTAAACCCTGAAAATCTTGATATTGCGATTACGCGAGATATGGTAACTATAAAGGGGCATCGAGACGAGGACCGCGAGACTGGTGAGGATGGATATTACCATCATGAACTCTACTGGGGTGGTTTCTCACGCTCACTACTTCTCCCTGAGGAAGTAATAATCGATGAGGCGGAAGCGAAGGAAAAGCACGGAATGCTCACTATCATCCTCCCAAAACTCGATAAGCATAGAAGTGCTAGACTTAAAGTGAAGAGCCACCAGATCAAGACTTCGTAGAAATTAAATAAACGAGTCATAACTCATTCATCAGTGGTTTATTTTTGCAGTTTTTTTACTCAAATTTTTATGCTAGTATGTTGTTGCTTAAGTTAAGCAATGCTTGGATAGCTCAGTTGGTAGAGCACTTCCCTGAAGAGGAAGGGGTCCCCAGTTCGAGCCTGGGTCCAAGCACAGATAAAGTAAAACCCGTTAAAGACGGGTTTTACTTTATCTGCCTTGCTGTGGGACAGCTTCGATAACGGCAGAATTGAGTGTGGCGAAATTAACCTTCGTAACTTGGAGAGCCTACTAAAATTTACTGCATCACTTTTCCCACTGGCGAACTGAGAAGCTGCGGAAGGTCCTTCAACATAAGCTGAAACTGTTCGCTATTCATGCCAAGTGCTGCCATATACGGTTCAACCACATAGTAGAACGCCAAGAGAGGCAAACCTACGATTATAATGAACCACAGAAATTTTAGCCAAAAAGTCATCAAATGCATGCGATGCATCTTCTCTAGAAGTAGATGGTTTTGTTTAGTTACTTCAAGGTTCTCTGTAAGAAGTCTTTTTATCTCGTCATGTTCTCCTGGCATTGTGTGCTAAGTATAACAAGAACCTTTTAAAGAAAAAAGCGCCATTCACCTAAGAGAATGACGCTTTCCAAAATTGTTCAAGCAGCTTTGAGGAAGAATTTCTTGCGAAAATCATCTGAAGTATACACTGCGCCCGTTGCTCGCTCCTTGACCGAAATTCGAGCATATTCCTTGACCACAGTATTAAGAACTATCTCAACCGCTTTCGGTGTTTTACCTTCTCCGATGATTTCTACCTCGGGAATTCCAATTGCGGGTTCGATATGTCCTATCACTACAAATCCAGTTTCAGGATTTACAATTGTCATTGGACTCTCCTTTTACTCTTGTTGTTGCGTTTCTAACTGTAGGGTAACAGAATATCTGAGAAACACAAAGTTTTGGTGATCACCAATAACTAAGCATACTTGGGGTCAAGTTGCTAAATAAAATATTTGCTTTGCATATTTTACTAAGCACCCTCTCCCCGAATTCACGGTCGCTAACGCGACATCGGTCCGCTTCACAAAAGCTAAAAACCTCCAGAAGTGGAGGTTTTTAAACGCTTTTGTGCCCTGGCTAGGAGTCGAACCTAGATCGCCGCGTTAGGAGTGCAGTGCTCTATCCATTGAGCTACCGGGGCATTTGTATAAACAACTCGCACACTATAACAAAAAACTCCCCGTTGTGGGGAGTTTTTGTTGAGTTTTATTACGCTGGAACGCCCAGAAGTTCTGCGACCTTGTGCTGGTCAAATCCAACCACAACGTCATCACCGATTCGAATCACAGGCACACCAAGCTGACCAGTCATTTCAACCATTTCCTGTCGCTTTGATTGGTCTGAAGAAACATCATTGTCCGTAAATGCAATATTATTTGCTGCAAAATAATCTTTTGCTGCGTGGCAAAAGTGACATGACGGAGTGCTGTAGATAACAACTTCTTTTTGCATACAAAAACGTTAATTTGTAATTAGATAAACAGTATATCACAGCGTCATTACTGCCACTATTTGTGCGGGATACGAGAATCGTTCCGCTTTTTCTAATTCGGTGTGAAGTAATCCCATCACTTCACACTTCATAAGAACGCTGGACGCGGCTCAGCGACAAGTACTCGTTTCACTAGTCTTGTATACCACTTCCGCCGTTCGATTCTCCCATCCCTGCTATAAAATTGCAAAGACCCCAAGGCTTTCGCCTATGGGGTCAGCAGTTTGTGCGGGATACGAGAATCGAACTCGTGTCTCGACCTTGGGAAGGTCGCATGCTACCACTATACCAATCCCGCAAATAAACTATGGCCTAAAGTTTACCAGAACTTAAGCCAATGAAATAGCGGAAGAGGTCCTTGCGCTGGAATGCTTGAGGTTGAAGTTTTGGATTGGATTTCTGACTCTTTATCGACTATGACCACAACCTGTTCGTTACCTTTCTTAACATCAAATTGTTCGCGAATTTCGCTCTCTTTCCCCCGCTCACTCTCAAGCATAGTAACCTGTGATTCAAGCACAGCGGCACGCTGTTGTAGTTTTACCAGTTCTTCTGCTCTTGATGCGCGCTTTTCTGCGGAAGTCATTTCAGCTTTATATCGCTCGTAGACGCTTGTTGAAAGAAACAGCCCAAACAGAAATATAAGCGCCACAGTAACCTTGCTGTAAATGATTCCGCGCAGTTTCCGCTTCTCGTAAAAATCTAACATTACGTGCTATTATATCAGGCAATAGTAAGTATAAATATGTCATTTCTATTCGACAAAAAAACGCAAAAGACCATCAAGTGGGTATGGATTGTCATTTCAATCATCATTATCTTCAGTATGGTAGTGGTCTACTCTGGCGGGTACTAGAACACATTCAAAAACCTCCAATGTCTGCGTTGTCTTCATCAAGGCGACGCTTAACATATGTTCAATATGCTTCGCGTCACCTCGATTCGACGCCTTGAAATATGAAGTTTTTTGTGTACGTGCTCTTGGTTGGAGTATGGAGTGCATGCAATGCGTTGTGGTTGTTTGGAGGTTTTAACACTAGTTACTTTAAAAAAGCACCGAGTATACGGTGCTTTTTTTATGTTTCCACTTAAGTTAAGGAATGGTTTTTGGATGCAGATTGCATGGACGGGATAATAAAGCGCAACTTTGGATAGAGTTCTAGGCGCAGGAAGATTTTCGAGCGAGCCATACTAAGTATGGTGACGAGAAAATCTGAACTGCAACGACGAAATCTGCCGTAGTTGCGCTTTATTCCTTAACCATCTGCATGAAGACCTCTTGGGGGATAGTAACCTTCCCATGCTCCTTCATCTTCTTCTTCCCCTTCTTCTGTTTCTCTCTCAATTTCATTTTTCGAGTAATATCGCCTCCGTACAGGTAACCAGTCACATCCTTTTTCATCGCTGAAAGCGTGCGAGAAGAAATAATGCGTCCGAGTGCCTTCCCTTGAAGTTTGGTTACGAACATTTGGCGCGGAAGGATAGCAAAAAGTTTCTCAACTGCTGCTTGTGCGTCTGTTTCCACACGACGCTTTCCCACGATGCGAGAAAAAGCAGGTACCAATTCGTCAGCTACCAAAATATCAAGTCGAGCCACGTCAGCGGGACGCAAATTTCCTATTTCATACGAAAGCGAAGCATAGCCTGACGTAGCATTTTTTAATTTATCGAAGAAGTTTCGCATGAGTTCGCGAAGCGGCATCTCTACTTTAAGCAATGTGCGCCTATCAGTGAATACTTCTGTCTCCAATACCGTACCTTCATGCTCATACAGGAGCGTCATCACATTACCTAGATAATCGGGTGGAAGAATAAGCTGTGCATTCACCCATGGCTCGCGCACGCTCACCTCTTCGCCATGTTCGGGAAAGCGTGAAGGAGCGTAAATAAACTCCGGTACACCGCCACGGCGAGTCACCTCATATGCAATTGAAGGTGACGTAAGCACCAATTCAATATTAAACTCGCGTCTCAAACGCTCAGTGATGATTTCAAGATGGAGCATCCCCAAAAATCCGCAACGGAAACCCCGGCCTAGTACTCCTGAAGATTCTTCTTCGTAAGAGAGCGAGGAATCAGAAAGGCGAAGCCTGTCGAGCGCTTGACGAAGTACGGTAAAATCGTCCTGACTCTCTGGAAATACTGAGGCCCACACCACAGGTTTTGGTTGCATATATCCAGGAAGTGCTTCGGTCACGGCTTTTTCGCGCATGAGTGTATCACCAACAGACGCGACGCCCGGTTCCTTGATGCCAGTCACAATGTATCCTGTTTCCCCCGCTGAAAGTTCCGATACCGGCGTTTCTTCCGGCAAAAGCGTACCAACTTCGAGAACTTGAAATGAGTTTTTTGCTGCAGCAAATTTTAATTGGTCGCCTTTCTTCACAGTGCCGTCGATAGCACGGACATACACAATAACTCCTCTATGATTGGAGTATTCAAAATCAAAAATCAATCCACGGAATTCAGCCCCGATATTTCGCTCCGGTTCTGGAATCTTATCGCAGATTGAATGGAGCAATTCTTCTACGCCCTCTCCTGTCTTTCCTGAAACCGGCATGACGGTCTCTATTGAGACCCCGAGAAGCGAAGCAAGCGACTCCGAAACCTCTTCCACACGCGAATGGGGCATGTCCACTTTCGTAACCACCGGAATGACGACGAGGCCATTGTCACGCGCCATTTGAAGCGTGGTGAGCGTCTGTGCCTGTATCCCCTGCGTTGAGTCTACGAGCAAAAGTACGCCTTCCACGGCTTTGAGCGCACGAGACACTTCGTACGAAAAATCAATATGCCCCGGAGTATCTATGAGATTAAGCTGATACTCCTCACCCTTGTAAGCGTAATGCATGCGCACAGGCTGCATTTTGATAGTAATACCACGCTCACGTTCCAGTTCCATTGAATCGAGTACCTGAGCACGCATACGGCGCGTCTCAACGGTATGCGTCACCTCAAGCATACGGTCAGCCAAAGTAGACTTGCCGTGGTCAATATGGGCAATGATACTAAAATTACGAATCTTCATGTGTCGTCACCATACCAGAAATTTGCGTCTAGAGCTATTGCGACAATCCTTTATACGGTCATATCGTCTGATTGTTGAGGCGTAACCAATGTTGCTTTGTTTATGCGACGATGTACTGCGTTCAGTGCTTCGTGAAATTCTGGACTACGCATTAAAAAGAATGCACCGCCTCCCGAGAGAATGCCAAGAACGCCCGCGCTGAATCCTTGCGTAAAAATACGCAACACAGTATCGGTTTCTGAACCAAGTGCAAATGCGTTGAGGGTAAGGTAGGCGACAGTACCCGCAAACAATCCAGCGACTAGCGACTGTACAAGCGATCTCCCAAAGCTCCAGAAACTCAAATTAAACCGCTTCATAAAGAACATAAGGAGCACAGTTGTATGAAGAACAAGTGCCAATGAATATCCGAGCGGTAGCATCAATATTTCTGTCCCTGGTACATTGCGAACGCGCAAAACTGTCTCAATAAACTCGCGCATTGCTGGTGTTGTAACAAAGCCGATATAGAAGAAGATGGAAAGACCAAGTGCAACGACAGAAGATAAAAGTGTAACTACAAGCGGTGTTCGCGTATTACCTCCCGCGTAAAAGGCACGTACCACGAGCAAATTGACTGCTTGCGCTGCAAGCGAGATTGAAAAGATTGCGAGCGCTGCCGCTGTGAGACGCGTATCGTCCCACCCAAAAGCACCCGTACCCAAGATGACGCGCACAATTTGTGCACGAAGCACCACAATGAGTGCTGTGGCAGGAATCGACCAGAAAAATATATGCCGTAGTGCTGCTGCTACGTGATCCTTGAATGTCACAGTGTCGCCGCTTGTGAACATGCGAGCAAGTGTGGGAAATGCAGCTACGGAATAACTCACCCCGATAATTGCGAGCGGAACCGACTGCAAATTAAACGCAAACTGAAACACCGACACTGAACCGACAGCCATCACACTCGCTACTCCCAAGAGTACTAGAAGTACGATCTGGTGGAGCGCAAGCGTAAGTGCCCTCGGAATAGAGTTTTCAAAAATGCGCACCAGAAGCTTGGTATTGAATGTGAATATCAGTTTCGGTGAAATCTGTTCTCGCCGTATAAACGGTACCTGAATACCTACGTGCATGACAGCGCCGAAAAGAACGCCGAGTACGAGGCCAGAGAGGCCAAAGGACGGATAGAGAAATACAACGCCTAGAATGATACCAATGTTATAGAGAATCGGTGAAAGAGCGTAGAGAATGAACCGTTGCGATAATTGCGTCGCAACCCCGAGTAAGTTCGAAACACTGAGCAGAAACGGCTGTATGAGTAATATGCGGATGAGGAGAACAAGAATATCCTGGTCAGGCCCCTGAAATCCTGGAAAGAAAAGCGCTGTGACTGGATACGCAAACAATGCTATGACCACAGCGACGACTGCATAACAAACTAAAAACAATGAGAAGACTTGCGAGAGCAATTCGCGGACCTGAACCTGACCGCCGTCTCTACGCGCTTCTGCAACAAACGGAATAAGTACGTACACAGAGAGTATTGAAGCGAACATGACAAACAGTAAATCCGGAATCCTGAACGCTGTGTAATAGAGGTCGAGCGACATTGACGCGCCAAATTCATGCGCAAATATTCTGTCCCGCACGAGCGCTAAGAGCTGTGAGAGAAAGGTAAAGAACGCAAGAATATACGCGGCCTCATGGAGCCCGCGTATTTCCTTATACATTATATTGAATACCCTCTTCACCATAGCTGGCGACTATTCTTCTGTAGAACGCGTCGTATTCGGCGCATCAGGGACTGTATTCACAGGTGTGAGTAACGGCGAGTTAGGATCCTTCGCTGCGTTCGTGTCATCTGTATTTTCTGTAACTGGTGGCGCCATGTTTGCATTTGGTTCAGAAGCATCTGTGAGCCTGCCGCCTTCGTCGAGAGTCTTGATGAGGCCTAACACTAGCTCGTTTCCTTCATTTGTTTTGAGGATTGCTTCGAGCTGAGTGCGTGCATCAGCTGGTCTGCCAAGCTTGTCGTACGTAAGAGCGAGATAGTACCGTGCATTTGCATAGTCTTGGTTTATTCCTATTGCTGACTCAAAGATTGAAGCTGCTTCACCAAATTTGTTCTGTGCGAGTTTCAATATGCCTAGCTGGAAGCGGCGCACAGGGTTCTGTGGGTCAAGCAAGATAGTTGACTCAGTCGAAGATATAGCGGAATCAATATTTCCGGTTGCAATTTCGATTTGAGAAAGGAAGAATATTGCGTCGATATAATCGGGCTTCAACTTAATCGCTTCAATAGCTGCTGTGCGCGCATCGTTTGCATTTCCATTCGCAACCTCAAGACGAGCGAGGGCGAGGTATCGTGCAGGATTCTTAGGGTCAAGCTGCTGCGCTTTCGTTAGTGCATCCTTTGCTTGCGCGTACGCGCCATCGATTTTTAGTGGTACGACAGTTGCATATGTTGTTCCTAAGACGCCCCAGTTGTTTGGGTCTGATGGGTCAATCTGCACAGCTGCTTTTCCAGCGTTCACGCTCGAAATAAGGAGATTCTGGAATTGTGACTGAATTTCTGCAGAAGGCTCTGTGGTTGTTTGAAGTAAGTTCACCAGACGGATGAGTTGTATTTCTGCAACTCTGCGAGCGCCCCAATGCGTCTGTACAAGGCTGTATGAACTTTCAATCGCAGTCTGTGCCTCGTCAAGAGAACCATTCGACATTGCAAGACTACTCTCAGCATATGCTTCAGCAGAAAGGTATTCGCGTCCCATTCCGTACACCACACTGACTGAACCGACAATAACAACAAGCACGAGAGTCACAAGCACGAAGCCTGAACTCTTGCTTCCCGAGAGCGACAGCGTACGCACGCGTGAAGGTTCAAAGGCACCTTGAGACGCTGCCAAGAGACCCGTTGCGAGCGCAGCCAAGATAAGGAGGACGGGACCCGGAACATAGATAACTGACATACCCCACAAAAATGCTCCCGCGACAAAGGACGATGTGCCGATGAAATACCATGTTGCATCAACCTGTTTTACTTTGAGAAGCATGCGAACACCCATCCACAGGAACAACGCAAGAAACGCTGACCAGAGCAACCCGCCGACAGCCCCAAGTGTAATGAAGAACGTTGGAATATATCCTACTCCCGCGTAGAAATCATTCGCCCAGAAAACGGTGCTGTTGAGTGACGGGTCTTTGTTGATTCTCCACGCATCAGCAAAACGATTTGGCCCAATACCGAAGAGAGCGTCAGTAGCATAGGTCGCGCGTGCTAATGCGGCAGTTGCTTGAAATGAAGGTCGCACCTCAAGGTACGAGATTTGAGTCTTTTGAGAAATTGCTCCACCGATGACAGACCCGCCTATGATAAAGACTACGGATACTGAAAATACGACTGATGCAACGAGGATGGAAGTTGTTGAAATATGCTTCTGAACAACAGTCTCACCGAATTTGTCTTTCGCGAGAGCGTATACCAAAACTACCAAGCTCACCATGCCTAGAACGACCCAAATTGCAGAGAAATTAATCACTGTGAGCATAATGAGCGATACGGCAATCATTGCTCCCATGACCCACTTTCCTACGTAACTGATGGTCAATTGCTCAAGTGCAACGAGAGAAAGGAGAATGACAAGTCCAAAGAAAATTGCCAAGTCATTCCATGAACCAATCGGAGACGCAATATTAGATGTGAAGATTCCGAATGAGAGCATGTTTGGATCGAGAAAGAGACGGATGATATGGAACACGCCTAGACCGATAGCACTTGCCGCGAGCACTGTATAAAGCTTCAAAATAGTATTTTTGTCGGTGAAGATTTGGGCACATACAGTCGCGATAAGAGCAAGTAATGCCAAAAATACAGTTGTCTGCTGTTCAAGTGCTGTTCCGACAAGTGTGTCGGCTACGTCTCCAGAAAGGAGTCCAGAAATCAGAGCAGTTGCTGCGATGAGCCACAGCACAAGCGATGGCACAAAGAGACTGAAACGAATGATGCCTGAACGCAAAATAGTAAAGCTGTAAATCACAAGCACTACTGAGAGGCCCAAAAGAACAATAAAGCCTTTGGTGTACGAGAGTGGTACAGCAAGCGATGGTATAAAAATGATTGGTGTCAAACCGAGTACAACGAGAAGAATGTACTGGCTTAAGCTCTTAAATTTTTCAGCAAAAGTATCGCCGAGTCTGTGCGCTGATTGCGGAATTAAGTTTGTGTCTTCCATAATATTATTATTTTTTTATAGTACTGAAATGATACCACACAACAAAACACAGCTCCTTGAGGAGCTGTGTTTTACGGCACCGATAAGCCGAATTCTGTCGTGGATAGTCATTTATCTAGGATTATTGTTGCCAATAACCTCAAGCGGCACTACCAGCACCACTTTTTATCTATATGTCTAGACACAAAGATAAAAAGTGGTGCTGGTCACGGCCTTGCACGCAGGTAAGAATTTTGCCGTTTCACCTCCCCAGTCGCCTGGGGAGCTCGTCTCCAAAACCTTTCGGAATCGGAGACGGTTCCTGCCTTTCGTCGGAACCGTCTCTGCTCGCATCTCTAGCCTTTCGGCTGACGGGCGTTACCCGCTACCCTGCTACAGAGCACCACTTTTCCAATTTCCATTAGAAAAGTAGTGCTGGGTGCGTGTTCGGACTTTCCTCCCAGCACCACTTTTTTACAAAAGTGGTGCTGGGTGACTATTCTGGTGCGTCGCAATTATGCAACAAATTTAGTATTTTTTCAAGTCTGTTGGAATGAGGTGCGCGGGAATCGTGACTGAATCTCCCACACGAATTTGATACGCAGCTGTGTAGAGTGCAGGCGTTTCAAGAACAAATCGTGCACGTTCATTTGGCTCATAGACAGTTGGGTATGTTTCAGGACTTACATTCGAGTCAATGTCAATAACATGGAAAGATTCGTCAATCCATATAATATCAATCGAAAAAAGCATATCTTTCATCCATATCGAATGAAAGTCGGCGGAGTCAAAGATAAAGAGCATTCCTGTTTTCTCGGGAAACGGAGCGTACCCAGAGAGGCCATCAGCGCGAGAGCGTGTTGTTGACGCGACAAGCACTCGAAGCGAGTTTGTTCCAATCTGTATGACTGGTGTGTCCGTGCGAAAAAAATCACTCTTCTGTTGATAGATTTGCGTATACAAGTAGTACCCTCCCCACAACATGAGTGCGAGGCCGATGACTATAGGCAAAATTGCTTCGTTCCAGAGTCTGTGCATTCCTCATTTTTAGCACAGTTTGCTCAAAAAACCGATGGCCTAATGTGATTGCGGTAATGTGAGCAATCTTCCCTTTCGCTCTGCTAGGCCTTCCTTACAAAGTTTCTCAATCTGGACCATAGTTCGATTTTTTTTGAAATGTAGCTCTTTTGCAAGGCGTTCCGGTGTAATCGATTTCTGAGTTAGTGCTCGTAAAATCGCACCGCGAATTTCCCTATCTGATCCTTTAAATTTCTTCTGCACAACGTGATGCAGACTTCTCTGTGAGGGATTCTTGGTGGTCGTTTTTAGGTATGAACCATAATCCATCAATGACTGATACCATACACGTGCGCTTTTTTGCGACGCGAGCGATACTTCAATGAGAGGTAATATTTCTTTATCACTAACGTGTGAACGTCCGCTAAAGCAAAAGTGCAGAAACACAGAGCGTATGTTTGTTTCAATAATTGGGTGGGGTATGTCATGCGCAAATGCGAGTATTGCGCCAGCAGTATACGTGCCAATACCAGGAAGAGCCACAAGTTTCGAATGCGTTGTGGGAAATTTACCTGCATATTCTTCAACAACCGCTTTTGCACACACATGAAGAAACTTTGCACGCCTATTGTATCCGAGACCTTGCCACTCCCTTAACACGTCTGCGAGGCTTGCTTTTCTCAGCGTTTGAACTGTTGGAAATTTTTTTATAAACGATTTATATTTTGGTATCACTCGCGAGACTTGCGTCTGCTGCAACATAATTTCTGATACCAAAATGCGATACGGGTTGCGGGTTCTACGCCAAGGCAACGTTCGCCTCCCGTGGCGCTTATAATAGGTCATCACCTCTGTCGTAAGCGTTTGTAGAGACACTAAGCAATAGTATAGATAACGTCTTTGCGCTCAACCACCACCTCCCATCCCACACGTTTTGCATGAGTAAAAAGCGCTTCATTTGGATTGACACATATTGCACGCGTTACCATTTCAAGGAGCGGTACATCGCCCTCTGTATCTCCGACGCCGATTGATTGGCTCATATCAACGCCATGCTTCTCTGCGACACGCCTCACAATAGTGCCTTTGTTTGCAATTAAATGCTCATCGAGTACTACCCCTGTGAACATGTCCATGGGACCAATCTCGTAGATGCGACCGTAAACTTTATCGAACCCGTAATCCATGCAAAAGTCATCGAGTACTGTTTTCGGAGATTGTGAAATAGCCACAAGAAAATATCCGTCATCCTTCAGATTCTTGATTAAATCTCTTGTATAGCGATACACGCGACGCCCGCGAGTTGCAGTAATTTCTTTTCCCGCGTCCGCAAGTTGGCCATAGTGAACTCCTTTGATGTGGCGTTTGAATGTTTCAACGGTAGCGTCAATGTACGCTTCATATGTTCCGACTCTGTCACGCCATGCCCGACTCTCCTTTTCATACCCGTCTGGCGCATCTGCGGGAAAAATACCACGCGCAACGCACTGTTCTACTAGCTCAATGAGGAGACTGGAACGAAAGAGTGTTCCATCAATATCAAAAAATGCTACGGGTTTTCCCATAGCTACAGTGTATCAAAACTATCCGAACAAGATAAACTTAGGCGCGAGTTTTTCCCACTCTTCACGGACAATCATACGCTCATTATAAATACCATCAGATGGCCAGTTTGCCTCTGATACTTTAAGCGTACCGTCGTCGAAGGCGGACTCAACAAAAGAGAGGTGCCCCTGACCGTTTTCGAACCGGTATTCCATTACCGTGCGCGACTTCGGTTCAGCACTCACCTTCACTGTATCGCTCTTTGAGAAAATGTCATTCCAAGTACCAGGTACGCGAGGACGAACATCCCCCCACACTACCTTTGCTCCGGTACGAATAATTTTATACAACGCATACTCTTCAGCCTGCAACGGCAAATCGCTTTCACCGCACGAAAATGCATCTTCAATCATGGCCCGCACACGTTCGGTGTTTGGGTCTGAGGAAAGATTTACTTCTCCAATTATAAATTTCGGATACACATATGCTGAGCGGTCGACGACATCATCGAGTGAGACATACCCTTCAGTACCTTTATGAAACACGCGCACCCATCCGTTTAGCGTCTCGAGCGCAACTAGCATAGAGCCATACGGAATATGGCGAATAACATTATCGATACCTGTATGAGGGTTCGTACGGAGCGGAGCGCCCACTGTTGCTACATAGATAATAGTATTTCTTTGCGGTGTGATTGGCGGAATTTCAAGGGCTTTATCAAGCGCGTTTTGATGGAGTGTCTCGAGAACAGCACTACTATGTGGCGCAACGCGCATTCTCTGTTGCTCATTTTCTTCAACATGCCATACGACTGCATTGTCTGCTGAATGTGGATGTGTTTCTAAACGGCCGAACAGAGCCATATACGCGAATTGGAGCAAATCGACAGCAACTGCATACGCGAGATTCATGCGGGCACTATACCACTCTGTGGAAAACCTGCCACTTGCGCATGAGTCCACTTATTATTTTGATTTTGGCCAGTTTTTAGCTGCCTTTGGGTAGATTATGGTGAGTGGATGGTGTTCGCACGCATGCTGGCGCGCGGGACAATGGTATCGTCCGTAGAGCACAAGCCTATGATGGAAATCCCACCAATCTTTCTGAGGAACAATCTGCATTAAATCGCGCTCAATACGTACAGGATCTTTGAAAATCGATATATCGAACCGTATTGCAAAACGGCGTATGTGCGTATCGACAGCAATCCCCTCAGAAAGTCCATGTACATTAGTAAGAACAACATTCGCAGTCTTGCGAGCAACACCTGGTATGCGGATGAGTTCTGGAATGGTGCGAGGGATTGTGTCGCCATACTGAGCACGAAGCATGCGCGCGGCACCAAGAATATTTATCGCCTTATTCCTGTAAAATCCGCATACATAGATATCTTTTTCAAAGATTGCCTGTTTCGCCCTGAGATAGTGCTCGAATGTGGGATACTTTTTAAAGAGTTTCTTCGTCACTTCATTTACGCGCTTGTCAGTACATTGCGCGGAGAGCTGAACTGCCACCATAAGTTCCCATGGAGTCGTGTAATTAAGCTCAATGCGGTGCGCTGGAAAAAGCTTTTTCAATACTCGATGCATTTTTTGTACACGCACTTTCCTACTTTTTAGTTTCTCGCGTGTCATCCGTACAGTATACAAGGTGCATTGTCCCGAAGGGACAAGAGAGGGTACTCTGGAGTACAAAAAGAGCGCGACATATGTGTCGCGCTCTTTTTAGTATGGAAAACAAATCTACATCTGTGTTCCGCCTGAGCACATCTTGCAATTGGCCTTATGGATTACGATTTCGTAAACGGCTGAGAGTCCGACGAGAATGTATACAACTTTCTCGAGCATACTTCCTCCCACCATTGTGCCAATGTACATGACAAGGTTGAAATTAAGAAGGCCTATAAGAAGCCAGTTGAGGCCTCCTACAGCGAGAAGCGCGAACGTCACCATATGCACTGTCTTGTTCTGCATATTCTATAAATTTTTTAGATTACATCGAAATAAATCGACCCTCTATATACAAGTATACTCCTATTAGAATTCATAAATTCTTCACTGTGGAAAACCAACATTCGCTAAAAGACCTACGAAAAACGCCACAATCCAGGCGCTTAAAAGAAGAATGAGGATTTGAAAGAGCTGAGTACTAAACTTTTTTTGTAACAACACTGAGCCGCAGAGCGAAATAAGACATGCAAAGAAGAGCACTAAGAAAACCATCGCTATAATGCTCACACTCATTGAGCCGGAAAGCAGAAATGGGAGAACGAGTGCCATTCCGCCTACAAAAGAAATACTACCTGAGAGAAATGTCCCACTATGCGCTCCCTTATTCGCCATATGGTCTGCATGAAAATAGGCAGCAGCCGCGCGCGCGAGGGTTCGGGCAATAACTATTACGCTTCCAGCCATAGCGACCTTAAGCGGAGACTGAAAAATAAGTGAGAACCCGATAAGTGCTGCAGACATGAAAACAAGAATCTCACCTGATTGCAAAAAGATATGTCTGAGGAAATTCAACTTCTTCTGGTCCACAATTTTAACAAAAGATGCACTTCGCTCAAGCAATATGTGTATGATTTTTTGCTCTTCTGCATCAATACATTCGACGCAGTATTTGGTAAAAAGCGCAAGACGCGCATCTTCACCGCACAGAAGCAGGTAAATAAGCACATCAGAGCCTAAAAGTTTTCTGAGGATTTTATAAAAGAAAATTGAACCCCTCCATAGACTCGCCGTATCAGCACGCACAACGCCCTTTGTACCCCAAAAATGAAATTCTGCTTTTGCGACTTCCGCTAATTCTAAAAATACATGCTTTGCTGTACTTTCTGTCTCAGATTCACTGAGCGCCAAATATAAAAGGTAATTTCTGTGCGAAGCGCGCGCGAGCGCCTGTGAATACCGCTCGCGTTCATTAGGAAAAATAGCCATAGACACGTGTTGCGAGACCTCCAATTACCATACATACAACAACTGGCAATCCAATAAAACCGACATACGGAATATGTGCGAACAGAAACAGCACCACAGTTCCCCAGATAGCCCACCAAAGCGAATATGATGTCTTTTTATTAATGATGAGTGAGAGGAGTGAACCTACAAATATTGGAGCGAGAGCTGTACCAGTCATCAAGAGCGCAAGATAGAAAAACAGTGTCGCAAGACCAAGTACAGACCCGATAACACTAATGAATAAGAGCGTAATAATGAGCGGTATTGCGATGAGTGCGGCGAGTCCAAGTGCGCCGTGCACGCCGTATGAATGAACTGAATGTTCGAGTAATTCATCGATACGGCGGCCAAACAAGAATCGCACAACGAGCGAGGTAAACAAGAGTACGAAAAAGATAATCAAAAGTGAACTCTTGCTCTTTGGCGTACTGCTGAAAAGGAGCGACTCTGGATGTGACACCGCTCCCACAATTTCGGAATCAAGCGCGCGGACCATTTCGTGCGGGCTTTGGTATGTCACTGCGCCAAGCACCTTGGCATTCGCTCCAAGTGTCAGAGATGTAAATGCAGTTGCCGTAATCGAGCCATCGATAGGTCCATTGATTCGTATGCGCTCCCCTTTCGCGAGCACTGAGCCATGAACTGACCCTTCGACATCAAGTGAACCTCCGTAGAATAAAATATCGCCGTTAATTTTCGCTCGTGGAAGTATGGTAACTTCACCGCCAAATATTGCGACATCCCCTCCAACATCGTCGCCTATAATCACTCGCCCACCGATTATTCGTACGTCATCTCCGACTGGTCCGAGGACTTCGACCGTTCCTCCAAGAAGCGATACGTCTGACGCCACTGAGCCATCGATAGTGATTCCACCCCCAACTGCATACGTATCATCGGAGATTGCAGCGAGTGATGATATAACACCCCCAAAGAGATACAAATCCCCACCTACTGTCTGATTGTCACTCAACGTGACTGTGTCTCCTGTGCGTATTACAGGACCAGCATAAGTGGCAAGCGGAATAGACAAAAACAACAATGCTACGGACAATAGATACTTCATATTCATACAGTATACCTGCTTACGTTCTATGTTACGCATAACATTTTTTAGTTCTATTTTTTATAGCACACCAATAGATTAAGCCCTTCTGCTACTGTGGGCGTTGCACCCTTCTCTATCTCTCGAAGCCGAACCTCGCCCACAGAGCCAATTGCGCACACTCTCATGTGCGGTGTTATTACTAAATTCGCAGTATCCACTCCAAATGTTTCGAGTAGCGCTTTTTGTTCTGGAGTAAGTAAGTCAGGATTGACGCGGACAGGTTGCTCGACAGGAGTAGAAGTAGCGTTAGTAGTTGGAGTAACATCCACTTTCGTACTTGTAGCAACCACTTCGGGCACCTCAACAAAAGTATCTCCGGTTTGAGCTGGTATAAGCTCAGGCATAAATGCAATGCGATACCATACATATGCCACACAAGTAAAAATAACTAGCACGACAAATGCGAGTGCTCCAAGTACTTTATAGAGTGTGCTCATATATGGTGTCTATTTGCTATAGATAAGAGGTTTCCCAAGCGCATATGCAACTGTAAAGAAGATTACAAGCAGAAATAAAATCGAACCTAAAATCACAACGCGCGGTATAGAAAGTTCAAATTGCCCAGAATACCAATTTCTAATGTAGAGAAACGGAAGAATTTTTCTAAGATAGTGATGAAACATACTTGTAGATTTGCACAATTATTTTCCCTCGTTGAATAGTTTTTTTCCGCGTTCCCACATGTGAGGTTCACCCTGTAGTTCTAGCCAATACCACCATTCAGCACCCCACAGGTACTGAGTACTATAGCGTGTATCCCGCGCATACTCGATTATCTCATTCATTTTGTCTACATTCATCCGAGCATACTGCACTTCAAGTGGGGTTTCGACGACAGGCGCCAACAGCCAGGGTTCTGCAGATAACTCGATGAGAAATGTTTTCTTAGTGCCATATATAGTTGTAAGAATGCCCTCCTTCAATCTATAAAACCACGGCGGAAGCATGGTTCTAAACTGACCAATATCTGGGTTCCAAAAATAGACGTACACGCTCGTACCAAACGCATCCCCGTGCGTATATGCACCTCTCCATGTTCCTAAATTTCCACTATCAGTTACAAGAATCGGCCGAGTCGAATCGAGCGAGCGCACAAGTGCGATTTCCTCTTCAAGAAACGCCTCATCGAGCTTTCCACACTGCTCTGAAGCAAAGAGTTCAAGATAGGGTTCGTTTTCTACTTGCCAATAGATGATTGTTGGGTCTGTCTTATATCTATTGATGGTTTCAGTAATATACGCGAGGATTGAATCCTTTTGGCTCTCCCAAGACTCATTTTTTGCCCACTCCGGCACATGGCACTCAGGCCAGCGCGGCAATCTGCGGCCAACTCCAAAAATAACATCCGCTTGATACTGCTGTGCCAATGACAATTGATAATCCATCTCACTCCAGTTGTACATACCCTTCTTTGGTTCGACTAAGTCCCAGTGAGCTGCAAGCCTCAAATGGCGAACGCCGAGCTCTTCGAGAATAGATGTGTATACTTCTTTCCAATCGAGTCCGAGCTCGCTCGCATACTCTGTATTGAACGACATGCCATACACAATTTTTTCAGGCACAGGCTTCTGAACGAAATAGAATCCAAGGAGAATAAGTAGGGCGATAAGTCCCAAAATGCTATATAAAATTTTATAGCGGAGTTTCATATGTATCTTAAGTGTGTTTAACAATTTCATATCCAAGAAATTGAGGAATGAGGACATGAGACGCACTAAACTGTACGGTGATAGTCCGAGTATCAACAATGACGATGGAGATGGGATTTTTCAACATAGTTACACGAATAGGATAAAAAAGCCGAGCGTAATAAGTCCAATCGAAACAGACTTGTGCAGTATTTCTGCCCCAGTCATTCTCTCACCAAATTCTTTCGAGCGCCTGTGCATAAATAACACGCCAATGAGGAGAAGGAAAACGAACTGCAAACCGCCAAGCGCCTGTACGACAGCAGCGTCTCCAAGCTCTGTTGCCTTAAGCACCAATATCGAACCGATACCAGCAAGTATTTTGTTTACTATAACGAGTAGCCCGCTCTTTGAATCTGTTGATTTTACCTGCGTACGTATCTTTTCTAAATATTCTGGAACAAGCAGAAGTGAAAGCGCGAGTGCGACAAATCCGACACGTGACCAGAAAAATGCATTATCAAACGTTGTAATGTCCAAAAGACCTTTAAAAGTCACGTAGTGCAACCCAAAGAAAAGTCCTGCGTGGAGTGCCAACAATCCTGTTTGCCATGTAAAACGCAAGTGAGACATTACGAGCGTTCCAAATGCCAACAAAAGCAGTCCAATTAGGAAGTTTGGTGTAAGGCGAGCATCGAGGAATGCGTAACTCAGCGCAAACGTACAGAGCGCAGACACAGCACCGACAACAGGAATAACATCCGATGCATCTGATTCCTTAAGTGCAGAAAAGAGCGAAACGAGAGCAATGAAAAAAGTGTATGCGGCAAGAAACGAAAACGCTATAACAGTCAGCGTTGGGAACGCGACGTTCCGTATATCTGGAAAGCTCACGCCCTCAAGCGGTAACGACAAACCATTGAGAGCGTATACAAGTATAGATGCCCCTGACATCAGGCACGTAACGTATGCATATGCGAATGGACGTGGTGCCTCCTTCTCACCAGTTACTATGTACTTATCAATAAGTGACACCACAGCCAAAATAAACTGTGCGCCGACAGCGAGGATAATCCATGGGGCCATAGCCTTATTCTAGCAGACCGTTCGTCTCGCAAATCTTCTTATACACCAGTGCAGAAGGACGGATTTTTCTCTCGAGAGTTTCAAAATTTACCTCTATAAGTCCAAATCGCTTTTCAAAACCAAGTGCCCATTCGTAGTTATCAAGAAGCGACCAATACATATGCGAACGCACATCAATTCCTTCGTTTAGTGCCCTGCGCACTCCCGCTACCTGTCTTGTCATATAATCTGCACGGAGAACATCCTTAGCATCAGCAACGCCCGCTTCGGTGACGTAGAGAGGCTTGTTATAACGCGATAAAAGTTTAAGCGCACCGTAAATTCCCTCGGGATAGACATCCCAGTCCATATCAGTCTTTGGGTACGTTGCGACATCCCCGAACTTCTTATAGAAATAGTAGTTGAGTCCTATTGAATCGAGATGATTTCGGACGCCTCTCATGTAGACATGCGTCCACTGCCAGTTTGCAAACCATTGTTTAATGACATTCACTAGTCCCCCGTTGGATTCAAATAGAATGACGTGTTTTACAACACTGACTTCAATATTTGAATTTACTTTTTTGATGGCTTTGTATGCGGTATTGTGCGCGCTGATAAGGTGCCTGCGTACGCGCAGGAATAAAAACAATCCATGAATACCAGTGTCTGCACCGGACTCGTACTTTTTATTCGAATTTGTGATGCGGACAAGTCCGGTCATCGTAAAGCGTTTAAATGGAGGCCATGAACCGCGAAGCCATCCATTTGAGGCATACACAACTGGTTCATTGATTGTAGAAAAATGTCCACACAGGTCTCCAAGTTTAGAAACAACATGAGCGCAATAACGCGCAAATATTTCTGGCGAATCTTTCTGTTCAAAACCGCCCTTTTCTGAAAACCATACTGGAAGCGTAAAGTGCCAGAGAGTTATAAACGGCGTAATGCTGCGCACATGGAGCGCTTCAAGCACTTTCCTGTAGTGTTCAATTTCATTTTCATTAAATTTTCCTTCTTCTGGTTCAATGCGCGCCCACTCCACAGAAATACGGTGCGCGTTGTGCCCTAGCTCACGCGCCATATCGAAATCAGCCTCATAGCGGTTGTAGTGGTCGCAGGCGCGCCCGCACGAAGGAACTCTACCCTCGCGCGCTGCCTGTGCCCAATCTGTATTCTCAATGCCTCCTTCTACCTGATACGATGCCGCGGAAGCTCCCCAATAAAAATTTTCTGGAAAAACTGACGTTCGTGGATTATTTGTCATACAAGTGATGAAAAATCGTTGTGTTAAAAAAGTGCTCTCGTTTTAATGTGGTCGCGGACGCGCTGTACCAGCGCTGTACACCTTGTCGATATTTCATTTCGTACACTCATGAAATATCTGGCAAGGTCTTGCGAAATGCTCCCAGCATTTCTCACCCCAGTAAAATCCCTTCGGAAACGGTTTTTGCATAGGCAAAGTATACCAAAGAAAAAACGCCTCTCTGGAAGCGTTTCTACGTACTTAAAAATGTGTCGAGCAGTTATACCTCCTCCCCAGCAATGCGTCCTGTTGTCCAAGAGAGCTGAAGCGAGAAACCGCCCGATGGACGATTGATATGAAGCAAATCTCCAACTACAAAAAGGCCTTTGCATACTTCAGATTCCAAAGTGCGCATGTTCATTTCATTTAGTGGCACTCCGCCATCAGAAATAACAGCCCAATCATTTCCCATGAGCCCCTCCACAGTTGCAGAAAGTTGTTTCAAAAGTTTAACTAAATGCTTTCGCTCGGGCACGAGAACACTGTGCACTTTTCTGTCTTTAAATTCTTGAGGAAAAAATGACAAGATGGTTGGTATAAGTGCTTTCGGAACGAGTTCGCCGAGCACATTCTTAATCATCTTGTTTTTGTTTGCATTGAAAAGCGACAGAATATGCACATCGAGCGCGCCAATGTCTTTCTTTGGATGTAAATCAAACGAAACAGTGACTGGACCTTTCTCTAATAGTTTTTTTACTTCGCGCGCGCTATTCATGATGAGCGGGCCGGAGAGTCCAAAATGCGTAAAGAGAATTCTCCCCTCTTTTTTTACTGCTCGCGCTCCCTCTGCAGAAAAAGAAACTTTCACCGATTGAAGCGAGAGACCAGAAAGTTTTCGCACCCACGAATCGGACACGCGAAGAGGAACGATATCAGGGTCAGGGCGCGCCACCGTGTGTCCGATTTTTTTCAACCATCTGAATCCATCACCTGTTGAACCCGTCTCTTTTCGCGAAACGCCGCCAGTCGAAAGTATGATACGTTCCGAGAGGAATGTGCCTGCGTTTGTAGTCACCCCGCGCACTTCGCCATTTTCTGTATGGATTTTTGTGACTGCAGAGTGCACTCGCACAGTTACTCCGCTCTGGCGCACCCATCGCGCGAGCACGTCAGTGACATTTTGTGCACTTTGGGAGCGGGGGAACGCGCGCTTGAGGTCTTCAATGACAATTGGCAAGCCAATACTTTCGAAAAAAGAAATTGTTTTTTTAACACCAAAACGAGTGTAGATGGAATAGAGAAATTGCTCTGCTTCGCCATACTGCGAAAGCAATGAACGGAGGTCGAAGTCTGCGTTTACGATGTTGCATCGTCCCCCGCCGGTGATAGAGAGTTTCTCTCCCAAGCGTGAGTTCTTTTCTAGAAGGAGCACTGATTTCCCACGCAAGGCTGCAGTGCCTGCGGCCATCATGCCCGCAGCACCGCCACCTACAACAATGACATCAAAGTGTTCCATGTATTTAACAGCACAAATTATCCGCCTACGAATGTGAGTGCCTTTCCTTTCTTGTCTCCACGGCCAGTACGGCCGATGCGGTGTACGTAATCATCGTATGTTGCAGGAACTTCATAGTTGATGACATGAGATACATCAGAGATATCGAGTCCGCGTGCAGCAACGTCTGTTGCAACGAGAATCGGAGCACGACCCTTCTTAAACGTCTCGAGTGAGCGAACACGATTATTATGCGTCTTGTTGCCGTGGATGCTTTCAGCACGGAAACCGCGCTGGCTGAGCACACGGGCAAGTTTGTCGACACCATGTTTCGTACGTCCAAAAATAATGACGCGGGTAAACTCTTCACCACGAAGCAGTTCTGCAAGAACATCAACCTTATCTTTTCCAGGAGGCACCTTTACGATGTCTTGGTCAATATTTGCAGATGTCTCGCGAGTCTTAACAGAAATACGAACTGGTTCTTTGAGGAACTCCACAATCATTCCTTCTACGTCGCGTGAGAGTGTTGCAGAAAAGAAAAGCGTATGTCGATTCTGTGGAAGCTGTCCCATAATGTGGCGCATGTCATGAATGAATCCCATGTCGAGCATGCGGTCGGCCTCGTCAAGCACTACTGCATTAAAGGTACTCAAGTTGAGCATTTTTCGCTCCATGAGGTCTTTGATGCGTCCTGGCGTACCAATAACGAAATGATGTTCACGGCGAAGCGCGCGAATCTGTGGATTGATGTTGAGTCCGCCCACGCACACAACAGATGAGAGACGGAGATTGTGTGCAAAACCGCGGAACTCTTCTTCAATCTGAAGAGCGAGTTCGCGTGTTGGCACCATAATAATCACTTTCTTTGCAGTTCCTTTCAGAACACGGTCAATAAGAGGAATAAGAAATGCGCCCGTCTTTCCAGTACCTGTGTTTGCAATACCAACCATATCCTCCCCGCGAATAATGTGCGGAATAGCGCGGTCCTGAATTGGCGTCGGTGTTGTGTAGCCCTTTTTTGCTAGGTTCGTTTTGATAACGGGAGATACATCAAAATCGCTAAACTGGTGTTCAGGGACGAAATGAGTAACCACTTCTTCAGTTACAACAGAGCGGTTGATAAAACGTGTAATATCAATCTGCTCGTCGTTCGGTCGCTTGCCGCGGGCGCCGCCGCGGGATCCCCCACGGCTTCCTCCGCTAAATGAGCGAGACGAACTGTGTGAAGGGCGTCCGCCAAAACGGCTCGGTCCGCGAGGACCACCGCTAAAGGTACTGTGTGCACGAGGGGCGTACGAACGCGACGCAGATGGTACATGAGAAGAACTGTCGCTAGAGCGCGCAGATGTGTGGCGTGATGCACCGCTTGTGCGGGAACCACGGCTTGAAGTAAATCGGCTGCCGCCAGAGCGGCTGTGGGGGCTTTTGCCGCCCGAATGTGAATAGGCCATAGAAAATGAGTCCGGAAAGGTCTCGAAAAGACGTTTCGGAAATATAAATACCCTACTCGAGCGTTACAATAAAGAGTTGCTCGCTTCTCGTAGGGTCAAAGACAGTTGTCCGTGCGGCCTCAATGGGCGCGCTACCTTCAGAGAAATAGGATATTTACACAATAACAAGGAAATGTATTATTGTCAAATACCCACGCCTGCAATATTGAATACAGCAAGTGCGCTATCATGAAGATATGAAAGAATTTATCTCACACCAGCACCAGCGTTTCGGTAATGCGCTCAGGGGGGTTTTGATTGCCTATAGTGGAGACAGGAATTTTAAACTGCAGGTATGGGGCGGTTTGTTCTTCCTTGCCTTTGGCTACTTCATGCGGCCACTTACTGACGCTGAGTTACTCTTTCTTGTTTTGTCATACGCGCTCATCCTTATTACTGAACTTCAAAATACATCGTTCGAAGTAGCCCTCGACCGTTTACACCCCGAACATCATGAAGAGATTGGTGCATCAAAGGATATCGCTGCAACTGCGGTGTTGATAGCGGGAATATTTGCAGGAGTCGTTGTCGTGACAATACTTTTTGGAAGAATCTAATATCTCCTAATTAGGCTCACGGTTTCTCGATAGGTAGAAAAGTACAAGAAGAAACGCAAACACTGAGAACGCCATTAACGGAAACGTAACGTAGTCGAATTCGTAGAGAATGCGTTTTGCACAATCCCCTCCTGACGCTGGGCACGGCAAAAATTCAACACCTCCCGTCTGAAGGTAGTGATGGTAGAGCGAAATAACTGCGCCAAAAATCGAGAGGACAATTCCATACTCGTATATTGCTTTCGTTTCCTTCCGCACGATGGCAACGCCGAGCATTACAACAAGAGGATACAGGAATACTCTTTCAAGCCAGCAGAGCCCGCAGGGCAAAAAGCCGAACATCTCGGAGTAGATGAGCGTCATGACAGCCGACACAAACGAAAGCAGAAATGCAACTGGAAGCGCATATGGAGTAATGTGCCGAAGTACATATCTCCCTTTCAAAAAATACCAATCAACGAGTAGCGCAACTGTAGCAATCTGAAGGAAAATTGTACCGAGTGCGAGATAAAAATTGAGTGTTATGACAATTGGAGTCATAGGTGAGTCTTACTGCGCTGCAAGATTCGGCAGTTCACATGTACTCTTCTCAGCAAGTTCAGAGAGTTGCATGACCTGATTTACGCGTGAACCATCTGCAAACACCCACGTTGGGTATCCAGTAATCTTTTCATCAATACAAACCTGTGTCTGAGTCTTTTGGTCAGGCATAGAACACTCTACATATGGAAGCTTATCTTTCGAACGTCCGAACAGACGCTTTTGATCCTGGCAGTGAGGGCACCAGAAAGCGCCATAAAATGTAATCCCTTTCTCTTCGAGACACTGTGCGAACTGGTCGTAGTTGCCAGGTACTGAGCGCGACCACACAACGACTCCAATAATGCCAATACAAATTAAAACGATGATCCCCACAAAAGCGTACTGTTTCATGTTAAATACTTTATCACAATATTTTAATCAGGGGAAAACTATGGTTTCGTCTCAAATTCAATTTGTGCATTTGAATGCAGTTCTGCGTAGCGGATTGTACGCTCGGCGTCATCAATGATGCTGTGTGATTCTTGTACGGTGTCCGGCGAATCAGGTGTGTCGTTCTGTCCGTACCAATACACAAACCCGAGGGCAATCATCAAAGTAACAATAAGGAGTTGAATCATAATAAATACACTATTTAAATTTCTCACCCCATTTAGCCATCTGCACCAAAACAGTTCGCAACTCCTCCCCTTTCTCGGTAAGCATGTAGCGATACCGTTTTGGCTTTTTGCAATACAACTTGGCAGAAATAATGTTCTCTTCTTCTAGGAATGCGATGCGTGCCGAAAGCGTACGAGGGCTAATTCCTGGAAGCAATTCCTCAAGTTCCATAAAAGTACACGCGTCGCCCACCAAGCGCGCGATAATGAGCGGCGTCCATTTGTCACCGATAATACGGAGGGCCCACTGAATACAGCCTGGTGTATTTTCCAGCTTCTCACACGCAGGGCCACATGGCTGTTCTTTTTTAGTCACTTTACTTTGTATAGTTACGTCTGTATACTGACATAGTAATCACTTTAGTATACCTATAAATTAAGTTTTGTTCTTATGAATGCACGAAATATTGTCGTCTTCTACGGTTCTAATCGACCTAATGCTTCAGCTCCAAAGATAGCGGAGTGGCTCAAGAGCAAACTAGATACAGATACTCGAGCCACTTTCACATTTGTAAATCTCGCAGAGCTCAAATTCCCTTTGTATGAGATTGAGTGGGCGCTAAAACCTGAAGGACCATTCCCCTCTCCGGTATACCAACAGTGGTCTGAGACTATTCATAATGCAGATGGCTATATCGTCATCACGAACGAATACAACCATTCAATCAGTCCCATCATAAAAAATGCGATTGATCTATTGGGTTCTGCCCACTGGGAAAAGAAACCGATAGGACTCATGTCATACGGTGGTGTGCTCGGTGGTGGTCGCGCCGCTGAACATTTGCGACAAGTGTTTGCTGAACTGTACGCCATGACAATACGCGAACAACTCGTGCTACCGCTCGCAGGAGCTTTTGATGAGCAAGGAAAAGTAAGAGACAGTACTGTAATGGGTAATGTTGAAAAATTTACAGATCTTCTCTTATGGTGGACTGACGCACTGAAGAGCGCGCGTGCGTAAGTCGCCACACACAAAAGCCCCGCGCATAGCGCGGGCTTTTTTGAACCATCTGTATGTAGTACGCGATATGCTTGTATTTATTTCGTTTGTATCAGTTTCAGTTTCTCAAAGCGCGATAATTTTTTAATTGCATACTCACGAATCTGAGCTGTGCTTCTCGTTTTGCATTTCTCAGTATACAGAAGTTTTACAGGTCTCCGTCCGTTTGTGTACTTTGCTCCACCTTTACTCTTTCCGTTATGTTCATCAAGTCTCTTTTCTACATCAATGGCAATACCCGTATAGAGGCTTTTGTCAGCACACTTGAGAATGTAAACAATGTATGACATTACAATTCTTTTGTGTCGCCAGCATTCATAACAACAAACTCAATGTCGTTTTCAGTGAGAATTTGTGCTGGAAGCCTATGAAGGAGGCCGAGAGCTGTTTCTTTCTGCGTCCCATCGTGGACTGGAAAAGTGACCCTTGATTTTACTGAAAGCGCATATCGAATCGCGTCCGCTATCTTGCACCACGGTCCTCCAACTGGTAGTGCGAGGATATCGACGTGAACTTCTGGGTTGTGAAAGGAGTCTCCGGGGTAAAACATTTTCTCCCCTATCAAATAACCGGTGTTTTGTACTTGTCCAAAGTCTCCGTATATTTCTTCGTGTTTTCCATCGAATGCTTCGATGGAAATGCCAGCAATGTTGCACGTGTCTCTTCCTTCACACACAGTTGCAGTGATACCATCGTCAGAGAGTAATTTCGCAACTGCAGAATTAGTGACGACAGTGGCGTTGGGGTTATTCTTCAAAACATCAGCTAGCGAATCCACATGCACATGGTCTCCGTGCTCGTGCGTGCTGAGTACAACATCGACTCCCGTGACCTCTTTTTGTGCTGTCGTAAAAGAACCTGGGTCAGTGAGAATTTTTTTCCCGTCAAACTCAACCACCAAACAGCAGTGCCCAATCTTTGAGATAGTCATATTAGCCCCAACCACCCAGAATTACCGCAAATACTGCAAATGTGACGAGTTGATTTCCTGCCTGTAGGAAAAAGCGTGTGAAAGCTGCTTTGCGAGATTCCCCTCCCCATAAGATACCCCCAGCTATTGTTGGAATAACAAATGCTGCATAGATCAGCAGTGCAGACACTAATGGAGATACATCGCTCCAGACTTTTATAAAATGTACGAGTATGTATGCCTGAAAGAGCGTCAAGAAAAATTGCGAGATCATCGCTCTCATCATTTCTTTGTTCTTGGCAGATTTGTTCACTTCATAATCCGCAACTGTAAGTCCATTCAATTCCATCCACTTTTTTCCAAATAAAAGCGGACTGTACCAGAGACCGCCTATAACCATCGCTACAACTGAGGCACCTAACACTGCAATATAATTAATCTCCATAGGAAGCAATTAATTTATTAATACTAAGAAAAGTATAGCAAATTATTTGTACCATTCGTCAGTATGCTATTACCAATACCAATCGTATTTATTCTTTAAAATAAGTACTTCGAGGTGTTGTCCTAGAGGTATGCGCGATAGTAAGGAAACATACATTTTGAAAACTATTTTATTCGCTATACTATAGTGGCTATGGAAACTTTAAAACACGTTGGCGGGTGCCATTGTGGCAAGGTCACGTACGAAGCGGACGTACCACTCGAGGGATGTATTGCATGCAACTGTTCGCATTGCGAAATTAAAGGTCTCATTCTCGGTATGGTTCCCGCTTCGCAATTTAAACTGCTCTCAGGGGAAGATAATCTGACGACATATCATTTCAATAAGCACGTCATAGACCACCCTTTCTGCATAGACTGCGGAGTGCAATCGTTTGGACGTGGAAAAGGACCAGATGGTTCAGAGATGGTTGCTGTAAATTTGCGCTGTTTGAAAGACATTGATGTGAGTACGCTCAAGCCAATGTCCTACGACGGACGAAAGTTGTAATTATTCTTTTGTTTCTGTGTTCAGGTTTGTCCCAGTACTCTGCGGACGCGGCGTGTATTTAGAAAGCTTTACGTGGAAACGAAGCGTGTCTGTTGTTTCTGTGTCTGGAAGTACAATCTCTGTCCCCCACACCACTGCATGTGTCTCCCAAAACTTCGCAGAATGTTCTGTGGCAAATGGGTCCCATGGTTCCGGCTCGTTCTTTGGTCCAAGAAACGCTGTGACCGCAATATAGCCTGTCTCGATTTTCTTTAAGATAACAGTCAGTTTTGAAGTGGCGAGAGGCACTCGGTTTTTCACGAAACGCGAAGGTCCTCGACGTCCAAGGCGCTGAGCATACACAATCTCATCTTCAGGAGTCACTTCAACGAAATTTGAGAATCCGATTTCAGTACCAAAGTCGATAGTTTCACAAAAAAATTCTTGACCCTTGGAATCAATCTGAGCCAAAGCAAGTGGGAGATGTTTCTCTAGAGCATCGTTGGTGTGGAGGTGACTTCGTGGTCTGTCATACACCATTTCTCCACTTTTGAGGGTACCAAGAAGCTTTTTCTCAAGTTCTTTTCTTAGTGGTGTAGCATCCATATCTTTAAGAGCTTACCACAGAGCGCGGAGCCATTCCAATAAGCATTAAATGAGCCATAATTTTCGAGTCGATGCGTCCCGTGCGCTATACTTAAGGCGTATGAAGGCGTATGCCAAATACCTCCCTGCAATACTTTTTCTTGAAATACTCTTGATTCTGTTCTTGCGTTACGGTACTTCAGAAATGAACGGTCTTGAAAAACAGCAGGTGCGTGTCGTGCGAAACGAAGAGATGAGAAGCGGTAATCCGAATGCAGTCCATCGTGATTTAGAATCAAAGACACCGATTATTATTGAAACAGAGATGCTGAAAGAGGCGTTAATACCGCCTCCACCATCTACGTACATAAAAGTAACCGACAGTTGCGGACCGTATTTTGGTGGCGCATGCGTTAATGTGCGCACTGGTCCGTCTACATTGTCGCCGAGCACAAAGTTATTGCGCAATGGCATGGTGCTCCACACATCAGGAACTGTCGAAGCAGAAGGCAGGACGTGGTACAAAATTGCATTTGATGACTGGCTTCGCTATCCAGAACGTGTTGGCAGTGCGTGGTATGTCGCTGCAGATTTAGTAACGCCATTTGCCGGTGTTATTGAGGCGAGTAATGCAGAAGAGCCGATTGCAACTGGCACGAAGAGAATCATTGTAGACCGGAGCGAACAGATGCTCTATGCATACGATGGTGACGAACTCTTTATGAAAGAGGCAATCTCGACAGGGCTCGATGGCACACCTACTCCGCGCGGAACCTTCCCTATTTTTAGAAAAACACCAAGTAGATACATGCAGGGACCGCTTCCAGGTATTAGCGCACAGTATTTTGATCTCCCAGGAGTACCGTGGACGATGTACTTTACAGAAGCAGGAGGAGCTATCCACGGCGCGTACTGGCACGACAAATTTGGGAAGCAATGGTCACATGGATGTGTAAACCTCCCCCCTGAAAAAGCTGAAGTGCTTTACCATTGGGCAGAATTGGGGACCGCCGTCACCGTTCGCGATTAACAGAGAGCAAGTTGAGTGATAATTGTTGACATCACCTAGTCATACTGGCATTCTGTCGAGAGATAGAGATGGGAGTATCATAATGGAGAAAATCATTACACCCTTAGTTAATTGGTACTGTGACAGTTCACCGCTCCTCAAGAAGGTGCTCAAATATCCGATGAAACCATTTATCATCCTTAAAATCCGCAGTATCGGCAAAAGATTAATTAAGGAGAAACGCTGGAAGCCATCAATCGCATGGAGCAAATTTCGACCTGATGGCTCGTATATAAACATCGGTCCAGCTGATAAGTACGGTGTGCACACGGATACGAAAAAGACACCTGCATTACTGGTCGGATGTTTCAGAGACCAAACGGTAGGTCTTGTCTATAACGTGCCAGAACAATATCGTAAAGTTGGTGCAACGTTCTAACTCAAAGCCCTTCGCAAGTGCGAAGGGCTCTCTTTTACCCGAACGTAAATGTAAATGCTTGAAGCGTTCCCTTTTTAATTTTAATTTCGAGCGTGTGCTTGCCGTAGTCTTCTCCGTCTATGAGAGTGTAGAGTTGTTCTGCTTTTACAGTTACTGTTTTTACAAATGCTCCATCCTTGTAGATATCTAAGTCGACACCATCAACACTACCTCCAACAAAGTACACGTCTTTCGAGTCGTATTTGAAAAGCACAGACGATTCGCCAGCACTTTCTGCATATTCACTTTTTAGGTTCCATGTACCACCGAGGTAGAGTTTATTTTCTTCTGTTGTCTTAGGAATAGTGAGCGTTTGCGAGCCAGCTGTCTGTTTCTTTCCATTTGCAAGTGCAGTGTTACGTGCAGAACCAAAGTAGATTTCTGGACTTCTGACCAGTCCCCCAACAGCGTTTGGAGTATCTGGCGTTGAAACAGTTGTTGAAACCTCGGCGCTCATACCCATGGCATCGTTGCGTGCCTTTAGAGCTTTCTGGATTTCTTTTTCCGTTACGTCATACGCCCCTTCGCCTATATGGTCGTAGACAATGTACCCGTCTTCATCGATGAGATATTTGCGTGGCCAGTACTGGTTGCCGTATGCATTCCATGTTGAAAAATCGTTGTCGAGTACCACGGGATATTTGATTCCGAACTTCTGAACTGCACCTTCGACATTCTTTTGAAGTTTCTCAAAGGCAAATTCAGGGGTATGAAGTCCAACAATGACGAGATCCTGGTCTTTGTACTTGTCGTACCATGTTTTTAAGTATGGAAGTGTTCGCTGACAGTTAATACAGCTATATGTCCATATATCGAGGAGTACCACCTTTCCGCGTAACTCTTTGAGCGTAATTGGCTTTCCATCAGTATTGATATACCCATCTATCGAACTCAGTTCGGGAGCTAGCTTGTATTTCTTTGCTTTTTCTTTTAGTGCATCAGTTTTTGAATGAGACACCCCACTAGCCGTCATAACGTCCCCACTTTCTGTGGGCATATCCTGTACTTCCCCACTGTTTTCTGGAATTTCGTTTCGCACAGCTGGTTCCGCGTTTGTAATCACATTTACTGGCCCGTCCGTCGGTGACTCGTTAAACTGAAGAAGTTTTTGCTCCACTCTCGTCACGTCAAAAATACCTGCACTCAAAAGTGAGAACTCGAGTTTTTTATCGAAGCCGAAAATAATTGAGATACCTACAATGAGGAAGAGGACGCCAAGAATTTTCTTGACCCAACCATGCGGGTCTGCAGCAATACCGAGTCCCGCCATTATTTTCTGTCCAACAAACGCAATCACGAATAGTGATATACAGAGACCTGCAGCGTATGCGAACAAATACACCATCCCGACAAGAGGCATCGCTGGAAGCACAGTCGCGAGCACCACAAAGTATGTTGGACTACATGTCGAGAACACTGGCCCAAGCGCCGCACCCACAATCACATCGCCCCAAAAACTTTTCTTTTGGTTTCCTTTCCCAAGAAGAATGTTTGACCAAGCACTAAGCTTTGCCAAAAATTGCCCTTCCCACAGTTTTGGAAAGAGCGTGATGAAACCAAGGACGATGATGATGCCTCCTGAAATCCATTTCCATACGTACTCCGGAATATTTATAAAGAGTGTGCTTGCTTTGAGAAGCAGTGTGAACACGATGACTGATGCACCGAGCGAGAGGACAATCGTCAATACTTTTTTTATTTGTACCCCCTTGCCGTCGCCCGTTATAGACCCGCCCACAATGACAGGGAGAAGCGGGAGAATACACGGTGCGAGCACAGTGAGTGCTCCAGCTGCAAGTGAGATGAGGAAAAGTACCATGGCGTTACTTTATTTCTGTGACGAGTTTTGCGAGTGTCGGGCTTCCGCTCCATTTCTTGACCATATTTCCCTGTGCGTCTACCTGCACAAATGTATGTTGGTATGTCACGCCGTACTTCTTTTTGAGCTCTGCAGAATTGTCGTAATCTACGTCGAGTATCGTGAGAGCCGGTGGAATGGACCCGAGGTGCGCTTTGATGTCAGTGTCAACAGCGCGACATGTTGGACACCAATTCGCCCTGAAGAAGAGGACAACGTCATGGCTTGCTGACGCCAACGCAACCTTTTCTGCCCCATATGTTTCATACGAACCACTTTTCGCCATCATGACACCTTCATCTTTTTGCATCATCGCATCCGGTTCTGCATCTGTTTTCTTAACCTCTTCTTTCTCCATAGCTTCCGATTTCATGACTGCTTCCTCTTCCATCAGCGCTGTTTTCTCTTTTTGCATTGCCATTTCTTCCTTTGCTTTCATTTGAGAAGCGTAGACGGCATACCCTCCACCTATAATAACGAGTGCCACGAGCAATACGACAATGGATTTAGAATTCATAGAAAATAATATATTGGTTAACTCTTTTCAGTGTATACAAAAAGATCCCGCATGTAAAGTTTACTTTACATGCGGGGTGTGGACAAGCGAAATCATTCGAGACTACATTCTTGAGTCAGTGTAGATACGTGTCGCAATCTTGCTCAATACCATGGCGACAAGCGCTATAACGAGCCACTCGTCAACTTCATGAGTTGTCGCTTGTACAACGATACCGAGCGTGAGGAGTGCAGAGCCTGTAAGAAACGCGACGCGTCCTGAGAGCATCCTGTGCACAGCTTCACGCTCGTCTTCTACTTTCTCCCGAAGGACAAAACTGGCAAAAAGCGCGAACACAGCCAGCATCACGCCGAGCATTGCCATAACCATCATGTCCGGCATCCAAAAGTGAAGCGGATTTAAAAGGAGCACTGCAAGTGCGAGGAGTACAGTGCCAACAATAGTTTCTTTTAGATTATTTTTCATATGAAATTTTAAATACTTTCTCTACAGGCTGTCCGAAAAAATCTGCAAACTTTAGTGCTAAAAGCACAGACGGCGTATAGTTTCCCTTCTCTATTGCAATAATGGTCTGACGACTCACGCCCATTTTTTCTGCGAGCTGTTCTTGCGTCACTCCACGCTTCGTGCGCAAGGTGTACACCTCGTTCTGAATATATTCTCTCATAAAGTAGTAAATAGAGTGTAGTGTGTCATGATCTCAATGTCAACTAGACTTAACATCTTTTACTTTTCCAAATCGAGGGTTTCGTCTATGCGGACTTGGGCGACGAATTCTGGAACGTGAGAGACGAGAATCATAGCGCCCTCATAGTCGTGGAGTGCTTTCGCAATCACCGGTAAGTGACGGAAATTGATGTGGTTCGTGGGCTCGTCGAGGATAAGGAGGCCAGGGCGTTCAAGTACAAGACGTGCGAACGCAACAAGTCCCTTCTGCCCTTCTGAAAGACTACCAATCTTTGTGTGAATAATTTCACCCGTGAGCAAGAAGCCGGCTGCGACTGTACGAAGGCGCTCTTCGTCTTTTCGTCCTGCAGATTTCATCATGATGTCAGTGAGCGACTCGTGCACAGTGTGTGAGAAATCGAGTGTTGAGAAATCTTGACGGTAGTATCCAATGAGCACATTTTTTCCAAGCTTCATCCCTTCTGCTTTCCCCGACGCAAGTGACTCGAGAAGCGTACTTTTCCCAATACCGTTTGGACCAGTGAGAAGTAAGTGTCTGTTTTTTCGCATTGAAAGACTTAGTGGTCTCTTTTTTGGCTTTCCATTTTTTAGGAGCGTGACGGAATCAAGTGAGAGGATTTCACCAATAACTCCGTCTTGAAACGGAATTTGGAACGGCTTGATAGTTTTGTCTTCTTTTCGCACCTCAACTTTCTCCTCTTCCAAATCTGCAGCGAGTTCGCGCATACGTTTCGCAACCGCACGCAAATTTCCACCTTTATTGGCAAATGTGTTTGCTTGGTCTTTCTTTGCCTGAATAGATTTGGAAAGAAGCGCGTTCTGTCTGTTCTCGCGTTCCATGCGTGATGCTATTTGGTCGCGCACATCTGTGTAGTTCCCAGCGTACTGTTCAATCTTTTTTGTATAGACGTCTAGGTACAAAACGGCATCAGTGAAAGAGTTGAGGAAATGCGCATCGTGAGAAATCACAATCACTGTCTTCTGGTACTTCGTTATGAACTCAGTGAGATGGGCAATGCCCGCTTTGTCCAAGTTGTTTGTGGGCTCGTCGAGAAGCAAAATGTCTGGCTCTTGAATAAGTGCTGACGCGAGCAAGAGACGAGCCTGCTGACCGCCAGAAAAAGACTTCACTACTCTGTCGTGGACTTTCTCATGTCCACGCAAATGAACAATCTCAAGCACCTCATCAATACGCGGGTCAATATCGTACACCTTTTCCTTGAAGCATTTTAGAAAGAAGTCGCGCACAGAAAGCTCGAGTTCATCGCGTGGAATCACTTGGCGCGAGAGCGCGATAGTTGCCTTTGGCGCAACGTTGATAATGCCGTCCTCCGGTTTCAGTGCTTTTGTAATAAGCCCAAAGAGCGTACTCTTCCCTGCGCCATTTTGTCCCATCACAGTCACCTTCATTCCACGGCGTACAACAAAATCAACCGTATCTAAAATCGGTTTGTTGTGTCCGAACTCGAAGGACACTTTTTCAAATCGTATAACTGCCTCGCCGTGTGACACTCGAGAAGACTACCATACTGCACGCACTACATCCTATGCATTTTCCCCTTCAGCTGGCCTTCAGCCATAAAATGCCTATACTATCGGTATGCATATAGTGCTGGTTGAAGATAATATAATTCTGGCAAAATCTGTTGAGAAAGTCCTTACGCATGAAGGATACACTTTCACCCATTTTGACAATGGAGCCACTGGCTATGCATGGCTCAGTCAAAATAAGGCGGCATACGATCTTGTTATCCTCGACGTGCTATTGCCAGAAATGGACGGTTTCAAAATATGTAAGGCCCTTCGTATGGAGAAAATCACCGTCCCAATACTGTTGCTCACATCTAAGGACCAGCCTGAAGATACAGTGGAAGGTTTAGACTGTGGCGCCGACGATTTTCTCCGGAAACCGTTTGTGTTTGATGAACTCTTAGCGCGCATCCGTTCCCTCCTCCGCCGACAGTCTGCAGTGATTGATGCAACGATTGCTGTGACGCCAGATATAACTGTTTACGTGCTCGCGCAGAAAGTCCTAGTGAACAATACGGAAGTTCACTTAACTGCAAAGGAGTACACGCTTCTTTTATATTTTCTGCATAACCCCAACAAAATACTCACGCAACAGCAGTTATATGACCATGTGTTTGATTTTGCTGAAGTGCAATTGAGTAACACCATCGAAGTGCATATAAAAAATCTGAGAAAGAAACTGAGAACAGCATTCGAACTACCCATCACTACGGTGCGCAATTCGGGCTATCGATTTGATTATGAAAAATGATTTTAAAAAAGCGCGCTTTAATCTTGTCGCACTGTATCTACTTATCATAGGCAGTGTCATTGTTCTCTTTTCTTCGCTTATTATCTATCAAGCGAACGACTCGTTCTCGGACCCTGCCGTTCAAACTGATGAGGTGCTGTTGCTCGATGCGGACGAAGCAACAGCCATCGCACAAAATATATATACGGATGCTGAAATCACAGACACAGAATACGAAATTGAGAACGGTGCACTTTATTACACCGTGACGTTTGAGGACGAGAAGGAAGTTAAGGTGAACCTCTTAACTGGCGAGCCAAATGTACCCGAAGAAGATGAAGGATTGCTCAACATGATTACCAACGACTTTGACGAGATGGTTGGCTGGATTGCGCTCTTGGTATTCATGCTTGCTGCATTGCTTTCCCTATATGTGGCAAATAGGACTCTCGATCCGATAGCACGCAATATACAGAAACAAAAGCAATTTGTATCGGGAGCCGCACACGAACTGCGAAACCCACTCGCAGCCCTCCACGCCAGAATTGAGTCACATATGCGTTCACCATCAAATGAACTCAAGGAAGACGTGTTGGGAGATTTGCTCGGTGAAACAAAGCATCTTATTTCTGTCAGCGAGGGACTCCTAGCTCTAGAAAAGGGAGAACGAAGGACGCAAAATATTCAGACGCAGTCATTCAAGGCGAATGTTGAGAGAGTAGCAAAACGACTAGAACATTTTGCGCATACGAAAGAAATCATCCTGGAAAGAGATATATCCGATGAAACATTAGAGGTGGATAAAGAGGATTTGCAGTCGATACTATATAACCTCATCCATAATGCAATTAAGTTTACTGATAATGGTGGCACGGTAAGTATCAAGTGGGCGGAGAATACGCTTACAGTAAAAGATACTGGGATTGGCATACCGGAAGCTCATATCCCATACCTCTTTGACCGTTTCTATAAAGGCGACACTTCACGAGGAAGTATTGGAAGCGGGCTTGGCCTCTCTCTCGTTAAAGAAATTGCGGAGAGATATAAAGCAAAAGTGGAAGTCGCGAGCACTGTTGGCGCTGGCACTACGATTCGCGTTACATTCAGTCAATAAGCGCTTCAGGTTCTGTTCAGGTGCAGTTTGTAGTATGAGTCGCAGGTGATTAGTCTTCACCAATTATAAAAATTAATCAATAAATTAATGAATAACACACATACAAAAGTTATACCGACCTTATCCGTCATACTTATGGTTCTTGCATTTCTCGCCATGACAACTGGATTTGCATTTGCAGCAGAAGATGATGACGAACCTATTGTTGGAACTGCAGAAATATCAGAATCCAAAGCTCTCGGTATCGCTGAAAAGGCATACACTGGCAACGGGACCTTTACAGATATTGAACTCGAGATGGAGAAGGGAGTGCTCGTATACGCAGTTGAATACACTGAAAAGGATGGTAACGAAGTGGATGTGAAACTTAACGCAAAGACAGGAGCCGTAGTCGTGATTGAAAGCGACGCAACGGAGCCTTTCGATGACGACGAAGGCGACACTGATGAGGATGATGGTGACAAGACTGCGCGAATGCAGACCTTGATTAACCTCCTCACCCAGCTCATCGCACTTCTAAAAACACAGGCAGCCTTATAGTCCAGCTTCATAATCTTGTTTAGCACTACAAAAGCCAGAGTCATCTCTGGCTTTTTTGATTACTGTCCCAAAAGTCCTTCTGGAAGTTGTGTGTCGTTCAGGTTCGAAATATCGCTTTCGCTTGGTAGCGAAATGGTATTACGAATAGCTGGTTGAGCGGGGGTATTTATATTCTGCACGTTACCCGCTGTTACTCCGCTCATCATAAGAGCATTATTGCCACTCGTGTCATTGTTCGCTTGTGGTGCATCAGGAAGCAGGTAGAATCTAAGCAGAAGTCCAAGGAGTACTGGCGCTACAAGCGCGATTCCAATGAGAAGTTGCCTGTTTTGCAAATTCGGATTTAATACCTCACTTTTTTCAATTTCCCCATGCATGTAGCAAATAGTATACCAAAAGCATGTATCATTGACTTTTAATTATTCTACTGTATTATCTTCGCGGGACTTAGATGCGGAGGACGGCATGATTTCGAGGATGGACTACACGGGGCTACTAAAATGGGCACAAACTGTCCAGTATTACGACCAGCACGGGTTCAGCCATACAAGGGCTGGTGCCTTGGAGAGAGCGAGTAAGTGGGTTTGTCGCTTCACAATTACCGCACTTCTAATCCTGATTTTCAGAACAACACCGGCTTTTGAAATAGTGTTTGGTTTGATTGCACTAGAAATTGCTATCGAATCTGCGCTTATCAGTGTGCGAAAGGATGTCGAGAAAAATATGCGTTGGGAGATAGGATGGGTGCGAAGGCACATCAAATATCATCTCTATCTGATTTTCATATTAGGAATTTACCTGATATTTGTTCTTAAGAATACGTAAGATGCGTGACTGCAAAGCAACCTTGTTCGGTTGCTTTTTATTTTGTTGCCAGACTAGCTCGGTCACGAATCACTAAGCAAATTCTTTATTTCATAATAATTTTCTAAGTGTTCTCGACCCCAGCTCAAGATACAGTCTCCCAGACTGTATCTTTCCGCTTTTCGAGTCCAAGTCTGTGCATAACAAATATAAAAACACTGGTCAGAGACCAGTGTTTTTATATTTGTTGCCAGACTTGGACTCGAACCAAGATGACCGCCTCCAGAGGGCGGCATCCTACCATTAGATGATCTGGCAATATTTTTGACTTGAAAACGCGCCTTGGCGCGTCAATTACCATATCACAGTTTTTTTGCTGTGGCACGAGCTGAGTTACTTATTTCTTCCCTTTGAGTGATGCCTTAATAAAGGCAGAAAATATTGGGTGCGGAGATAGTGGTCGCGCATGGAATTCTGGATGGAACTGAACTCCCATAAAGAATGGGTGTACTTTTTTAGGCAGCTCCATTATTTCCATAAGGCGTTTGTCTGGTGATTTTCCAGAAAATATCACTCCATTCTTTTCGAGCTCGCTGATGTATGCAGGATTCACTTCGTAGCGGTGACGGTGGCGCTCTATGATATGACGCGCCCCGTACGCTTCTTCTGCCATCGAACCATTCAAGAGATTTGCAGGATATTCGCCAAGGCGCATTGTCCCCCCCATGTCGCTCTTTTCAATTTTCTCTTTCTGATCTGGCATGACGTCAATGAGTAGATTTGGGGATTTAGAATCAATTTCTGCTGTGTGTGAATTCTTGAGTCCGAGGACATTGCGCGCATATTCAATAACAGCCAACTGCATGCCATAACAGATTCCAAAGTATGGAATTTTGTTCTCGCGAACGTATTTGATAACTTTTATCTTTCCTTCAACGCCTGTTGCACCAAACCCACCCGGAATCAGAACGCCGTCATACTTTTTCAAATCAGAGAGCTTCTTCGCTCCCTTTTCAAAATCCTGCGACGAGAGGTATGAAATGACTGGTTTAGCGCCTTGCGCATATGATGAATATTTAATTGCTTCTAGAACTGAGAGATATACATCGGAAAGCACGAAGTCGCCAGATGAGAAATATTTTCCAATCACGGCAATCTTTACCTCTTTCTTTGCACTCTTTGAACGAGCAACAAATTTCTTCCACTCAGTGAGGTCTGCCCCACCTTTGCAGTTCATATCGAGAATGTCGCAGAGCTTCTCTGAAATATTGTCTTTCTCAAAATTGACTGGGACGTCATAAATGGATTTTACGTCCGGTGCAGAAATCACATTTTCTTTTTTCACATTACAAAAACTCGCAATCTTCTCTTTTCGCTTGTCATCTACCGCCACCACGGAACGTGCGATAATGAGGTCTGCAAATACTCCTGCGCTATTTAACGTACGCGCAGCATACTGCGTCGGCTTTGTTTTCATCTCGCCAATCGAACCTGGGACTGGAAGATATGAAACGAGCACGACGGCAACGTTGCCATTGAGTTCCGTCTTCATCATGCGAATTGCTTCGAGGAAGAGAATGTTCTGATATTCGCCCACAGTACCTCCTATTTCAATGAGCGTCACATCTGAATCTGCAAGTTCTGATGCCTTTTTAATACGCGCAATCACTTCAAGCGGAATATGCGGTACTACTTCGACGTTTTTTCCTTTATATTCTAGGTTACGCTCCTTGCGGATGACATCTAGGTACACGCTTCCTGTCGTCATGTAGTTCACGCCGCTAAGTGATGTATTGAGAAAACGCTCATAGTTTCCCATGTCTTGGTCAGTCTCGCGACCGTCCTTCAAAACAAACACTTCCCCGTGCTCTGTCGGATTCATGGTCCCTGCGTCTACGTTTATATATGGGTCAATTTTGAGTGCAGTGACCTTCAGCCCACGACTTTTCAGCAAGAGTGCAATAGAGGACGAGGCGACTCCCTTTCCAACCCCGGACATGACTCCGCCGACGACAAAGATGTATTTTCTTTGTCGTTCTGGTTGTACTTTTCTGATCGCCATGCTTTTTCGGGTTTGATTATACCTTGAGATACCTTCGCACAGCAACAAAACTAGAGACTGCTCCGATGCCTAAACCAGCACCAGTCACTTTAAGGAATACAGTTGAAAAGTTGTTGATGAAGAAATTGAATAACAAGCGGCCGTTATCAAAACTATCAAAGAAAGGAAATGGATAGAATAGGCTTTCGTTCCAAATGAGGACTGGATAGACAACCAAAAGTGCCATGACGCCGGCGATGAACCCCTGTAGCAAACCTGAAATCACAAATGGACTGCTGATAAAAAGGTTGCTTGCCCCAACAAGCCTCATAATAGCGATTTCATCGCGTGAATTATGGATAGCAAGCCGAATCGTACTGAAACTTACCATGAACGCTACGGCAATGAGCGCAATGATTTTAAGGAAATTCGAGTCGCGCGTATCGTTGATGATGCCTGTGAGGCTTTCGATTGCCTTTTTATTTTGATAGAAGTTAGTTTTTGAAATGAATGGGGCTTCAGGCGTCTCTGTAACTTTCTTTTGTGCAATAAACTCTTCGACGCCTTCGTACTGAGAAGTTTCCTTTGCACGAATTGAAAGTGATGCCTCCAGCGGATTGTCGCCGAGTTCGTCGAGAGCTTGCAATGTCAATTGGTCGTCACCATGGCGTTCGCGGAAATCTATGAGCGCTTGGTCACGCGAAGTATAGGAGACTTCAATCACCTCAGGCAACGCCTCAAGCGACTCTTTGAACGTAAGAATGTCCGCCTCGGGTGCAGTTGTGACGAAGTACACATTGATATCAACCTTATTTTGTAGTGATGCCAATGCAGCATCCAAAGCGGCAGTTGAGAATATGGTTGATGCGATGGTGAAAAGCGCAATAGCAATGACAAAAATAGAAGATATAGATACAAATGCATTGCGCCAGAAACCGACAAATCCAGCACGCGTTATTCTTTTGAAGTTAGTCCAAGTGCTCATATTTTTACAGTACGTACTTACCTTCTTGGTCGTCGCGTATAATCTTACCCTCATCCATCGTGATAACGCGGCGGCCGAGTGCATCTATCACGCCCTTGTTGTGTGTTGTCATAATAACTGTCGTTCCAAGGTCATTTATTTTCTTCAAAATTTGGACAACTTCGTATGTCGCGATTGGGTCGAGATTGCCCGTTGGTTCATCAGCGATTATTAGGTCTGGCTGATTCACAATAGCGCGCGCAATTGCTACGCGCTGTTTTTCACCACCCGAAAGCTCATGGGGAAAATTCCACAGTTTGTTTCCTAAATCAACAAGTCCGAGCGCCTGAGGCACATTTTCTGCTATTTCTGCGTCAGAACGGCCGTTTGCTTCCATCGCGAATGCAATGTTTTCGTAAGCAGTCTTGTGAGGAAGGAGTTTGAAATCTTGAAAGACAGTTCCAATTTTCCTGCGGTAGTGAGAGAGACGGCTGCGAGGGATAGAATGCACATCGAGCGATTCAAAGAAGACGCGACCATCTGTTGGTTTATCCTCAACAATAAGCATTTTGAGAAGCGTCGTTTTGCCCGCACCTGAATGTCCGACAATGGACACGAATTCTCCAGGTTTAACCTGAAACGTCACATCTTCAAGTGCTACTGATTCCCCGCTATATATTTTTGAGACTTTATCAAAATAAATCATAGAGAATTCGCGTTTATAATCACAATCTTACTATTCTACTCCATGAGACCCCTTTGCGTCTATGAAAGTACTCAGGTCACCCTCAAGCACCTTGTGGACATCGCGCACCTCGACGCCTGTACGGTGGTCCTTTACAAGCTGATATGGGTGAAGGACGTAGGAGCGGATTTGCGAACCCCACTCAATTTTGAGTGTCTTCTCGATTGAAAGCCCTGCGAGCTCCCGCTTCCGTTGTTCCTCGCGAAATGCGTACACCTTCCCCGCGAGAAGCGCGAGACCACGGTTTTTATTTTGTTCTTGTGAACGTTCTGAAGAAACGTGTACTGAAATGTTTGTTGGTTTATGAACGATGCGAACAGCTGTCTCTCTCTTGTTTACATTTTGTCCGCCAGCACCTCCGGCGCGTGCAAAACTCATTTCAAGTTCGTCTGCAGGCAGAGCAAGCTCGCCTGTCGGATCCACTTTAGGAGATACTTCGACGAGCACAAACGATGTCTGTCGTTTCCCAGATGCGTTGAACGGCGACATGCGTACAAGACGGTGCACACCGCTCTCATGTTTTAGTGTGCCGAACGCTCCCTTCCCTTGTATTTCTATGACGATGTTGCGGTAACCGTTTTGGTCGTTTTTATTTTCGTCGACAATGTACGCATTCCAATTTCTTGCTTCTGTATACGAACGATACATCTCTACGAGCATTCGTGCGAAGTCTTCAGCATCGTCTCCACCTGCGCCTGCGACGATTGTCATAACTGCATGTTCGCTATCAAACTTTTCCTTTCCCTCTGCAGCATCTTTTAATTCGCCCAGTTCCCTTATCAGGCTTTGTGCCTTCTTTGGGTCGCTCCAAAAATCTGCCTGAAGCATGGCTGATTCAATCTCTTGTATTCGCTCCCCACCCACTTTGGCAGACTCCATAAAATGTAGTATACCAGTATGAGATGAAAGGGTCAGGTCATGCCAAAAGATAAGGAAGAAATGGGGAAACTCCTTCAATTCCCTATAGAACGACTACGCCTATCTGCCAAACAACACAAGATTGAAATTTCAAATCCTCTCGTTGTAAACGGGCGTGGTGAAATACAACTTGCCGTGTATCCAACAGTAGTTTGTTGCGGTATTACCCAATATGTTACATGTTTTGATCGTCAGTGTTCGAGGTGCGGCACGTTTCTCTTCGCTGCCGACTGACTAAAGGCGCGTCATCGGGACGCGCCTTTCTATTTGACGCAATATGAAAACACGCGTATCGTTCCGCCTAGCAATAGAACCTAGGGAGAGAGCAATGCAAACAAACATTGTACGTGTTTTCTGCGGCGATAAGCCACTACATATGATTATTCCACTGAGTAGTTTCGAAGCATATCGACATGCTGGGATGTGTCAAACATGCGGAAAGGCCGTATCGTTGCCCCAACGCGGCGATACATGCAGTGACTGCGGTGGTCATGTAGCATATTAACTTCAAATAGCGGAACAATTGTTCCGCTATTTTATTTTTAATATAGAATTTGGAGCCGTCTCCCGAGATTGTCCTGACGGTTCGTAATACGCTTCGCGTAAAACGACCGCGGGACACAACTCGCCATCGCAGTGCGATATGGCTCCGTTGTTCAATTCCTAAATATGCTCCGCATATTTGAGATGTCATCTGCATCATTTCATTCCTTACTGTAGCTGTTCAGGTTATATGACAGTTTTTCAAACTGCCGACAACCTTTTACAAAAATCCATGCATTTGTCTCTCACCTCGGAGCCGTCTCCCGGGATTGAACCGGGGACCTTGTCGTTACGAGTGACATGCTCTACCAACTGAGCTAAGACGGCAAAAAGTTTTTTGAGCCGTTGCCCAGGATCGAACTGGGGACCCCCACCTTACCATGGTGGTGCTCTACCGACTGAGCTACAACGGCATTCGGTGAGATTGCAATTTAATTTTGTCGCAGTACAGATACTATCATGAACATTTTTATTATGAAAATTTAGCAAACAAAACCCCGCGCGTACGCGCGGGGTTTGCTGTATTATCGGACTGTCCTAGTTCTATAGAACATCTACTGTCTTTTTTGTTGCATTCGCTGGGTCAGTTGTTTCTTTTTTAGCCTCATTGTCACGCCCAGCCTGTGGATTTGAATCGGTCTTCTTTATTTCATCAGCCATATTATAATTTTTTAGATAGTTATTGATATAACAGTCGACCACTGTACCTATTACTCATGCCGACTGAAGTTGATTGTTGTGACAGTAATTTCGCGTTACACCACACCCAAATTTTAAGCCACAATCCACATCAAAAACACATGTTGAAAAATAAAAAACCCGCGCTCATGCGCGGGGTTTTTATTACTATTTTTTTACCTTCTTTGCCTTCTTCTTTTCTTTCTTTTGACTGAAATTTCCTTTACCCATATCTCGTATTACGTTTATAACCTCGTACATAAAGTATAGCAGACAGACTTTTGAATATTTCTGTTGTCCACTGGTTTACTGATTTTACTTTCAGTCTTTAGATTTTTTGTATTTTCACTAAGACGTGGTATCGTTTTGTGTCTTAGTGATTTTAGGTTAAAGTATCAAAGCAAGATTGGACGCAAGCAAAGCTTGCCCCGACTGCATCCGCTCAGAAGTATAGATATTGTACCAAGGTGTTGTCGGGTGTAAGCAAAGCTTGCCCCGACTTCGCTCGAACGAAATGAGAAAGTACACTTTCTCACACGTTCTCGCTCGTCGGGGTAGCTCAGTTGGTAGAGCACAGGACTCATAAGCCTGGGGTCGTGGGTTCGATCCCCACCTCCGACACAAAGTGGCGAAGGAAGATGGTCTGGGAGACCATCTGTTGGGGATCGAAAAGGTTGTCGGCAAAATGCCTCACAATCTGAACAGAATCCGTTGGATTCGAACCCACCTCCGACACCAAGCGACAAATTGCAGCTTTCTTGCTATGATGTCGCGCGTAGGAAGGTGACACACTCAGCGACTGCGGGGAAAGCAAAGCTTGCTCCCGCGGCGTTCGGACAATCGTGAAGATGTGCCGCAAGGACACTTGCGGGGAAAGCAAAGCTTGCTCCCGCGGCGTTCGGACAATCGTGAAGATGTGCCGCAAGGACACTTGCGGGGAAAGCAAAGCTTGCTCCCGCGGCGTTCGGAAAGAATATGAAAGTAAACCTTCATATTTTTCCTCACTTGCGGGAGTAGCTCAACTGGTTAGAGCGCTGCCCTGTCACGGCAGAGGTTGCGGGTTCAAGTCCCGTCTCTCGCGCAAATAATAAAAGCCCCTCATTCAGGGGCTTTTATTATTTTTACTTCTTCAGAGTAAGGATGGTCTCGGCTTTGGTTATGTCTTCTGGGTACCCGATTGGAATCCACGTTTTTTCCTCTACAACGGCAATTGGATGTGTTTCCGCGTATCGTTCGATTACTTCTGTCAGATAGTACTCCCCTTTCACTGGAGACTTCGGTTCATAATTAAAAATCTCTGTATCAAGCACCATTGCTCCCGTGCTCGCGTAGTTTGATGGTGCGTGCTCTGGCTTTTCAATAATCATTGCAAGAGTTCCGTCTGGATTTCGCACAACAACGCCGAATCGCTCAGGATTATCAACTGGAGCTACAAGAAGTGAGCGCTTGTAAGACACAGCACGTGCGACATCTTCTTTTCCATGAATATCGTCTGCAAACATGAAGAGGAAGCGACCCTTGAGCAAATCTTTGCAGAGCCACAGTGCCTTTGCAGTTCCATCTTGGGTTTCTTGAGTGATATATGTGACTTTTCGACCGCAGAAAACTTCTCCGCAAAATTCGCGTATCATTTCACCCTTATAACCAACCACCAAAATCAGTTCGTCGATTCCCGGGGGGAGCGCTTCAACAATGTGCTGAATAAGTGGTTTTCCACACACCAATACGAGCGGTTTTGGTCTCTCATTGGTAAGCGGTCTCATTCGTGTCCCCAAGCCTGCTGCTAGAATTACGCATTGCATATATACATGTTTGTTCGAATATTTATAACACAAAATGCATCTGAAAAGATGCATTTTATTAATTGTTGCGGGGTGAGAGGGTGTGAGACACCCTCGCAAGACTGTACAAAGCATTCATGCTTTGTACAGCGGACAGTTTCTGTAAGAAACGGAATCGAGTCACGAATCACTAAGTCTATTGCTCCAAGTATGCACAAAAGACTAAGTGCTCTCGACCCGAAAAACAGTGGCTACTCACTGTTTTTCAGATACTCAGACCAATGGCGTGCCTGCGGTCGTTCGATTCCGGGACCTGCATACACAAATAACAAAAAGACCAGTTTAGACTGGTCTTTTTTTTATTTGTTGCGGGGCCCGGAATCGAACCGGGGTCTGGAGGTTCTTTTCGTACCTACTATTTCTAGCAGGAATGGACTATACCACGCTCCTCATACAAATTGCATGAGGAGCTCTCCATTATAGTCTCTGAACCTTCCGAATATCTCGCGATACTGGGCTTGGCTGCTGATTATCGAATCTTTCCTTTTTTCTGCATTCGCGGTCACTCTCTCGAGTCACGCTGTAGCAAGAAAAGCTCTCACGACCTTCCAGCAATTTAGAAGATTTTTCCACATCGCATTACTACGATGGGTCACAGTTTCCTATGAGCCTCCCGAGGTACCTCTCCTCTACCCCGCTATGGTTCAGACAATACTACAGAAAATCACAAAAGTCTATTAAACGTACACGATTTTCACAGTATTTACGCTAGTGAGAACCACCTCCCTGCTTGGGACTACCCGTTCCCTGTTCATCAAATACTCTCTGGTAGCGCATGATTCCTTCGTTTGCAATTCGTTTTGTCAAAATAAAATCACTACCTTGGTGCGCTATTTCGTTGCGAATTTTATGCGCCTGCCATGCATCATCGAGCGTGCGAAATGATTCCCTGTTTGCTCCTTTCAATTTTTCACCAATTGTACGCCCTGAATACCCCTTGTTGTCCAGCATATCCTCAAGCATGATATCCGCTTCAATAATCGCAAGGCGCCATTCGTTAGGGTTGTCAGAACCCACACGCAAAAGTACCTCATTCCACTTACTGTCTGCCCTATGGCTTCCGGTCAATCGAGCATACTCATGCTCCTGATGCTCAAGGTCGTGGATAAACTTATGATGCAACTCCTCATATTTAATCTTTACATACACGATGCTGTAGAGGAGCAACCCGGAAAAGATAAGTGCAATAACAGCAAAAATTTGCCATCCAAAAAAAAGAGTCGAGAAAAGCGCGTCTGGACCGCTCCCTTCGCCACCCACCATTCCAAAGAATGCAGCGACAGAAAAAATGCTTTCGCGAAGCGTATCCGAATCAAAACTGACCATTTGATACTGAAGTATCGTTGGATCTTCCATAGTCTTATTCTACTAGATGTCGCACGCGCGCGTTCATCCCTCTGGGCATACTACTCGCCCAAGAATTTCTTTCCGATATCGAACAAGCGTGCTTCTCCGTTATGCGGTGTCATGCATTGAATGCCTATTGGCAAATCAATCCCTTCTCGCGTCACCACTCCCGCAGGAAGTGAGAGCGCCGGCATGCCAGTGAGATTCGCTGGCACTGTAAACACATCAGTGAGATACATAGAAAGCGGATCGCTCTTCTCTCCAATTTTAAAAGCAGGAGCCGGAGCTGTTGGAGTTAAGACGCAATCGATATCGGCAAATGCGCTATAGAGTTCGTCGCGCATTAAATCGCGTACTGCTTCTGCTTTTCCGTAGTATGAATCGTAATAGCCTGCAGAGAGAACGTAGGTGCCAAGTAAAATACGACGCTTCACTTCACGCCCAAAACCAGCTGCGCGGGTAAGTTCGTAATCGTCAAGTAATGTATCGCCCCCCACATGTAGTCCAAACCGAACACCGTCGTATCTCGCTAAGTTTGAGGACACTTCTGCGGGCATAACAATATAATATGCAGCGAGCCCCGAAGCCATGCGAGGAAGCGAGACGTCGACAATTTCATGTCCGAGTTCTTTAAATTTCAAAACCGCTTCATCAAATAGTTTTCGAACATCTGGTTCAATGCCCTCTCCCAAAAATGAATACGGGACACCGATTCTGTACTTTTCTTTTTTTGGAATATCCGGATAGGTATCTTTTGTATACGCCGTCATGTCGAAACCATCCTGGCCTTGCAAGATACCAAAAAGCATTTCAGCATCGCTCACGCAATTCGAGAATGTCCCTGCTTGGTCAAGAGAAGAGCCCATAGCAACCAATCCATGGCGCGAAATAGCTCCATACGTTGGCTTGAATCCGACAAGTCCACAATAGCTTGCAGGCAGGCGCACAGAGCCTCCTGTATCAGTTCCGAGAGCTACAGTGGCACTCCCCATCGCTACAGCTGCTGCTGACCCGCCTGAGGAACCCCCAGGAACGCGAGAAAGATCATGCGGATTTTTAGTTGGGCCAAACGCGGAATTCTCTGTCGAAGAGCCCATTGCAAATTCATCGAGATTTGTTGCGCCCACAAATATCGCACCAGCGTCGCGAAGCCGATTGATAACCGTTGCATCGTACGGAGCAATGTAGTTCTCAAGAATTTTTGAACCAGCAGTTGCCTTTTTGCCTTTAATTAAAATATTATTTTTAATTGCAACCGGAATACCTAAGAGCAGAGGTGTGTCAGCCCCCTTTTCTTTATAGAGCGCATCTGCAACTTTTGCACTCTCAAGTGCATCCTCATACACATCTAGATATGCGTGTATCTCACCGTCACGATTTACGATTTCTTCCTTACAGCGCAACAGCACAGCCGACGGAGTGTCAGTGCCCTGAATAAAAGCCTTACGCAGTGAAGCGATTGTCTGTATATCTTTCTGCATATTATTCGTCTATAGTGCTCAAAATCTTCTTCACAAGGACATAGTTTTTATGACGTTCTGGAGCAGCATCAAGAAGCGCCTCAGTGTATTCACCTGTCATGGTTGTAACCATGTCACTGCGGAGTACGTTTGCATGAGCAGGCACTTTCCGCGTATCAGGCAGTATGTCAACTGCATCATTTATTTGCGCCACGTAGCCCAAAATTTCATCAAACTCGCCTGTCAAAGCCTCTGCTTCAGAGGGAGATACGCGGATACGTGAAAGTTTTGCCAAGTGATTGATATCTTCTATTTTCATATGTAACTTGTTCTGAATAGTACCACCAAGCGAAAAACTACGCACCTGAAAGTAGTTTCAAAAAATCTTTCTCCGTGAGCGTCTCAACTCCTAGCTCGAGTGCTTTGTCGTACTTGCTTCCTGCTTCGGTACCGAATACTACATATGAAGTGTTCTTTGAAACAGACCCGGATACAGCACCACCAAGCGCCTTTACTCTATCGCCCGCTTCGTCGCGTGAAAGTGTTTCAAGGGTACCTGTAAACACAAAAGTCTTTCCGCTTATAGTGCTTTTCTTTGTTGTATTCTTTTCCGATGCAATCGTGAGATGCTTCAGCAACCTTTTAAGCATATCTCTGTGGTCTTTGGTTTTAAACCACGCAATGAGCGACTCTGCGACAACCTCCCCCACACCATGAATAGCAACGAGTTCATCTTTTGTTGCGCCCATGAGTTCCTTGAAACCTGCGAAATTTTTTGCAATGAGCTCTGACGTAGTCTCGCCGAGATGGTCTATGGAGAGCGCTGCTAGTAACTCTGAAAAACGGACAGCGCGAGAACTTTTTATTGCATTCACTGCATTCTCTGCGGCGCGTTCTTTAAACCCAGGAAGCGTGAGAAAATCGCCAACCGTGAGTGTATACAAATCGTCGGCTTCAGAAATCAGGTTGGCATCTATAAGCGCATCAATATTTTTCGGTCCCACGCCATCCATATTGACACCGTGCTTTGAAACAAAGTGGTAGAGGCGTTCACGGTGAAGCGTAGCAGAATCCATAGATACACAGCGATACGCTGCTTCTCCAGGGATACGCTCAATAGCTCCATCGCCTCCACACTCAACTACAAATTTTGGAAATTTGTACGGTTTCGCGCCTTTCGGTCGCAATTCCTTCAATACACGCAAGATTTCTGGTATCACATCACCTGCTTTTTGAAGGACAATTGTGTCTCCGACACGTATATCGAGCCGCGCAATTTGGTCTTCGTTATGCAGCGTTGCTCTTGAAACGAGCGAGCCTGCAATTCGAACCGGACGCAAATACGCTACTGGCGTCACGACGCCTGTCCTGCCAACTTGGAGGCGAATATCCTCAAGGAGCGTGGTTGCTTCTTCTGCAGGAAATTTATACGCAATACCAAACCGAGGCGACTTTGCTGTATACCCAAGTACTTCTTGGAGCCGTACTTCATTTACTTTCACGACCACACCATCAACGCCATACGGGAGCGAAAGTTTTTTTGCAACCCACTCGTTATAAAAAGTTATAACATCTGAGATAGTTTTCGCATGAGTATAATGCTCATTCACTGTGAATCCGAGAGACTTAAGGAGCGTCAGTTCTTCTGCCTGAGAAGCTGGTCTTTCAGCATCAATCACTGCATCGATATCATACGCAAAGAAACGCAACTTCCGCACACGAGTCACTTCAGGGTCGAGTTGGCGCACAGAGCCAGCGGCAGCATTTCGAGGGTTCGCAAAAAGTGGCTCATCATTTTTCTCTCGTTCCTTGTTTATGCGAACCAGTTCTTTCTCAGGTAGCCACGCCTCACCAACAACGATAAGGGAGAGCGGCTTTTTAAGCTTATGAGGTATATCTGCAATTGTGCGTGCAGAGTGTGTCACATCTTCACCAACAGTGCCGTCACCGCGGGTTGCAGCACGCACGAGTACACCGCGCTCATACTCAAGCACTACCTTTAATCCATCGATTTTATGTTCTACAACGAATGTTGGATTTACAGCAATGTCTTTTTCTTTGAGCACGCGACGTGCTCGTGCTTCCCACTGTGCCAACTCTGAAGCGTCAAACGCATTATCGAATGACCATTGGCGAACTCGATGCGTGACCTTTTGAAACGCTACACTTGGCGCACCACCCACTTTAACTGTGGGGCTCGTATGTTTCTTGAGAGAGGGGTATTTTTCTTCGAGCGAGTCGAGTTCTGTTATAAGCGAATCATAAGCCTCATCACTTATCTCGGGAGTATCCTTCTCATGATAAAGAGAACGATGCCGCTCTATTAACTCGGAAAGCTTGTTTGCGCGATTTTGCACCTTCGGGGGCAATCGTTTCATCCTTATATTAGAACCTATCTCAGAAAAAATCGCAAAGATTCGCGTATCGGTCCACCTAACTTTTGCTGATTAGAATACTGCTTTTATTGAACGCTCAACGGTTCTCAAATTTGGAGTTAAAAGTGCTGAGCAGTTTACGTTATATCCCTTTGAAACAGTTCGCGTACATGTGACCCCGAGTGGACAAACGTCCCCGGACTCAATAGTTATAGGAGCTGTGGCGTTATAATATTTTTTTACCGTCACAACTGCACAGACAGTCGGAGAAGTTCCCCATGTTGCTTGGAAATTGACTGTTTGCGTTGAACCAACGATAGCTGAAGGGTTGATGCTAATGTTTCCACCCATACAGGAAATAGTGCTGTTTCCAGTTCCAAAATCAAAATGTCCGCCATTCGTTGAGTAGTCCCAGTACAGTGCGCACTCCATTCCTGCGTCCGCAGCGTAAAACGCAATTTCAGACTCGCGTCCAATGTTTGAAAATTGTAGTTGTTTCAAAGTTATAGTTATGATGGAAAGCCCAATCGCAAGAACGAGGGATGATACGAGCACGGAGACTAAAAGTGCAAAACCCTGTTTGCGAGCTGATACCAATCGCTCTTCGCGAGTATGATTTTTAAAGATTGTCATACTGGTTAAATATTTTACTTCGCACAGTTATTGTCTTTGTGAGTCTTGCTGTTTGCCACGATACTACGCTCACTACATCATACTCGTTCGCTGAAACACTTTGCACCTGTATTCGTCGTACAAACGTGGTTGCAACTCCCCCGCCGGCCGGTAGAACATAAATACCACGATGAGATGAAGGCGAGGAGACGCCACTTGCATCGTAGTACATGCGACAGTTTGCGTATCCTGGAGAAGCGCCACACGGCACAAACACATCTTGATTTTGTACCTCTACACCGCATCCGTCTGCGGAATCGCATCCAGTACTGCCTGTGATATCTGTAAGCCAACTTGCAGCACCAGAAAGAGCATTGTCATCACGCTTCGCACGAACCAGCTCAATTCCCTCTTGTGCAAGATAAAAAGCAACAATCTGATCTCTTGCGTAGTACGTATTCTGGATACCTTGCGCTGCAAATGTCATCGGCCCAAGTATTGAAAGGAGCAATATTGAAATCGCAACGAGCGTTTCTATCAGGGTGAATCCTCTCTTATTCAATGTAATTACTTTATGCATAACATTTTTATAGGTCAAGTACGCGTTGTACAACGGTTGTCTGTAACTGAATCTCGGTCTCGGTCTTTTTTCCTTCATTGACTATCCCAGCTATCACCAAAGTGACTGTGGGTTGTACGCTATTGCCTGAGGACTGTGGGTCTGAATCTGTAACATGGAATATCAGGCTTTCCACATTCAAATCGGGAGCAGTCAGCGAAAACCAATTTCCCCACGAACCGCTTGTCTCTCTCGTTTGCTGTTGAATAGTTCCGCCTGCGAGCTGTATACGTATTGTACGCCCCGTGTCATCCAAAAATTGGAATTCACTTCCCCCACTACAATTATGCGTATCAAGAGTACCAAACGATTCACAGTCATACGTTGTTCCCGTACGAATAAGGCGAGTAATGTGTTCGAATGCAAAAAATGCGTTATCAATACTTGTTTGGAGCGCTTGGGCTTTGCGATTCGCATCTATGATGCTTAAGAATGCTCCGACAGCGACCATCATCACAATACTAAAAAGTGCGAGCGAGACCATAACCTCGATAAGGGAGAATCCATTTTTGTTGTGTTCTTTCTGTTTCATTTTATTGTATTGCGACTCGACCCGAGCGGTAGAGAGTAAGTGTTCGCATGCCTGTAGGACCGGAGACTACGACCATGAACGCATCTGACACACTGTCAGTACTTGAGCCAGTTTCCATATCCGTATCAAAATGGGGTCGCTTGAAATATAGAAACACATTCGACTGTGCAGAACATGTCGATGTACTCACCCATCCCACAGGACAGCTATATATTGCCGTGACTCGATTGCCTCGTGAGAGCGTAAAAGTGTTTACGGGAGTGGTTACTGAAGAACCCACTGGTCGCGAGCGGATAAAATATTGGCTACCGTTATTAGCGGTCGTAAATTGCACTCCATAATTTACGTTGAAGTTTGCAGTTGCGGATTCAGATTTCACCGCGCTCCCAAAAACTTGAGCCTCACGCACTGAGAGAGCCATTTCATACATAAGACTCTGGAGAAGCGACTGGCTATTGTACCTGTTATAGCCGGCGACAATTACGAGCGAAAGCAACCCGATAATCCCGCATACGACGACCAACTCCGCCACAGTAAAGCCAGCGCAGCTTGGCTTTACTGTGGCGGAGTGCAGAGCTTTTGCTTTTTTAAATAACATATGACAAGAGAGCGTTGGTCATTTGAAAGGCTGAGAAACCAAAGAAAAACACGAGTACGAAGCTTGCTATCAAGAAAGGCGCAAATGGTATCTCACTCTTCATTGTAAGAGTTTCACGCAGAAATCGTAAGCGTTTTTGTCCCCTTCTCTTCTGTAGTTTTTGAAACAATAGAAGGAACATACTGACAACTGCGCCGACCCAAAACGCAGCTACCACGAAAGAGAACACTTGTGTGAAGCCAATCGCAAGCGCGAGCGGCGCTGCAAGCTTCGCATCTCCAAGGCCAATCCATCGCCCGCTCGAAACTTTCCAAAGTGCGTAAAATAACCCGGACGCAACTACAGGTGCAAGCAAATCAAAGTAATTGAGCGACACCCCTGACCCGTTCCATATTGTAAGCACGACAGTTGGAATAAAAAGTACGGCGACGAGCTCGTCTGGAATGATTAAATGATCTAGGTCATAGACCAAAATGACCACAAGAATGGAGAGTACTAACAATTGCGCGAGAAAGGTCACGGCATCAATAGCGCTTACATACGCAAGAACGAACGCGGCTCCCGTCAGTATCTCGACAATGACATAGCGCACAGAGAACTTTGCACTGCACGATTTACATTTCCCAAAAAGACTTACGTATGAAAGGATGGGAATGAGTTCCATTGCTCCTAACTGCGCTCCGCACGTCATACAGTGCGAACGCCCGTTCAGGCTCTTCCCCGTATGAAGCCTTAAAATTACTACATTCAAAAAACTTCCGATTATTGCGCCAAATATAAATACGACGAGTATTGGAAAGAATGTTTCCATCGTTTCATATAGTGTAGCGTTAAAATTCATAAAACGCCCGTCCTATATACACAAAAACCCGCACATGCGGGTTTTTGGAAATCAGCGCTAGCTGTAGATTATGGGCACACGTTGCCTGAAATACCTGACGCGAGCGTGGTCGTCGACTTTCCTGTGCTATCCACGCAGAATGCCTGTGTGGTAACTGTCTTCAAAATTGATGAAATGCGATATGCATTTGCATCGGCAGAACAGATGAATGTTCCACCTGCATTGTTCACAGCATTTGACATGTTTACAATCGCTGTATCTGAACAAACCCACCCTCCGCCAGCACCTGCTGCACCTGGATCGTAGGAACTAGAACTACTGTCATAGTACAACTCTGCTTGTGCACGAGAGTTGTTGATACTTGACTTGATAGCTGCGTCGGCACCCTTCGCGCGAGCAGTGTTCAAAGATGCGAGCACCACTGACGCCAAAATACCGATGATAGCGATTACGACGAGAAGCTCCATAAGCGTGAAGCCTCTTTGAGTATTAGTTTGCATAAATAAATTAAGAACGTTCTTACGTTGTGTGTTAATAAGCTGCCACCGACGTCTCGTTGGCTCTCTCTATTATAGTGCACTCCTCCCCCGTAGAATCTCTAGGTGTGGACAAGGTGAGAAACGACTGCTTGTGAGAAGTGACAAATTCACTTCGTAAAGGATTGTCGATGGTTTGAAAAACCATCATACAATCCAAACAGCTTCTGTAAGAAGGTTTCGAACGAGATTGCCGAAATGCTTGCATTTAGTCAAAAATATTCGAGCTACGCGAAGAAGGCAATCTTTTAAAGGAGCTGTACTTGTGTGTACAGTGACGCATAAAAGATTGTCTTCGACAAAGTAGGTCGTAATTTTTGGCTAAATGCTGGTGGAGATGTTGTAGATAGGAATAAGAACTGCCGCAAGCAATATACCTACTCCCAGACCCAACATCACAATCATCACTGGTTCAATAAGTGACACAAGAGTATCTACGGCGCCATTCACTTCACGTCTATAGAACTTTGAAAGTGTTTCAAGTATCTTTGCCAAGCTTCCTGATTCTTCACCCACCTTCATCATTTGAACCATAACGCCCGGAATTTGCGGGTATTCTCCAAATGCGTCAGATACAGGCTTACCACCCTTTACTTCTGCAATTGCATTAACGAGAATTTCCTTAAATACACGGCTTCCTACAACGTCACTCGCAATTTCTAATGCTGAAAGCATGGAGATACCGCTCGCAAGCATAGTTGCAAGACTATCTGCTATGCGGGAAAGGTACAATTTTTTGTACAAGTCGCCGATGTAAGGAATGACCAAACGAAGCTCATCGAATGTTCGCGCACCGACCTCTGTGCGCGCAAAGCGCCATAGTACGACTGTGCTTAGCGCGAAGAAGAATATGAGCAGGGCGAAATACTGGGTAAGGAAATTCGAAAGACCCATCACAATTTTTGTATAGATAGGAACCTCCTGCCCGGACGCAATGATGATTTCACTCATGCGGGGTATGACCAGTGTCATCATGAGGCCCATCACACCGACGAAGGTGGCAATAACGAACGCTGGATAAATGAGTGCATTGCGAGCTTTCGACATAACTTCGTACGTCCTATCAAGATATTCTGCGAGGTACGAAAATATTTCATCGAGTTTGCCTGACTCTTCTCCTGCTTTTACCATGCTCACATAAAACGAAGAAAACGCTTCGGGGTGCTGGCTGAGCGCGGTCGAGATTTGACTTCCCCCTTGGATATCATCTGCCACTTCATTCAATACTTTCCCCATGAGTGCATTGTCCGTTTCCGCTGCGAGGAGCCTAAAAACACGCAGCGCAGATACGTGCGCTTCAAACAGAGTGGCAATCTGGCGGGAAAACATCACCACCTCCTTATTTGAGATGTGTTCAAAGAGCGTAAATTCTTTTTCAAAAAGCTTTGCGTGCTCTGCGATGGGGTCAACGGCAGTAACCATATACCCGCGTCGCTGAAGCGATGTTATGGCGATATCAATATTCACGGCTTCAATCGTACCTTCACGAGCCGCTCCTTTGTCGTCTGTAGCTGAGTATTTGAAAAGCATACAATTATAGTAGTCGTTCTAGCCCTTTTGGATTTAGTGAGTAGGCAAATGCATTTTCAACTGTGATTTCACCCCTATGCACCAAATCAGCAAGCGAACGATTCATCTCAATCATCCCGAGCTCGCTACCTGTTTCTATCACTGTTTGTATTTCATGCGTACGGCCTTCACGAATAAGGTTTGCGACAGCACTGTTATTTATCAAAAGCTCATAGGTTGGCAGAAGCCCGCCAGAGATACGAGGTATCAAGCGTTGTGAGAAAATAGCGAGGAGTGAACCAGCAAGCTGGATGCGAATTTGATCCTGCTGGTCTGCCGGAAAAGAGTCGATGATGCGGTCTACGGTCTGAGCGGCATTATTTGTGTGAAGCGTCGAAAACACTAAGTGCCCTGTTTCTGCTGCTGTAACCGCAGTACTAATAGTTTCTTTATCGCGCATTTCACCGACCATGATAACGTCAACGTCTTGGCGAAATGCAGAATGAAGCGCTACAGAAAAATCTGCAGTATCGAGGCGAATCTCGCGCTGTTCGATGAGAGACTTTTTGGGTTCGTATATGTACTCGATAGGATCTTCGATAGTCACGATATGTTCAGTGCGCGTTGCATTGATGCATTCAATCATCGCAGCAAGCGTTGTAGATTTTCCCTGTCCTACAGGTCCCACGCACAGGAAGAAACCTTGCGGACGCTGAGTGAAGCTCTCGAGAATTGGCGGAAGTGATAGTTCGGCAATGGTGCGGATTTTATTTGGAATAAGCCTAAGCGCGATTGAGATACCTCCGCGCTGAAAAAAGGCATTCCCACGGAAGCGAACGCCGTTTTTATATTCGTAGGAAAAATCCATCTCACGAGTTTCCATAAATTCTTTGTATTGAATACCTGTTAGAAGAACCCGCGCAAACCCGTCTGCATCTTCGTTTGTGAGAATGGGTTTCTTCAGAAGCGGAATGAGGGCATTTGTGACACGAATCGTTGGGTGCGCTTTCACAGAAAAATGAACATCTGAGCCGTTTTCTGCCAGCATTATGTCCATCAGTTCTTCTAATTCCTTTGTGTAATTTACATTTGACATACCTGTGGACTATGTAAGCATTTTTTCAACCGCCGATACAACTTCGCTAGGAATCATTTCTGCCTTAATAATATACCCCGTTGCACCTGCTTGAAGTGCAGCAGTCTTATCTGCATCATCGCTCTGATTCGAAAGTACAATCAAGCGCGCACTGCCACCCAATTTGTCAGCGATAATCATCTTCAAAAATTCAACGCCGGTAAACCCAGGAAGTACCATATCAAGGAGTATCGCATCAAAGGACGCACCCCCGCGAAGTTTTTCAAGTGCTAACTCTACAGTTTTTGCAGTATCGACTGTGTGACCAGCAGTAGTGAATTTTGTCGCATACATATCGAGGAGAAAAGAATCATCGTCTACCAGCAATATTTTCATATACGTTCATTATACCTCCTCAACCGTATTAACTTGTAGTACGTTATCGACAGTTTGAGGTACGGTGTCCATTTTTGTATCTGTGTCTGTCTCCGAACCTGTTTCCACCTCTGAGAAGTTTCCACCAAGACTGCTTACCTCTTCAAACGGTATATCATGGTTCATCGCTTTAAGGATTGCATCTTCACGCATGGACATAAATCCATTTTTTCGGGCAACTGCATATATATCTGCTTCTGAAGCGCTATTCAGGATCAAAGCCTCAATCTCTGGCGTTACTTCAACGGCTTCCATCACAGCCATACGGCCTCTGGTACCATTCGGACATTCAGGAGATGGTTCGATATGGAGTACCGATGTAGCGTTCTGCGGAATTCTTGAGCGAAATTCTTGTGGCAAGTCAGCAAACTGCGCATCGATGAACATCTTCGTCGCTCCTGCTATCGGGGTTTCGCTTCCTGAGCCTGGACAAATTCTACGTACCAATCGTTGCGCCATAGCAATGAGTAGCGTCGGCGCAATAAGGTACGGGTCAACTCCCATATCGATAAGACGCGGAACAACGCCGATAGCAGTATTTGTGTGAATGGTTGAAAGTACGAGGTGCCCTGTGAGCGCGGCTTGAATAGCAAGCTGGGCAGTCTCTTTGTCGCGAATTTCCCCCACCATAATGATGTCAGGGTCTTGGCGGAGAATGGAGCGGAGACCCGCAGCAAACGTATACCCAATCTCTGGACGTACTTGAGACTGTGATACGCCGTCAATATTGTATTCAACCGGGTCTTCAAGCGAAATAACGTTTCTTCCCGCTTTGTCGACTTCATCGAGCATGCCGTAGAGAGTGGTAGATTTTCCAGACCCAGTCGGACCAGATATCAAAATGATTCCGTACGGTTGTTTGAGAGCTCTCCTGATTATCTCCAAATTGTATGGGCTTATTCCCACTGATGCCAAGTCACGTACACCGTGCTCGGGGTCCAAAATACGCATAACCACCTTCTCCCCGTAGTATGTAGGGAGCGTCGAAACACGAAAATCAATACGATGGCCATCAATAGTTGCAGAAAAACGACCATCTTGCGGCTTTCGCTTTTCATCGAGACGTATTGTGGCAAGAATTTTGACGCGGGCGATTACAGCCGGATGCACTTTGATGGGTAATTCAAGACTCTTGATGAGGACGCCGTCGACGCGAAAACGAACGCGCACTTTATCTTGCGTCGGCTCAATATGAATATCTGACGCGCGCCCATCAACCGCATAACGTAGAATTGTGGCAACGATTTTTGTAACAGGCGCATCTTCTTTAATATATTCTCCAGTTTGAGATTTCTCTTCTTTTTGCTGGCGTTCCTTTTCAGCAATATCCTCTGTGAGTTCAGTTTCAAGGGATGTGAGCGCCTGATTTACCTCTCCAGTGATGTTGGCATACATCGCAAGTCCTCGCTCTAGGTCGCTCTCCAATATCACAACGAGCTGATACGGTTTTTGTGCTTTTACCGAAATAAAATTGAGGGCATCAATCGCGTCAAGGTCATCTGGATCTGCAAGCCCCACATGCAAAACTCCATCCTTAACTTCTAGAGGCAAGATTCTGTAATGACGCGCTGATTCCTCTGGAATGTACTGAAGCACCTCTGAACTTATTTTTTCTTCAGGTGATAGTTTGCGCGTGGGCAGTTTATAGAACTCGCCAAACACAGTCAGGATGCGGACTGGGTCGAGGCCATACGCAATAAGTGCCGCTTCAGTCGTTATTGGCTCTGTTGAGAGTGTCTTCTCAATCTGAGCCTGCTGAGAAGCGTTAATAACACCTTTCTCGGTCAGAAATGCGAGCGTATTGGATGACATATAGAAAGTCAGCTACGGCTACTTCGAGTTTTGATTTGGTAGCGATACAAACGGATTCTTGCGTCCGTATGGTTTTGGCTCGATTGGCTGACGTTGATCGATAAGGGACAAGAATCGCGTGTCACTGAGGACTTGGCTGTTCTCACTAAGACGTATTTCCTTCAGTTCATCAAGTTTTGCAATAAACTGAGCACTCTCAATCGCTGCATCACTCGCCACACTCGATGATACTGCATCTACATCTTCTTTAACGAACACGAGATACCCAAGCCAAACCAAAAGGGCGAGAGAGAATGCAAATGCCAGATTTTTAAGAAGTGATTGCATAAATTACTTAGCTTTCTTAGCGTGGTAAATGAGTATTGTCATTATATATTCATTCGACTTTTCTGAATCCTCACCAGTAAGTGAAAGATCTGCCACATCCATGAGCGAGAGTGTCGCCTCTATGTCACTCACAAAACCGCGAAAGTCCTCATAGGTGCCAGAAACAGAAAATTTAACAGCGGTGGCATCAATTTTGTCCTCGACTGAACGCGTGGGCAATTCAGCGCCTGCGCCATTGTTCGAATCTGACTCATCCGTCAAATCCGCTTTCGCAATGGCTATGTCAGAGAAAATCATAAAATGTTTTGCTGCGAGCTTATCGAGCGTCATAACAGTTGCGACCTCATCAATTTTTTCAGGAATGAGTACATCTAATTTTTCCATCTGTTCTTGCGGTAAATTGTTTTTTTCAGTCACCAGTTGGCTGATGCGAGCGTTCAATCGTTCAGCATCAGCAAGCGCTTGCCTATATCCTGCCGCTTCCGCTTGCGAAGTGCGTACATGCTCGAATGTCGGCTTCGTAAACAAGGAAAAAAGCGCAGTGGCCATTATTATCGATGCTGCAAATGTAATAAGTCGGTACATAGTATTTATGGTATCAGCGCATTATCTTCTGGGACCACTTCTTCCTCTGCGGTTGTCTGTGAAAAATCTGCTTCTACATCGAACTCCGCATCTGTGTCTTCTTCAGTCGTTTCTTCCGTAAGCGTGCCTTCAAATACTAGGGCTTCTTTTGGAATATCAAGAGTCACAGTAAAAATTACGTCCCCATCCGATTCTTTATTCAAGTCGGTGAAGATAGCACTCCCGTCTCGGAGTGTGCTTTCCTCGCCAAAACGCTGTGCCTGTAAAGCAACACTATTAAATGATGTAGTGATACCAGTTAAGAGGACAGAAATATCTCCTGACGGACGACGGACGAATGCCATTGCTGTGTACTGTACGTCTTCTTGAGTTGAGCGTTCAAGGATATCAAAAAGCTTTGAGGGCGAAACGTGCCCATCAATGAGTGCTTGAGCACTCTTTAAACGATTGTCAATGGCTCTGATGTCATCGAGAATATCGAATTGGAATCTGTTTTTTTCTGCTGTTAGCTGCTGTCGCACGGTTTCCAGTGAAGCAGATTGCATTTTGTCATATATGAACGCACCCACGCCCAAGACGACTGAGCCCATAAATATTATGACCGAGAGAAACCCGAGCAAGTTAAAACGCTTGCGTCGTGCGACTGCTGGTCTATTCGTAGGATTTTGTCGCGGAATAAAAGAAGGTTGCGGGTTTTTATCCATTTCAGTTCTTATTATACGCATAGACGCGTCTTGTGCGTACTCAACTATGTGGAGAAACTATCCTCTACTCACTCATCCCTCGAAGTGCAGCACCGAGTGCAACAGCAAATGAAGGACCTGCTTCTTTCAAAATCGATTCAAGAAACGCAGGATACTCGACTTTTGAAAACGGATCTGCAAAAACAACTTTCTTTTTTGTCGTTTCTGTTACGTAGTCGATAAATCCCTTCAGGAGTGAGCCGCCGCCAGTGAGTGAAATTTCCTCAATGGTTGTTGCATGCATGGATTCGTATCTTGCAATCACTCGAATAACTTCACTCATTAAGCGTTCAACAAGCGGTGCTGTTGCTTCCCTAATCCGTGGGTCGTAATTGTCTGAAACAAGCCCCATGCTTCTTTTAATATTCTCGGCATTCCCGAAGGGAACGCCCAATGTTTTCGCGATTGCTGCAGTGAGTTCTGCGGCGCCGTGTCGGACGGTATGCATGTCATGCACAATGCCATTCTCTAAGATGTAGAGGCGAGTCGCGAATGCACCGACTTCTAGCACGAGCGTCGCCGTCTCGGCGTTTTGAACTGCAGCGCGTACTGCGCTGAAACCTTCAATCTCGAAACCATTACCCACAAGCCCCGCACCTTGCACAGCTCCTCGCAAGCGCGTAAAGGAATCGTTATGCACTGCAGCAAGGAGTGCGCGAGTCATTTTTTTCTTATCGGCTTCTGCGTTCGGAATAGCAAACCAATCGAGCGTAATGTCGTTCATTGATACCGGAATATATTTGCGAGCCTCAACAGGAATCATTGCTGCAACCTGAGATTCGTCCAGTGAAGGAACCTCTATAGCGACCATGAAGCTTGCAGTTGACGGAATTGCTAGTACAGCATTTCGTGTAGTTACATGCGCCTCACGGATAATATCAACAAGTGCTTCTGTGAGACGTACTGGTTCAAGCGTCACCGATTCACCAATCTCTTTACCTGCATATGGTCCCAATTGAAGTTCTCCATAGGTTTCAAGCGCGATTGTCTGCTGACCCATCTTCAACTGTACAACTTTAAGAGAAGACGAACCAAAGTCAATACCCACAACGCCAAGTGACTCGTTGATTGTATCTCCTTGAAATATTTTTCCGAGCTGTGAGGCAAGAGCCATAAGCTTTTATTTTATCATAGTGATGGTAGGCTATATGCATATGAAAGCAATTTCTGTGATAAAAACCGCACTCTCATTCCTCTTCCCACCTAGAAGCGATGAGGTGCTTGTTAACTCACTTGCTTCGAATATATTATGCGAAATTGTAGCGCCCAAAAGCCAAGATGGGGTGACGACACTTCTTCCTTATTCAAATGAACTAGTGCGGTCGGTACTCTGGGAAGCAAAATTTCATCATAATGAAAAGGCAATTGCTCTTTTAGCTCTCGCATTGGCAGAATATCTAAAGTACGAAAAAGACGATTGGGTGCTCGTACCAATTCCGCTAGCGCCGAAACGCCTCGCGATGCGGGGGTATAATCAGTGCGAGCTCATAGTACGCGAAACCGTGTCGACTATAGGACGCGGGGCTGTCGTTCACGGGTTAAAAAAAGTGCGGGAAACACCGCCTCAAACTTCGCTTGCGAGAAATATGCGTCTTTCAAATATTGAAGGAGCATTTGCAATCTCACACCCCGATAAACTTCGTGATAAAAAGGTTTTCATCATTGACGACGTCACTACTACTGGCGCCACCCTGCGTGAAGCACGCCGTGCCTTTGATTACGAGGCCTTCCCTTCAGTTACATGTATTGCACTTACAAGAGCTGGTTAGAGAAAAGCTAGAGTTTTATATATAAAATGTGGTATCTTAGTGCGGTACTGACGTGTATATAGAGCATATGGAGAGTTGCTGAGTGGAAGTATGAGTGTGGGACACTCATACTTCCGAGCGTAGCGAGGTGGACGAACCTTGAGACCACTCAGCCAACTCTCTGTATGGAATAACGGAGAGTTGGCTGAGTGGTCGAAAGCGCCTCACTGCTAACGAGGTAAGGGCGTTAAACCCCTTCGCGGGTTCAAATCCCGCACTCTCCGCCGTGAACGTAGTGAATAGCGAGAACGAACAGTCTGGGAGACTGTTCGGGGATTTGAAGGGGTTGTTAGTGTTTTGTGAGGGACGAAACAAAACACCTTACAATCCGAACTGAACATGTAATGTTCAAATCCCGCACTGAACTGAAGCTGTAAGCTTCAAATCATACACTCGAAAAACAGTGGGTAACCACTGTTTTTCTGTAACGGCCAAAACTCCCGCACTCTCCGCAAAACAAAAGCGCCTCTCGGGCGCTTTTGTAGGTTTACAACAAAACCTTAATTAGTGTAATGGCTGCGGATTTCAAAGAGAATCCAGAAGCCGATGATTGCACCGACGATTGGCCCTACAATGTTGTATGAATGTCCCATTACAATCAAAACAACGCTCCCTACAATACCCACCACTTGAGAATAAAAGACAAGGTTCCATCCACTCTTCTTATGCGCCTTGATACCTGGGTATGACATCAACAAGAGCGCTGCGGATGCCAATGAAATGAGCACTGAAATAAGTAGCGGAAGTGCATAGCCCATGCTTCCTATTGTCAGCAACACGCTTATGCCACCTGCACCAAGGAGGGCAACAACACCAAGTATGCCGAAGATGAGGACAATCCATGGCGCATACTCAACAATCACTTTACGCCCATTCTCCGGGATATGAGGTGCATTTGCGAATATACCTCCTAGCCATCCCTCAAGACCGCTCATATGTTCCTTCATTTTTTCTTGGGTACTTCCGCTTGTACCATTACTGTTCGAGTTCTGGTTCGCGTTTTGATTCTGCTGTTGGTTTTGTTGTTCGTCCATAAATAAACCTTAATTAAAGAGAGTTAGTTTTTAAATAAAACGCCTGTTTCTATTGTATACCTTCCCCGCCTCATGTTCCAGAACGCATTTTGATAGCTGTTTATGGATAAAAAGGAGTGTACGATCGAAGCATAAAACCCTAGACATAGTGTCACGGCTTCGGATACTTTATAGTTATACCTACTATGTACAAGATCATCACTTTAAATATTGAAGGCACTCGACATTTGGATACCGTAATTCCCTTTTTACAAGAAGAGAACGCAGATATCATTTGTCTACAAGAATTGTACAAACCTGCAGTTTCCATATTGAACCAAGTGCTCGGTGACTCGTACACTGCAAATTTTGAACCGCTGTGTCTGCATAATGATAACGGCAGAAACGAAATGTGGGACCCAATAGGCATAGCAATCTTCTCACGAGTGCCAATTCGTAATAATCAAATATTTGACATCTATGTACCGAAGCAAACAGTTGTAAGACAAGAGAAGTCTAACATTAGGGAAACAACACGGACACTACTTCAGTCAGTGACCCTCGACGATGACGACCATACAACAATCTGCAATACTCACTTTACATGGAGTGCGCGCGGTGAAGCGACTGAAAATCAGCGAGTCGATGTTAACACCCTTATTGAGGTGCTGAACAGACTTCCTCATTTTATACTTTGTGGTGATTTTAATATCCCTCGCGGAAATATACACTACCGAACTCTAGCTACTCATCTCACTGACCATGTGCCAACACAGTTTACATGCAGTCTCGATATGTCGATGCACAAATCACGTCACGACCCCGTTGAGAAAGCTCGCGTCTCAGAATTTATGGTTGACTACATATTCTCAAAGCCGAACACATACAGCGTGGAGGGCACAACACAACATTGTAGCGTCAGTGATCACTGCGGGTTTTCCGCTCTGATTGAAAAAATGGTATAACGGATTATCAGATGCGTGGAGGTGTAGATGGACAAAAAATCTGTGAAGTGTGCAGGACCTGACTGCAAAAAAGATGCAGTTCTAGGCAGTTCTTTTTGCGGTGAATCATGCCGAAAGGCATCCGAAAAAGAGGTTGGAGACGCGCCATATGGTGACTGGCACCATTTTCCAACACATGTTGAGGCATAAACAAACCGCACGAACCTTCGAGTTCGTGCGGTATTTTATTTTTTATCGAATCACACTAGCAATAGCTTTTACGAGACCGGGTGTCTCGATCTTTGGAATGATATTTTCAACTGTCGGTTTTTTAACAAGTCCCGCCAATTTTTTTGCTGCGGCTAGTTTCATATCTTCAGTAATCTCCTTCACGTTACGATCAAGCGCGCCACGGAAAATGCCCGGAAATACCAGGGAATTGTTTACTTGATTGGGGAAATCAGACCTGCCAGTCGCAATAATATATGCGCCTGCACGACGAGCATCCTCGGGCATTATTTCTGGAATAGGGTTTGCGAGCGCAAAGATAATTGGCTTATCCCCCATTGCCTCCACGTGTGCACGGGCGATTTTCCCAGGCCCAGATACTCCGATAAGCACATCAGCGCCCTTTACGGCATCTTCTAAATGACCGGAGAGTTTTCGAGGATTTGTGATTTTTGCAAGTTCGCGTTTATATCCCTCTAGCTTTGGCCGTCCCTCTTCGATTATTCCTGACCTATCATTAACAGTGACGTCGCTCACACCAAATTTCAGAAGGAGAAGCGCTATTGCGCGACCAGCTGCACCGGCCCCAACCACAACAACTTTAAGAGATTTTATATCTTTCTTTGCAACCTTCACAGCATTAATAAGTCCTGCAAGTACCACAATCGCAGTACCGTGCTGGTCGTCGTGCATCACAGGAATCGAAAGTTCACGCTTCAGTGTCTCTTCAATCACGAAACAATGCGGTGCCGCTATGTCTTCGAGATTGATACCGCCAAAGACTGGCGCAATGCGCTTTATTGTCCGAATAATTTCTTCAGGGAGTTGCGTATCGAGGACAATCGGGAATGCATCGATGCCTGCCATCTCTTTAAAAATCACGCACTTTCCTTCCATGACAGGAATCGCACCCTCTGGACCGATATTACCAAGACCAAGTACTGCTGAACCGTCAGAAATAACTGCAACCGTGTTTCCTTTCAGCGTATAGTTGCGCGTTTCTCTGGGATTCTTTGCAAGAAAACTTGAAACTGCTGCCACTCCGGGAGTATAAAATGTGCTCCAGTCATCACGGTTTTTTAAATGTGCCTTGGGAGCAATACCAATTTTCCCCCGAAGTTTTTTATGTATTGCGAGGGAAATTTTCCCATAATCCTTCTTTTTTACTGTTCTCTTTTTCACAGAAAGACAGTATACATCATCGTGTAATTGGCAAGCATACGCACTAAAGGCCTATTTAAGACTATTCTGCTATTATTACGGGGCATGAATCTCCAGTCTCCTATTTCAGAGCTTGTCCGTCTCGATGAAGCACATAAAAAGGCGCTTGCACGCCTTAGGCTCAAAACGGTTGAAGATTTGCTCTACCACCTCCCCACCCGTTATGAAAACATGTCCGACATACAATCAGTTGGTGCGCTCAAGAAAGGCGACGATGCGGTGGTCTATGGGCAAGTGGGCGGGCTCAAAACACGCAAGAGTTGGAAATCGCGAAGACCGATTGCTGAAGGCTGGGTTGAGGACGGGTCTGGACGCATTAAGATAATTTGGTTTAATCAACCGTACCTAGCAAAGATGATAACGAACGGGACGTATGTAAAACTTGCAGGAAAAATATCTGGAAGCGACGAAAAAATATATCTTTCAAATCCAGAGGTAGAAAAACTCACAGAGCTTCCGATTGATAGGCACGATTCGATTTTTAAAGGAACGAGCGGGAACGAGGACGAAACGATTTTCCCTGTGTATCGCGAAACACGAGGTATTACTTCGCAGTGGTTCTATCATCAGGTTAAAAAAATCCTAGAGAGTGACGTGCTCAATACGCTGGTTGATCCTCTCCCCGCAGACATACTTAAACGGTACAGCCTCCCAGAGCTTCGCACTGCACTGCTGTGGATACACTTGCCTAAGAAGGCATCCCTCACAGAAAGCGCTCGAAAGCGTTTTGCATTTGAAGAAGTCTTTTACATTCAAGTCGCAAAACAGAGAGAGCGCCGAGAAACGAAATCTGCGAGTGCATACACCGTTCGAACAGACAGCGAACATATAGGAAAATTTACCGAGCGTTTTCCATTTCCTCTGACGAAGGCACAGGAGCGTGCTATTGGAGAGATTGCAAAAGATTTCGGAGCCATGTCTCCAATGTCACGCCTTCTTGAAGGAGATGTAGGAAGTGGAAAGACGGCAGTTGCTGCGACAACCGCGTATGCAATCTCGACGTCACGACCAGAAGTGTCAGGCAAGAAAACAACCTTGCCAAACGATTTTGGGAATCTGCAGGTGGCGTACATGGCACCAACAGAGATTTTGGCGCGTCAGCACTTCCTTTCTTTCATTGAATACTTCCATCACCTCCCTATTCAGATTGGCCTTATCACCGGAAGTGGCTGTATGAAGTTCCCCTCAAAGGCAAATCCTTCAAAGCCGACAGATATTTCTCGCACACAGCTTTTGAAATGGGTGAAGAATGGAGAAGTGCCTATTCTTATCGGCACCCACGCTCTTATTCAAAAATCGGTTGAATTCAAACATCTTGCGTATGTGATTATTGACGAACAGCATCGCTTTGGTACAGCACAACGCAGAGCGCTCGCAAAGAAAGACGGGCGTCTTCCCCACCTCCTCTCAATGACTGCGACACCGATACCGAGGACGCTTGCACTCACCCTCTATGGTGACCTCGACTTATCGCTTCTTGATGAGATGCCCATTGGTAGAAAGCCAATTATTACAAAGACTGTCGCTGAGAAGGACAGGAAGGCTATGTACGAACATATGCGCAATGAACTAGAGCGAGGACGCCAGGCATACGTGATTTGTCCTCGTATTGATGAACCAGACCCTGACAAAGAGTTGGCACTTCAAGCAAAATCTGTCATTGCAGAAGCGGCGCGCCTTAAGAAAACCGAACTAAAGGGATATACGCTCGGTATTCTTCATAGCAAGATGTCACCAGACGCAAAAGAGAAACTGATGGAAGAATTTAGTGATGGAAGAATCACTGTGCTTGTCGCAACGTCTGTAGTTGAGGTGGGGGTAAACGTACCAAACGCAACGGTAATTTTAATAGAAGGCGCCGAACGCTTCGGACTTGCGCAGTTGCATCAGCTCCGCGGCCGCGTCATGCGCTCAAGTGAGCAGGCATACTGCTATCTCCTTCCCGAATCACTTGGCGAGCGCACTGCTGACCGCCTCAAGGCACTCACGACAGCGAAGAATGGTTTTGAACTTGCTGAATACGATCTCCAACTTCGTGGGACTGGTGAACTCTACGGTGCAAAGCAGTGGGGACTCTCGGACCTTGGCATGGAAGCCATCAAAAATATGAAACTTGTTGCAGCATCCCGCACCGAAGCGGCGGCACTCATTGAAGCGGACCCAACACTCAATGACCACCCAGATATCCATGAGCGCTCCACAAAGCTTATGGAAACACTCCACTTTGAATAAGCTGTTGAAAAGGTGTGCACAGGAGGGTGGATTGGTACTGCGCGTACTGTTAACAAGAAATCTACTTTTTCTCTAAAATGTAGAAATGGTGGTATTGGTTTTCAAAGAGGACGAAGTCTTTGACGAGTCTTCCATGTGCTTCGATTGTTTTTTTCACAAGGGCAGGCGGCGTGTCCTTCTTCCCTATTTCCCAATAATGTTCGCCGTTCCATACGTGTTTCGGATGATATTGAATCTTCCATGAAAATCGAACCTCCCGAAGGAATGGAAGCTTGAGAACAAACTTCACCGGTGGACCGAAGTGCGACATGCTGACAATGACATTCTTGCGGGCGACGCGGATTAATTCGCTCAAGGCTTTTGGAACTTTTTCAAATGGAATATGCTCGAGCACTTCGAACGCCACAGCACAGTCAACAGAATTATCAGGAAGTGGAATGGCATCAATCGTCCCGAGAATGTCCGGCTTTAAGTCTGCAGCAATATCGAGTGATGTATATTCGACGTTAGTTTGTGATTTCAAATACGAACCAAAGACGCCATCTCCGACACCGACCTCGAGCACTGATAAGGGTTTGAATGCCAATGTTTCCGTGAGTTGCGCATAGTAACTCACCCACCGGTTCATGGTGACGTACTTTATAAAATCGTAGTGCGCTTTGTCTACCTGTAATTCCATAGTGAGCTATTGTAGCAATTTAATGAGGTTCGGAATAAGTTTTGAGAGCGAGTGATTTTGTTCGACAATCGTTCGAAGGTCACGGCACAGTGCTACGCGACCCTCTTTCGTAAGCGTGATTATGCGAATTATCCTTTCCGTACACTCCGCCACATTGCCATCTTGAAACAAAAGTTCGGGATGGTCTTTCAACGTGGTATAGAGGCCACTATTAGAAGTAATGACAGGAGTTCCTGAAGCCATTGCTTCTAGCACCGCCTTATCGAGCCCACCGGTCATTGAAGCGCTTACGAAACAATCTGCACCTTCGAGTGCAGTGCTCATGACACTGTGCGGTAGCCCACCAGTGAAGTGCACAAAGTTCTCAAGTCCTTCTTTCGTAACTTCATTTTGCAACCACTTTCTATACTCAATGTCCTCAGAAGTAATTCCCGCCCCAACAAATGTCAGCTCAATAGTATACCCTGCTCTCCGAATTGGATTGAGCGTGCGAATGAGCACTTCGCATTGCTTGCTTTCGGTGATTCGGCCAATAGAAATAAGCTTATACGGTATGAGCGGCGTATGCATAGAAAAATGAATCTGCTCCAGTGGAATTCCGTGTCCAACCACAGAGAGCTTTTTTGTTCTCAATCGAAAACTTTCAGGTGAGGCAGTCGCGACGCGGTTTGCAAAAAAAGTTCCTATTCTCAATTTCAAATCCACAAGTCTGTGCGTATACCAGAGAACTGTTTGCTTTTGCGACAATCGCCACCACAGACCAAACAGAACGAGGTACTCGGGGTTCATGTGTACAAAGACTGAGTCGTATGAGCCTGATTTGAAAACGACTTCTCGTATGAGCCTCAAAACGTAGACTACCCTCCCCACTCCCCGCTCCTTGCCAAGCGTGACAACACGCACATGTGGGGGCATTTGATAATCTCCAACCTTGAGCGCGATGACGGTGAGAGACTCTACGTTCTTTGAGAATTCACGAACCCACTCATGCACAAACCCGAGCGCAGGGTCATTAGAATCGAGGATTTGCGTGATAATAAGAAGTCGCATATTGCATGTACATTACACATCTCAGAACAAAATCACAAGGTGCAAAATCTCACTCGGACAAAATGTCATCACAGATACATTTCCGCAAAAATGTTCCGTGACCACGCCTCGCGGTCGCAAAGCGACATCGCTCCGGCTCGGACAAAATGTCATCACAGATACATTTCCGCAAAAATGTTCCGTGACCACGCCTCGCGGTCGCAAAGCGACATCGCTCCGGCTCGGACAAAATGTCATCACAGATACATTTCCGCAAAAATGTTCCGTGACCACGCCTCGCGGTCGCAAAGCGACATCGCTCCGGCTCGGACAAAAGCACAACACCTCCCGCAGGGGAGGTGTTGTGTCTTTTGTCCGCCCGCTTGGACTCGAACCAAGGACCCTCGAACTGATATGAATACCCCAAAATACTATGTCCGCCCGCTTGGACTCGAACCAAGGACCCTCGAGGTATAAGCTCGATGCTCTAACCAACTGAGCTACGGGCGGACACAATATTCTGTGAATGTACTCATACAAAGCCTTCGTTCGTCTAAAATGAGACACCTCTCATTTCTTCCTCACTCGACTTTGTAAGCTCGATGCTCTAACCAACTGAGCTATGGGCGGAAGTAATTTGGAAGCAGTCTCCCTCTTGCTAGAAAACCTCATCCACAAACGATACTCTATCTTAACTCAGAGCTACATTCAAATGCCTCCTAAGATACTGTTTTGCACTCTCGTTCGCGTGGCGGATATACTATACTGGTGTGATGCTCGTTCCTAAATTTTTTCACACGTATCGTCGACACCTTATTCTTTTCGCCCTCTGTGCAGTTGGTATCGGCGCGTATGTTCTTTTTTACAGTACCCAAAAGGCTCCTGATGTACCTATCGCTCGCGTTGAGCGGGGCTCTATAGAACAGCTCGTGTCTATTTCTGGAACCGTAGATTTTACTCAAAATGCTGACCTGACATTTTCTGCAAACGGGACCGTTGCGTCAGTGCTTGTTCGCGAAGGCGATGAGGTTGAAGCGGAACAAGTACTCGCGACACTTGACCAAAAAAAACATCTCGCTGACATGCGCGATGCTCTTGCCTATCTCGCTATACAAAGGGCAAATTACGATGAATTAGTCCGCGGTCCAAGCACTGAAGCGCAAGCAGTCAGCACAGCAGCTGTAGCACTTGCTGAGGGAAATGTTGCCCGTATCACTCGCGAACAAGATGAGTTGGTGCGGAATGCGCGAAGAACACTGTTCTCGACTGATCTCGTCGCAACGCCAGTGTGGAAAGACAATGCCGACACGCCGCCAACTATCAGTGGGACTTATACCTGCGACAGCGAGGGCACATATACACTCTCTGTATATCGCTCAAGAGGAGTATCGGGTTATTCATACCGTCTTTCGGGACTGGAAACTGATACTGATACTGCATACACAGATTCACCACAATCACTTGGCACATGTGGACTATATATCCAATTTGCGGACGATGTCTCCTATGGAAACCAAGACTGGACAATAGAAATCCCAAATACTCGTTCAACATCATTTGTCACACAGAGCAATGCATATTCTCTTGCACTTGAGAAACAGAAGACAGCGGTGGCTGTTGCGAAAGATGAGTTAGTACAAGCGAGTGCTGGACGCGCTCTCGAGAATGCTACGCCACGAGACGAAGCACTTGCCCGTGCAAACGCAAATATAGAACAGGCATCCGCGCGTATTGAAGTAATTGATGCAGATATCGAAAATAGAACAATTCGTGCACCATTTTCTGGAACAATCACAGACGTGTCCTTCCTTGTGGGTGAGACCTCAGATGCAAAGAAAATGACCCTCGTAGCAAAAAATTCATACGAGCTCACCGTGCGAATACCTGAAATTGATATCACGAAAGTGTCGATTGGCGACCTGGCGCGGGTGTCACTTGATGCAAATGCGTCTGAGATACTTACCGCTCACATTACGTTTATATCACCTCTTGCCACAGAAATTGATGGCGTTTCGTACTATGAAGCGCATCTTACTTTTGATACTACTCCCGATTGGTTCCGTGGAGGCCTTAATGCAGATGTCGACATTGTGACTGATATCCGAAATGACGCACTCAAGCTCCCCTCTCGATACATACAAACAATTGATGGTATAGGCCGAGTGGTTACAAAGAACGGCGACAAAGTGGAGTCGCGTGACGTGGGTATTAGTTTCCGAGGTAGCGATGGTTTTGTCGAAGTGACCGGTGTTCCACTCGGACTTGAAGTAATACTTCCCTAACAACTATGCGGAGCATCAGAATCGGCCTCTTGCTTGGATTACGCCAAATCCAACGCGCAAACATATGGACAAACGTGCTTATCATTTTCGTTATGACGCTCACGTTCCTGAATCTCATTGCCGTTTCAGGTATCCTTGTTGGACTTATCGTTGGCTCTGAACGTGCGTTTCGACAACAAGCGATTGGTGACATTATGATTAGTCCAAAACCAGAAGAAGCACATATTGTTAACACACAAGACATTGTGCGTACGCTGAACAACTACCCTGATATTGAGAACTTTACCGTACGGTACATTGAAAACGCAAAGGTGGAAGCCAATTACAAGGAACGTCGCGACCTTACGGGTGAACGTGATGTGGTAACCACTCGCATTCGTGGCATAGACCCAGAAATCGAGAATAAAACTACTGGCCTCTCATCACGCGTTATCGAAGGAGAGTATCTCTCTTCAGATGACCAAGGAGCAATTCTTGTTGGCTCACTTACACTCGAAAAATATGCGTCTGGCTTTGGAGACGCATTTGATTCCCTTTCAAACGTTTCAATAGGCGATACTATTCGCGTTACTGTCGGCAATGCATCAAAGGAATTCAAGGTAAAAGGTGTTGTCCGCTCAAAAGTTGAGGACGTTTCGATGGGAATGTTCATACCTGAAAAGGAATTCCGTAGACTTTTTGGCCGTTTTGACAGAAACGCAGATCAAATTGCAGTACGAGTTTCACATTCTGTATCTGAAGATGTGGTAAAAGCACATATGCTTTCAGACGGCATTGACGAATACGCTAAAGTTGAAACATTTGTCGAAGGCATGCCAAAGTTCCTCACAGATATTAAAAATACCTTCAATATCCTTGGTACATTTATTGGTTCGATTGGTCTGGTAGTTGCATCTATTACGATATTCATCATCATCTTTATCAACGCACTCTCACGTCGTCGCCACATCGGTATCCTGAAAGCAGTCGGCATTGAACGCCGCACCATTGAACTTGCGTACGTGGCACAGGCAGCGTTTTATGCGGTAGTGGGATCGGCGATTGGTGCACTCATCACGTATGCGGTCCTAGTGCCATATGTTGACCTCCACCCTATCAACTTCCCTTTTTCAGACGGAATACTTGTTGTCGACACATTCACCACACTGTCCCGTACCGGTATATTGCTTCTCGTCACCCTTGCCGCTGGCTTCGTACCTGCGTGGCTCATTGCACGACAAAACACCCTTAATTCTATTTTAGGACGATGATTACTGCACGAAACATTCACCGCACATTTACCTCAGGCGACATTGTGACGCATGTGTTAAAAGGTGTTGACGTTGATATTGCTGAAGGAGAATTCGTAGCTATTATGGGAAAATCTGGTGCTGGCAAATCAACGCTCCTTTACCAGCTCTCAGTACTTGATAGGCCAACAAAAGGAACGCTCATGATTGATGGCGTTGATGTTCTCGCGCTCGACGAAAGTGAGCAAACATCATTTCGCCTCAATACGCTTGGGTTTGTCTTCCAAGATTATGCACTAGTCCCAGATCTCACATCACGTGAAAACGTCATGATTCCACTTCTTATGCGTGGTATGACGTGGGTGCAGGCAAAAGATGTTGCTGTGGAAGCCTTGGATGCGGTGGGACTTAAAGGAAAATATGAAAACCTCCCTAGCCAGCTCTCGGGAGGTGAGCAGCAGCGTGCGTCTATTGCGCGTGCTATCGCCGGCAAACCAAAAATCCTGTTTGCAGACGAGCCAACCGCCAACCTAGATACTTTTTCTGGGGACCAAGTTATCAAACTGCTTGGTGAGCTTCATAAAAATGGACAGACTATTGTAATGGTCACACACGAGCCAGAATACACAAGTGAGTGCAATCGAATTATAGAAATGGAAGACGGCCTCATCACCGGTGAACGAAAAAAATAAAACACCTCGTTGGAAACGAGGTGTTTTATTTTAATAATTATTAATGTGAAGCGAGTCCAACACTCAATTCAGCGAGAATGTCTTCAAATGTTTCATTCAATGTCTCGTAAGACACTGTTTCTGCACCGAGTACATCGCCAGATTCTGTAGTCTCACTTTCGTGTTTCTTGAAATCAAGACCACGTGGTGAAGCCTTCACAGAGAACGTAGCATCACTTTCATCAGTGTAGGTTTTTCCATCTTTCTTTCCAGTAATGACAATTTTATATCCTTCACCGACTGGTGCGTTCTTCCAACGGTATGAGAATACTTTGCCTGGATTATGTTTTTCGCGAACTCCCATAGAATTACCTCCACCGTCGCCACCTCCAGCATTTGAGGTACCAGCGCTCATTGCTCCGAGCACTGCTCCAGACATACCGTTAGCTTTCTTACCTTTCACATCTTTTGCAATGGATGTTGTAGTACTTCCCTTTTTAAGGTCAATATCTACTGTCGCAACACCAACTGTATCGCGCCATTCTATAAGAACTGACTTATCATTTGGACGAGTATGTACAGTTCCTTTATTTGGACGAGTGACCTTAAAGATAGGTGTAGTTGTTGCATTCTTCTTTTCACACAACATATCGCGTCCGCTTTGTGAGGTTGATGATGCTTGTCTAGGAATACATTTTTCTTTCTCATGTCCAGACCCGCGTTCATCTGTTGAGGTGCCGTGCTTACCTTTATCACAGATACGGTCACGCACTCCTCCAGGGATAGCTATATTTTCCATGCCACCACCTGCTTTACAGAGGCGGTCTTTCCAGTTATCCGAACCGCTATTATTTGGGGTTGATGAAGCTCTTCCATCCTTCACTTTATTCAAGAGTGTCATGAGCTCATCTTTCTTATTTCCCAAATCCTCGATTTTAGTTTTAAGCTGTTCAAGCCGTTGATCAAGGGACATTTCGCTTTTCCCGTTATTTAAACCTTTCTTAGATGACTCTCCTGCAGGTCCTCCGGGACCATGATCACCGGAATGTCCTCCCGAAGAAGCTCTGCCAGCACTATCAGCATGTGCAGGTACAACAAACGTCATAAAAAGCATAGCGACAAAAAATGCCACAGTGATGCTTTTTGTAAATGATAATGAATATGTTCTCGTCATAAGTCTTTTTGTGTTACGAAGTAAATAAAAAGACAACAAAAATGACCCGTGTTGTCTCGGGCCTCCAATACAAGACATTCTACACGATATGAAAAAATAGAATGAGATGGGTGTGGATAAACAAAAGAGACCCCCTGAAAAACAGTGGGCCCTTTAGTCTTTGTTCTTAACGCTCTTCGTTTGATACTCCCGTGAGTGTTGCGGCAGTATCCTCGAGGTTCATCGGAGATTTTTTGACTACCTCAATCCCATTTTCTCGCAGCAATTGTTCGTACTCTTTGCGTTCGAGATTTTCAACCTCGAGAAGCTTTTTTGCGATTGCATCAAGCACTGCGCGGTTGTCAGTCAAAATTCTTTCAGCTTTTCCATATGCCTCGTCAATTAACTTCTTTACCTCTGCATCTATCTCTTCAGATTTCTTTTCAGAGAATTCATTACCTTCTACCCCTGCTCCAAACAGAACTCGTCCGCCTGCACCAAGAAGCGCCATCGGACCAATAGCATCAGACATGCCGTACTTAGTCACCATATCGCGCGCGAGTGCTGTGAGCACTTGAAGGTCGTTTGATGGACCAGTGGTGAGGTCATCAAAAATCATTTTCTCTGCGATGTATCCGGCGAGCGTTACCGCGATGTCATCCTTAAATTCTTTTCGTGACTGCATCTTGTGGTCTTCGTCTGGAAGTTTGAGCGTGTACCCTGCAGCACGTCCGCGAGAAATAATAGAAATCTTATGGACTGGATCAGCGTACTCAAGGAGCGACGACACAAGTGCGTGTCCTGCCTCATGGTACGCAGTAATTTCTTTTTCCTTTGGTGAGAGTACGTGGCTCTTTCGTTCAGGACCGAGCATCACTTTCTCAATTGATTTTATGAGGTCAGACTGCAAGACTTCTTTTCTATCTTCACGAGCTGCAAGAATTGCTGCCTCGTTCATAAGTGAATACAAATCTGCGCCAGAAAATCCAGGAGTGCGTGACGCAATAACGGTGAGGTCTACGTCAGCAGCAAGTGGCTTCGTGCGTGAATGGACTTTCATAATCTGCTCGCGATCTTTTCTGTCTGGCACGTCAATCACCACACGTCGGTCGAAACGACCAGGACGAAGAAGTGCTGGGTCAAGTACGTCAGGACGGTTTGTTGCAGCCATGACAATCACTTTTTCGTTTGGCGCGAAGCCATCCATCTCCACTAGAATTTGGTTCAGTGTCTGTTCGCGCTCATCATTCCCTCCACCGACACCAGTTCCGCGTACGCGACCGACAGCATCGATTTCGTCAACGAAAATAATAGATGGTGCTGTTTTCATCGCCATACGGAAGAGGTCGCGTACGCGGGACGCGCCCACACCGACAAACATCTCCACGAACTCAGAACCTGAAATTGAGAAGAAGGGTACACCTGCTTCACCTGCAACTGCGCGTGCGAGCAAAGTCTTTCCAGTACCGGGCGCACCCATCAAGAGTACTCCTTTCGGGATCTGCGCACCCATATCGAGAAACTTTTTCGGATTCTTTAAGAAATCGACAATCTCTTTCAATTCTTCTTTTGCTTCCTTCGCCCCTGCCACATCTTTGAAAGTAACTTTTTGACTTGCATCGTTCGGGTCAATCATTCGCGCTTTTGAAGAACCAAAATTGAGTGCCTGCACCCCTGCGCCCTTTACCTGACGGAGAAAGAACCACGCAAAGAATCCAATGAGTATCGCGGGGAAAAGGAACGGTGCGAGTGTCTGAAGCCAGAAACGAAAACCGGTTTCGTCTTGTACATCAATAGACACCTTTGAGAACTGCTCTGCTGAAACGCCGAGGTTCATAAGCGTGTCAGAAATTGCAGCATCGCGCTCCTTCTTTGCTTCACCATGTTTCTTAGTCTCATCTGTGTAGAGAACCTCGAGCGTGTCACCGCGTACGATGACAGACTTTACATTCCCCTGCTTCATGTCTTCTGCAATCTTCGAAAGTGTTACCTGGTCTTTTCCATCTACGCGAGTTGCAGTGTATGAATACGCGGTAGTAATAAGGAAAAGCACAAGAAGAACAGTAAGAAGATTGTTCCAAAACTGTCCAGGACCAAGTGGCACCAAACTAGACCAGCCCTTTTCATCAATTTTAGGGGCGAGCTTTTTCTTCTGTTTATTTTTCTTTTCTATACCCTTACCGACCCCCTCTTGCTCTTCGGGCTCTGGCGCTTTATGGGGTGTATTTTGTGATTCATCCATAGACGGTCATTATACAGAAAAAGAGTCGTTTTGCGAGCTTTTTCTAAGGCACACGTACTATGCTATCCTCTAATGAATACCATGGCATTAGTAGAGCACAAACGAGCACGGTTTGATTTTGAAATCCTCGAGACAATTGAGGCGGGTTTAGTGCTCTTTGGCACAGAAGTAAAATCACTTCGTAAGGGACAGGGCAAGCTTGAAGGAGCTCATGTGGTGGTACGTGGCGGAGAAGCTTTTTTAGTCGGCGCCCATATCCCTCCTTTTCAACCTAAAAACGTGCGCGCAGATTTTGACCCGGAAAGAAGCCGTCGTTTGCTCGTATCCCGCGAACAAATCGCTGAACTGAGCCAAAAAAGCGATGGGCAAGGGTTGACAATAGTGCCACTTTCAATGTATAATAAAGGCCGAAATATAAAACTTTCAATCGGAATTGCACGCGGAAAGAAAAAGTATGACAAACGAGAGACGCTTAAAAAGCGTGACATGCAACGCTCTATTGAACGAAAGCTAAAAGACCAGTAAACTTAGCACCAGAACTTTGACAGACAATTGAATACTGAGAAGTGGGAAAGAAGGCCAAGATGCGGAGGAAATAATGGAGATAAATAGAAAGACACTGCGGCTTTGTTTATTGAGTTACAACGCTAAGAGAAAAGGACTTATACCTCGCTCGCTAGGTACTGTAGAAGAAATTCTGCGTACAGGTAAAATCCCTCGTGGAATGAGGTCAAAAAGTAAGGACGAGGACCAAGGACAACTTGAGATTGCCCGGGTGGACGAAATTTTTAGCCAGAATGGCGCATCATAAACCCTTTGGAGGTGGAACCCACTGCCACCTCCCTACTTTTCAGTATTCGATTCATACAAACCACAATCGAAAGGACGATTTCAATAAGGGGACGTCCAAAAAGATGCGGAGGAAAAAGGTGGATAAATTACAATCGGTACACGTGGAGTTCAAAGGAGGCGAAATAAAAATCGTCGGAGGCGATGAGAAAGCCGCTGAGGACATGAAAAAGACACCACTTAAAGCAGTTCATCCCAACTTGATGAATTTCAATGCTGAAAACATTGAACCTGAGGTCTTGGGGACTGCTTTGGACGACGTATTGGGAATCGAGCCGGATATCTTGGCAGGCGAAGAATTCACCTGTCATTCTCCCGACATGTACGAACCGAAACCGTTGCAACGCAATGGAAGTGGTTCAATTAATCTATCTATGCGCATCAAGTAACCTTGTGGCGAGCAGTACTAGTTACTGCTCGCCTCATCCTTTCGGTGGTGGTTTAAAAATCTGGCATTCGCCCAGCACCACTTTTTCGATGAATCGAAAAAGTGGTGCTGGGGGGATGCCAGGCTTCGACGGTCGGTGTCACGTGAACGCGTGCAGTGGAGAGGCCTCTTGTCCTCTTTAAAAATGAGAGAAAACTCACGTGCTAAGAATAACGTGAAGAGTCCGTACTTTACTGCTACGGACTTCGCTTTCGCTCGAGCGTAAGAAATTACCCTCGCGAGGCGCATCACTCTTTCGGACATCCGATATGAAAGACGTGGTGTTATAAAAATCGGATTCTGGGGTATTAAGCCGTTTCCTTAATATTCTGAATTTCTTGAAACTCGACGCGCTGTGATTTCGTTCGTTTCACACACAGAGTGTTTAAACAAATAAAGCGTTCTATTCACTGTAGACTCGCCTCACCCGCCTTCTCGGACGGCGGTTCGATTCCGCCCATCTCCACAAAACTCAAAAGCGCCTTATGGGCGCTTTTGAGTTTTGTGGGATGAGGAAGCGTGGGACGCTTCCGTGGCGGTATCGAAGACCTTTTGAGCATAGTTTGTGAGCAAGGCGAAACAAAATATCCAAAAGGTTTACTGTTCCTGTAAGGAACATTCCGCCCATCACCTTAGTAATAGCGGGGTCAATTCTCGCTTCGTGTTCGTGACCAACTGCTCCACCCCTTTACTTCAACTCATCGCAGGCACTTCCATCTCTATCAGCATCTAGGCGGTGCAAATCAGTATTTGGTCCGCCGTTTGCAATATAAAAATTTTGAGCCTCATTCTTTGTTTGAAAATCTGAACAGTTCTTATCTAATGGCTTTGCACTGGTACGCGCCTGTGTTTTTGATACAGTTTTGGATACAGTTTTTGCGACCTTTTGGTGGCAGTGATATTCACCAGTCGAAGTATTTGTGTGACAACCTTTGGCATTCGTTTTTCCAGAGTGAGCAAACACAGCAAATGGCATTGCAATTATTAGTATTATTATACTTTTGAGTACCATATTTTATGTGGAAACTGTAAACGCAATGACAACAGCTGCTCCTAAAATGGCAGACGATAAGACGAGCGCAACGGCCATGTTTCCATTTTTTAATGCTTCCCATTCATCAATGGGTGAAATAAGAGTAAAAACCTTTGCAACTATGCTTAACGACAATGCCATTGACACTGCCCCAGTAATTGCCCATCCAAAAGTGATGAGGTACTGCATGATGATTTCGTTCATATTTTCACTATACACCGCTGTAATTCCATTGCAATTCCTACCTCCTCTCCAAATACAACCCGAATCATATTCCACCCCCACACCATGTTACGATTAACCTATGAAAAGGGTTCGTCGCTACTTTGAGCGCGGTAACATGTTCCCTCTTTTTCTAGTTGCAAGTTCTATACTCGCTATCGCCACAATGGCTGGATATGAAATACTTCCCCACCTTTCTGAACCTGTTGCACGAATTCGTATTGAGCCAGCGACTGCAAGTGTTGAAACGGGACAGCTTCTCACCGTACGTGTTGTCGTAGACTCCTCAGTACCAGTAAATGTGTTTGGGGGCGAGCTACATTTCAATAAAGACGTGCTCGCTGTGGATGGCATCAGTTACAACACCTCAATTGCAGACCTTTGGGCGATACGACCTTGGTATTCAAATGGAGAAGGTACGCTCAACTTCGGCGGTGGTACAACAAGAACAGGCGGCTTCACCGGAAGCGATACGCTTCTCACAGTAATGTTCAAAACTATCGGGGATGGAGGCGGAAGCGTCACGTTGGATAATATTCAAATTCTTTTGAGCGATGGACTAGGAACGCGTGCGGCGATTGGTGAACCAATCGACGCGCTGTTCACCGTCATAACTCCGCAACAAATAGACGACAGAGATACCTTGCTCACATACAGCGTGGCGGAAAAATTTCCTTCAACTGACCTCAATGGCGACAATGTTCAAGGAATTGCCGACCTAAGCATTTTTATGCTGAACGTGACCACCCAAAATAAACGTTCTGACTTCAACGGCGACGGAGATGTTGATACAAAAGACTTGAGCATCCTCCTTAGCGCAAAAAAATAGCCTCCACAATTCTCCCACTTGCTACTTCCGTCACCTTTGTGTAGTTTAATTTATAGACTGCACAACTGGAGAAACGCTCATGAACATGCAGAGAAAGCTCGTTAGGCCCTTACCCTTTAGTGTAGTGCACATCAACACTATAAAGGTTGAGGATACGTTCGTTTTCACCTCTCATCCGCCAGCACATATCTCGCTTCAACCGACTGAGTGCTATTGTATTTTTTGCTCTCTCGATACTGGAGGTTTGTTCAACAGTGTTCTCGAAGCACTTCCGATACCTCTTTCTGAAATAGAAGAGCTTCGAGGAAATAGCGATACCACTCCCGAAGATAATGCGATTTTCCTTTCGGCTCAGAAACAACTCTCCGAACCCGCGTGCGCTTAGCACGCGGGACTTTTTTATACTTATTTTTCGATCGTTACCTCTTTAAACAAAACCTCCGTCGACGAAAACATGTAGCGCAGGAATGAGTCCATGCGGAGGTACTTCATATAGTATTTTCGCGCCATTTCTTGCATATGCAGGTATGCTTCGGGAGTTATATTCATATACCAGTCGTGCGCAATCCTCGGAGCATCGTTCATATCAGTAAAAGGAATAGAGAGGGTGAATTGCTCATACGGAATAAGATGAGGCAGCGGAAGGGATGTATCTGTGTCTATGACAAACGGAATATGGCCGAGCGATAATATTTCATAAAATCGCGTCGCAGCATTTCCATCCCCTTTCGTTGTTAGGTTCAAATCGACTGAACGAATATTTTCTACAAATTCCCTTCGTGCAACTTCTGGGTCAAGCGAAATAAGGTTTTTGTTCAGCGAGTGCGTCTTTCGAACGATAAACTCTGTCGTGACAAATGGAGATTTTGCAAAAACTGCGATAGCTTTTTTTCTAAAATAAATTCCTTTCTTGCGCGCACGAATAAACGGCTTGTTAAGAATATGTGCGCAAACTTCATAATACGAATTTTTGAGAAATGCCCTCACGGCATCGCCACTATTCTTGTAGTCTGCCCACCCACAAAAACCGATAAGTGGTATACCAGTGCCTTTCACTCGTAGGACAACGCCTTCCTCTGTGCCAATATCAGGAGCCACTGGAGGCATGATGATTTCGTTCTGTTTTTGTTGTGTTCGATACTGCGAGTAGCGAAACACTATAGTATTGGACAATGAGATTTCCTCAGCAGAATCCCCATATGCAAAAAGGATAAGCGGTTTCTTGTGTTTGAGCGACAATTCGTGAACATCTTTCAGGTACTGCGGATTCTTTCGCTCAATAACGATGTAAAAATGCGGTACTAACACAGCATCTGCAAGCGAAATATCGCTTACGATTTCAACAAAGCTCTCGGTAAAATACTTAAAAACAGAATCGAGATACAGTTCATTTTTATGAACCTGCGTCCCCCACTGTGGGTACAAAAGCGGAATATAAGACAGAGATGGAAACGGTTCGGGTACAAAAACTTTTACCATGGGGAAAATTAAAACGCGTACCGCTAGATACTACCATTCTCTCTGTAAAACAGCCAAAACCTACTGCCCGCGCGTAAATGCACTAAAGATGAGTTCGCGACTTGAGGTAGTGCTAGCTACGTCAGTACTCACTGGTCCGAACGTCTCCCAAATGTGATTATCGATGTATGCTTTTTCATCTTCTGTGAACACATGTGACTCTGGAGGGACAACCTCACCCATAAAGTACTGGACAGCGTTTACAGATGTAACAGTGAGATTAAATAGATTCTCGTTTATATAGTAAATTTCTTCGACAACTACGAGCGTCGTATCCACATTCTCTTCGCTCTTCATAGCATTGATAATTCGGTCATACGAATATTCGAGTGCGCGCCCAGAAGCAACGATTCTCTCCGCAACAGCAACGATATCTGGATTCTCGCTCGCGAGATAGTATGCCATATGGTCATTCAATTTTTCTAAGACTCCTCTTCGGTATACTATAGAGGCGAATAATTCCACCTTGTCTTCAGTATCGCCGTTTATATTTCCGATTGAGTCGTAATAGACCGAAAGCGATGTTACCACATCGATAGCGAAGCCAACCACTTCATCGTTATCTTCTGGCGCGGCAAGGACAGTATTTTCAACAGTTGGACTTCCCGAGAAGACTCCGTCAAGAATCCATACTGCAAATACGATAGCGAAAATGACTCCAACGAATCGAATAAGACTCTTCTTTTCACCATTTTGATGAAGCGCGTGCAGTTTTTTGTGAGTGTGGTGTTTTATATTCATTGAGAATGTGCTGCCTCTTAACTATAACCTGCCTCAGAGAGAGTACAATGCGCAGAAGTGCAAATCTTTTTCAGAATTCTTTTATGCAAAGGCAAGTGCACAAGCAACATGTAAAAACAGTTTTTTAGTACAGAACTATTGCGCCACTTCATCACTTGGCGCAGCTGCATCTTCTGCTTCTGTGGGTGTTGAACTTGCTTCAGTAGTGCTTCCAACTTCTACCTGAGCTGGAGCGGGTGCAGTCGGAGCACTCTGTGCATTTTGGTCTCCTGACTGTGGTCGCAAACCTCCATTTGGCGCTGTGGCGGTCGTATGACTATTTACAGGCACTTCGACAGCACTCTGGTCAACAGAGTCAATCATTCCATTGATATCGATAGCACCAGAATCAGATTTTCCAAGAAAATACGAAGCGCCAAAACCTAATACAAGTACCAAAATAACTCCTCCCCACCACATCAGTGATTGGGCGCTAAAAAGACTCTGTTTTTTACGAACAACACGTGGCATATATATCTATGCCCTTTAGTATATCAGGTCTCACTTCAACACAGCCGGATACTCTTCCACACCCACACGACGGCACCCTCCCTACTCTTGCGAATGAAGCCCATATATGGTACATTCTTGCCTGTATTCCTTCGAGTATTTCTCTTCACCACAGTACAGTCACGCGAGTGTCTAAAACTGATTTTTTATAGAGGAGTAGGCGTATTCTTAGGTTTCGTACCACTTGAAAGACACAAAAACACGTATTAACTTAGGTATTCGCGCAGAGGAACTTCGAGTCATAGGTCATGACGGAGAGAACCACGGCGTTATTTCACGCGCCGAAGCCCTCAGGCTAGCGGAGGAGGCACAGCTCGACTTAATCGAGATTTCCCCGCTTGCAGTGCCGCCTGTTGCGAAAATCATGGACTACGGCAAGTATCAGTACGAACTTGCAAAGAAACAACGTGAAGTGAAGACAAAATCTCATGTCACGGAGACCAAGGCGGTGCAGGTGAAAATAGGAACTGGCGAGCATGACCTCACACTCAAAGCGAAACGCGCTGCGGAATGGCTCACTGAGGGACACAGAGTGAAGATTGATCTCTTCCTCTGGGGGCGTTACAAGAGCATGGAGGAAGGTTTCCTCAAGGAACGCCTCGAACGCTTTATGAAGCTCATCCCGGCGGACTACAAGGTTGCTGAGGAAATAAAGCGCAGTCCAAAAGGATTCACAACAACCATCGAACGCGCAGGCAAAGCAGCAAAATAATTATCGTTATGAAAACAAACAAATCATTTACAAAGCGTCTTCGTGTCACTCGTAACGGCAAGATTGTTGCGCGTCGCGCGGGTCAGAACCACTTTAATGCTAAAGAAGCTGGCCGTGGACGCCAAGCACGACGCCGACCAACGACGATTACCATGTCAAACGGCAACCGAAATCGGTTCCTTGCAAACCAGCCAAGAGTACAGAGCCCAACAAAGAAGGCTACATAAATTATTATTTTTAGTATCAAACGACCATGGCACGCGTAAAAGGAGGAGTTCAAGCAGCAAAGCGACGCCGAAGTATCCTTGCAGGTACTAAGGGCTACCGTTTTGACCGCTCAAAGAAGAAGCGAGCAGCTATAGATGCAACGCACCATGCGTTTTCGTATGCTTTCGCTCACCGCAAGGACAAGAAGGCAGACTTCCGCACTCTTTGGACAGCTCGCATCAATGCTGCGACCCGTGCTGAGGGTATGTCATACAGCGTTTTCATCAACAAGATGAAAAAGAAAGGAATGGCTGTAGACCGCAAGGTTCTCGCCACTCTTGCAAAGGAGAAGGCACCTGTATTCTCTCGCATTCTCTCACAGGTAAAATAAAGAGTTAACAGGAGTCAGTTTACAGCATACAGAAAAATCGCCGATGACTTATGTCATCGGCGATTTTCGCTATCTACCATTCAATCACTGCTCGTTCGAGCGGTTCTGGCGCTGTGGCATCCACATTTAAATAGTCACGGAGGCGTTGTACGAGAAACAGCGAAGCTTTCTCTTCTCCCATCGTCACAAATACTTTTTTGAGGCTTTGCTGACTTTTCGCAACAAACTCAATGAGTGCATCACGGTCTGCATGTCCCGAATACCCGCGAATCATTGCAACCTTTGCTTTTACCTTTACATCCACTCCATCGATAGTGACGCGCTTTACGCCATCTTGCAGAAGACGTCCTACACTTCCCACCGTTTGATATCCCACAAGGAGCAGTGTTGTCTTCGGGTCAGAGAGATAGTGGATTTCGTGAGCACGTACGCGTCCTCCGTGCGACATGCCAGACCCAGCGATAATTATTTTTGCTCCTTGCGTATGTCCGATTTCAGAGGACGCTGCGACAGTCTTTGTGTATTTCAATTTTGGAAAATCGAAGATGTCATCTCCCCCATCTATTTGCTCGCGCACGCTCTGTTTAAGGTATTGGCGATGGCCACGATATATATCGGTCACTGCGATAGCGAGTGGAGAATCTAGGAATACTGGGATTGGATGTATCTCTCCGGATTCCACGAAATTATTAATTTCAAAAAGCATAATCTGCGTGCGCTCAAGAGAGAACGCCGGAATGATAAGCGTTCCGTTTTTGCGAATCGTATCTTTGATGTATCCGAGCAAAAGGTCACTGCGGTCTTCTGTATGCTCGTGGGTTCTGTTTCCATACACGCTTTCCATCACCATGTATGAAGCGTCTGCTGGTATCTCTGGGTCAGAGAGAAGTGGCTGCGGGGAGTTGCCAATGTCACCTGTAAATACGAGCACTTTCCCTCCGCGAGTAAGACGCACGTGCGCTGAGCCAAGGATATGTCCCGCATCAACAAACTCAAGGGTTACATCGTCAGGAAGTGGAAGAGACTCATGGTATGAAATGGTTTTCCAGAGTGCGAGAGATTGGTCTATATCCCTTGAGCTGTAGAGTGGGTCTACACCGTCTCTCTCTGCTTCCATTTGCATGACTGCAAGCGCATCGCGCATCATCACTGAAGAGAGGTCTTTGGTGGGAGTGGTGGAATAAATCACTCCGCGGAATCCATCACGCACGAGTTTTGGAATACGCCCGATGTGGTCTGCGTGCGCATGCGTGACAATAAGCGCGTGGATGGCTGCTGGGTCATACGGAAATGCTTTTGCGTTATCGCGCATTGCAAAATCATCTCCTTGCTTCAAGCCGCAATCAACAAGAAGCTTTGCTGTTCCTGTTTCAAGTAAAAAGTTGGCGCCTGTTACGCTTCCCACTCCCCCACAAAATGTAATAATCGCATTCATGCTTTTTCTTGTTTGATTAGCTTCGGTGGAGTGTTTCGAGCGTTCGTACAAAATAGAATCCTATCAATGCTCCGAGTGCGTCACCGGTAAGGTCTGCGACTGTATCAAATATATATCCAGCTTCACGCTGATAGCCCACGCCATACTGAAATACTTCCCACAATACACCCATGGAGAGAACTACGAGCACTGTGACAACCAGTGTACGTCTCTCTCTTGGAATCCGTGCGACAATGGACGGCATGCTGTGGAGCGCGAGCGCAATAACAGCCCCTCCGAGCACGTGCATCGGCGTATCAAACCATGGATAGACCCAGTACAGTGAAAATACATGAGCTAAAATATTGACGACAAAAAACAACAGAAACGCGAGTATGAAAAAGACGAAGGTAAACCGTTCGGGCATATTCAATATATATAGTATACAGAAAAAACCGCTCTCCTTACACATGGTACGTTAAGCGGTTCTTTCTAAAGGACTGTACAGCGTATGCTCCTGGAAATTCCAGGTGGGTGCTCTATCCGGTACACGGTTGAAATCTCACAAGTGAGTCCTCAGTGGTATACCGCGAGATTAAGCTCCCTTAAACAAAATTTAATCGGAACATACGTCAGCACAATCCTACAAATAAGTATATCACCCGTTTAAATGAAAGAAAGATGAAAACAAAAAGCACCTATGTAGGTGCAATTGTGCTTCAGGTTAATTTCAGGACGAGATAGATGCTAGGAGAGAACTGATTTTAATCGTCACCATACGACAAAGTATGGCTTCTCATAAAATCAGTTCTCGACAACGCAGATGCTCGTACTGGGATTAATCCAAAATGCCGTTTAGGTCTACGTCGTATAGGATGCGTTCCTGTACTGTCTTGTAGTTAACAGTTTCTTCCTCCTTAAACCATACCTTTATTTCGCGTTCTGCTTCTTCTGGAGATTCCGAACAGTGAATCAAATTTCTAACTGCGCGGTTCTGAAGTGTTGAGTGTCCATATGAATCAACTGTGAGGTCTCCACGAATTGTTCCCACGTCAGATGTCGAAGGTTCTGTTGATCCAACAATCTTTGTGACAATTGCAACTGACTGATTCCCTTCAACCACAAATGCAAGTACTGGACCTGCGGTGATAAACTTAACAATAGTGTCAATAATACCTTTACCGTAAGTCATAGCATCTTTCTCAACCGGAAGTCCTTGAGCAGTCAAATCCGCAATGATGCGATTACCCTTCTTCAAAAACCATGCCTCATCTTTGTGGTAGTGTTCGAGACATTGCGCTTCTGTTGGTACGAGGAATTTGAAGGCAGTAAACTTGAGGCCGGTGCGCTCGAAACGAGACACGATATCGCCAATAAGTGCACGCTGAACACCATCTGGCTTGATAATAACGAGCGTTCGCTCACGATGCATTTCGCGTGTAGGGGTTTGTGATGATGGTTTAGAGGTCATAATTCGAACAATATAGCACGAAACAAGCCTTTGTTCAAGCCCTCGTATGGACACTGTTAAAACTTTGGAGACTCAGTCACTGGCTCGGGACCATTTTCTGTGATGACAACCGTATGTTCAAAATGCGCACTTCGCTTGCCATCTTTTGTGTACACTGTGTACCCATCGCCCGCGTCATCGAAGGTCACATCTTTTGTTCCTTCGTTCACTATCGGCTCAATTGCAAACACCATACCAACTTCAATTTCTGGACCAGTACCCTTTTTGCCAAAGTTTGGAATGAGTGGTTCTTCGTGAACAGCAAACCCAACGCCATGTCCGCACAAAACCTCCACAACGCCAAAGCCGTAGGGTTTTACATATTTTGAAATTGCGTGTCCAATGTCTCCCACACGTGCACCTACTTGTGCTGCCTCAATACCAACATAAAGCGCCTCGCGAGTTACCTGCAGAAGTTTCTGTGCGGCCTTATCAATCTTTCCCACTCCAACAGTACGACCCGAATCAACAACCATCCCTTTGTACCCAATCGACATATCAAGATTGATGACGTCGCCATTTTTCAATGTGAGCGGTTTTTCGTTTGGAATGCCGTGCTGAACAACATTATTTACCGAGGTGCAGATTGCTGCAGGGTACGGACGAGAACCGAACCCCGGTTTATACCCGAGAAGTATTGTTTCAACCTTATATTTTTTTGCGAGTTCAATCGCTAAATCATTCAAGTCAAGTGTTGTCACTCCGGGTTTTGATGCTTCGCAAAGCTCATCTAGAATTTTCGCCAAAACCACCCCTGCTTCCCTGAGGGTTTGTATTTGGTCTTTATTTTTCTTTCGTATCATTCTCGTATTGTCCTTAGTGCAAAACGCCACTTCTAGAGTCCGAGCACCTTCCGTATGTCACTTCCAACTTCTTCGATGGATTGAAGCGAGCTCACACGATGTATGTGATACTGGGGAATAGACTCGAGATATTCTAGGACTGACTTTGTCTCTGTACGATACCATAATAGACGTTTTTCGATAGCATCTGGTGTATCGTCCTCACGCGCTCGTTTTTGCATGCGTTCTCGAACAATTGCTTCGTCTGCCTCAAGCACAACCACATGGCGCACATCACGGCCATAGAACTCGAGCGCAGTCGTGAGCACGCGCGCCTCACTTTCAGTGCGTGGAAACCCATCGATAAGTGCGTGTACGTCTTCGTTCATGTAGTCAATCATTTCACGAGCCCACAAACCAACTGACACGAAGAGCGGTTGGAGTGCGCCTGTGTTGATGGTCTCTGAGATGTGGTTTGCTGTGAAGGAATGGCCACGCGCAAAATTGCGGAAGAGGGTACCGCTTTGAAACACGACCGTTTTTCGCTTTGGGTCACTGCGCCGCAAGAAATTTGCCAATTGCTCGAGTTGAGTTCCTTTTCCGCTCCCCTGCGGACCAATAAATAAGACTGTATGTGGCTTCATGCAAAAGAAGCGTACCGCACGCACCTGAATCGTACAAGGGAAAAGTGCGATATGCCTCAGTAATATGGTATGGTATACCCATGCAAAAAAAGCACATTATCACCATCGCTGGGAAACCTGGGAGCGGAAAATCTACCACAGCAAACAGAGTGGCCGAACTCCTTGGGTTTAGCCGATTTTCTTCGGGAGATTTTATGCGTGAAATCGCGCAGAAACGTGGTGTCACAATCGACGAACTAAACCAAATTGCAAAAATAGAACCGAGCATCGACGAGCAGATTGATGCATCGCTCAAAGCGCTCAATAACAACGACCGCTTGGTCATTGATTCACGCCTCGCCTTCCATTGGATTTCAAAATCTTTCAAGGTGTATCTCGAACTTGACGTTAAAGAATCTGCGCGACGCATCTTTACCGACACAAATGAGCGACGCATCGAGAGCGGTGAGAGAGCGTCAACCGTAGGCGAGATAGAGGACCGCATCAAGGAACGCCTTGAGAGCGAAATTGAGCGCTATCAGAAGCTCTACGACGTGAACCCGAACGACTCGAGCCAATTTGACCTCATAATCAACACAACCGACAGCTCCCCGAACTCCGTGGCAGATAAAATCATCGCGGCATATCACATTTGGCTCGAGGCCTAAACAAATAGTGTCGAAGCATTTCGTAGTCAGGCTACTGAAATTTTTCCTTACAGGAACTGTTCAGGTTGTACCACATGAGTACTTCGATTTTCTAAGACGCAAGCGTCAAGAAAATCTGGTCGTATGATATTTTTTCTTCTAGTCGAAAAATACTTCTCTACGAGAACAGTACACTTTGTGGCCATCTTTGCTGCTTCGTGCAAAAATTGCACGCAAAGTCTTGCAAGGTTCCAAGTGTCCGCCTTTCACCTCTTGCGAGCTTTCTTACAGAAACTGTTTAGATTGTATGATAGTTTTCAAACTATCGACAATCCTTTACGAAGTGAATTTGTCACTTCTCACAAATATTCGCTTCTCACTCGAATTGCATCCAAGAGTTCGCATTAAGAAAAACCACCCTTATGGGTGGTTTTTCTTTTGTTCATTTAAACAAAGTGTGTTGAATGCAGTTCGAGACGTGCGAGGAAATTATTGTGAACCCTACTCAGACGTAAGGTGAGCAATAATTTACCGAAGCACAACGACGAAATGCGTCGACACACTTCGTTTAATAGTCGCGCATTGAGATTTGCGAATCGACTCGTCGTATAAAGTCCAACACCACATTAACCACAATGAGAAGCGCAGTACCGCCGATAGCAAACGCCACAACACCTGTCGCTGCCTTCATGAGGAGCGGGATGACGGCAATAGCGCCGAGGAAAAGTCCACCAACCAACGTGAGGCGGGTGATGATAGTCGCTATGTACTCTGATGTGTGTCCACCTGGACGAATGCCTGGGATAAACGCACCGTTTCGTTGAAGGTTCTTAGACATTGAATCTGGGTCAAAGGTCACCGCAGTATAGAAGTACGTGAAGAGAAACACGAGTACGAAGTACACAGCTGCATAGAGCCACTGGTTAGCTGTGAACGCCGTAACATATGTATTAAGTGTGGCAACCCAAGGAAGCGTAAAGTACGAGAGGATATTCACAAGCATCTGAGGGAACAGCAAGATAGAGAGCGCGAAGATGATCGGAATCACGCCAGCTTGGTTCAAGCGAAGCGGAAGGTATGTTGAAACGCCACCGTATGTTTGGCTACCGCGCACCTGTTTTGCGTACGTAATAGGGACAGGGCGCTCAGCTTCAGTCATAACAACGACCGCGTAAATAATCGCGAGCCCTGCTCCGAAGAGCGCGATGTAGAGCGGGAGCTGTGCCATATCGAATGTAAAGAAAAACTGACTTACTGCAGATGGGAGACCTGAAACGATACCCGCAAAGATGATGATTGAAACACCATTTCCAATACCAAACTCTGTGATAAGCTCTCCAATCCACATAAGGAGGATTGAGCCAGCAACAACCACAATCACGTTTGAAACGAAATCAAAAGTACTCAAGTGCGTGATAATGTTTTGCCCTTCAAGAAGCGAGAGGAATGCAAATGCCTGAAGTACTGCGAGCGGAAGGGTGAGAAGACGGGAGTACTGTGAGAACTTCTTTCGTCCCGCATCCCCTTCTTCTGTGTAGAGCGCTTTCAACTTTGGCGACATCACTGTAAGAAGCTGCATGATGATAGATGCAGTGATGTATGGGCCAACGCCGAGCATAATGAGTGAGAGGTTTGAAAGACCACCGCCCGAGAAAATATTCAAAAGACCCAAGAACTGATTGTTAGAGAAAAACTGATTGAGCATTGCTGTATCAACACCCGGCACTGGAATTGCGGCGAGGAGACGGAAGATGATGAGTGCACCCAACACGAAGAGTACGCGCTTGCGCAGAGTCCCATCAGACATGATGAGCTTAATCTTGTGTATCAATGCATCCATACGTTATTTGGTTATTGTACCTCCCGCAGCCTCAATTTTAGCGCGTGCGCTCTCTGAAACCAAGCACCCCTTCAGGTTAAGCTTCTTGGTCATTTCGCCTACGCCGAGAATCTTGAAAATTGGCGCGGTACCGTCTTTTACACGAGAGAAACCTGTTGCAACGATGGTCTTTGAAGACACATCGGCGCCATTATCAAAAAGTGTTGAGAGCTCTCCAACGTTAATAACGTACGCTCGCAACTTTTCGTTGTTCACAGTACGTGCGCGGTTTTTTCCAAAACCACGGCGCTTTGGAAGGCGCTTAATCATGTCGCGAAGCTCTGGGCGAGGGCGACCACCAGCACGAGCTGTTTGACCCTTACCTCCCTTCCCTGAAGTCTTTCCGCGCTTTCCGCCACGACCAATACGCTTCTCATCTTTGAAACGGGTCTTGGGTGTAAGTTGATGTAACTGCATATACGTAAAATTATGAGCGGAGTTCGCCGAGCGCCTTAATAGCTGCACGGGCATTATTCAATTTGTTCTTACTGCGAGAGAAAATCTTTGCAGTCACGTCCTTAACACCTGCAAGCTCGAGCACAGAACGCACAGAACTTCCTGCAACGAGTCCCTTGCCCTTTGCTGGCATAATCATGATAACGCTTGATGAATATTTTGCATCAACATCATGGCGAATCATGCCGGCCTTTGAGAGCGGTACCGTAATCATGTTCTTCTTTGCACTGCGGAAAGCCTTTTCAATCGCGAGCTGTGTGTCGCCTGCCTTTCCGATACCAACACCTACTCGTCCTGCCTTATTACCTGCAACCATAGCGACGCTAAATGTAAAACGGCGACCTCCTGCCATCACGCGAGTTACGCGACGGATAGAAATAATCTTCTGGTCGTATTCTGGACGAGCACGCTCTTCACGGCGAGGAGTGCGAGAACGGCGAGCACCACCTGCACCGCCACGGCGGTCAGCTGAAGCGTTGCGTCCCCCTCGGCGGAAATCCGTACGTGCTGCTGGTGTAGCCGCTACGTCTGTAGTCACCACCTCAGGCACAGCCTCTACAGGAGTTTCTGGTGTTGTTTCTGTTGTGTCGTTCATAATCATAAAATTTAGAATGTCGATTAGAATGCAAATCTAGAATGTTAGTCCGGCCTCACGTGCTCCGTTAGCAAGTGCAGCAATTATTCCTTGATACTGAAAACCTCCGCGGTCAAACACAACTGCTCCGACACCCTTTCCCTTAGCACCTTCTGCAATCAATTTCCCAACAGCGGCTGCGCGTTCACGAGAATTTGCTCCCTTTACAAGACGTGAGTCAGCGGCAACAATCGTGACGCCTTTTGTATCATCAATAAGCTGTGCGTACACAAAACGATTTGAGCGAAAGACAGCAAGGCGAGGGCGCTCCGAAGTGCCAGACACACGAGCACGAATGCGTGCGTGACGTCTGGTTCTCTGTGCTGCTTTTGAAGTTGATCCGTTCATATAAAAATATTAGACCGCCTTCTTACCTTGCTTGCGAATAATATACTCGCCTTGGTAACGAATTCCCTTGCCCTTGTACGGTTCTGGTCGCTTCTGGTCGCGTACTGTTGCAGCAAACTGTCCGAGTGCGTCCTTGTCGTTTCCTGTGAGAGTGAAGAGACCCTTCTCCACAACAACAGTGATGCCCTCTGGTATAGCGATGGAAACGGGATGAGAGAGACCGACGGCAAGTACGAAATTGGTACCCTTCACTTCACCGCGATATCCAACGCCTTCAATTTCAAGCTTCTTTGTGTAGCCCGTCGTCACGCCTTCAATCATGTTTCCAATGTGTGACGCATATGTTCCCCAGAGTGCTTTTGCGAGTGCTGTGTCTTTTGCAGGGGTGAGTGTTACCACTTCGTCAGCGATAGAAATTGCAACCTCATCTTTGAAATTCTTTGTGAGTGTGCCCTTTGGACCTTTTACAGAGAAAACGCCTGAAGTGAAGTTTGCTTCTACTCCTTTCGGAAGTGTAATCGGTTGTTTTCCAATGCGGCTCATATATTTTTTACCAAATTGAGAAGAGTTTTTCTCCCCCTACGTTTGCCTTTCGCGCGTCGTCTCCAGACATAATTCCCTGTGGTGTCGAGAGCACGAGCTTTCCCTTTCCGAAACGAACTGGGCGAATCTCAAACGCAGTTGTGTACATACGGCGACCTGGCTTTGAGATACGCTTTACGCCGCGAATCTGTGAGCGACCATCCTTTTCGTAGCGAAGTTCCACTTCGAGTGTCTTCTTCACTTTCTTTCCACGCTTTGAGGCGCTCTTGAGGTACCCAAGAGAAACAAGCGTGTCAGCGACAGCGTGTTTCATGCGTGAGTACGGAAGTTCTATAACTTCCTTTTTCACGGCTCCCGCGTTCATAAGTCGGGTGATAAAGTCTCCTATTGGGTCTCCTACCATGATGATTTCTTAATACCTGGGATTTGTCCTTCGTGAGCCATTTCTCTAAAACAGATGCGACAAACGTCGAAATCTCGCATATACCCGCGCTTTCTTCCGCAACGGAAACAACGTCTAACCACCCGACTTTTGAATTTCGGAGGTCGTGCGGCGCGTGCTAATACTGATTTCTTTGCCATTTTTGTGTGTAAAAAGAAAAAGCCTCACTGCGGGCTTTCGGGCGCCATAGTAGCAACAACGCTTTCCGATGTCAAACATACGGCGCGCTTGTTTCTACAAAAATAGCCCGAGAAACCTGTAGTTGCTAGATACTAGCAGGTTTCTCGGGCAAGGTCAACGGGAGTGCGAAAGGCTGTACCTTTCGAGGAGTTGTGCGAGCGCGTCCCACACAGCTTCCTTAACATCATCGGCATATGCATCATCTGTGTCAGGCGATAGTACCGGATGATGAATCCATGCCCCCTTTCCATTACCACCCTCTTTGGGCAGAACGGCAACATGGGTGATGGTGTATGGACCGTTTATTGAACGGTCTATGCCAATGCGATAGTCCGTTTCTGGGAACATACCAAGCGCTAATTGTGCATATTTCTGCGCTCGTTCGACGCCTGTATCAGCACGAATATAATTCGTACTGTAGCTCTTGTATACTGCACTGAAGCCATGTTCCTTAAGCAAGGCATCAATAATCAACTTATCCTTTTCAGGATTTGAACTTCCAATCGCAATATTAAGCTGTGTCATACACGCCTCCCTAAAAAGAATCCTTTTTGAATCCGACGAGATATTACCACATTGTATAAAAATGTCAAAATATCCCTTCCCACCTAAACAAACACCTCGAAACCTTTCAGGTTTCGAGGTGTTTGTTTTAGTTAAAGTGTATTTTCGAAAGTCGCGCAAGTGGTGCAAGTTCGAGGAATCAAGGAGTTTGCGCACGAGCCGTACTAAGTACGGTAAGAAGCAAATGACGCAGATGACAACGAAATTGCCCGCTTACGTGACTTTCGCCGCTTGGAGTGGGAATCCGATGTATCGGAGGAGAGCCTCGGCCTCTTCCTTCGACTTTGCAGTCGTAACGATTGTAATCGCAAATCCAAATACATCCTTTATGTCTTCATCTGAAGTTTCTGGGAAAATAGTATGTTCCCTGAGTCCGAGAGAGATATTACCCATCTCGTCAATTGCAGAAAGAGGAATACCGCGGAAGTCACGAGTTCGAGGAAGCGCAATGTGTATGAGCTTGTCAAGGAAGGCGTTCATGCGCGCACCGCGGAGTGTTGCCTGGTACCCAATCACATCACCTTGTCGAATCTTAAATGAGGCAACAGACTTCTTTGCACCGCGAGCTGCCACTTTCTGGCCTGTGATGCGCGCAATACGGTCTTCAATAAGCTTGCGCTTCGCCTTATCTGAAATCTTTCCAACACCACAAGAAATAACTACTTTCTTTACAGTAGGAACCTCCATAACATTTGTGTATCCGTGCGCACCTTTGAGCGCCTTAAATGCACCTTGGAGAACTTCTTTCATCTCCTTTGGAGAAGCAACTACTTCCTGTGATTTTGATTTTTTTTCTGCTGTTTTCATATGCAAATGTCTAGTCGAGTTTTGCCTTACTCTTTCGCGCGATGCGAATCTTTTTTCCGCCTTCGATTATATAACCCACGCGAGATGGCTTACCTCCCTTTGGATCCTTGATAGAAACGTTGGCAACGCGAATTGGCATCGGCTTCTCGATAATCTGTCCGAGTGAACCTGAACGGCGCGCTTTCTGATGCTTCTTTACCATGTTCACCCCTTCAATAAGCACTGTATTCTTCTTAGGAAATGCACGAACAACAGTACCGCTCTTCCCGCGATCCTTGCCACTCGTCACGATAACTGTATCTCCTTTTTTTATCTTCATATGTTGGATTTTCTTGAGTGAAACGATTTAGAAAATGCTACACCCAGCCTCACTTTCCATTGTCATTTATTGCAGTGAGTGCTAGTTGCTACCTTGGTAACATATACTGCTCTCTTGTATAAATGGCCGCTGAAAGTGGGGCTGGGTTAACAAATTTTAATTCATTTCATTCATAACAATTTCTAAACAACCTCAGGCGCAAGGGATACTATCTTCTGGTAGCCTTTTTCAGCAATCTCGCGAGGAATCGGACCAAACACGCGGTTTGCGCGAGGCTCTGGCTTTACCTTATCGACGAGTACCACGGCGTTATCATCAAACTTGATGTACGAACCGTCCTTTCGGCGGAACGCAGCGCGAGAGCGCACAACAATCGCACGGCACACTTCCTTTTTCTTTACTGCCTTTCTTGGCTCTGCGGTCTGTACGGAAAGTACAACGAGGTCGCCGATACGTGCATAGCGCTTCTTTGAACCGCCGAGCACTTTAAAAATGCGTCCGATCTTGGCGCCTGAATTGTCTGTGACAGTAACGAGTGAGCGATCTTGAATCATATTTACTTTACTACGATAAAGCTCTTACGGCGCGACATCGGTCGTGTCTCCTTGATGGTCACGATATCTCCTTCAGCCTTTGTATTGCCCGCATCGTGTGCCATAAGCTTTTTCGTGAGACGCATGAATTTCTTGTACTTTGGATGCTTTTCATAACGCTCTACAGAAACAACGATAGTGTCTTTCATCTTAACAGAAACAACCGTTCCCTTGAAGGAACGACCGCCTTTCTTTTCCTCTGTTGTTTCTGTTTTTTTGGTTGCCATAAGTGTTTATACGGTTTGTGACGCAACTTTTGCTCTCTTGTTTAGCTCGGTCAAGATTTGTGCGATGTCGTGTCTGAGATTCTTCCGTGCCTTTGTATTACGAATTGCGGCGCCTGCAGTGCCAAAACGGAATGTACGTATCTCCTCGCGCTTTTCTGCGAGTAGTTTTTTCAAATCTTTAATATCTTTTTGCGCAAGTTCCTTCATAATAGACGCTACTTATACACCACTTTTAATCAAATGTCGAGCGAGACTTCCCTTCGTTAGCCTTCGCGTACTACGGTCTTGCTCTTCACCGGAAGCTTCGCTGTTGCCTTCTTAAATGTTTCGCGAGCTACTGCCTCTGTTACTCCATCGACTTCAAAAAGAATGCGACCTGGGCGAACATCGAAGACGAAACCTTGCGGGTCGCCCTTACCCTTTCCCATCGGTACTTCAGCGGCTTTCTTAGTGAATGGACGATCTGGAAAGATGCGAATCCATACACGGCCAGTCTTTCCGAGTGTACGAGAGATAACGCGGCGAGCAGCTTCGATTTGTTTTGACTCAACACGCGCCTGTGTAAGCGCCTTCAAACCATACGCACCAAAAGCAACCGTTGCTCCACGATTATCTGGCGTGTAGCGACGTGGGTTTGTGCGGTCGTTTTGCCACTTGCGATGCTTAACTTTCTTAGGAAACAACATATAACATTAATTAGAACGGCCTGAAGGACGGCGGGGCGCTGATGCACGCGGTGCTTCTTCTTTCTTTTCTGTGTTCGCAGTTCGGTCAGCAAAAATATCGCCTTTGTAAATCCACACCTTCACTCCAATAACACCGTAAGGAAGGTAGGCCTTTTCACGAGCGAAGTCGATATCTGCGCGAAGAGTCTGAAGCGGAATGCGTCCCTTCTTAAGTTCTTCAGTGCGTCCCATGTCTGCGCCACCGAGCCGTCCTGAAAGCACTATGCGCACACCAAGTACGTCGCGGTTCGCCATAACCTTTTCGATTGTCTGCTTCATCACACGGCGGAATGTCATGCGTTTCTCGAGTCCTTCCGCAAGCATCATACCGACGATAGCTGCGCTTGTTTCAGGAGAACGTACTTCTTCGATATCGAGTTTAATTTCAGGCTTTTCAGAAAGCTTCTGCTTTCGGAGCAACATATCAATTTCCTTCTTAAGTGCTACTGCTCCTTCACCAGAACGTCCAATAATAAGGCCTGGACGTGACGTGCGGACAATAATGCGCATGACTTTCTGGTCGCGTTCGATTTCGACAGATGCTACATACATGGTACGGAGTTTCTTAGTCAAGAAACGGCGCACAGTTGAGTCAGCGCGGAGGTACTCGCGATATGATTTTGGGTTCGAAGGAAACCAGCGAGAACGCCAATCGCGAATGATGCCGAGTCTCTGAACGTATGGATGTGCAATGTGTGTCATAAAAAATCAGGATTGAATTATTTTTTTTCAGAGAGTTCGATAGCAATGTGACTTGAGCGGCGGTTAATAGGAGACGCACTTCCGCGGGCGCGAGGCATAAACTTAGTCATAACAGTACCCTTGTCTACAGTAATCTTTGAAATAACAAGGTTTTCAGCCTCCTTTCCGAGGTTTTTGGCGTTCGCAACTGCAGACTCAAGAGCCTTTTTCATCGGAAGTGCCGCTGTTTTGTCCAAAAATGTGAGGGCTGTAAGGGCGTTTGGTACTGATTTGCCACGAACAAGGTCCGCAACGAGGCGTACTTTGCGGGGTGATTGGCGGTAGTTTTTAACAAACGTCTTCATAGATTATTTCTTCTTTGGGGCTTCAGCAGCACCCTTAGCTGCCTTTGCAGCATCAATTTCAGCCTGTGCGCTCTTGATTTCCATCTCTTTCTGCATCTTACCTCCGTGACGGATGAACTTCTTTGATGGAGAAAACTCCCCAAAACGGTGTCCTACCATTTCTTCAGTCACGAATACGTCTACATGCACCTTGCCGTTGTATACGCCAAACGTAAATCCGACCATTTCTGGGCTGATTTGAGAACGGCGCGCCCACGTCTTAATAGTCGCAGAACCCTGCGGCTTTTTGTCGAGAACCTTCGAGAGAAGCTTCTCGTCGACGTATGGACCTTTATAGAGTGATCGTGACATGTATACGAAAATAAAAAGCCCGAGACGGCTTTGAGTGGAATACTACGCGAACGTAAGTGATATGTCAATTATTCAGCCATTTTTCTTCATTTAGTTCCCATGCGTCTTGACAGAATAGTTAAAAACAGCCTAAATAGTGGCAGAAATATGTTAGGGAGGAAGAAATGCCGAGCGATTTTCTAAGTGATTTTCAGACAAAATTTGCAGCCGAGATTAGAGCCGAGCTGCCTTTCGCACGCGAACAAATGAAGAGGAGCCTGCCTGGCATCGATATGAAAGATCATCTTGTACAGTCAGGTTGTGAAGCGTTAGCCATAAAGCACGTCCTCAAAAGAATGGAGAAGTGAGAGAGATGCCAAAAAAATCTGTACGTAGGAAGGTGCTTCGAGGTCTCGATGCGACGGAGCCTGACTTTGACCTTAACGAAAACCGTGAAGCCAGAAGGGGCAGAAGTATTTTAAAGAAATCGCAAAAGCCTGGCCGAATGGTCGCACCAAAACGGAAATTGGAGAAAAATCGCTAGCTCAAATTACCGCATGAAAATGCGGTAATTTTATTTCTTGCAGTTCAAGCCCTGTATGCGAGAATGAGAGCAGATAGGGAATCTTTAAAATTGAAATACCAAACCAAGAGCAGGAGGATTACATGGACAGACAATCACCAACTTTTACAGTTGTGGAGTCTCTGAAGCAGATTGCTCATGCACCACAACCGCTACCGGAATTCCCGTATGTGTTTTGCGGGATTGGGGATTTGATACCTGAAAATAAAGCAGAGTATTTGCAAGCCGTATCATTTTCGAAAGCACACACAAGTGACTGCATTCGAGAGCTTGCAAGTCTAAAAAGTGAGCACCCCGAATGGAAAACCATCGATACAGGTATCTTTGATCTTGAGGTTGAGGCGCTTCTGCGGATTTGGAATAAATATAAGGACGACCATGACTGGCGCAAACGCAAAAAGCCCACGCCGCCAAAGCCGTCCCCACATTCTGTACCAAAACTTGTTCTTGTAACCTGACGATATAAAACGCCGCTTCGAATGAAGCGGCGTTTTCTTATGCAGTACCCTTTTCTTTTATTCTTTTTTTATATTTACCGTATCCGAACCACCCAACTAACAGCAGCGCGACAAGTGGAATAGATATAAGTGGGGATTGGAGTACAGCAATAAATGGTTTTTCAAAAAACTTTTTTATCTTAAAAATATCTCTCACAGTTCCAAAATAGCCGAGAATTGAGAATTCTTCTTTCTTCCCCACTACGAGCACATACTTTCCAATGTTATCTGGCGAACTTACTTCTATTTGATATGTTCCCACGGGAAGTTTTTTTTCAAACTCTGGTCCAGAACGGTATGTGTCACCAACAAACCATTCATAAAACGTATCCCATTGCGCGTTTTGTGAACTCATTCGAGTAACTTCCTCCACTCCTCTATCGAGAACGCGCAGTATAATTCCCGAGACATTAGTTTTTCCACTCTCAATATCTGGGACTGTGATATGAACATAGAGTGGCAGCTCCTCTGTCGCGACTATCTCATACATGTGCGGAGAATTTTTTACTTCTCCGTAAAACGCCTGTGACACTTCAGGGGTTTGGATGACTGTAATTTCATTTTGGTCTACTTCAGTGAAGCGAGGCGTATGCGCTGACGCTAGTGACGGCAAAAAGCAGACAGCAAAAACTAAAAAAAAGAATTTCTTCATCGATTCGATATGTCTAGTTATTTATAAGCGGAAGTCCATTGATATAATCAGGCTTTCCCAATTCACCTCCCAGTGAGCGAACAATCGCATACGCCGTCGCAACATGGAAGAAAAAGTTTGGAAGCGCATACTGTTTCAAGTATCCGTCGCCAAGCATATGTTTTCCTGGAAAATACGGGAGCTCTACCTTGATTGAGCCAGCATTTTCAAATTGCGCTGGTGTTAATGTGTTTAAAAAGGCAATTGTCTTATCTATGCGCGCTTCAAGTTCGAGGAAAGTTATTTCAGTATCATCATGTTTTGGTATTTCGACACCAGCAAGTCTTGCTGCAGCACCTTTTGCATTGTCGCAGGCGATTTGCACCTGTCGTGCGAATGGAAACATATCTGGCGCAAGAGCTTTCGCGAGAAACGCCTCCTCTCCGCCCGCGGTCTTCTCTGCAATAGGACGCGCTTTTTCTATCACATTCTTTAACCCGCCGAGCATTCGTATGAAAATAGGGACAGAGAAATCGTAATACTGATTTTGCATATAAAAATTATTTATTAGGACATCAGTATAGCAGAAAGAAATATAACCAAGGAGCTCTGAATTTTGGAGAAACACGTTACTGCGTTGTACAATGCGAAGATGGGTGAGATTTTTCTTGGAGCACACTTGTTAACGCTCTTTTGTATTTTCGGCATCATACTCGTTGCAGACTACAGCGGATTCCAATGGTTTCGTGGAAGCTCTCCGACACTCAGCCTCCGCAGTGTAAAACGCCTCCACATGCTGATGTGGATTGGCCTTCTGCTTATGGTCGCGACAGGGTCACTGCTCTTTTGGCCAGAGCGAGAATATCTTTTAATGCGCCCTGCCTTTTGGATAAAAATGGGATTTGTTCTCACGCTCTTCATCAATGCGTTTTTTATTGGACGGCTTATGCACATTGCAACAGTGCAGACATTTGTTTCACTCACTCGAAATGAAAAAATTCTTTTTCTGACTTCTGGGTTGTTGTCTCTGTCAGCATGGGTAGGAGTGGCGATAAGTGCAACTTTTCTCTTCTAAACTTTCATAATTTCTGAGTGTAGTTTCATCACGCTTTGCTTTCGGAAACGTGTTTTTTAAAAAAATAGCCACTTGGTTTTACCCAAGTGGCTTTTGTGCGGAGTCCGTCCGCAATCTATTTTTGTTGGCCGAATTAGGCCGCTGCTTGTTCTTCAGTCGTAGTAGTCGGTGCATGGCCGCCACTCTGAGCCGATTGTTTCATTGCTTCCTTCGCCCTCCGTGTGCTTTGGACGAGGTTGGAAACTGTCTTCACCCAGCGATGGTCGTCGAAGCGGACGACAATTTCCTTGTTACGTGCCACAAGGTTGTCCTTGTTCATTTCCACCATTGCTCTGATGGCCTCGCTGACATGACCCTTTGCCAAAATGGCGACGTATAGGTTGCCAACTGGGTCAAACGGAATCAGCAAATCATCAAACTTGAATTCCGCCGGGAGGGGGAACAGTTTGTCGATTGCCGTCTTCGAGAGACTGATGCTGAGACTGCTATCCTTGACCCGTTCGAATATCACGTCAGTTCCCATCTGCAAGCCATGCATGCCGAAAAGGAATTCCGTAATCAAACTGTCGAGCGATGTATCAACAATCACTTTCGACGGTTTTTGAACCGTGAAAAATGCTGTCGAGCTGGCCAGGATTGTACCCATCAAGGCGAATGCTGAATATCTCTTATTCATGGAATCTCCACATTTTTTAGAACAACCTCTCTTCCCTACACGCAAGCATAACGCTTTGTGTTGGGCGAGGCTGGGGAAAAATAACATGCCGTGAGCAGGGCGTCAATGTGGATAAAAAGTAAAACAACCCCCCCAACAGATGTTGGGGGGTTTATATTACTTGTTATTTCTTTTGTTGACACTTTCGCCAGTATGCGTAGAGTTAAGTGCAGATAGGAAAGAGAGGCTCACATGAGTGCTTTAAGCATATTGTTTGCGATTCAATTGCTTTCTCAAGGGGTGGAAGCCGTCAAACATCTTGACGACCCGTACAGTGATTACAGTGCAATTCCCATTGAGACACGTGAAAAAACTGGATGCGGAATCACGCTTGTCACAGACACGAGCAATACATTATTTGACTTTGTTCGTGAAGAAGATCTTTGTCAGGTTGTGAAAAGCGTAACGAGAACGACAGGCGACAAGACAGGAGGTCTTTCTCTCTATATCTCCCCGTTTGTATGGGAAAACGCCCGTGGCTACGAACGTCTCGCACACGGATGGCACATTGAAGGAATGACAAGCTTCAACTCGGCGGGTTATTTAGGATACAGTTTTGGAGACGGTGTTCTCCAGCTTGACCCTGTTGCCTTCAACGATCCTTGGATGCACATTGCATCGCTTTCGAAAACAGAAAAGGTACAGCGCTGGTTTGGCATGAGCATTGTCGCTCACGAAGTTCTCCATCAGATTCTTGCTGATAGGGGAATTTATATCGCCGAGTACCAGCACTGCATGATGATGTTTGATAAAAAATATTGGGTCACCATCACAGAAGCTCTTGGTCGCTTTTATAGGGTAGATGAGCACGATATACATCTACTTATCAATACCGAAAAGCAATCTTACAGCCATCTGACTGAACTCTGTGACTTGCCGAGCATTGAAGTACCTCTCACTCTGAACGAGTGAGAGGTTTTTGTTTAAATATTTTAAGTATTTGGATGGGTGCGTTTACGTTCTTCAGTATAAGACCACCATTGTTTTGCTGGTGCGCCATTCATAAAATCAGTAACAGCCATGAAAGTGAGAAGCGAATACTTGGAGCTTCGCAAGAGGTTCTCGATATTTGACGCAGGAAAAATATCATAGAACCTGAACAGTTCCTGTAAGGAATCGAGTCGCTATTCATACAAAAAGCTCCACGTTTGTGTGGAGCTTTTTGTATAAAGAATATGTTAGAAAACCTCAGGTACGAGGCGCGAGCGAGGATTTGACTGAGCCTAGATAACTATAGTGAAGAAAAACCGGAGTGCGCAACAAAGTAAATGAGGAATTTCTAACTTATTCTAGTTTACTTCTGGCTTTGGTGGCGTCTTGCCAAGTAACTTTATATAAAACCCTTCGCTTCCATACAGCGTAAACATATTTTCAGTCGACATGAGGTCCTGTGCGTATACCTCTACATATTCACCTATATGTGACTCAAGATCACCAAACCCTTCAACACCTTGAACAGAACCTACGACCTCTCGGCTCCAGCCCATAATTGTGCGAACGTGTTTGCCATCTACGACGACATAGCATTCACCATCTACGAAACAGCCAACGTTTACCTCTTCAAGCTTTCCAGTGAAGACGTCCGCTTTCAACTTCCCATCTGGTTTCTGAGTAGTTTCTACCCCCTCATCGATAACGCCAGGGACTGGTTGTTGTCCACGTGGCAAATCTCCTTGCATATCATCAATACCTACACCGTCATTCTTCATATGTTTCCAATCACCACCTTTATACATTCCTCCGTGCATGACACAAAGAAGTGCAATGACAACAATGATGCCTGCAAGCATTCCTACGAGAAAGGTTTGTTGTTTGGTCCAGTTTTCTGTGTTAATGATCATATCGTGATTAGATTATTGTCACACAATTTTACCAGAAATTATGAAGCGGGGCAAAAGTTTTTTGTTTGCCAACAGTTATAGTAAAGTTTGATATGCGCTTGGAGGCGTGGCTGAGCGGTTGAAAGTACCGCCTTGGAAAGGCGGCATCGAGGAAACTCGATCGGGAGTTCGAATCTCCCCGCCTCCGCCCACAGTACTTGTTATCGGAAGACTCGAAAACCTTAGGTTTAGAGGCGTATTATCGGATGACTCGGGTAGTTCGAACATCGGAGACCCCGCCCACAGTACTTGTTATCGGAAGACTCGAAAACCTTAGGTTTAGAGGCGTATTATCGGATGACTCGGGTAGTTCGAACATCGGAGACCCCGCCCACAGTACTTGTTATCGGTAGACGTTGAGGCCCTTATTTTGAGCCACGTCACTGATAGCGAGGTTAGTCAAAAAGTTCGAGCCCCTCAGAGGTTCGAATTTTTTGTTTGTAATGTCTTTTGTCATCGAGTATTACAAAGTTTTTATTAATACAAAGGCATCCCGAATATCCTTTTTATAATCCTCTATACCGAGTTGAGTTACAGGATACTGACCGTTGCCAGAATTATCATGATGAGTCAGGTTTGTGAGTACAAAATTTATCTCAGCTCTTTTGTTAGTTGTCGTATAAGACCCTCCTGGTTCTTCAAGCTTGGATAACATATCGCCAACAGTATTAATTTCTTTTGTTAGCTCGAGGGGATACTTAACTTTAAGAACGTGTTCAATGACTTTTCTTATGCAACCATGAGCATTTTTCACCTCAGCGATATTCTGTGATGACCCCGCGCTCTTCATATCAATGACCCAACAATTGTAGTCACTCATAAACTCTGCATCTTCATGAGGATTACAGACCGCAAAATTACTTCCTAGTTCGGAATCAAGAGATATTCTCAGGAAAGTAGCTGTTGTATCTCCAGCACTTTCTGCATGCAAGAGTTGGTAAAAACCCTTTTCATGTGTAAGGAGAATCAATTGTTTGTCGGTCACTGAAAAAATTCTTTTAATCTCAGTTAAAATAATTCTCTTTCGATCGGAGTCGAAGCTTGATACGGGATCGTCCATGATCACAACCTTGATTGTTGCGTCGTTCTTTACAGTAGTCAAAAAGAAAGCGAGAGCTAACACCCACTTATCACTATCGCTCAGACAGTTTTTAACTGTCATCTCGGAATCATCGCCATCATTAGATATCTCATTACCAGACATACACAATACGAGCAGATCTTGTCTTTGATTACCCTTAAAATTAAATTTCTGTACGGTAAAGTCACAATTACATGCGCTCAGGACGTCATTGATATCTTTAAGCATCGCTGTTGAGAGTCCGTTTGCATACACCAAATACTCCTCCCAAAACTTAGTCTTTTCCGCACTAAGAGTTTTACTATCTTTTTGAGCATTAAGGTAGCTTTCACATCGATCTTTCCATGAACCTAATCGTTCCTTGTTAGCTTCGAGTGTTTTTAAGGATGATTCGAGTTCAGCTTTCTTTTCGGCGGGATTCTTGAAGCTCACTAATTCGGCATCGATAGTAACTATGTGGGCATCGGATTTTGTAGAAATGTCCCCGAGTGGAATGGTGTCGAAATCACTCGATAGATCGTCTTTTTTATTCGTGATTGCTTTCTCGCAAGACTCAAAGAGTCGATCGATATCAGAAAAATCTATTTCCAATACGTACCCCGCTTGTTTGAGGTCAGTTTTAATTTTCTCAATCTCGACTGAAAAACTGTCTTGAGGAAATAATCCGTCCGCCTCTTTAATAGCTAGCTGAAGATTTCGATACTTATCGTTATAGATCAGGTCAATTGTCGCAAGAAATTCTTTTACTGAATCCTCTTTAATCTCTTGCGTACAAAATGGACAACGCTCTTTGTCTGCACGAGAACGCAATTTAGCTCCTGACTGCAAGAAAGCACTGTATGACTGTTTCGTTTCCTTTTGATTTATATGACCCTCGAAATGCTTAGCTATGAGTTCACTATTTACAGAGAGCTTTTCAGAAATTTCGGTGGTATCAAAATCCTTATACCGTTCAAGGAGAGTTTTTATGCTACCGAGCTTACTCGATATCAATTCTGAATTTTTAACCTTATCAAGATCCTTTTGCTCTTTTTCAATCTTCTTATCAATATCAGCAACTTCAGTGAGTCCGAGAAAAGTCTCAAAAGGAAACCCCCCTAAAAGGTGTTTGTTTCTTGTGTACTCGCCATTAATAGATGTCTGAGTCCTAGTATTCTCAGCTATCTGATCAGTGAGTTTTGTGATTTTTACATTGTATTCAACGCCTTTAGCACCGAGCATAAATGCTTCGATATTCTTTTGCTGTTCCTGACCAATTTGTTGGTTTTGAGTATAGACACTTTCTCTTACAAAATGATTATCAAAAATTATGATGTCTTTATACTCCGCACTCCATTTTGCTTCGTCGGTTGTATACCGGTACTCCCCTATAGGGGTAGTGACTTCAGGAGTGATCTTTACTGTTTGCTTTTGACTTCCAATAGTCTTTCGTCCAATGATATAGCTTGGTTTATTTTCTTTCAGCGATCGAAAAATTGATGTTAGTGTGCTTTTCCCGAAAGTATTCTTACCATAAATAAAAGTATTCTTTTTGAAGAACTGTTCATCCCCGTATGTCTGTGATGATTTAAAACGGCCTACATTGTTAATTTCTAGTTTCTTAATCATAAACTTAGGCAGGCAAATATTCACGATAGACGCGCACAGTCTCTTGATAGATAGACTCAATCAAGCGTTCAGTCTCCAAAAGCTCTGTAACCCCTTTTTGCAGTAGCAGTAGACGTACGTTCTGACGAATACGTGCCTTTATAGTCTCATTGTTTGTCCAATCAATAGCGAGGTCACGGCGAATGCGCTTCGTTAGGTCTTTGACGAATTCTTTGATATCAATACCAGCCTTCTTTAGGTCGGGGTCAGTGGCGAGCGTATCGTAGAAGACCACTTCCTCGGAAGACAACCCTAGTTCTTTACTCTCTTCGTCGAGCTTATTTATCTCGTCAGCAATCTCAAGAAGATGCTTGATAATTTCAGCTGAACTAATGACGTTGTTTTCGTACTTCTCAATAAGATCAGTTAGAAGTGTGAGCATCGTCTCGTAACGTGCCTTATTAGTTCGAGAACGTACCTTTATCTCCTGATCGAGCATCTTACGAACTGTATCAATCGCAAGGTTCTGGTACTTAACTTTTTTAATTTCCTCAGCAAATCGTTCGTCAAAGATAGAGATGCTCTTTTTCTCCTCACCTTCTTTGGTAAACAGGTCAATAACTCCCTCGGCTTGCACGGCATCCTGCACGAGACTGCGAATAGCACTTTCTGTGGCCTCGGGGAAAATGATGTGAGGTATCATTGTCTGCTTATTGAGTGCCTCACGAATGGACTGGAAGAATTGCACGTCCGTAGCAATTTTCATTGCATCTTCTCCTGGCATCACAAGTGCATGCAGGCTGGAGAGTTTCGATACTGCTCCCATATACGCCATCTTTTGATCATCAGAAAGCAAGCCGTCTTTTGAGATGACTTCGTTCATTGAGGACTGGAAAAGCTCCACGAGCTGGACTCCTTTCTTTTGCCTCCAGCCACTAAAGTCTACGTTCGTGAAGTAGACTGAAATTTCACGATGAAGTTTCTTCATTTCTACAATGACTTCATCGAGAGGAATCATTGCTTCTTTTTGTACATCAGCATCGTAGACTGCTAAAGCTTTCTTAAGGTTTTCTGCGATACCGATATAGTCCACTATCAAACCACCTGGCTTATCTTTATAGACGCGGTTCACACGAGCAATTGCCTGCATAAGTCCGTGATTCTTAAGTGGCTTATCCAGATACATCGTGTGCATACTTGGCATGTCGAAACCTGTGAGCCACATTTCACATACAATAGCCAAGCGGAAAGGATCATTCGTCTTTTTGAATCGCTTCTCAAGCTTCTTTACATCGTGCTCATCCTGAATCTGCCCTGTAAATTCATCCATGCCAGAAATGATCACGGCACATTCAGGAGCTCCTGGAATCTTCTTGATTGCGTTGTAGACCGCAACGGCAATAGGACGACTCATGGTTACCACCATCGCCTTACCCTCGATCGGACGATTATTGAAGTGAGCAACAATATCCTTTGATATCTGTTCAATACGACTTGGGGCACCTACTACTTCCTCAAGTACTGCCCATTCCTTACGAGCCTTCGCTTTTTCATCAACAACTATTTCACCTAAAATTTCGTCTAGTTTGCTATCAACAAACCTGTCCGCGAGATGGAGTGGCACGAGACGACCCTCATAGTAAATCGGAACAGTAGCCTTATCTTTTACCGCCTGTCCGATCTTGTACGAGCTGACTATGTCACCAAAAACACGCATCGTGTCGCGATTACTATTGGATATTGGAGTTCCGGTCACCCCTAAAAAGCTCGCATTCGGCAAAGCCTGGCGTACGTTACCCGCGAGCATGCTGTATTGAGTGCGGTGCGCTTCATCTGTAAGTACAATAATGTTGTCGCGGTCAGTGAGTTTGTTATTTGCATCAGGATCATCTTTGAATTTCTGAATCGTTGTGAAAATGAGCTCACTTCCCAAGTGAGAAAGTCTGTCCTTAAGATCCTTAATGCTGGACGCGCGCTTAGCCAAAGTACTGTACCCAGTACGGCTAAACGTCTTGAAAAGTTGGTCGTCCAAGTCTTCACGGTCGGTAAGGAATACATAAGCAGGGCTCTTGAGCTCAAGAATGCGCTTAGTTTTGTTCACGTAAAAAACCATCGAGAGTGACTTACCCGATCCCTGTGTGTGCCAGAAGACACCGATCTTTCTGTCCTGTTCGCCGAGCACAGCGCGAATCGTACTATCAATAGTTTTGTTCACCCCGTAGTACTGATGGTATAGAGCCATCTTCTTTGTGTACGTCACTGCGTCTCCATCACCATCAGCTTCAAACACGGTGAAGTTCTGGATGACATCAAGCAGATGAGCTTTATTAAAAAGTCCCTTTGCAAGAATCTCAAGCTGAGTTGCATCCTCTGGAGCATCTACTTCTGATTCGATACCTTTCCACGTGCCATATCGTTCCCATGAAGAAGAAATTGTTCCATGTCGAGCTTCTGTAAGATCACTCAAGCAGAGAATCTGGTTGTAAAAGAAGATCCTTGGAATCTCTTTCTTGTAGTACTCCATATCACGATATGCCTGACCAATAGTCGCTTGCTCACGCACAGGACTCTTAAGTTCAAGTACAGAGAGTGGAATACCATTCACGAAAATAACTCCGTCAAGGCGACAGACGTTTTCAATACCTTGAACGGTAAACTGGTTAACTATTAAGAAGTCATTTGCCTCTACATTTGTAAAATCAATCAGTTTCACTACTTCAGTTTTTTCTTCACCATTTTCTCGCCACGTTTTCTTCACTCCCTCAGTAAGGAAAGTGAACATTTCCTTGTTGCCAAGGATTGCGTCTGCATTGTGATAGCCAGCTATATCAGCGACAACTTGCTCTGCTTGTTCAGCAGGAAGTTGTGGGTTGAATCGGCGAACAGAAGTAAGGAGACGATTCTTCAGCATCACCTCATTAAAGAGCTCCCGCTCCGCACGAGGTTGTTTGGGTGCAATATCTGGACCATAGGCATACTCATAACCTTGGCTTTGAAGCCACTCGATGAGTGACTGCTCTGTTAGGTTGTTTTCGTTAAAGGGATTCATAATTATTCGATGATACTGCTGAAGAAATCTCTTTCGCGCGTTGTCATCTTCTCTATAAGAGGCTTAACTAGTTTTGTGAACTCTTCAGCCACACTAGGTGGTGGAACCACGAACATTTGCTGTTCAAACTCAGGCCAGTGACCTTTGTACTCCGACATCTTTATTTTATTTTTTGTAAGTAGATAGATATATAAAGTTGGATACTCACCTGCTCCGACATACGGAAGAACGTTTTGTATTGCAGAAAAAGGAAATGTCACCAGACGATAGTTGCATGTGTGATTCGTAAAGACTATGACAGGATTCTCCGTGCTTGCAATGACTCCAGGCTCTTCATTGTGATAGCCAATGAATCCCGGCTGACCCTGATCCAGAATAGGGACTTTACCTAGAGGAAGGGCTGTCTTGTTCTCAAACTTCTTTCCTACTGATACCTTCTTAATTATCTCTGTTACATTTTTTACGTACCAACCTTGAGGTATCTCGCCCAAATCAGAGTCAACCAATTTACCTCCACTTGATTTGTACGGCGTTCCATTCATTATAGGAAAGTCAAAGTCTTCAAACCAATGCTTGAATAGTGCGTCTGCAACTATCTCAAGGCCATCGTTTTCTGTCCGCAAGAACTCCACCTTCTTTGCTAATTCGTGTAATCCGACCGATTCAAGTTGTATCTTAATTTCTTTGTTTAGTTCTGCTTCTCGAGCAATTTGCTTATCAAGTTTTAAGTTAAGGTCATTAATACGGAGCTCAAAGGGTTCATTATTTTCATTATTGGAAGTGTGACCAACATACCGACTCGGGGTTAGGTTAAATCCAGCCTTTTCAATTTCCTTTATAGAGACAGACCTACAAAATCCAGGTACGTCAGAATACTCGCGATTCGAAATCTCTCCACGCCATGCCCGTACCGTTTCGGCGATTCTCTCAAGATGTGCAGGGTTAAATACAACTTGCTTACGAGATATTTGCTCAAATATTTCGCGCGCGTCCACAAAGAGGGTCTCCCCGGTACGGTTACGAAAACGATCTCCGGTCTTGCTCTTCGAAAGAAACCAGAGGGAGACAGGGAGTGAAACATTGTAAAAGAGTTTCGATGGACAAGAGATTATTACATCAACGTAATCCTGCTCGACAAGTTTTTTCCGTATCTCACCCTCTCGTCCAGAAACTGTGAGTGCACCGTTGTGCATAACAAAACCAGCCATACCATTTGGTGCTAAATGATGAGCAAAATGCTGAACCCACATGAAGTTTGCGTTGCTGTTTGGTGGAGTGCCGAGAGTTATACGCGGATCGTTATCGGCGAGTTTGGATGAATCCCACTCTCCATTGAATGGAGGGTTCGCAATTACAAAGTCTGCCTGTAAATGTGGAAACTTATCTTGGTAGTACGTATTACCCAGTTCAATCTTTCCTGAAAGACCGCGAATCGCAAGGTTCATTTTAGCGAGGCGAAGCGTTGTCTGATTGCTCTCCTGACCATTAATAGCGAGTTTGGATGAATCTAGATCGTGATTACGAAGGTACTCACCCATAGCCACAAACATTCCACCACTACCGCATGCAGGATCCAGTACACGTGCGTTTTCGTACGGCTCTAGGATTTCTACCAGAAGCTTGACGATTGATCGTGGAGTGAAGAATTCACCTCCACGCTTACCTTCAGAAGAAGCAAATTGTCCAAGGAAGTATTCATAAATACGTCCGAGAATATCTTTCTCTCTGTCGAAGTTATGATCGAAGGAAATACGAGAGAAAATGTTCACAAGTTCACCGATGACTGAATGGTCGAGTGTGGTGCGTGTGTAAATTTTAGGCAGTACACCTTCAAGCTCGGCACGGTTATCATCCTCGATGAGATCCATGGCCTTATCAAGCACCTGCCCGATGTCGGGCTGCATAGTCTTAGTTTGTAAGTATTCCCAACGTGAGTTCTCTGGCACATAGAACACACCTGCGCTTTTATAGAAATCCTTAGTCTCAAGAACTTGGGCTCGTGCCTTGTCATCCGATACGTAAAAATCTTCGTTCTTCGGATCGAGAGTAAGTGCCTGAAGTTCTTCGCGACGCTTATAGAACGCGTCAGAGATGTATTTCAAAAATAGTAAGCCTAGAACAATGTTCTTGTATTCGGAAACGTCGATATTACCACGAAGTTTATCCGCCGCTTCCCAGAGCTCTTTCTCAAAATTGAGGTCATGGTGGCTATTCTTACCCACAACGCTTGCTGTGGCCTTTTTCTGTTCGACTTGGATGCGTTCCTGTATATCAGCAGATAAAGCTGACTTAGGGATGAGGTAGGTAGGCTTTGAGGGGTCACCAATATTTTCAGCAGTGATATCTCCCTTTTTGATCTTCTGGTGGACGGCCACGCGAGAGATGCCGAGCATCTTTGCCAACTGGGTTGGGGTAATAAACTTAGTTTTATCGATTGACATGTGTAAAGCTTAGCATGCTGTATCCAGAAATGCAACTTAACACATGTAAAGTTGATTTATTACAGTATTGACCTATTTATAGTCACTGCATGTCCCCTCACAATTATTTTCGACTTAAAGCACCCCATCAACTCCCGCTTCTCCTCATTCGAACCATCTCGGAGTACGTACTTCGCATAGTCCTTTAGGTCTATATCCTGATGTGCCTCAGCTTTTCCCTTGATACCTAAGACACTTTTGTAAAACTTATTGTGACGTTTGATTTCCTCCTCGAACTTTATCTGCACCCCTGTTTCATTAAGATCAATCTGATCCATCAGCCCGATGAACTGCTCAGTAAGTTCTTCCTCACGCATGTATGGGTTCTTGCAGTTGCGATCCTTCGAACGTCCACACCCGTAATAAATGTACTTTGCCGACGTACCGTTCTTGAGTTGTTTATACTTTTCTTCTGCGCTGATACCTGAACCGCAGAGTCCGCATAGCATCAGCTTCGTGAATGCAAACTCCTTGCTTTGGCGCACGATGTGATCTCGCTTCATCTGTTCCTGCACCTTGTCGAAGAGTTCTTTAGTGATGAGTGGTTCATGTTTCCCTTGATACCAGTTTCCACTTCCTCTTGGATATTCAAAAACCCCATAGTAGAAGGGGTTTTGAAGTGTGCGGAATATGTTCCCGAGTGCGAGGTTTTTGTTTCCAATGGTTTTGAAGTTTAATTCAAACTTAAGCCACTGGTGTATCTTTCGCCCAGACCATTTCTCATCCGCCATCTTCTCGAAGATCTTCTTAATGACGTGTCCACGCTCAGGGTCCACAATCACTTGGCATTTCCTGTCCATGAGCTTCTGTGTGAGGTACCCAGTCGGTGGCGTTGTGGGCCAGAGTCCCATCTCACATCTGGTGCGAATACCACGCTTCACGTTCACCCCTCTGTTGTCATTCTCGAGCTTTGCCTGACTGCCAAGAATCATAAGGAGAAACTTCTCATTAGGGTTGTTCGTGAAGTGCTGACTGAAAGTGCGTATCTCAAGCAATTTTCCTGCATCCATGAGGTCGACGATCTTTCCGAGGTCACCTGCATTTCTAGAAATTCTGTCAGGTGCCCATGTCAGTATGGCGTTGAACTTTCCTTCGCGGAGTTCGTCAATAATTTCGTTGAATATTGGTCGTTGTCCTGTTTCTTTTGCAGAATGGCTCTCACGCTTCATCGCCACAACCTCCAGTCCCTCTCTATCAGCAAGTGCTAACATCTCTTTAATCTGACTATCGATAGAAAGTATCTGCCGCTCCTCTGACTCAGTACTCTTTCGTGCATAGAGACAGTACTTGGCCTTTATTGGAGTCTGGATTGCCCGTATAGGCGTACCTGTTGGTGCTTGCGCTACGTTGCTCATACATACATCAATGACGCAAGACCCTGAGGAAGTCTAGGACGCATTGAGTTGGTAACTAGTCCCTAATTTTCTTGATAGCTTCTGCGATATTGAGACTCTTCTTTTTCTTCTGTGTTTGAGGAGTGACTTCCTTTTCGATGGTGACCTCTTTCGATACATCATCATTCTCAATAGCATACACAGGTGTATAAGCGAGGTTTGGGTACTTAAGATTTTGTACACCTTGTCCTTTGAGGAAGTGATATCGACCAAGTTCAGTGAGAAGACCGGCATTGAAGAATCCATCAATTTGCCTGATGTTGAGCTCAGTATTTTTCTCTGGTTCAATCAGCTCGTGTTCATGTCGAATGCGTTCGTTGTATTTGCGATGATGATTCTTGAGCCAGTAGATAATTGAGGTGTTGTTGCCGTCCTGTATGTTCTTAATGAGTTGCGACTCAGCGAGATCGTTGATAAAGAGGTCACCTACTCCAATAGCACTATCAGAGAGCTTCACAAATGCTTTATCATTCTTTCGCCACGCATAGTATGTGGATCGTCCCACACCACTCCGTTCACATGCGATTTGTACAATAGGTGTTTTCTTGAGTTGTTCAAGCAAGGCAAGTTTCTGCTTCTCAGTTTCAACAGCAAGTGTCAGGAGACGTTTCTCCTCCTTGGTGATTTTTTTCGCCACAGGAGGGTTAGTTAATCTTGATCGCTGTCTTTCCTGTTAGTTTCTCCCAGCGCTTCTTAATAACTTCCGTGTACACAGGGGACTTCTCCATAATGCGACAGATGCGACCGAGCTTTAGAGACGCAATGAGCGTACTCCCCGAACCGCCAAATGGCTCAAGGACGAGGTCGCCGCGCTTCGTCAGCACTTTGATGTATGGGATGAGGAGCTCAAGTGGTTTGGTACCAAAGATGATGCCTTGTCCCGATGATTTCTCATCAGCGGCAATATGCTCAATGAAATCAGTCGGGCAATGTTTCTTGCCTTTCTCGTATCCTTCCCAATGGGATTTTCCCGTAGTCGCAAAGAGTGCGTTCTCATATTCCGTTTGGAAGAGGGCGTCTTCTTCTGGCTCAAGATTTAGTTCAGTTGCACCGTCTGTGCCCACAAGTGCAATATCGTGCTTGTTAAAGAATTTAAACTTCGCACTGAATCCCTGTACACGATTTGGTACATGCCACACGATAGTATTCCGATACTTCCAGTGTTTCTCTAATGCGTTCCAAATAGTACGGAGATTTTTTGGGTGTTCAAAGATGATGATACTGAAGTCTGGCTTCTGTACCTTTGCGACACTCGCCATCCACTGGTCACTGAAGTCATCGGGGAGTGTTTCGGTACCGAGGTACACACGGTTCTTCTTTGAACCAAAGCCACGTGTGACACCATCTTTCTGTTTCGTCTTGCCTTTGAGATAGTCAAGAATGTATGGAGGATCTGTCATCACCATATCTGCCTGTGCACCCTCCATGAGCTTTACCATATCGGCTTCGATACATGAATCACCACACATCAGCCGTGAGCCATCAATCTCGTAAATATCTCCTTTCTGTACTTTGATTTCCTTTATGTTGAGTTTGGCGAGTTCTTTATCGAGATCAAACACCTCTGGTGTGGGATCGATATCAAAGATGTCGTCGAGTACCTTGGTATCAAAACCGACACTCATCAAAAACTCTTCGCCAAAGTCTTTGAGGAGGTCAAAATCAAACTCCCCGTGGTTCTTGTTGAGACGTACATTGAGTTCCTTTTCTTTTTCTATGTCAGGAATATTCACATACACCACCGGTACTTCTGTGATACCAAGGTCCTTCGCAACTTTGAGGCGGAAGTGTCCACCAATTAAAATGTTTTCTCGACCTTGTGCGGAGTTTGCTAATACTGGGTCTACCAATCCAAAGTTTTGAATGCTTTCTTTGAGTGCATTGGTTTGTGCTTCATTCCACTTGCGCGGATTGTATTCTGAAGGTTTAAGCGTATCAATTGCGACGTACTTGATGGTTAGTGTGTTGTTCATAAAGAGTTTGCTTAGACATATAGTTTGTTTTATTAATCAATAAGTATCTTCTTGCGAAGTACCTGCATCATACCTAATAAAAAAAGCTGTCCAGTCGAACTGTTTTGAGTCGTGTGTCAGAAGCGTCAATTGAATTTTGGAATTCTTGAAGGTGCTGAAATGACGCTCAAAAACCCTTGCAAAGGTCGTAAATTGAGGAGGCAAAAAGTTGTCCCCACTTCGCTTTACAATCTCCCAAAACTAAGCTCAAATGGCTCTATATCAGAGGTGGTTTTCTGATACAATGACTCGACAATTTAATATTTGTACTCGAAAGAGTACGGACCTAACCCTTGAAGTTTAAATCTCAAGATATGGTCCAAAACCGCGACGAACATAGAGAACCCGTTATCAGGGCGTTCGTCGCGTTACCAGAGGAAACTTTGGTAGAGGCCGTCGAAAGGCGCCTTCCTGGTAGCGGGCTTTGTGTATCCGCTCCTACCAGACTCACTTTAATATCGCGATGAACAATATGTCTATCATCATTTCAAAAAATGGTAAGGGTGCAGTTAAAGTCGAGAAGTCGACCATTGAAAAAGAAGACTACCTCCAGCAATATATCCATGAAAACCCAGAGAGTATTCCTCTTTATGAAATTGAGGATGATATTCGACTGCTCATTCTTGCTCGTGAATTCCCAACGGAAAGTGGGCCTATCGATGCGCTTGGTGTAGACAACAATGGGAATTTGTACATCATTGAGACGAAACTTTTTAATAATGCTGACAAACGACGAGTTGTCGCACAGTCCCTTGACTACGGTGCCTCACTTTGGAAACATGTGTATAAATTTGAAGATTTTCTCCTAACACTCGATCGATTCACTCAGAAAGATTCTAATGTGTCTGTACGTGAAAAAATACAGAACTTCTATGGATTCGATGATGAATCAGTTGACATCCTTATTACAAACGTCTCTGCAAATCTTTCTAACGGAAGAATCAAGTTTGTAATTCTTATGGACCAACTCGATGCACGATTACGTGATCTCATTCTCTACATGAATCAGAATAGTAAATTTGATATTTATGCAGTTGAATTTGAGTACTACAAGCACGAAGAACAAGAGATAATCATTCCACGGTTATATGGTGACGAAGTAAAAAAGGATATAACTGATCAAACCAGAGCTGGGAGTGCTCGTCGGAAATGGACTGCAGAAGAGGTGCTCCAGAAGGCTAAGGAAACGCTCAGTCAAGAATTTTTTGATGCATTCAAAGTGCTGTATGACTTCTCGGTCGTGAACGGAGATAGTTTAAGATTAGGTACCGGAACTACACGTGGTTCATTTGGACCTGTCTTTACACATATTTCTTCACGGTCAATTTTTACTCTTTCTACAGATGGCATGCTAAGTCCTAATTTTGGTTGGCTCAACAAAACAGATGTTGCTGAGGCATTCCGAGACGATCTTTTCACTAAGTTGAATGAAATTGGACTAAATATTGATAGAACCGAAATAGAAAAATATCCAAATCTAACACCTCAAGAGTGGGCCACAAAAGCGGAACAAATTATCAGTGCAGTTCAGACTTTAATAGAACCTAATAAATCAGTATAGAAAGAGAAGCTGTACAGAAGAAGCGCAATAATGATATTTCAACAGTGAGTTCTAATTGGTACTCGTTACTGAAACATAATAATTTGAATCACTCAGTAGACTCTTTTTATACTGTCTATCGTGTCTATTGAGCCATGACTCGGAGGCATCAAAAATACCTAAGAATAAGTGCCAAAATACCCTTACAACACCTTGAGTGGTGGGTACTTAACCCGAGTACACCGCCAAAATTGAAAATCGAAATTGGAAGCAGAAATGGGGTCGCGCCGTAGGCGCGACACTAATGCATTCCCCCCGCCGAATTCAGAATCCAAAAGGGTTTTCCACGCTCCGCGTGGCTCAAAAAAGACGGTTCGATCCTTAATTTGAAAGTTCGAACCGACTTTTTTGAACAAATGAGTATTTTCCTCATTTGTTCGGTCGCTTGCCAATTCCATATTGAATTTCAAAAACTTTTCGGTAAGTTCGAACCGATTATTCGCTTTTTGCTCAAAAGCCGATAATTTCTCTTTGAGAAGCTGTTTTGAGGCAACGAGAGCGTTCTTTGTATAGCGATATTCTTCGAGCGACAACGCACTTTCAAGATACGCGTTCATCAGCTTCTCAATTTTGGTTTCCAAAAGAGAAATGTCAGCTTTTATAGAATCTGCAAAAAGCGTACTCGATTGGATTTCGGATGATTGATCCTTTCTGTTTTCCTCAATCATCCAAGAAAGACAATCGAGAGGCAAAGAAACTTTTTTGATTTCATTTTGAATTTGAGAAGTGATGATTTCTTCGCGAACATATTTTTGTTCACAAGGATTTTTCCGTTTGGTACATCGGAGATAGTTATGACCTTTTTGCGTTTCGGTCGTGATGAAACAACCACACTCTCCGCAACGGAAAAATCCGCGATACAAATATGGTTTCAATCCTCGCGATTTCGGCTTGGACTTTCTCATCATCACTTCTTGAACGGAATCAAAAAGTTTCTTTGAAATAATTGGTTCGTGCTTGCCTTCAAAAATCTCTCCGTTATATAACATCAAGCCTGTGTAAATAGGATTTTTGAGAAGTTTTTGATAATTCGACACCGCAAGTTCCTTTCCGCTTTTTCTTTTCAATCCAAGCGCATTAAATTTGTCGCGGAGTTGGCGCAAAGTGAAAGACCCAGAAGAATATGCCTCAAATGTTTTCTTTATCAAAGGTGCGATATTTTCATCGGGAACAATCATTCTATTTTCATTTACATATCCAATCGGAGCCATTTGAGGCCATATACCGTCTTTCACTTTGTTTCTGTGCCCACGCTTGATATTCTCCGATAAGTTATCTATATAGTATTTGGATTGAGAGAAAGCAATGGAAAGCATGAACTTACCTTGCGGTGTCGGATCAAACCAAAAAGTTGGGAATTTCATTTCTAAAATTACACCAGTATCAACGAGGTAGATGATTTTTCCTCCATCTACCGAGTTTCTCGCAAGTCTATCGGGATGCCACGCCAAAATACCAGACGCTTCGCCTTTTTCCATACGCTCTATCATTTCGTTAAACACGGGGCGGCCTGGTATTTTGGCGGTCTGCTTTTCGACAAAGACATCGACAACATCAAGCTGTTCTTTCAACGCGAGTTCTTTTAACTCACTTAGTTGGTCAGCAATACTGCGGACTTGTCTGTCTTTGTCGTCCGTAGACTTGCGAGTATATATGAAAAACTTTTTGGTTTGATTATTCATAGAATTGTATTGGCAAACGACGAGCCACGCGGAGCGTGGAAAACCCTTTCAGATTCAGGATTTTTTGGGGGGAATGCATTAGTGTCGCGCCTTCGGCGCGACC
>Ga0163150_10000063_pt1 | contig 187101 bp, 174 predicted proteins | sample OliLakLV19P2IB_FD_148628 | JGI IMG/M metagenome (GOLD analysis project Ga0163150, IMG submission 148628) | Freshwater microbial mat bacterial communities from Lake Vanda, McMurdo Dry Valleys, Antarctica - Oligotrophic Lake LV.19.P2.IB | ecosystem: Environmental > Aquatic > Freshwater > Lake >... | reverse complement strand
GCGCCTGATGGAACCGCTGGGCTACGTCCCGCCGGCGGAGTACGAGGAGCAGTACCACCGTGCCCAGGCCGAACTCGTGGCCCCGGTACTCAACTAACCGAGCCTCCGGAAAACCCAGGGCGATTCAATCCATTTCCGTTTCCAGAATTGACTTCCGACTTCCGAGCGAGGCTCTCGACCGTCGCCACTAATTTCGAGGATCACCGCAAGTCCGCTCTCGCCCGCGACGAGCGGGTCACGATGACCGGCATGTACAACGTGGTGGAGAAGCTGCGCTCGGGGGAGGCGCTCACACCGAAGGAGCGGACCATCCACGAGCTGGCCGCCTGCGGTGTGCTCAGGGATCTGCACGATGAGCTGGATGCGCTGGTCGCCCAGGCCTATGGCTGGCCCTGGCCCATGGAAAAGGAAGAGATCCTGGAGCGGCTGGTGAAGTTGCATGATGAGCGGGTGGAAGAGGAGAAGCGCGGGCTGATCCGGTGGCTCCGGCCGGAGTACCAGATTCCCCGCTTTGCACCGGAGGAGACGCCCGCCGCCTTTGATCTGCCGGACGCCGAGCCGCCGGTGGTGGCTGTGACGGCCCCTGCGGGGAAGCTGGCCTGGCCGGCGACGGCGGTGGAGCAGCTTGGGGCACTGGGCAGCCTTATTGCCCGCGGAGCGCTCACCGCGGACTCCGCCACGGCGGCGTTCGCCGGCGCGGACCGGAAGCTGGTGGAGCGGCACCTGGAGACACTGGCGCTGATGGGCGAGGCGGCGGTGGATCAGGGCGGACGGTATGGGAAGGCGGTGCGGGTGGCGTAGGAGAGGAGAGCACTGCTCCTCAATATCTGCCGGGTAACCCAGGCAAAGGTTGCTTCGGTCGCTGCGCTCCCTCGCAATGACAACCCGCGGGCGGCGCGGTCACCCTACCGCCGCCCTCGGCGGCTTACCCAGACCGCCGATCCGGTTACAATGCATGTCGGTCTTCCACCATCCCTGTCCGCCACCCGCACCCCAGACCAACGACCACGCCATGCGTCTTCGATCCGTCGCCCCTGTCGCCGCCCTTGTCGTCCTCGTCAGCCTTCCCGCACTGCTGCTGGCACAGGGCCAGGCCCCACGGCCATATCAGTTCACGATCGAGGACTACGCGCGCGCCGAACGGATGCTCGCGCCGACGACCTTTCCGCTGGTGAGCGGCACCGCCGGCCAGCCGACCTGGCTCCCCGACGGCCGCTTCTGGTATCGGGCGACAACGACTGATGGCGGGGCTTTTTTCCTGGTCGACCCCGTCAGGAAGACACGCGTGCCCGCCTTTGATCAGGCGAAACTTGCCACGACGCTGGCCACGGCGAGCGGTGTTCCGGTCAACGCATCGCGGCTTCCCTTCCCGACTTTCGATCTCTCGGCGGACGGCGGGTCGATCACCTTCGCGGTCAACGGCAAGCGGTGGAGCTGCGACCGCGCCGGCCAGGCCTGCACACCCCGCGACAGCCTGGCCACGGCCCCAGCCAACTCGAGCACCTCGCCCGACGGCTCCACCGCGGTGTTCATCCGCGCCTTCAATCTCTGGTCCCGTGACCTGCGGACCGGGACCGAGACCCAGCTCACCACCGATGGGGTCACCGATTTTGGCTACGCGACCAACAACGCCGGCTGGGTTCATGGCGATGATCCGGTCGTGACCTGGTCGGCCGACAGCCGCCGCATCGCCACCTTCCAGCACGATGGCCGCGGCGTACGCGACATGGTGCTGGCCGGGACCAACCCGGGCGCGCCCACGCTGCAGTCGTGGAAATACCCGCTGCCGGGCGACAGCGTGATCTTCCGCATCTCGCGCGTCATCATCGACCGCGGCGCCGGGGCGGCCCCGCGTGTGGTACGGCTGCAGATGCCGCCCGATCCGCACCGCTCCACCGTCTCCGACCACGTCGCCTGCGAGGCGGGCAACATCTGCGACGTGCAGTGGTATCCCGACGGCTCGCACCTCGCCTTCATTTCCAGCTCGCGCGACCACAAGGACGCCTGGCTTCGCATTGCGGATGCCGGTACCGGCGCAGTGCGCGACGTGCTCCACGAGCAGAGCGCGACCCAGATCGGCGACGCCTCGCTGTCGGAGCACCTCTGGCGGGTGCTGCCCGGCACGAACGAGGTGATCTGGTGGTCGGAGCGCGACGACTGGACTCAACTTTATCTGTGCGACCTGCGGACTGGTGCGCTCAAGAATCGCATCACCACCGGCGAGGGGAATGTCACCGCGCTGGTCCGCGTCGACGAGAAGGCGCGCCAGATCTGGTTCACCGCCAATGGCAGGGAAAAGGGGCGCGACCCATATTTCGAGCATCTCTATCGCATCGGCTTCGACGGCAAGGGGCTGGTGCTGCTGACGCCGGAAGTGGCGAACCACACGATCGCGGTATCGCCGGACGGAAAGTTGTTCACCGACAGCTATTCCACGCCTGACACGCCGCCCGTCACCGTGCTGCGCGATGCCGCGGGCAAGCTGGTCCTGACGCTCGAGACCGCCGATATCTCGCGCCTGCTGGCCTCTGGCTGGCGGCCGCCGACGCCGGTGCGGGTCAAGGCGCGTGACGGGGTGACCGACATCTACGGCCTGCTGTACACCCCGACGACGCTCGATTCCGCCCGGAAGTATCCGATCGTCAACCACATCTACCCCGGCCCGCAGTCCGGCAGCGTGGGGCCGCGTTCCTTTTTCCCGGCGCGGGGCGACAATCAGGCACTCGCCGAGCTGGGCTTCGTGGTGGTGGAGCTGGACGGGATGGGGACACCGGGGCGGTCCAAGGCGTTCCACGATTTCTACTATGGGCGCATGGGCGACAACACCATTCCCGATCAGGTGGCGGGGATGAAGGAGCTGGCGCAGCAGTACGGCTTCATCGATATCGAGAAGGTGGGGATCTGGGGCCACTCCGGCGGCGGCTTCGCCACCGCGTCGGCGATGTTCAACTTCCCCGACTTCTTCGATGTAGGGATCGCAGAGAGCGGCAACCACGACAACCGGGTCTACGAGGATGACTGGGGCGAGCGCTACCAGGGGCTGATGGCGACGGCGGCAGACAGCGCCGCCTACGCCGCGGAGGCGAACCAGACCCATGCGGGCAACCTGAAGGGGAAGCTCTTCCTGATCCATGGGATGATGGACGACAACGTGCCGCCCTACAATACGCAACTCGTGGTAGCAGCCCTGATGCGGGCGGGGAAGGACTTCGACCAGATCATGCTGCCTGACGCGCGCCATGGCTACGGCAAGGACTCACCCTACATCACCCGCCGGCGGTGGGACTACTTCGTGCAGAACCTGCAGGGCAACATCCCGCCGAAGGAGTACCAGATCGGGAAACCGCGGGCGCTGATTCCGTAGTGTGGCTACCTCGAATCCTACGCGAGTCCGGCCTGATCGGCGGGTGGGCCGCGGAGCGCTCCGGGCGGTACACGGAGCAGTCATCGCGCTCCCACCGCCAGACTAGAATGCCTCACCCACCCCCAGGCTCAGCCCCCGGCTCCCGAAGCTGGTAAAGGTGTAGTCCACGCGGATGTTCAGCGGGTCGGAGGGATTGATGTCGAACCGCATCCCTGCTCCGTAGGTGAACTTCAAGGCGTCAAACAGCGTGGTGCCGGCACTGCCGTAGACGTTGCCCGCCGAGCCGTAGACGACGTAACCGAACCGACCCTTCAGGTGGCCGCGATAGTCCGCCTGGGCCACCAGCTGATGCTGGTCGCGGAAGCGGCCCAGATAGACTCCGCGCATCAGCTCCTGGGTGGTGATCCCGCCGAGCATCGCCATCGCCTGAAGCGGTACCTCGGCGCCATTCCATTGCCCATAGAGCGCCAGCGCAATCACATCCTTCCTGTAGCGGACCGGCAGGTAGACGCGCGCATCGACTGCCGCCGAGGTGTAGGAGAAGTCGCTCCCGAGCACGGAGCCGTAGCGGAGCAGATCCACCAGCAGATAGTACCCATGCCTCGGCGTGGTGGTGGAATTGCGGGTGTCGACCTGCGCCACCACTCCCGCCCCGGAGAGTTGACCGCCGGCGCCTCCGGCCAGCCCGGGTGGAATCCGGGTGGTGTCCTCCCACTTCACGCGGGTGTACGACCCGCCCCGATAGTGCACCCCTGCGGAGAAATCACCCCGGAGACGCCTGAGGATCCGGATATCGGCCGCGAGGAAGTGCTGCTCGAGGAGGAGTCCGTCCGCCACCTTGGTGCGGGGGCCAACGCCGTAATAGGTTGCCGGAAAGAATCCGGCGCCGCCGCCCCCGGCGATCCACCAGCGATTCTGCGGCAGGTACAGGCTCGCTCCGAGGGAGACCCCCCACTGTCCCTTCGTCGTGTACGCGCCACCTCCCGTCAGTTGGGAGGGGCGCGTTCCGCTGTCGGCGCGAGCGGTGGGCCACTTGAACTGGTACCGGCCGCCCGCGCCAAACAGCAGCTTGGTCTGCGGTGAGTAGGAGACGAACGGGAACGCGAGCAGTCGGTTGCGGTAGCGACTCGTCGTGTCCGCCGCGGTGCTGTCGCCCGAGGATTGGGCCGCGGCGGCCGCGGTCACCGTTCCCAGCAGGACGGCAGAAAGGACGGCAGACGTGTTACGCGGAAGACCCCTCACGCCGGACCAGCCGAACGGTGCCCGGCCATGCCGTCGCCCAGCTCGGCTGTCGTGAGGAACTGCGGCGGACGACGGTGCCGGGTGGCCTGCTCGTAGGCAAAGGCATACCGGAGCAGCTTCGCGTCGGTCCAGGCCGCGCCGAACAGCGACAGCCCCACCGGCAGCCCATGGTCAAAGCCCATCGGCACGGTGATGTGCGGATAGCCAGCGACCGCCGCTGGCGTGGTGACCGATCCGGTGAAATGATCGCCGTTGATGACGTCGATGGGCCACGGAGGATTGCCGGTGGGCGCGATCAGGGCATCGAGCCGGTGTTTCAAGATGACGGCATCGATCCCCTCGGCCCGCGAGAGGCGGCGGCACTTGGCCAGCGCCCGGCGGTACACCGGTGAGGTGAGTGGCCCGCGCGCCTCGGCGGCGAGGAAGGTCTCCTGTCCAAAGTAGGGCATGACGGTGGCCCGCTCCCGCTCATTGAACGCGATCATCTCGGTGAGGGTGCGAGGCCAGGGGCCCGCGGGTAGCGTCGCGAGGTAGGCGTTGAGTCCGCTCTTGAACTCGTGCAGCAGCACCTCGTATTCCGCCGCATCGTATTCACCGGCATGCGGCAGGTCGGCCGGATCGATGATCACCGCACCGAGCTGGCGCAGCACTTCGATGGCCTGGGCAAAGAGCCGGTCAGTCCCATCGTGGTAGCCGGTAAAGTGTGCCCGGGTGACGCCGAGCCGGAGGCCCTTCAAGCCATCAGCGTCGAGGAAGGAGAGGAAATCCACGCCGGCGAGTGAGGCGGCCGCCCGTGTCGCCGCGTCGGCGGGGTCGACCCCGGTGATCCCGCCCAGGAGTACCGCCACATCCGCGACGGTACGCCCGATGGGGCCGGCGGTGTCCTGCGTAACCGAAATCGGGATGATCCCGCTCCGGCTCACCAGCCCGACGGTCGGTTTCAGCCCCACCAGTGCCACGGCGGAGGCAGGACAGGTAATCGAACCGTCGGTCTCGGTACCGATCCCCGCCGCGGCAAAGCTGGCGGCCACCGCCCCACCCGTCCCCGAACTCGAGCCGCATGGCGTGCGGTCGAGGGCGTAGGGGTTCCGGCCCTGTCCACCCCGGCTGCTCCACCCACTGGATGACCGGCTCGACCGGAAGTTTGCCCACTCACTCATGTTGGTCTTGGCGAGCAGGACCGCCCCTGCCGCCCGGAGCCGTTCCGCGAGAAAGGCCTCTCGACCTGGATGGGATCCCGCCAGGGCCAGCGAGCCCGCCGTCGTGGTCATCCCGTCCGCTGTGGCGACGTTGTCCTTGAGCACGATCGGTATGCCATGGAGGGGACCTCGGACCTTGCCCGCTCGACGCTCGGCATCGAGCCCTGCGGCGATCCGGGTGGCATCCGGGTTCTGGTCGAGAATCTGGCGGAGCGTCGGCCCCGCCCCGTCCAGCAGCGCGATTCGCTCGAGATAGAGCTCGGAGAGGCGTTCGCTGGTCCATTTTCCCGAGACCATCCCTCGTTGCAGGTCGGCGATGTCTACCTCAAGGAGCTCGAAGTCGCCGGTGACCGATTTCTCAGCTTTTGTGGGAAAGTTGCGTGAGCCGCTCCCGTCGAGTTGACCCGTCAGTGTGGCGGTAGCGAGGCCAGTCGCCGCAACAGAGAGGAAGGTCCTCCGGCTGGGGTGGTCCGGCGGGATGGGTGTGGGTTCACGGCTCATCTTGGGGCCTCGAGACGGGGGTAGTCGTACAAGTTGCCAGTGCTCCTCAAAATGCGCGGCGGAGGCACCGCGTGTGCCGCAGTCAATGGCACTTAACCTCATCTTATCTCTGAAGTGGCCCGCATTGCTATATGGTTACTTTACAGTGACTTGCAATGATGCATATAAACCATATTCGATGGCAAACACGAGAAGTGCATAGCCGGGAAATGGTGACGTAGCCTCCCGCCGCTGGGCATCTAATCTATTACACTAAAGGCCGATCACTCCCGGAAAACTGGCAGGCGCATGTACCGGATCAGGCTGGCAAACGGCGAGGAGGCGGTATTCCGCTCAGCGAAGGAGCTGACCACCGCTGTGGCGAGCGGCGTGGTCAGCCCTACTGCAGAAGTTTTCCACAATTCCGGCAGTCGCTGGCTCCCCATCAATCTGCACCCGGATTACAAGGCGGCTACCTCGGGGCAGCAGCCCTCGCTACCGTTTCCCGCGCCTCTCGCCAAGACGAGCCCGGGTCAGGCTCCGGAACGGGCGGTGGCCCAGACACCCAACAGCCCGAAGAAGTTCGCCCGACCGTCCCCGACGCCACCGCCTCGATTGGCCCCAACCTCGCTCACAACGGTCGTCGAGGAATCGAGCCGCCAGTCCGGGCCCGAGGTTGCCGTCGCGAGGGCGGTACCCGTGACCGGGGTGGCAGGATTCGACTCCCGGGCCAGAAAGCTCCGAGTCATGCTGGCGTTGTCGATGAGCCTCGCCGGCATCATCAGCCTCGGAGGGGCTGCCCTCATGGTGGGCCCCCCACTGAAGCGGGGCGTGGCCCGGTTGAGCGCCGTGTTCCAGCGCAGCGAGGGGATGGACCCTGCCCTGCCCGAGGTACTTGTCCCGCGGGCCGATTCCGGATTGAGTCTCTTTCCGGCGCCGTCCGCACCGTATCCCATGGCCGCAGCGGCCCGGCTGGACTCCCTCCTCGCTGGCCGACCAGGTACCACCACCACTCAACTCCGCGCCAGTCGGCCGAAGTCCATCAGCTATTCCGAGGCGTATGCAGACGCCCGAGACGAGATGGACACTGGCCTGGACTACATCAATTTCCAGCGAGTCTTTGCCGGCTACCGCTTTGCCAGTCTCGACAGCGTTCGTGCCACACGGCGGACGGTCGCGGCCGCGGGAAACATCCTGCGGGTCTACCGCGGCCGGGAGGTCATGCTGGAGCAGACGTATCGGCCTGATGACCCTGGCGGGCATGGCTCCTTCCGGGAGCCATTCGAGACCGCCGAGGCCTCCCGGGCGCTCATCGGCAACGTGGATAGCCTGTTCGGCCTGCTCGTGGCCCAGCAGGGGCGCTTTTCCTGGACCGAGAGCGGCCTGCGCTTTCAGGAGGCGCGGACCGCGCGGCTGTACCAGCGACTGCGATCGGAGATCCTCCAGAGCCTCGCAGCCTGGCGGGATTCGGCGCCCGGGCCCAACCGGGCAACCTTCCCCCGCCTCACGGCGGGCATTGGTCCGTTGGGCCCCCCGCCGGCCCATTGAGCGCTCGCGCATCACCGGGGACGCTGGCTATCATTCCCCCATGTATCGTGTCCGCCTCGCCTCCGGCGAGGAAACCGCCTTCCGCTCGGTCGCGGAGCTCGCGCTCGGCATCCAGAGCGGTGTCATCACGGGCGACGCTGAAGTCTATCACGCCCCGGAACAGCAGTGGCGGCCGATCTCGGCGCATCCGGAGTACCTGGCTGCAGCCGAGCAGGTCTCCCGGATGGCGGGGCCGGCGACCGGAGCGCCAGCCTTGCCCGTCCCGGACGCGGAAGTCGAGGTACTGCTCGAGGGGAAAGTCCCGATCTACAAGATGGTGTCGGTCAGCGCCCGGGAGCTCGAGGCTCGCCGCCGCCCGCCGTGGATTGCCAAGGCAACGACCGGCGGCGCTGCGTTCATCTTCCTGATCGCTGTCGTTCTTGCCTCCTCGCTGGGCGGTGGTGGTTCGGATGTCGCATGGAGTCGCCCGAGAGTCGCCTCGCGCACGGAACTCCCTCAGGCAGCACGTACCCAATCCGGCTCCTCGGGAACCCTTCAGGCATGGCAATCCGGGCCGGCCGCGCTGGCGAACCGTGCGGCGACTGCCCGGGCGGAAGTCGCACGCCTCTTGGGAGAATCGGCCAGCGCCCTTGGCGTGCACCGGCTGATGAGTCCACCGCGGCTTACCTCGCCGGACAGCCTGCGCGCCGTGCGTCAGGCGGTGGCTTCGTTCCGGCCCGCCGTTACCCGGTGGCGGGATGCCGAGACTGACGTGATCGCCGCCTACCGCGACAGCGCCGCCGCGCTGGCCCGCGCGGGCAAGTGGGATCGCTCCGAGCTAACCGAATGGCGGGTGCGGGCACCCCGCAATGAGGCGATTGCGACGGCTCGCACGACCGATTCCCTGCTGCTGGTGCTCGATCGGGCATACGTGCTGCTGCAGCAGTCCGACCAGATCGACAGCGCGGGCCATCCCAGTTTCAGCCAGACGAACGCCGCGACGGAATACGACTGGCTCCGCGCCACGGTCGCGCGATTTGTCGCGGTGCCGGTCCTTCCCGGGGAACGGTTGCCCCCGCCACTGGTGATTCTGCTAGGTGCGATCGGCGGAACCGCGCTTCCCGCCCGCGCGGTGCGGTAGCCAGGGTTACTCCGACCCGGCGCCGGGCGGGTTCGACAGCCGCTGCGCCTTCCTGCCGCTTCGCTCCATCGGCTTCACGGCCCCCGATGTGCCCTGGTCCAGCCCGCGCCACTGCGAGACGGCCCGCTCGGCCAGCTCCGCGGCCGCCTGCCCCAGTGCCTCACTCGCCCGCACCTGCCTGACATTCACCTCCATGTCTTCCGCGTCCCAGCCGCGCGAGTGGGCGATGAAGGGAAACTGCGGGAAGATGAAGCCCAACTCGGCCCAGAAGGTCATGAGCTGGCCAGCGACGCCCTGGACGTTGTCCTGCCCGCCGGTGATGATGAACGCCGCCACCTTGCCGTTGATGAGGCAACGATTGTGAATCGTGACCTGGTTCTGGATGCAGTTGAGGCGCTCGGTCATCCGGAAATAGAGGGATGAGGCGACGCCCCAGCGGATCGGTGTGCTGAGGAGGACGACATCGCACCACTGTACCAGTCCGGCGTACACTGCGGTCAGCTGATCCTCCGGGTCACGCTCGGTGATGGCGCAGGGCCAGGTACAGGCGTGTGCCGCCTTGGAGTAGTTGCCCTCGCAGGCACGGAACTGGAGATCGCGCAGCCGCACCAGCCGGGTCTCGGCACCGAGTTTTGTTCGGGCGTGGCCCAGTGCGGCCTCCAGCAGATGATCGGAGGTCGAAAACCGCGGGTTGGTGGCATCCATCGCGGTGGTTGAAATGCCGAGCACCCGGGGTGGCGCGCCGGCCGGACGGGGAATGATCACCGTCAGGGGGTGCGGCTCGTGCCTGATCAGGTGGCGCGGACTCACGGGATCGCTGTCGACCCAGATTCCGTCCGCCCGCTCCTCCACCGCGAATACCGGGACCGACTCCTCCTCGTAGCCTGGGGGGCCCTTCCCGGTGACCACGCTGTACTCCCAGGCGTGCCAGGGGCACATCACATATTCGCCGCGGACCTGTCCCTCACAGAGCGGACCGCCCTTGTGGTTGCATCGGTTACCGATTGCGCGGACCCGGCCATCGTGGAGGAACACGGCAATCTGCTGCCGCTCAACCTTGATGGCGAAGGGGGTGCGCGCCTCTACTTCCGGGCGGGTGCCGAGGTGGTGCCAGGTGGTCATGGGTGGTTGGGGGAGTAGGCGATTGGGCGATTGGGCGATTGGGCGATAGTGAAAGAGTGCGGCCCCCGCTGACGGACGTCAACGGGGGCCGTGGTGTTCATGTTGTCATCGCGCTCGGGATGACAGGGTCAGGGCTCGAACCGCCGGACCGCGAGCGACGCGTTGTGCCCGCCAAATCCGAACGCGTTCGAGAGCGCCACGTCAATATCGCGGTGAACGGCGGTGTTCGGCGCACAGAAGAGATCGCAGGCCGGGTCGGCATTGAACTGGTTGATCGTCGGAGGGATCTCGCCCCGGATCGCGGCGAGGAGTGCCACGACAAACTCCAGCGCGCCGGCGCCGCCGAGCAGGTGGCCGGTCATCGACTTGGTCGAGCCGAATACCAGCGACTTGGCGTGCGCTCCGAAGACCCCCTTCACCGCCTGGGTCTCCGCGATATCGCCGAGTGGCGTCGAGGTCCCATGGGCGTTGATATAGCCGACCCGGCTGGGCTCGATCCCGCCCATCTCCAGCGCCATGCGCATGGCGCGCTGGGCGCCTTCGCCATTCGGTGCCGGAGCACTCATGTGAAAGGCGTCGCCGGACAACCCGTAGCCGACCACTTCGGCCAGAATGGTCGCGCCGCGCTTCTCGGCGTGCGGCAGGCTCTCGAGGATGACTGCGGCCCCGCCGTCGCCCAGCACGAAGCCGTCGCGATCGCGGTCGAAGGGCCGGCTCGCGGTGGCGGGATCGTCGTTGCGGGTGGACATCGCCTTCATGTTGCTGAACGCCGCGATGGTCAGACCGGTGATGCAGGCCTCGGACCCGCCGGTGACCATGGCATCGGCGATGCCGTCGCGGATGAGGCGGTACGATTCGCCGACGGCGTGGGCCGAGGAGGCACAGGCGGAGACCGGCGCGAAATTCGGCCCCTTGAAGCCATAGCGCATCGACACGAGGCCGGGCGCCATGTTCGGGATGAACATCGGCACGAAAAAGGGCGACACGCGATCGGGGCCCTTCGTGAGGTACGCCATGCAGTTGTCTTCATAGGTCTGCATGCCGCCGATACCGCTGCCCATCACGACGCCGACCCGGTTGTTATCCGCGGCTTTCCCGTCGAGGTCCGCCTGCACGACCGCCTGATGCGCGGCCGCGATGGCATACTGGACGAAGAGGTCGTACCGCTTGGCTTCCTTGCGGTCGATGTAGAGCAGCGGATCGAAGTTCTGGACCTCGCAGGCGAACCGCACGCTGAGGCGCGACGGGTCCATGCGAGTGATCGGCACCGCCCCGGACCGGCCTGCAAGCAGGCCGGCCCAGGTGCTCTCGACGTCCAGACCCTGAGGCGTCACCAGCCCCAGGCCGGTGACCACGACACGGTGCGCCAAGGGCTACTTCCCCAGCTTTTCGTGAAGGTACTTCAGCGCATCGCCGACCGTGCGGAGCTTTTCAGCCTCCTCGTCGGGGATGTCGATGTCGAACTCCTTCTCGAAGGCCATGACCAGCTCGACGGTGTCGAGGCTGTCCGCGCCGAGGTCTTCCATGAAACTGGCTTCGGCGGTGAGCTTCTCCCGCTCGACGCCCAGTTCCTCGACGATGATGTCCTTGACCCGATCTTCGACGTTACTCATGACAATCCTCGGAAGAGGGAGGTGAAAAGGTGTGCCCGTCAGCCGGCAAAGCCGCCGTCGACCACGAGCACCTGTCCGGTAATGTAGCCCGCCAGGTCGGAGGCCAGAAAGAGGACCGCCCCTGCCACGTCCTCCGGCCGCCCCAGCCGTCCCAGCGTGATCCCTGCGAGCATCGCCTTCCGGGCTTCCTCCGGCAGGCCGCTCGTCATGTCCGTCTCGATAAACCCGGGGGCGATCGCGTTGACCAGAATACCCCGGCTGCCGTACTCCTTCGCGACCGACTTGGTGAAGCCGATCAGGCCCGCCTTGCTGGCGGCATAGTTGGCCTGACCCTTGTTGCCCGTGAGCCCGATGATGCTGCTCACGTTGATGATCCGCCCGCTGCGACGTTTCATCATCCCCTTCAACACGGCCTTCGTCGTCAGGAAGGCCCCCTTGAGATTCGCGGCGAGGACTTCATCCCACTCCGCCTCGGTCATCCGCAGCAGCAGATTGTCGCGGGTGATGCCGGCATTGTTGACCAGGATGTCCACCGGCCCCAGGGCCAGCTCGGCGGCGGCGATGGCGGATTCAATCTGCTTCCCGTCCGAGACATCGCAGGCCACGCCGAACGCGCGCGCGCCCAGCGTCGCCGCAACCGCCCCCGCCTTGCCGGCATCACGGCCGACAATCGCGACCCGGGCCCCCGCCTGATACAGCGCCACGGCCACCGCATGCCCGATTCCGCGGGTCGAGCCGGTGACGAAGGCCGTCTTGCCGGTGAGATCGATCGTTGGAGCCATCAACCGTCAGCCATCAGCCGTCAGCATGAACTTTTCCACTTCATCCGCAGTGCCGAGCGTCAGGGTCGTGGCGCCGGGAACGATACGCTTCACCAGGCCGCTCAGGACATTTCCCGGACCGATCTCGACGAAGGTCGCGCCCGGGACCGTTGCTGCCGCTCGCTCCATGCAGGCGACCCAGCGCACCGGGGCCGTGAGCTGGGCGGCGAGCAGCCGGGTGGCGTCGGCGGCGCGCGAGACCGGCTCCGCCGTCGCGTTCGCGATGATCGGCACGGCGGGGTCGCGGAACGGTGCCCGCGCCAGCGCCTCCGTCAGTCCTGCCACTGCCGGCTGCATGAGCGGAGAGTGAAACGCGCCGCTCACCTTCAGCGGAACCACTCGCTTCGCTCCCCGGGCCTTGCACCCTTCGCCAGCCCGCTCGACCGCCGCCGGGTCCCCCGACAGAACGGTCTGGTCCGGGGTATTGAGGTTGGCCGCGACGGCCACTTCCGTGGCGGTGGAGGCCTCGTGACACGCCGCCTCAACCTCGCCCGTCGCCAGCCCCAGGACTGCGGCCATGGCGCCGGGGCGCCGGGTCCCCGCCTCCAGCATCAGCTCGCCTCGACGCCGCACCAGGCCCGCAGCCGCCTCGGGCGTGAGGGCGCCTGCCGCGACGTAGGCGCTGTATTCGCCCAGGCTGTGTCCCGCTCCCGCCCGCATCGTGGGGGCGAGCCGCTGAGCGACCACAGCCCAGACGGCCGCCGAATGGGCCAGAATGGCCGGCTGGGTGTTGTGGGTCAGGATGAGCTCGCTCTCCGGCCCTTCCCACATGATCCGGGACAGCGAGACGCCCAGCGTGTCATCGATCCGCGCGAACGCGTCCCTCGCCGCCGGAAAACGCTCGGCGAGATCCTTGCCCATGCCGACCTTCTGTGCCCCCTGACCCGGGCACATCAGGACCGTCACCACCGGATCACCGCACTGCCCCAGGTAAAGCCGGCACCAAAGGCGACGAGCAGGACCAGCTTGCCCGGGGTGAGCTGACCGCTCGAGACGGCATGGCCCAGCGCCATGGGGATCGACGCGGCCGAGGTGTTGCCATAGCGATCGACGGTGACGATGACCTTCTCCATCGGGATCGATGCATGGCGCGCCAAGGCATCGATGATCCGGATGTTGGCCTGGTGCGGTACCAGCAGATCGATTTCCTCCATGCGGACGCCGGCTCGGCGAATGGCCTCGTCGCACGCCTCCGCCATGGTGAGCACCGCGTGCTTGAACACCTCGCGGCCGGCCATCTTCATGTAGTGGGTCCGCTCCCGCACCACCTTTTCACTGATCGGATCCAGCGTCCCGCCGCTCGGGATGTAGAGCAGCGGGGCGAGTCGCCCGTCGGACTTGATGAAGCTGGCGAGGATGCCGCGGTCGCCGCTGGTCGTCGCGGAGAGTACCACAGCGCCGACGCCGTCGCCGAAGAGAATGGCGGTGGAGCGATCCTGGTCGTCGGTGATGCTGCTGAGTTTCTCGCCCCCGACCACGAGCACATGCTCCGCCTGTCCGCTCGCAAGCAGTCCCTCCGCGACGGTCAAGCCGTAGATGAACCCGGAACAGGCGGCCGCGATGTCGAACGCGGCCGCCTGTTCTGCCCCGAGCATGGCCTGGAGATAGCACGCGGTCGAGGGAAGGGTCCGGTCCGGCGTGGCGGTGGCGACGATGATCGCGCCGAGGTCCATCGGGGACAATCCCGCCTGCGCGAGCGCCGGGCCGGCTGCGTCGCGGGCCATCGTGGCCACAGTCTCACCCGCGGCGGCGAAGCGGCGCTCGCGGATACCGGTGCGCTCGACGATCCACTGATCGGAGGTTTCCAGCCGCTCGGCGAAGTCCTGGTTCGTCACCACGCGGGTAGGCAGGTAGACCCCCAGCCCGGAGAGGCGGGCGAACGGTCGCCGCATCAGCCCTGCGGCTCCGCGTCGCGCCTGGCGAACTTGGTGCCGATGTGCGCGCTGAGATCGCGGACCACCGACTGGTGCGCGATCCGAATGCCGTGCTTGAAGGCGTTGGGCGATGATGCGCCGTGGCAGACCACCGAGACCCCCTTCACGCCCAGGAGCGGGGCGCCGCCGTATTCGCTGTAGTCCAGGTGGTGCAGGATCTGGCGGATGTCCGGACGCTCGAGGACGCCGGGCGCCCTGGTCTTGGCCAGACGGACGAAGAGCTTGCCCACCGACTCGTAGAACTTCAGCACGATATTGCCCACGAAGCCATCACAGACCACGATGTCGATCTGGCCGAAGCGAGGGTGCCCCGCGACGATGTCGCGACCCTCGATGTTCCCGAGGTAGTTCAGCCCGACCGCCTGACGCAGGAGCTGATGGGCCTCCTTGGCGGCGGCGTTGCCCTTCTCTTCCTCTTCCCCGACGTTCAGCAGGCCGACCGTCGGCTCCTGCCGATCGAGCACATCCCGCATGTAGATCGTGCCCAGCCAGGCAAAACCGAGCAGCTCGCGGGGGGAGCAATCGACGGTCGCGCCGGCGTCGAGCACCAGGACGGGAAGATCGGCGGAGGGGAAGAGCGCGGCGAGGGCGGCGCGGTCGACTCCGTCGTGCAGGCCGAGGGCGAGTGTCGAGGCCACCAGGACCGCGCCGGTGTTGCCGGCGGAGACGAAGGCATCGGAGGCCCCGCGCTTCTGGAGCCCGAGCCCGATGGCCACGCTCGAACGGGGCTTCTTGCGGACCGCGGCGAGGGGCTTCTCATCCATCCCGATCACATCGGGGGCGTGATGCACCTCGATCCGGGAACGATCGATCTCCGGGTGGAGGGCCAGTTCCGCCTCAATGGCGTCCTGACGTCCCACCAGCTGGATGAGGAAACCGGGTGGCAGTTCTGCCAGCGCCCGGCCCGCACCCTCGACTTCGGCCCGCGGGGCGTTGTCTCCCCCCATGGCGTCGAGAGCGATGCGGATCACGCTCAGGCGTCCTCAACCTCGATCATCTTCTTTCCGCGATAGTACCCACAGGTCGGACAGACCCGGTGTGGCAGCTTGGGGGAGCTGCACCGCGGACAGCCCTGGTGCGCCATGACCACGGCTTTATCGTGGCCACGACGCAGGCGCTTGCGGGACTTGGAGACTTTACGCTTCGGGACGGCCATGACAAGCCTCAGTCAGGTTCGGCCGGGGCGCCACAGTGGCACGGCCCGGCGTTCAATTCCGCTCCACACCCGGCACAGAGCCCGGCGCAGTCCTCGCGGCAGAGGGGATAGGCCGTCACCGCGAGCGCGAGTTCTTCGCGCACCGCAGGCCGGAGATCCACATGAGTCAGCAGCGCTGGCAGCGGATAGGCCGAGGGATCGTCCTCGAGTTCCGGATTGGCGCTGAACAGCACCTCGACGTTCGTGTCGAGGGGTACCACCAGATCATGCAGACAGCGCCGACAGGAGGATCGTACCCGGCCAGTGATGTGCCCCTGCCAGAAATACTCGTTGTCACCGGTTTCGGATAGCTTGCCGGAGACGGTCACCGGTCCATCAAGGTCGAGTTCCAGCCCAGCCAACGCCGGATCGTCGGCTGGCAGCACACCAGCCGTCTCTACCGGACCGCGGTCCAGCGAACGGATATCGACCCGAAGCATAGCCGCGAAAACTAGCAGGGACAACGAGTTGGGTCAAGAGAATGGAGTTGAATTAGCCCCAGAGTCCGGCCCGTTCGCCCTCGGTAAAGAAGAAGGCAACCTCGCGAGCGGCGTTTTCATCGCTGTCGGAGGCGTGGATCGCATTCTTGCCCTTCGACTCGGCGTACAGCTTCCGGACCGTGCCCGCCGCTGCTTCCGCCGGATCGGTGGCGCCGATGACGCCACGGAGGTGGGACACGGCATCGTCCCGCTGCAGCGCCATCGGCAGGCAGGGCCCGCTGGTCATGAAGGCGACGAGGTCGGTGTAGAACGGCCTGCCCTGGTGGACTTCGTAGAACGCGCCCGCCTGCGCCGGTGTGAGGCGCACGAGGCGGGTGGCGCGCAGGACGAACCCCTCCTGCTGCAGGTGGGCGATAATGAGCCCCGCCTTGCCGCTGGCGATCGCGTCGGGCTTGAGCATGCCGAGAGTCAGGTGCTGTGCCACGCTTCAATTCTCCTTGGGCCAGGTGCCGTCCCCCGGAACGACCGGAGGATCATGGCGCTACTTCACGACGGATTGGACCAGCTCCACCACATCGATGGGGCGCTTCATCACGCGGATCTTCGCCGCCTCGAAGGCGGCGATCTTCTCCGCGGCGGTCCCCGCCGCACCGGAGATGATCGCGCCGGCGTGACCCATCCGCCGCCCCGGAGGAGCGGTCTGGCCGGCGATGAAGCCGACCACGGGCTTCCGCACATAGGTTCGCACGAAGTCCGCGGCGTCCTGTTCATCGGTCCCGCCGATCTCACCCATCATGACGATCGCGTCGGTGCCAAGATCATCCTGGAAGGCGCGCAGGCAGTCGATGAATGAGGTGCCGTTGAGCGGATCGCCGCCGATGCCGACACAGGTCGACTGGCCAATGCCATTGCGGGTGAGATGATTCACCACTTCGTAGGTGAGCGTGCCGCTGCGGGAGACCAGCCCCACCCTGCCCGGCAGGCAGATATTGCCCGGGATGATCCCGACCTTCGCGGTGCCGGGCGTGATCAGGCCGGGACAGTTGGGACCGATCAGCCGGGCGCCCCGCTCCCGCACGTAGGGAAGCACCCGGGTCATGTCCATCACTGGCACGCCTTCGGTAATGCAGACGATGAGGCCGAGGCCCGCATCCGCGGCCTCGTAGATCGCGCCGGCCGCGCCCACCGGTGGGACGTAGATGACCGAGGTGTTGGCGCCCGTCTCCCGAACCGCTTCTGCAACGGTATTGAAGATCGGGACCCTGCCCTCAAAGCGCAGTCCGCCCTTGCCCGGCGTGACGCCGGCCACGAGCTGGGTGCCATACTCCAGCATCTGTTTCGAATGGAATGATCCGTCCCGGCCGGTGATGCCCTGGACCACCAGTCGGGTGGTCTGGTCGACGAAGATGCTCATGCCGCCTCTTTCGCCAGGGCGACCACCTGCTGCACCGCCTGGTCCATGTCGCTCAGCGCCTTCATGCCGATCCCCTGCAGAATCTTCACCGCCTCGACTTCGTTGGTGCCGGTCAGGCGCACCACGATCGGCACCTTCACCGGGAACTGGGCCAGCGCGGTCTTGATGCCGTTCGCCACGTCGTCGGTCCGGGTGATGCCGCCGAAGATATTGAACAGGATCGCCTTGACCTCGGGATCGCTGGTGATGATACGCAGCGCGTTGACGACCTTGTCCGGGTTGGACGAGCCGCCGATGTCGAGGAAATTGGCCGGTTCCCCACCGTAGTACTTGACGAGGTCCATCGTCGCCATCGCGAGGCCGGCGCCGTTCACCACGCAGCCGACATCGCCGGACAGCTTGATGAACGTGAGGTTGGCCCGCCGCGCCTGCACCTCGCTGGGCTCCTCGGCGGTCTCGTCCCGCAGCAGCGCGAGGTCGGGGCGACGATCCAGCTCGTTGTCGTCGATCGACACTTTCGCGTCGAGGGCGATGATCCGTCCCTCGGGGGTCGTCACCAGCGGGTTGATCTCGGCGAGCGAACAGCCGTTGGCGGTGAAGACGGCGTATAGCTGCTCCATGATCTTCGCGGCCGCGCGCGCCTGGCCGATGTCCTTGTACAGGAAGAGCGCCAGGGTGAGCGCCTGGTGCGGCAGCAGGCCGTAGCGGGGGTCCACGGCCAGACGCAGGATCTTCTCCGGCGTCTTCTCCGCGACCTCCTCGATATCAATCCCGCCCGCCGGGCTCACCATGAAGACCGGGCGCTGGCTGGCGCGGTCCATGATCAGGCCGACATAGGCCTCCTGGGCGATATCCGCCGCCGGGACCACGAGGACCTTCTGCACCACCAGGCCCTTGATGGTCATCCCCAGGATTTTCCCGGCCGCCTCGGCCGCCTCCGCGGGCGACTTGGCGAGCTTCACGCCGCCAGCCTTTCCGCGGCCACCGGCGTGGACCTGGGCCTTCACGACCACGGTGCCGCCGACCCGGCGCGCGATCGACTCGGCCTCGGATGGGGTGGAGGCGACATCGCCGTCCGGCATCGGGATGCCGGCCGCGCGGAACAGCACGCGGCCCTGATACTCATGGAGATTCACAGGTGCCTCATCCAGAAGGAGGTCGGGCTGCGCTCGACAAGACCGAACCGTCGGGGGCAAGCGGCGCGGAAGGTAAGGTTCCTGCTAACCGAAAGCAAGGCTATGACTTAGGGAGTTCCGACCAGCCGCTTGATCGCTTCCCACTGGCGGCCGAACATCTCCAGGTCGCCTCGCCGCAGGGCGGCATCCGCCGCCACAAGGTGCCGCCTGATTTCGAAGAGAACGGTGCCTCGTTCGGTCGCGGAGATAATGGGGGCCGAGAGGCCGAGGTAGTTCTGCCATGCCTCCTCCAGATCGTGGCCGGCCCCGCGTCGATCACCGAGTGCGAGACTGATCCAGGCCACGGCGGGCGGTGCGGCATCATGCCGAGCGAAGTGAATCTGGTAGGCGCCGAGTCCAGTATTCGTCGGCCAGAATTGTACCGGCCCCGCTTCCAGTCGGGCGCCGGTCTTCTCGACCGAGTCCTTGAGCTGCTGAAAGGTGGGGATCCGGCCCCAGCGGGTTTGCAGCGTGGACGGATCCGGCAGCGCGAGGAGGCTGTCCACACGGTAGACGGTCACGGCCTCTCGGCCATCGGCCATGTGAGCCTCGAGGATCGCGCTGATCATCCGACCGTCGGCCCGCTCGAAAGGCACCACCTGGGTGAGCCCGGTGGTGTCGCTCTTCCACAGCGCGTCCACGGCCGGACCGGAGGCCTTCACCTCCTCGGCTCGATCGGAGAGCCGGCCAAGGTTCCAGTGCGGGTGGCTCATGACCCGCAACTGGACTTCCAGCAATTCCACCGGATATGGCAAGGCGCGCAGGATCTCCGCCGGGATGGCGCTGGCCGGCTGGACCATCCCGGGGAACAGCTCCCGCCACGTCTCAGCCACCTGGTCGGCGGTGTGCCGGAGGTATACGGAAGTGACGCCGGTCTCGGCGTGGATCACCCCGACGAACCCGGCCCGCAGGCCGCCGATCCACCGGTCACGCCACCCCACCCTGGTTGACCCCGCAAAGAGCGAGCTGGCGAGATAGCCGTCGACGACCCAGACAAGTTCGCCGCCCACCATCCGAGGCGCCGGGACGCCCCACACAGCGAACGGCGCGAGCTGCTGCAGGCGATCGACGGGATCGAGGTGCCAGAACAGCTGCTTCCCGCCAGTGCCGGTCCCCAGGAGGTCGCCACTCTGCAGCGTCCACGCCAGCGCCAGGCGCCGAAGGCCGGAGCCGATCTGCACGCCCCCCTGAGCCGAGTCCATGACCGCCGGCCTCCCACCGGGCCAGACGGCGTGAGGCGAGAGATTCAGTACCGGTACTCCGGCGGTGGAATGGAGGCTCTCGGCTTCGGCGTAGATCAGCGGCTCGCCGGCAAGGGTGGCGCGATCGTCCAGCACGACCGTGATGCCCGCGCCGCGCTTGCCACGGTCCCGAATCACCAGCCACGCCGGTCGGAGGCTCCGGCCCATGGGCACGAGCGCGCGATCCGCGGAAACCACCTGCCCCGAGTCGGACCGGGTGGCCTCAACGGTGAGCGTTGGCTGCCAGAGCCCCAACGGATCCGGCGGCGTCGGTGGCTGCCCGCTCGGGAGCAGGATCGAGTCCTTCAGCCCCGTGATCCCGTAGGCGAGCTGATCGAGATGGCGACGCATCGCCGGGTCGAGCGGGGAAACCCGGTCGCCCCCGATGAGCGCCGGAATGACATGGTGCCCGAGGAGCGACGCTGCGCCGAGTACGATCCAGATGGAGAGCAGGAGGGTGTGGCGCCCGTTGACGGCCCACCAGAGCGAGAGCAGCGCGGCGGTGAGCGCGATCCCCGTCAGGGCACTGCTGACGCCTTCACGAAAGGGGAAGAGCCCGCCGTGCACGGAGCCGATGACGCCCCCCACGAGTTCAAGCGGCTCCAGCAGATAGCCCCAGGCCAGCACGAGGGCGAATACCACGAGCAGGCCACCGAGGTGGCGGCGGGCATGGTCGTTGATCGCGAGTCGGCGATCCGACCAGCGGAGGGCACCGATCACGAGATAGAGGGTCGCCGCACCGATGAATGCCAGGCTGATGAGCAGGATCAGGTGGCCGTGGAGCAGGCGCCAGGCGGGCAGCCGGGCGAGGTAGAAGCCGAGGTCGCGGCTGAGGAGGGGATCCACCTCTCCGACCGCAAGCCCGCTCCAGGCGAGCACGAGATCCGGCGTCCATGCCCCGACGCCGCGCCCCGCGAACAGGCCGAGCAGCATGCCCCCGCCGATGCTGAGGGCGACCAGCAGCTCCATGTTGACGGCTTCGCGGATTTCGAGATTGCCCAGCCGGCGGTGCAACTGGACCGAACCGATGGCACGGTGGACGATCAGGAGATGCCCGATGAACCAGCTGCAGGCGGTGATGACGCCGAGCGCTTCGACCGCCAGGCGCATGATGGCCCAGTCGGTGACGAATCGTGCGGCAGCGGGGGAGAGCCGCTCGGCCCACCATTGATCGGCTGCGAGTCCCGCCGCCCAGCGGCCGGCGAAGAGCAGCACCACAATGCTGAGGACGGCGACGGTGATGCGTACAGCCCGGGGGGACATGGGGGAGGAAGGTAATGCTGGAAGGATTGAGCTGTGAGAGGAGCCGTCAGTTGTCAGCCGTCAGCCATCAGCAACTGCACTTGTCTGACGGCTGATGGCTTACGGCTGCTTCCCCATTGCGTGCGCCAGCCACCCCATCACCTCCGCCTGATAGGCCGCGAGATCGGCCTCGCTGGTGGCTTCAAAGCGGAGGACGAGGACCGGCTGGGTGTTGCTGGCGCGGACGAGGCCCCAGCCATGGGCGAAGGTCATGCGCACACCATCGATGGTGTTGACGGGGTACTTGGCGGCGAAATGCTTCGAGGCCCGTTCCACCAGGGGGAATTTCCGCTCCTCGGGGCAGTCAAAGCGGATTTCCGGTGTGGTGAACGTCCGGGGGAGATCGGCCAGCAGGACGGCGAGGCCGCCGGGTCCGGCCGCGACGATCTCCAGCAGGCGAGCGGCCCCGAACAGCGCATCGTCGAATCCGTACCAGTCGCCACCGAAAAACATGTGGCCGCTCATCTCTCCCGCCAGCGGCGCCTTGAGCGCCTTCATCCGCGCCTTGATGAGGGAGTGGCCGGTCTTCCACATCTCGGGCACGGCTCCCGCCTCACGCAGCGCGGCGGGGAGCAGCTCGGAGCACTTCACGTCGAAGATGACGGGAACTCCAGGCCCGAAGCGGCGGACCGCGTCGCGGCCGTAGAGCACGAGCAGCTGGTCGCCAAAGATGACCTGGCCGGTCTCGTCGACGGCACCGATGCGATCGGCGTCGCCGTCAAAGGCGATCCCCAGCTCCGCGCCGGTGCGCCGGACGGCGGCCTGGAGGTCGCGCAGGTTTTCCAGGACGGTCGGGTCGGGATGGTGGTTGGGAAACGATCCATCCGATTCACAGAAGAGCGGAATCACCTCGGCGCCCAGCCCCTCCAGCGTGGCGACGGCGATGAGGCTGCCGACGCCGTTGCCGCAGTCGACCACGACCCGGACCGGGCGGCGCAGGAGATGATGCGCGATGATGGCGGCGCGGTAGCGCCCGAGGATCGAATAGTCGGCACTCTCGCCGCCGGCAACGTCGGGAGCGTACCAGCGTTCGAGCGAGATGATCTCGTACAACTGCTGGATATCGTCGCTGTGCAGCGTCTCCCCGGCGAGCACCATCTTGAAGCCGTTGAACTCCGGCGGGTTGTGCGACCCGGTCACCTGCATGCCGCCATCGGCCGCGAGTGCATGCACTGCGAAGTACAGCGCGGGGGTCGGGAGCTGCCCGACATCCACGGCCGTGCCACCGGTTTCCGCGATACCGGCGCGCACCGCGCTGGCCAGCGCCATCCCGGACGGCCGATTGTCCTGCCCCACGGCGAGTACCGGAGCGCGGCCGAGCCGCTGCCAGCCGAGTGTGGCGTAGGCGCGGCCGAGCGCGCGGGCCAGCGCCGGTGTCAGCTCACGACCGACCACGCCGCGAATATCGTACTGGCGGAAGATGGAACGAGGAACGTTCATGGCAGGGATGGGAGGAGCGGGGGGTGGTCCGCCCCGAGGTGATCAGTTGCCGGCGACCGTCTGACCGGCCGACTGGGCCAGCGACGTCGCGGCGTCGCTGGCCAGATGCAGAGCGGGCACGGGCCAGACGCCCAGGACGATGACCAGCAGAACGGCGACCAGCACGGCCAGCCCGGCCGTGGCCGGAAGCCGGGCGTCGAAGAAGACGCGTGGTGCGCGGGCGGGCCGCATGTACATCGACAGGATCACCGGCATATAGTAGCCGGCGGAGACGACACTGGTCACGACGAGGATCACGGCGAGCATCGCCTGGTGTTCGGAAACCAGGCTGGAAAGGATGAACCACTTACCCATGAATCCGATCGTGCCGGGGAATCCGAGGAGGGACAGCATGCAGATGGTGAGCGACAGGGCCATCCAGGGCCGCTGCTCTCCGAGTCCCGCCAGGTCGGTGATGGTGGTGTCGCGCTCGCCATCGCGGCCGATCGCCCCGAGCAGGGCGAACGCGGCGATGCTGGTCACGCCGTAGCCGAGCAGATAGAAGTTGAGCGCCGCCACACCCAGCGGGGTGGCCGACCAGAGCGCGGCGAGGAGGTACCCGGCGTGGGCCACGGAGCTGTAGGCGAGCATCCGCTTGACCGACTTCTGGGTGAGCGCCACCAGGTTGCCAAGCACCATCGACGCGACCGCAAGGCCGAAAATGACGGGACGCCAGTCCAGCGCCATCGCCTGGTATCCGGTGTAGAGCACCCGGGTAAAGGCGATGAAGCCCGCGGTCTTGACCGCGGTCGCCATGAAGGCGGTCACCGGGGTGGGCGCGCCATCGTACACATCCGGCGCCCACATGTGGAATGGCACCGCCGCCACCTTGAAGCCGAATCCGATGATCAGGAACCCGAGGCCCAGCTTGGCCATCATGCTCAGCTCGCCCTGGGAGAACTGGGCCCCGATCTGGGCGAGGTTGGTGCTGCCGGCGGCGCCATAGGTCAGCGCGATTCCATACAGCAGGAAGCCGGAGGCAAAGGCGCCAATCAGGAAATACTTCAGCGCGGCCTCCGCCGAAAAGGCATTGCCGCGATTGAATCCGGCCAGCACATAAACCGCCACCGACATGGTCTCGAGCCCGAGGAACAGCACGATCAGGTCCTGGGCGTTGACCATGAACAGCATGCCGATCACGGCCAGCAGGACGAGGACGTAATACTCGGGCGCCACCAGGCGTTCCCGTTCGAGATACCCGAGGGAGGAGAGCACCGCACCGGTGGAGACCAGCAGGATCAGGGCGGAGCCGAGGTAGCGAAAGCTGTCGAGCGCGACCATCGGGCCGAGGCCCGGATCCTCGGGGGAGCGCGACGCCAGCCAGCCGAGGGCGACGGCGGCGAGTCCGAGGCTCACGAGGGTCGCCATGCCGGCGCGGCGACTATCGGCCGGTCCCGCATGGCGCGCACTGATGAGCAGGACCACGCCGAGGGTGGCGATCGTCAGCACGGTCTCGGGCAGGAGCGTGAGGATAAGGCCGACGGGGGTGGTGGTATCGATCGCCGGGATCACGGGCGCTCCTCCAGGTTCGGTACCAGCGCGGTCGCGGCCGGGCGTTCGAACCCGGGCTGGACCAGGTGGACGTAGCGCTTGGCCGCCGCATCCATCCGGTCGAGGACGGGCTTGGGATAGAGTCCGAGCCAGATCATGCCGGCGACGAGCGGGAGGACGACGATGAGTTCGCGCGGGGTCAGATCGTGCAACCGCTCATTCTCCGACTTGTCGAGCCGGTTGAACAGGATCCGCTGCAGCGCCCAGAGCAGGTAGGCGGCGGCGAAAATCACGCCGGTGGTCGCGATGCCTGTCGCCCAGGGGTAGCGACCGAAGCTGCCGAGCAGCACCAGGAATTCTCCGACGAAGCCGTTCAGCCCGGGCAGCCCGATCGACGCGAGGGCGGTGACGACGAGGATGAGACTGAACATCGGGATGACCCGGGCGAGGCCACCGTAGTCGGCGATCTCGCGGGTGTGCCGTCGTTCATACAGCATGCCGATGAGCAGGAACAGCGCGCCGGTCGAAAGCCCATGGCCGATCATGATCAGGAGCGCGCCCTGCACGCTCTGCAGCGTCGCGGCCCAGATGCCGAGCATCACGAAGCCGAGGTGGCTGACGGAACTGTAAGCCACCAGCTTCTTGACGTCGGGCTGGACCAGCGCGACCAGGGCGCCGTAGATCACGCCGATGACCGCGCAGCTGACGACGATGGCGGTCACCACCGGGCTCAGCGCCACGTCGGGAAAGAACGGCACCGCAAACCGGAGGAAGCCGTAGGTGCCCATCTTCAGCAGGATGCTGGCCAGGATGACGCTGCCCGCCGTCGGGGCCTCGACGTGCGCATCGGGGAGCCAGGTGTGGAACGGGAACATCGGCACCTTGATGGCGAACGCGAGCGCAAAGGCGAGGAAGAGCCAGGGGGCGAGCGCGCCCATCTGCGGCGCGGCGTTCAGGAAGGCGTCGTAGGCAAACGAGGGCTGCCCGGTCTGGCGCCAGACCTCGAACATCATGACGATGATCGCCACCAGCATGAGCAGCGAGCCCGCCATGGTGTAGACGAAGAACTTCATCGTGGCATACAGCCGGTTCTTCCCGCCCCAGATCCCGATGATGAAGTACATCGGGATCAGCATCATCTCCCAGAAGACATAGAAGAGGAACATGTCGAGGGACAGGAACACGCCGAGCATGCCGGTGAGCAGGACCAGGAGCAGCGCGTAGTACAGCCGCTCACGCTCGGTGATGTAGCTATAGCTGGCCAGCACGGCCAGCGGCATGATCCCGGTGGAGAGCAGGACCATGAAGAGCGAGATGCCGTCGAGCCCGACGCGGAAGTAGATGCCCCACTCCGCCAGCCATGGCGCGGTGACGCTGAACTGCATGCCGGGGTTGGCGCTGTCGAAGGCCCACCAGAGTCCGAGCGAGACAATGAACTCGATGGTGGTGAGGGCGAGCGTGGTCTGCTTGGCCTTGGCGACCGGCACAAACGCCACCACCCCTGCCCCGATCAGCGGGAAGAGCAGCAGGAAGTCGAGAATCCACCGATCGTAGGCGATCGAGGCCAGGAACTCGGTCATGCGAAGGCCATTCCGTTCGTTTCGAGATGTGGGCGGACGAATGCGTCCGCCCCTACCAGACTCTGCGAGCTCAACGCCACGACAGACCTCCCAGAACGAAGAGCGCTCCGACGAGGAAGAGCACCACGTACACCCCCACCTGGCCACTCTGCAGCCGGCTGCCGAGCGAGCCGAGCGCCCGGGAGAGCCAGGCCGAGCCATTCACGCCGGCACCGTCGATCACTTCCTGGTCCACGGTCTTCCAGAGGAAGGTGCGGGAGAAGCGGGTGAGCGGGTCCACGATCACGCGGTCGTACAGTTCATCGACGTAGTACTTGTTGTGCAGCACCTTCCAGAAGCCGGTCTCCGGCGCCGCGTGGTGGGCGTCGACGATCGGCTGCCGGAGGGTGATGAACCAGCCCAGCGCCAGCCCGAGCAGGGCCAGCGCCACGGCGAGCGCCACCAGCGCCGATTCCGTGGAGCCGTGCGGCAGCACCGCCGCCGTTCCCAGCCGTTCACTCACCTTCTGACCGATTGCCGTGACGGGCTCGAGCCAGTGGTGGAGCCGTTCCGTGGCACCCAGGCTGTGGGCAAATGCGGGGAGGTTGAGCCAGCCGCCGACCACGCTCAGCACACCCAGCACCAGCAGCGGGCCGGTCATGATCCAGGGCGCTTCGCGCAGGTGGGAGCGTTCGGCATCGCCGGTGCGGTTGGCGCCGAAGAAGGTCATGGCGACGAGCCGGGCCATGTAGAACGCCGTCAGCAGCGCCGCGACCGCGCCCATGGCCCAGAAGAGGCGGAAGATCGGCTCGTGTTCGCCGCGGCCGAAGGCGAAGGCGAGGATCTCGTCCTTGGAGAAGAAGCCGGCGAAGGGCGGGACACCGGCGATCGCGAGCGTGGCCAGGATCATCAGCGTCGCGGTGATGGGCATGTACTTCGCCAGCCCGCCCATGTTCCGCATGTCCTGCGCGTCGTCATGACTGTGGGTGGCGTGATACGCATGGTGCATGGCGTGAATCACACTGCCGGAGCCGAGGAAGAGCAGTGCCTTGAAGAAGGCGTGGGTCATGAGGTGAAAGACGCCGGCGGTGATCGCCCCGGTGCCCACACCCAGGAACATGTAGCCGAGCTGGGAGACGGTGGAGTAGGCCAGCACCTTCTTGATGTCGTATTGCCGCAGGCCGATCGTCGCGGCGAAGAGCGCCGTCAGGGCGCCCACCCCGGCCACGACGGTCTGGCTGGTCGGGGCCAGGGCGAAGAGCAGATTGGACCGGGCGACCAGGTAGACGCCGGCGGTGACCATCGTCGCGGCGTGGATCAGCGCCGAAACCGGGGTGGGACCAGCCATCGCGTCCGGCAGCCAGGTATAGAGCGGGATCTGGGCCGACTTGCCGGCGCAGCCAAGGAACAGGAAGAGCGTGATGGCGGTGACCAGTGCGCCGCCGGCCGGGAGAACTTCCTGGGCCCGGCCGAAGACATCCGCATAGCTCAGGCTGCCGAACGCACCCCACATCAGGAACATGGCAATGAGGAAACCGAAATCGCCTATGCGGTTGACGATGAAGGCCTTCTTGCCGGCGTCGGCATTGGCCTTCTCGGTAAACCAGAATCCGATCAGCAGGTAGGAGCAGAGCCCCACCCCTTCCCACCCGATGAACATCATCGGGAAGCTGGCCCCGAGCACCAGCACCAGCATGAAGGCGATGAACAGATTGAGGTAGGCGAAGTAGCGGGCGTAGCCCGGGTCGGACTTCATGTAGCCGACACTGAACAGGTGGATCAGGCTGCCGACGCCGGTGACGATGAGCAGCATCACCATCGAGAGCTGATCGAGCTGGAAGGCAAAGTCGATGGTGAGACTTCCTACCGGAATCCAGCTCCACAGGGTCACGATCTGGGCCACGTCCGGGTCGGCCTGCCAGCCGGGCGCGAGCCGCTGGAACAGCAGCACCGCCGCGGCGAAGGCGCCGAGCAGGACACCGGGCCCGATCAGCGATGTCGCCAGCTTGGCCTGTGGCCGCCAGAGGGCGAGGGCGCCGTTGGCGAGGAACCCGAGGAGCGGCAACCCGAGGACCAGGCTGACAGGCAAAAGGGAAGCGTGCATCAGCCCCTGAGCAGGTTGATGTTCTTGAGGTCCACCGACTTGTGGTGCCGGAAGATGGACAGGATGATCGCGAGCCCGACGGCCGCTTCGACGGCGGCCACTGCCATCACAAAGAAGACGAACACCTGGCCGGCCACGCCGTGGGCCTGGGCCAGCGCGATGAACGTCAGGTTCACGGCGTTGAGCATGAGCTCGACGCACATGAAGATCACGATCGCGTTGCGCCGGAGCAGGACGCCGGCGACGCCAATGCAGAAGATGATTGCCGAAACGGCGAGGGAGGGTCCGAGAAACATCAGATCCTCCGTTTCGCCAGCACCACCGCCCCGATGATGGCGGCGAGGAGCAGGACCGAAGTCAGCTCGAAGGGGACGATATACTGGGTGAAGAGCGGCTGGGCCAGATCGCCGGGGACACCGCGCTCCAGGGTGGCGCGCGCCGGCGACACCAGGGAATCGAAGACGATGGCCGGATCCGCCAGCAGCGGGGACCGGGTGTATTCGTAGGCGAGGCGCTCGCGGCTGTAGCTCATCAGCGGCACCAGCTGGCTGGTCAGGATGCCCACCAGCACCGCAACAAGGCACCAGACCGGGATGCGCTTGAAGTCGCTTTCCCCGCGGCCCAGGTTGAGCAGCATGATGACGAAGAGGAAGAGCACCATGACCGCGCCGGCATACACCAGGATCTGGACGGCGCCGATGAACTGGGCATCGAGCATGAAGAAGATGGCGGCGAGGCACAGCATCGTGTTGATGAGCCAGAACGCCGAGGCGATGGGGTTCCGCATCAGCACGACGAGGAGGGCAGAGACGATCGCCACCCCGGCGAAGAACCAGAAGATCGGGACCGCCATCTACTCGCCTTTCGGGTCGGTGGGGTCCCAGAGGGTCGAGACCGGGTGGGTCTGCGCCGACAGCCGTTCGAGGTCGTACACGAACCGGTCGCGGCTGTACTCCGCGTTCTCGTAATGCACCCCGACGTGGATGGCCTCCTCGGGGCAGACTTCCTGGCAGTAGCCGCAGAAGACGCAGCGGAACTCGTCGATCTCGTAGATCAGCGGGTAGCGGTTGCCCTCCTCGTCCTCGCCGGGAACCAGCTTGATGCAGTTGGCGGGGCAGATCTGGGGGCAGAGGCCGCAGGCGACGCACTTGGAGCGGCCCTGCTCGTCGGTCAGCATCCGGTGGGTGCCGCGCCAGCGGGGCGAGAGCGTCCAGGCGCCGCGCTCGGCTTCCGGCGCGCTCTTCTCCTCGGGGTACTGCATGGTCACCTTGGGCTCGAACATCTTCTTGAAGGTGAGCGCCATCCCCTTGAGCGTCGCCCGGACGTAGCTCACGTCGCTGGTGGGCCGCTTCATGACCTTCACGCCAATTGCCATAGACTCCTCAGGCCGCGCGCGGGAGGTCGCCTGCGGCCGGCTTCCGCGACTGCGGGCCGCCGATCAGCGTCCCGCGATCGAGCACGACGAACACCAGGTAGCCCAGCCCCAGATTGAGCAGGAACAACACTCCCATCATCGCCTTCGGCGAGGTCAGTCCGGCGACATTCTCGGTCAGATAGATGGCGACGCCGATGACCATCACGTACGCCAGCGCGATCGGCAGCAGCACCTTCCAGCCGAGCGCCATGAGCTGGTCGTAGCGGAAGCGGGGCAGCGTCCAGCGGATCCACATGAAGAAGAAGAGCCAGCAGAACACCTTGAGGAACATGACCAGCGCCGTCGCCAGCGACTGCGCGATGCCGGGCGCCTCATCCCAATGGGTGAAGGGGATGTCCCACCCGCCGAAGAAGAGCGTCGTCACCATGGCGGCGACCGTGACCATGTTGGCGTACTCGGCGATGAAGAACATCGAGAACTTCATGGCGGAGTATTCGGTGTGATAGCCGGCGATGAGCTCGCTCTCCGCCTCCGGCATGTCGAACGGCAGCCGGTTGGTCTCGGCGAAGCCGGAGACCAGGAAGACGAAGAAGGAGATGAAGAGCGGCAGGATGTACCAGAGTCCCTGCTGCTGCGACTTGATGATCTCGCCGAGGGCGACATTGCCGGAGAGCATCAGCACCGGCACGAGCGAAAGCCCCATGGCGACTTCGTAGGAGATCATCTGCGCCGTCGCCCGGAGGCCACCGAGCAGGGAGTACTTGCTGTTGGAGGACCAGCCGGCCAGCGCGATGCCGTAGACCCCCATCGAGCTGATGGCCAGCACGAAGAGGAAGCCGACGGGGAGATCGGCCACGGCCATCGGCATCAGGCCGTGATAGGTGATCTGCCCGAAGAGGGCATGGACCACGGTGCGGAGCAGGCCGCCGACCAGTGGGATGCCGCCGAGCAGGCTGCCGAAATCATCGAAATCGATCTGCAGCGGTGCGGCCCAGTGGATCACCGAGCCGAGCATCAGCGCGGGGATGAAGGCGAGGGTCGGGGCCAGCATGAAGAGGACCCGGTTGGCTTCGCCGGGAAAGGTCTCTTCCTTGATGATGTTCTTGAGGCCATCCGCGGCCGGCTGCAGCAGTCCGGCGAAGCCGACCCGGTTCGGGCCATGACGGTACTGCATCCAGGCCGACACCTTCCGCTCCATCAGTGTCAGCAGCGCCACGCCCACCAGCGTGATGGTGAAGACCACGATGAGCTTGATGGCGGAGACGAGAATCAGCCCCTTGATCTCGGGAGACATGGCTCAGGCACCTCCCACAGCAGCCAGCGCCCGTCCGGGTACAATCATCCCGTTCAATCCCAGGTCCTTGTAGCTCATCCCGGCCAGCGCGGGAACCTGCCCGCAGGCCATCGCAAAGGCGTCCGCCGCCGTCGCCGGCGCCGCCCCGGGCGCCGCTTCGGCGCACACCCACCAGGCGGGACGGGCCATGCCCGGTGCGGTACGGGCCTGGTTGTACCGCTGCACCCGGAGATCGCGGTTGATGAAGGTGCCGTTCTCCTCGGCGACGTTCGTGATCGGGAGGATGACCTGCGCCGCGGCCAGCTCCATGCCCTGCAGGGTCCCGAGCACCACGATCGCCGATGCGCGGCCGACCAGCGCGGCTTCGGCGTCGGTGAGCGCGATATCGGCGATGATCACCAGATCCGCGCCGGCGGCCAGCTTCACCGCCGCGGCGAAGTCGGTCGAGTAACCCAGCAGCGTCGCGCCGTCACCGTTGGGGGCGCGCTCGCGGCGGAGGGCCAGGTTCGGCACGCCTTCCAGTGGAGCTTCCTCGTCCGCCAGGGGAACCCGGACCGCCGCGGTCAGCCGGCCGGAGCCGGCCAGCGACTTGAGCATGCCAAGCGATTCCACGGACGCACCCGCCGAGGCGAGGAGCACGGTCGAGGTACTGCGCTCGACCAGCTCGCGCAGGCGGGTGAGCGCGGGATCCCAGCCGGTCGCGACATGCCGGTTGCCATCCAGCACCAGCGGGGCCTCGATCCGGTCACCGCGGTTCATCCAGCGATAGTTCATCCGGCCGGTGTCGCAGATGAAGTGCCGGTTGACATCGAGGTTCGGGCGGGGGCGGAGGCGGACGACGGTGTTGTCGCGGGTGTCGATCGTGACGTTGCAGCCCTGGCTGCAGCCGGTGCAGACGCTGGCCGTCTTGTCGAGATCCCAGGCCCGCGCCTTGTGCAGGAAGTCCTTGGAGATGAGTGACCCGACCGGACAGAGATCGACCACGTTGCCGGCCCAGGGATGGTCCAGCAGCTGGTGCTCGTCGATCCCGATGAAGGCGCGGTCGCCGCGCTCGGAGACATTGAGCACCGGCGTCCCGGCCACATCATCCATGAACCGGACGCAGCGGGTGCAGAGGATGCAGCGGTTGGCCACGTACAGCACGTCCGGCCCGAAGTCCTCGACCGGATTGTAGCGCTTGGCGTAGTCGCTGTAGCGGGTCGCCCCCTGCCCCTCCTGGAAGACATAGTCCTGCAGTTCGCACTCGCCGGCCTGATCGCAGATGGGACAGTCGAGCGGGTGGTTGATCAGCAGGAACTCGAGCACGCTGGTGCGCGCCTTCCGTGCCTGCTCGCTGTCGGTGTGGACCACCTGGCCTTCGGTCACGGTGGTGACACACGCCGGCATGAGCTTGGGCGCCTTTTCCACCTCCACCAGGCACATCCGGCAGACCGCCGGGGAGGGCAGCGAAGGGTGGTAGCAGTAGTGCGGCACCAGCACGCCCGCCTGCTTGGCCGCCTCGATGATCGAGGTGCCCTTGGGGACTTGCAGCGGGGTGCCGTCGATGGTGACGGTGACGAGTTCTGGGGTCATGAAGAGAGGCCGTTGGCCATTGGCCGTTGGCCGTTAGCAGTCAGTCGCTGGCGCCGGCATGCCCGTGAACGAGCAGCCAACGGCTAACGGCTAACGGCTAACGGCTGCTCACGCTGTAACCATGCTCCGCTGCCGCGACCGGCTGAGATACGCCTCGAACTCGCCGCGGAACTTCTTGATGGCGCTCACCACCGGGGCGGCGCAGGAATCGGACAGCACACAGATGGTCTTGCCGGTCATGTTGTCGGCCAGATCCAGCAGCAGCTCCAGGTCTTCCGGCTTGCCCTGCCCCGCCAGGATCCGCTCGAGAATCCGGGTGGTCCATGCCGTGCCCTCGCGGCACTGGGTACACTGGGCACAGGATTCGTGGGCGTAGAACTTGGCCAGCCGCATCACCTGGTAGACGATGTCGGTGGAATCGTCCATGACGATCATCCCGCCCGACCCGAGCATCGAGCCCTTGGCCACGATGCCCTCATAGTCCATCTGGCAGCCCTGGATCTCTGCGGCGCTCATGATCGGCACCGACGAGCCGCCGGGAATCACCGCCTTGAGCGTCCGCCCGGGCCGCATCCCGCCCGCCATCTCGAAGATGAGGTCGGTCATGGAGGTGCCCATCGTGATCTCGTAGTTGCCCGGTCGCTGCACATGGCCGCAGACCGAGATAAGCTTGGTGCCGGTGCTTTTCGGATTCCCAAGGGAGAGCCCCTTGTACCACTCGGCGCCGCGCTGGAGAATGTGCACCGTGGCGGCCAGCGTTTCCACGTTGTTGATCGTCGTGGGCGAAGCCCAGAGGCCGGCGACGGCGGGGAATGGCGGCTTGATCCGCGGATTGCCGCGCTTGCCCTCGATGGAGTTCATCATCGCGGTCTCTTCACCGCAGATGTACGCCCCCGCCCCGCGATGGATCACCACGTCAATGCGTCGCCCGGAGCCGAAGACGTTGCCGCCGAGGGCGCCGTTCGTGTACGCGTCCTCGACCGCCACGCTGAGGATCTTGTGCTCCTGGGTGAACTCGCCGCGCACGTAGATGTAGATCCGCTCCGCCCCGATGGCATGCGCACCGATGGCGCAGCCCTCGATCAGCTGGTGCGGCGTCCACCGCAGGATTTCGCGGTCCTTGAAGGTGCCGGGCTCCGACTCGTCGGCGTTGCAGACGAGGTAGTGCGGCTTGGTGACTTCCTTCGGCATGAACGACCACTTCAGGCCGGTGGGAAAGCCGGCGCCGCCCCGGCCGCGCAACCCCGAGGCCTTCACCTCTTCGATCACCTGCTCGCGGGTCATGCCGAGCGCCTTCTTCAGGCCCTCGTAACCGCCGCGCTTGATCCAGCCCTCGAAGGTGCGCGCGCCGGCGTCCCCGAAATACCTCGAGAGGACGGGCGTTTCCTTCGGGTGACTGGGATGCGGAAAGCCCATTACTTGTACCCCTGGAGGATGCCGGCCACACGCTCGGGCGTCACCCCTTCGATGAAGTCGTCATTGATCAGCACCGGCGTGGCGAAGCCGCAGGCGCCGAGGCATTCGACCTCGATGATCGTGAAGCGCCCATCCGGGCTGGTGTTGCCCAGCTCGCCGCAGCCGGTGTACTGCAGCAGGGCCTTCACCACATCTTCGGCGCCACAGATGTTGCAGGGCGACGTGGTGCATACCTGGATGAAGTGGCGACCGACCGGATGCCGGTGGTACATCGTGTAGAACGACACCACGCCCTTCACGTAGGCCGGCGTCAGCTCGAGCGCGTCGGCGACTTCCGCGATCGCGGGATCGGAGATCCAGCCCCGGGCTTCCTGGACCAGCCAGAGTGCCGGCAGGAGGCAGGACATCCGGGTGGGATACTTGGGGAAGAGCGCCTCCAGCTTCGCTTTCCCCTCGCCGACAAAAACCGGGCGATAGTCGAGCTCCGTGGCGCTCATCGGTCAATCTCTCCCATCACGATGTCGATCGAGGCGTTGATGGCGATGACGTCGGAGAGCAGTACGCCTTCGCACAGTTTGGGCAAGACGGCGAGGTTGAGGAACGAGGGAGGGCGGATCCGCCAGCGCACCGGCTTGGCACTGCCATCGGAGACGAAGTAGTAGCCCAGCTCACCCTTGGGGTTCTCGACGCCGAGGTATGCCTCACCGACCGGAGCGCGGACCCCCTCCATGACCTGCTTGAAGTGGAAGATCATCGCTTCCATGTCGCTCATCGCCCGGGACTTGGGCGGCAGGATGAGCCGGGGGTCGGCGACGTTGATCGGCGCACCCCGCAGCCGCTCGAGCCGGTCCAGCGCCTGCTCCAGGATCCGGGTCGACTGGGTCATCTCCTCGAGCCGCACCCGATAGCGGTCGTAGATGTCGCCATGTTCACCGACGGGTACGTCGAAGTCGTAGGTCTCGTAGCCCAGATAGGGCCGGTCCTTCCGCACGTCGTAGTCCACCCCGCTCGCCCTGAGCATCGGTCCCGAGAGCGAGTAGTTGATCGCGTCCTCGGCGCTGAGCGGCCCCACGCCCTGGGTCCGGCCGCACCAGATCGCGTTGCGGGTGAACATCGTATCGACTTCCTGAAGCACCTTGGGGAAGGTGCGGCAGAAGTCGCGCAGCCCCGTCTCGAAGCCATCGGGGATGTCGGCCATCAGGCCGCCGATCCGCGTCATGCTCGTGGTCAGGCGGGCCCCGGTCCACGCTTCCTGCAGGTTGTAGATCCGCTCCCGCTGGTAGAACGACCAGAGGAACGGGGTGAAGGCGCCGAGGTCGATGCCGGTGGTGCCGAGCCAGACGATGTGGGAGATGATGCGGCTCATCTCGCAGGCGATCACCCGGAGCACGGCGCAGCGCTCGGTGATCGTGATGCCCATCAGCTTCTCCGCCGCGAGCGCGAGGCAGACATTGTTCGCCATCGGCGACAGGTAGTCGGTCCGGTCGGTGAGCGGGATGATCTGGTTGTAGTGCCGGTACTCGCCCAGCTTCTCGAAGCCGGAGTGGAGATAGCCGATGTGCGGCACCACCCGGATGACGGTCTCGCCATCCAGCTCGACGACCAGCCGCAGCACGCCGTGAGTGGCGGGGTGCTGCGGGCCGATATTGATCAGCATGTGCTCGCCGCCGAGATCGTCCTGCGGCGCAGGATACGCGGGGAGCTGGACGCCAAGCGGAGCGGTGATGACGTTGCCCAGGGGGTCCAGGGTCGCGGTGCCGAGCGAGACTTCCAGGGTTCGCGTGCTCACTTGACTCTCCCGCGCTCGCCGTGCGCGAGCCGGTCCTTCATGTCGGCGGGGAGCTCATCGTAGGCGGCAGCGATGGACAGCTCTTCCAGCGAGTAATGGGCTTCGGGATTGGCGGCCAGCGCCTGACGGGTCTGCTCCGCGCGGCTGAAGTGGCCCCGGAGCGGGAAGTCCTTCCGCAGCGGAAAGCCCTCGGCGTAGGTCTCCCACATCAGGATCCGGCGCAGATCGGGATGGCCGGTGAAGCTGATGCCGAACATGTCGAACACCTCCCGCTCCAGCCAGTCGGCGCCTTTCCAGAGATCGAACACCGAATCGACGACCAGGGGCGCGGTTTTGTCAAGCTCGACCTTGAGGCGAAGATCCGCCTTCCGCGCGAGGGAGCGGAGCTGCCAGACCACCTCGAGCGGCCGCTCCGCGTCGCGGTATTCCACGGCGGTGATATCGGTCAGGTAGTTGAAGCGCTGACCGGGGTCGTCCTTGAGCCAGGCGAGGATTTCGTGCGCCCGCGCGGCCGGGACGTAGACGATGGTGTCGCCGCAGGAGACCTGGTGCCGGAGGATCGCGCCACCGAAGCGGGTCCGGAGAGCCGCGACGGAGGGGCTTACTGTCGCTTCACCCACGGGGCTCCCTCACTTCGCTCGGGATTCGGTCAGCATGGACTGCGTTCATGCAGACCTCGTCTGGTGGACCGAGTTGCCGAACGGCTCCGAGACTTCGTCGATCTTGCGGGCCGGCAGGAAGAGCCCCTCGGGTCCGACCATGTGCTCCTGGCGCAGATCGGGATCGAGGAAGCTCTCGCCCTTGATCTTCTTCTGCAGCAGCTGGATGCCGTAGATGAGCCCTTCCGGGCGGGGCGGGCAGCCGGGCACGTAGACATCCACCGGAATGATCGTGTCGATCCCCTGCACCATCGTGTAGGTATCGAAGATGCCGCCGGAGGAGGCGCAGGCGCCCATCGAGATGGCCCACTTGGGCTGCATCATCTGGTCCCACACCTTGCGGATCACCGGGGCGAGCTTGAAGGGGAGGCGGCCGGCGCAGATCAGCACATCGGCCTGGCGCGGCGAGAAGCTCATCCGCTCCATGCCGAAGCGGGCCAGGTCGTACCGGCTGGCGGCGGTCGCCATGAATTCGATGGCGCAGCAGGCGGTGCCGAAGGGCATCGGCCAGAGCGAATTGGCCCTGGACCAGTTGGCCAGTGCGTCGAGCCGGGTGGTCACCCAGTTGGGCGACATCGAGGAGACCTCGGTTCCCGCCTCGCCCTCGGGCTGCGTCAATCCCATTGGAGTGCCCCGCGCTTCCAGATATAGATGTAGCCGACCGCCAGGATCGCCATGAAGACAAGCATCTCGACCAGCAGCAGTCCGCGGAACTCGGTCATCTGATGGAAGGCCGACGCCCACGGCAGCATGAAGACGGTTTCGATGTCGAAGATGATGAAGAGCATGGCGACCAGGTAGAACTTGATGCTGAATCGCTCCCGGGCGTTGCCGAGGACCGGCATTCCCGATTCATAGGGAGCGAGCTTGATGGCGGTGGTTCGATAGGACGAAAGCAGGTGGGATGCGCCAAGCATGAGGATGGCGTTCGCGACCACGAAGGCCACAACCAGCAAGACCGGGATGTACGCCTGCAGCATGGAGTGGAGCCTCGCTCGTGAATTACTTCACATGGGGGCGCAGGAAAGTAACTGTGGGTGGGATGGAGTGGTACCCCTGAATCGGACGGGCGGCCGGACGGTCGGAGTGTCAGATTTCGCTGGCGACGCGGGGCGCCTTCATCCTGTTCAATCTCGGCGTTCGGACTGGCTGGGTTGACCCCCTCACTTATATTGCTCGCTGCCTCTCGACCGCCCAGATCCCTTCCCAACCGCGCCCGGACGCTCACCCGACCGTCCGACCGCCCAACCGCCTGACCGCCCATGTCCATCAAGTCCGACCGCTGGATCCGTCGCATGGCCCTGGACCATGGCATGATCGAGCCGTTCGTCGACGCCCAGGTGCGCCAGCCCGAGACCGCCGGCACGAAGGTGATCTCCTACGGGGTCTCCTCCTACGGCTACGATATGCGGGTCGCGCCCGAGTTCAAGATCTTCACCAACGTGCTGTCGGCGATCGTCGACCCGAAGAACTTCGACAACCGGAGCCTGGTCGAGTTCAACGGCGACGTCTGCATCGTGCCGCCCAACAGCTTTGCGCTGGCGCGCTCGGTCGAGTATTTCCGGATTCCCCGCAACGTGCTCACCATCTGCGTCGGCAAGTCCACCTACGCCCGCTGCGGGATCATTACCAACGTGACGCCGTTCGAGCCGGAGTGGGAAGGCCACGTCACGCTGGAGATCAGCAACACGACCCCCCTCCCGGCACGGATCTACGCCAACGAGGGGATCTGCCAGGTGCTGTTCTTCGAGGCGGATGCGGATGATGTCTGCGAAACGAGCTATAAAGATAAGGCGGGCAAGTACCAGGGCCAGCGGGGGGTGACGCTGCCGAAACTGTAGGTCGCAGCACCACCCTGCCGCGGATTGGTCTCGCCTACATGCTCTCGTCCGGCCGCACCACCTCCGTTGTCGTCCGGCGCTCCCGGTCCAGTGGGATGGTGCTCGCCGCCCCGGCCCGCCGCGCCATCCGCCACTCGTAGATGGCCAGCACCGGACCGTAGAAAGCGAGGTCGGCCACCAGCTTGCCGACCAGAACGCCCAGCTGGCCCCCGATGAGCTGTAGCCCGAGTCCCAGACAGACCGGCCGGAGCAGGCCGCTGTCGAGGGCTTCAGCCAGTCCGAACTCCAGCATCAGGTTCCGCATGACAGCCAGCACCTGCGGCACTCCGTAGGGCAGCTGCTGCTTGCCCGCCTCATAGGCCTCTCGCACCGTCTCCCGCAGAATCATCACGCCGTAGTAGACCACGACCTCGGCAAGGGTACCAGCATAGGCGGCGAGGATGGTGCTGCCGGTGAACTGCTGCACGCCCGTCGTCACTCCCACGGTCACCAGGGTCCCCAGCACTTCCGACGGCCCGTAGCGCCGCAGCCAGCCGCGCAGCTTGCTGCCCAGGCCCGGTTTTCCAGCAGGAATGAGGACCTGATCCAGGGCGACTCGCTCCAGCATCAGCCGATGGCGCCCCACGCCGATCTCGTCACCCTCCACCAGGACCCGCGGAGCGATGATCCGCTCGCGGTTGACCCGGGTACCGAGCCGGCTGCGATCCACCAGCATCGGGCCATCGGGGGTGGGGACGACGCAGGCATGCAGCCGCGAGACATCGAGCCCGGAGAGCGCGACATCGGCGTCCGACAGCCGACCGATGGCGAGGGGTCGCTCGCCGAGCGGATAGACGGTCGACCCTCGACGCAGGGCCCAGGTGGGAACAAACGGACCGGAGGAGTAGTGCATGGTTGTGCCCGTCATACTAGGCGCCAGCGGTGCCGGTCGGAAGGGCAAGGCCTCTCCAGCGAAACCACCGGCCCGGTTCCCCGTAGTCGGCGCAGGTTCGCTGGGTCTCGTGGCGCCGTCACGCCCGGCGTGCCGGACTTGAGTATCTTCCAGCCTCCTCTTTCCCTCTTGAGATCGTGGCAATCTCCTCCATGCGCTTCCTCTCGCTGCTCAGCCTGACCGTCCTGACGTCCACCCAGCTCTCGGCGCAGACGCCCGCCCCGCCGCCGACACCGGCTCCACCGGGCGGCCCCAGGCCGGTGCAGGCCGAGCGGAAACTGCAACCGCCGATCGCCGACACCGGCATCTTCGCTCCGCTCGACCTGCCGCCGGCTAACGAGATGCGCCGCCCCAATGGGGCGCCGGGGCGGGCCTACTGGCAGCAGCGGGTGGATTACTCGATCCGGGCTACGCTCGACACCGCCGCCAAGCAGCTTACCGGTCAGGTGACGATCCGCTATACCAATCACTCGCCCGACACATTGACCCATCTCTGGATGCAGATGGACCAGAACCTGTTCAGGCAGGGGAGCGTCGGTGGGTTGCTGAATTCACAGGAGAGCCGATTTGGCGCGGCCGGCTTCAACGGCGGCTTCAATATCACTTCGATCACCCAGGCCCCGCTCTCCGGGGTCCGGGTTCCTGGCCAGCGTGGCCGCGGCGTGCTGGGCATGCGCCCCACCCCGGTCAAGACGCGGGTGGACGACACCATGATGGACGTCTTCCTGGCGCAGCCGCTCCCACCCGGTGGCGCGACCCAGATCGACATCAGTTATTCCTTCACGATTCCGGAGCATGGCGCGGACCGCATGGGGCGCGACGGCACACTGTACGAGCTGGCGCAATGGTACCCCCGAATGTGCGTCTATGACGACGTGCATGGCTGGAACACTCTCCAGTATCTGGGTCAGGGCGAGTTCTACCTCGAGTATGGCGACTTCGACTATGAAGTCACCGTTCCTGCGGGCTACATCGTCGCGGGCACCGGCACGGTGCAGAACCCGCTCGAAGTGTTCACCGCCGCGCAACGCGCGCGGCTGGCCGCCGCGGCCAAGTCCGACACGATTACCCACATCGTCACCGCCGAGGAACTGACCACCGGCGCCGCGCGCCCGAAGAAGGACGGGATGCTCACCTGGCGCTTCAAGGCGCAAAACGTCCGCGACGTGGCCTGGGCTGCGAGCCCGGAATACATCTGGGACGCCTCCGCCTGGCAGGGCATCATGGCGTACGCGTACTATCGTCCTTCTGCCGTCGCCACATGGAAGGACGCGGCGGACATGAGCCGGTTCTCAATCCAGGAGTACAGCTCGAAGTGGCTGCGCTACCCCTACCCACAGATCAGCGCGGTCGAGGGGCCGGTTTCGGGGATGGAATACCCGATGGTCGCCATGGAGGCGAAAGACGAGTCGAAGGAGGGGCTATACAGCGTCGTCACCCACGAGATCGGGCATATGTGGTTCCCGATGGTCGTCGGCTCCGACGAACGCCGCTACGCCTGGATGGATGAGGGCTTCAACACCTTCATCAACGTCTTCTCCGAGGAGGGCTACTTCAAGCGGGATGACAGCCGCCGGCGCCGGGGCGAGGCGGGGTTCGTCCTGAGCAACGATCAGGCGCCCACTGCCCAGCCGATCATGACCTACGCCAACCGCTACAAGACCGGCGGCAACCTCGGTGCGCTGGCCTATATCAAGCCGTCGCTCGCCCTCTACACGCTGCGGGCAAAGGTGCTCGGCCCCGAGGTGTTCGATGCCGCCTTCAGCGAGTATGCCCGCCGCTGGGCCTTCAAGCATCCGCAACCGGCTGACTTCTTCCGTACCATCGAAGACGTGTCGGGCCGAGACCTCTCCTGGTTCTGGCGCGGCTGGTTCTTCACCACCGCGGCGCTGGATCAGAAAATCGAGTCGGTGACCCAGAAGCAGAACGCCGAGGGCAAGAGCGACGTCGAAGTCGTGATTCGGAATGTCGGCCAGCAGGTCATGCCGGTCGAGCTGCAGCTCACGTTCGTGGATGGCAGCAGCAAGACCTTCACCTACCCGGTCGAGATCTGGTACAAAGGCGACAAGTACACCGCCGACATGACGGTGGACCAGCCGGTGAAGTCGGCGACGGTGAATCCGGACAATGTGTTCCCGGACGTGACGGCGGCGAACAATGGGTGGAAGGCGGCGGTGACGCCGTAGCGGCATCGGGGCCAACCGTTAAACAACAGCGCCCGGCAATCCGATGTGGAGTGCCGGGCGTTTCTTGTGAGACGAAAGCGGAGAAACGTAGCTGCTGGTGGTCCGGTGGGGCTACCAGCACGCCGCTGTGCGGGAGCTCGTCACTGCGGCGTTCGGGCTTGCGGCCAGAGGACTATCGTAGATACCGCAGACGGTGGCCGTCCCCGGCACCAGGTAGGTAGTCGCTGTCGCCGTCCAGCTGCTGGGGTCCCGATAGGTAAGGGTAAGCACATTCCCACGGGAGGGTGTGAAGATCGCCACGCCGGCGCCCCCGGTGCCAGAGATCTCCCAGGTTCCTAGCGATCCGGCGTAGTCGCCGTTGGTAACGAAAAAGGCATCCTGCGCCACGAGCAGTTCGACCAGGTCGCTTTTCATGCTGGCGATGATGGCATTTTCGTATCCCACCCCCGTGGGATCCGAGCATCCGGAGAGGAGGGCCGCGGTGACGAGCACCAAGGATCCAACGGCGTAAGGTCGCACGGCGTACCTGCCTTGCCTGAGTGGAACAGGGTGACTGGCGTGAGATGACCGGATGCCACGGCGTTCACTGGCAAGGAGCTCGCCATCTGGCCGATCGGGTCCCGGTCTAGTCAGCAAGGCCCGTGCGGCCCGGCTAGCCAGTTGAACTGCATTGAGTTAGGCGAACGCACGGGTAGGGCCGACATGTCGGCCTATCGGATCGCTGGGACGGAGGATTCCGCCGCTTCAGGTGCGAATTGCCGCCGCCAGATCAGGAACGACGGCACTCAATTCAATCGTGTTCCCGACCAGCAGGCCACCGTTCGGGCCGCAATCACCGCCGCGTTCGGCGCATTGGCCGGCGCACCCTCGAAGACACCGCAGTGACTGGGCGTGCCGGTGACCGTGGGATTGTCCATCCTGGCATACCAGCCGGCGGTATCCACGTATGTCAACACCAGGATATTATCGCCGGTCGGCGCGAAGTGCAGCCGTCCGCTCCCTCCTTTCTCTCCCACTGAAGCAAGAGGAGTGATCGACCCGACATAGTCGCCGTTGGTCAGTCGGAAGCTGTCCTGCGCCGCAAGCAGGGCGGACAGGTCGGTCTTCAGGCTGGCGATCACGGGACTCTCCCCAGAAGCACGGGTGGAATCACTGCAGCCGGCGAGGAGCAGTCCCAGCCCGAGCGCCGGGAGACAACGGAGGGCAAGCCGCATCGGGCACCTCGTGTCACTACTGGAGACCGCTGTGAAAGGCACGAGAGTGCCGGCGACCAGCTCCGGGTGGTACAAGTGCAGCGCCACCTCCCCGAAACGGATCGCCGTCCCGCGGCCGACGTGGGTCTGGCAGCAAGTTAGGCGGAGGGACGGGTGCGGTGGCGGGCCACATCCCCGCGCACTTCAATGAAGAACAGGCGGGATTCTGCGAGCCACGGTCGCAAAAGAAGGAAGCAGCGGTGTGAGGACCCCGGGGCCGTGCAATCCTGTTGCTGCCGTGAGAACCCGACGGATCGGCCTGCTTCACTGCTTCTGATAGACCACACCTTCCACCTCCATCCGGCCGGCGCGAGGCAACGGCACGGTCAACGTCTGCGGCTGGGGCCCGCCCATGAAGAGGCGCAGACTGGCGCCATCGACGCCATAGCGTCCCGCATTCTCGGGGTCGTCCTGTGCTGCGCGCCCGAAATCGAAACGGGTGAGGTCCCCGCTCGGCACGTCGTAGAAGCGGTACACCCACCCGTCGGCGGAAAAGAGATAGAAGTGCAGCGCCGTGACGGTCCTGCCGTACGCCGATCCGCGTTGCAGATCCGCCATGTAGCGCATCCGTGAGCCGAGATACAGCCCGGCGATCTCCATCCCCACCTTTGCGGGCACGCGCGTCGACAACGGCGGCGTGACTGCAGCCTCAACTCGCAGCGTCCGGTACATCGCCTCCATGGCCGGGGCGGCGCGGCGCCAGCTCTCCGGTGCTCCCGCGGAGGCATCCACAATGGCCGCCGAACCGTGAGCGACGATGACCAGGCGGACATGTTCGTGAATCACGCCGGCCACACTCTCGCCGAAGTGCATGGAGTAGACCGCCTCGGCGCCGGCGACCGTTCCCCGGCTCCACGTCGGCGGCGCGATGACGTTGCTCTCCTGGAACTGCGGATCGATCCAGCTGCGGAGCAGATCGTGCTGCATGAGCTGCTCGATATCCCCGGGGATCGGCCGGAAGGGGTAGACCTGGATGCCGGCGTTCACCTCATTCGAGGAGTACTGCTCCGGCCTGATGCTCGCGCTGCGGTACCAGTTGGCCGGGGGATCGTAGCGCAGCACCGGCAGCGCCTGCTGGGACATGGCGAGTCGAGCAGTCACCAGGACGGCGAGAGCCGATGCGATTGCGGGCACCAGGATCATCCGTGACATCCTCCTGGGATTCCTCAACATCTGTGGATATTCAGGAGCACTGATGCCCCGGCCACCACACCGCCCGGGCCTGGCCGAGGAATGGGTCGTGCGCCCATCCGACCACGTCGCCGCAGTCAATGATCGCAAATGCGCCCGCCGCCGCGTTGGGAAAGAGCGACGGCTGCAGCGTCGGGAGATATGTCACGCTACCGGTGGGGTCCGCGACGTAGGCGCTGGTGAAATTCTCTTCTCCTGCGGCGAAGCCTGAACGGTTGATGTCGTGGCCGTTGCCGCTTCCCCCCTGGGTGGCGTGCAGGATGAAGCCCCGGCCAGCGCTCCAGGTGAAACCGCTGCCCGGCTGCTGGAAGTCGGTGACGCCGGTGATGCGCCCGGCGCTGTTCACCCCATGCGCGCAGGTGAAGCCGACCCCGGGGCCCAGAAGCTGGAGTCCACCAGCCGATGTCCACGACCACATTTCGTAGTTCCCGCTCGCGCCGTTGCCGCAGCCGACGATCACCCCGTTCGCATTGATGTCCCAGGCCTGCATCTGCGCCGACCTGAAGCTCCCTGGCAGGGCACCGAGGTCCTGCATGCCGGAGCCCGGGGTGTAGAGAAAGGCGTGCATGATGCCGCGCCCGGTCTCCGCCCAGCCGACAACCCTGCCCTGATCATCCACCGCAATGGCCCAGCTGTTGGATCCTCCGAGAGTGCCGAGGTCCCGGGGTCTGCGGGCGACGTCCCAGACGACGGCGTGGTAGATAGGGACCCCCAAGGGGGAGGCCTCACCGGCGATCCAGCGGCCGTTGGGGGAGACGCCGGTGGCACTACCGATCCCAGCGACGGTCGGGGGCTGGGTGAGGATCCGGACGCTTCCGGAGGGCTGTTGCCAGGTGAAGGGGCGGCTGTTGTGGTCGCCGACCACAAGGCCGGCGGCGCTGATCCCGTAGGCATGGCCGTTCCCGCCGCCGCCGAAGATCGATGTGATATCAATCGCGGTGTCGTAGACGGCGGCCTGCACAGTGACGGCCGCATCGATCCCGACCGCCGGAGAGATCGGCGTATCCTCGGTCCCGGTGCAGGCGGAGAGCGCCATGAGCCCGAGACCGGTCAGCATTGCTTTCATGGTTGCTCCTTTGAGTATCGCTTTGTCAAAAGCCGCTGCAGGTCACCGTTTCGTTCACCGCCAGCGTGATCATGGGAATCACCGCCACGACGAGCGGGCTCGATCCACCACATCCAGCCGGCGTGTCCAGTCGCAGCACCTGGACCGGACCGGGCGGCAGACCTCCAACACCCCAATGGCCATTCGCGTCAGTGGTCAAGGTGTACGGGCCGACCGACACGCGAATGTTGGCAAGTGGATTGCCTAGGGCCGTGACGATGGTTCCTGAGACGGCTCCTGATCCGGAGCAGTATTCGCGATGCGTGATCGGAACGAGTCCGCGAACTAGAAAAACGGTGAAGGTGGTGCTGATAAGATTTCCGCACGTTCCGGGAAAGGTCAACGAAATGTCCACGTACGTCAGCGGCGGGAGCGAGGTGAAGAGCACTCCATTCTGACCGGTGGATCCCGTCAGGCCTTGCGGCGAGATAGTAACTCCCACACCGATGAGCGGCTGGGGATTGGGGTTCAATCCTCCGTCTGTCACAAGGAGCTGCAGGTCCGCAAGACGACAATCCAAGGCGAAATCCACGGATGTCAGGGTCATCTGCTGGCCGAGGAACGGAAATGGGCCGGGGAAGGACCCTATGGTAGCCACACAGCTCTGCGGAATACCATTCAGAATGACCCCGTTCGGACCTGGGACGCTCGAGGGCAGTTCAGTTAGATCGTACGTGCCATCGGGCTGCACCGGAGCAGACTCGCTCCCGGCTTGCATTGTGACTACTAGTCCGGAGGGAAGGCCGCCCTGGGCTGCCACTGTACCGGTAATATGCCATGGGCAGTCCATCAGGAACGGAACGGCGGCGGTCTGCCCGGCAGTGACGAGCGGAAGCCCAAAAGCCGGGCTGCAGGAGGTCCCCGGCTTCTGTGCGCTCACCGAGTAACCCCCCGGTGGGAGCAGGGCGAACCCAAAGTTTCCCTGCGCATCTGTGGTGGTGCTGAGCTGCGGACCTGGCTGAGGCAGGTTCATCTGGGCCAGCACGGTCGCGCCCGCCACAGGCTGGCCGTCGAGGTCCTTCACCGTTCCCGCGATCGCCCCGACCGGGGGGCAGTCCACGCGCCAGTGCTTCACGTATTTCGCCTGTTGGGTCAGGCTGATGGACTGGGCACCGAAGGCGGTGCAGTTGCCCGGCAGGTAGTTGACGAAGATGAAGTAGCCGCCGGCGGGGAATCCTGGCGTGAGGTAGCTGCCATCGGATTGCACCGCCGCCACGATGTTGTTGCCGCCGATGTCAGGGCGCAGCTCCACCGTGAGTCCGGCCGGAAGTGCTCCCTGCACCGGGGTCAGCACACCGCTGACGGTCGGGGGGCAATCGACCGTGATGTCGAAGGTCGTCGTCTGGCCGCGCTGCACTGCCACCGCACGGAAGGAGCCTGCGACGCAACCGGCCGGACTCCAGTCCAGGATGTAGTTGCCCGAACTGAGATTGGCCATCAGATACGCCCCGGTGACGGACGTGGTGGCGTATACATCCACCGGCGGACCACCGCCCGCGACGGGACCGACCGCGTGCACGGTGGCCCCGGCGACTGGCTGGCCATCGAGATCGAGCATCGTGCCGGCGATGTCGCCGGTGGTCGGCGGGTTGACCGTGATTGGGATCGTCCCGCTCGCCGCGGCGGCAGTGGCCGTGATCGTGACCGTGCCGGGCCCGGTGGCGGTGATCAGGCCCGTCGCAGGGTCGACTGTGACCACACCCGGGTCGCTGGTACTCCAGGTGGGATTGAAGCCCGGCACGATATTGCCCGAGTTGTCCTTGACCGACGCCACCGCCTGCACCTGCTCCCCCACTACCAGGTCCGAGTCCGGCAGGACGTAGGGCTGCACCAGCACGATGGTGTTCACCTGCACATCCAGCGGCACGGTGACAGTGAGGCCACCGGTGCTGGCGGTGAAGCTGGTCTGCCCCACCTTCCGCCCATGCACGATCACGCTCGGCCCGGTAATGCTCCCCACCAGGGCCGAGCCGTACTGGAACTCGGCCGCGGTGATGTCGGCGACGGTCCAGTGAATCGTCACCCAGGTCAGCGGCTGGTTGTTGATATCGTAGGCCACGGCGGAGAAGTTCGCCGGGAAGCCGTCGTTCATCAGGTAACTTGACGGCGTCACCACCAGCCGCTGCGGCGCGGGCAGGTCGTTCTGGATATCCGCCGCCAGGGCCACGTAGACCGAGAAGGCGGTGATGGCCTTGGGCAGGTCGAAGCCGACATTCTGCTTCGCGGTCGTGACCCCAGGATAGAGCGGAGCCGCGAACTGTTCCCACCGCAGGCAGTCGGAGGTGATCCCGGTGACAGGACAGCCGGAATCGTTGAAGAAGTTGCGGGGCCCGCCGCTGCCGGGGGTGCCGTTGCCGTTCCAGTCGGAACTGGCCAGCACCTGCGAGGGGATTCCCCCGGCGACGGCGCTCACCTTGAACGGAAAGAGCAGGAGCCCGGCTGTCCCGGCCACCCCGGTGGGCCAGGTCGGCGGCACCAGGGAGGATGAGGTGAGCCGATTGGTGAGGGCGACATCGAAGGTCACCCGCACCTTGTTGGGCTGAAAGGCGCCCGGCGCCGAGCGGACGATATTGCTGGCGGTGGCGCTGACCTCATTCGCCCCCACCAGCGCGAAGCTGGGCCCGTCGCCCGAGGACCCGGGCGCAGCGGGAAGCACGACGTGGATCTGGTCGTGGACCAGGTCCACATCCAGCCGGATGGCCATGCCCTCGAGCCCCGGCGGGAAGGTCTCCGGCGGCTGGGTCTCGACCAGCTGCTCCGCCTGACAGGCGACGAGGAGAAAGACGCTCCCCGCGACGAACTGGCGACGAACCCACGTTATCCGACGCTCTGGCATGGTGTCCTCCCCAAGAAATGGAATCCGGTCGATGTACTCGTCACCCTGTGTGAGGCGATGCCTTCGTCCCGCTCAGGGCCGCACCAGCGTTGCCCCGCCTGCGTCGATGACGGCCCCGGTGCTCAGCATCCCGGTCATGGTGTTGACGGCCAGCGTGAAGGTGCCCGGGGGAACATCGAGAAATGCCACCCGAGCGTGCCCGTTGAATGCCACGGTGGTGGTCAGCGTCGGGTCGAGGAAGCCGCCGGGGCCGAACAGGTACGGGCCCAGAGCCGTCACCGGAGCGCCGGCATCGGTCAGCGCGATGCCCGCAAGCGGGATGCCTTCGAGTGGTTGTCCGGCGGCATCGGCCAACTCGACGAAGAGCACGCCCGTTGCCGCGCTCGGAGTGGACCCGACGGAGGCGTACTGGGCGTTTGCGTCGGCCTGGGAGACCATCCACACGTCGGCCGTCACGGAGGCCGATCCGATCGTGACCCGGTTCCGGGTCGAGCGGTATGACGGGAGCGCACCGAGAACATCCAGTGCAGTGTTGAAGGGAAGACCTGACAGCTGGTAGCCTCCTGTCCCGCTGCTGACCGTACTCGGAGGCGGCTGGAGTCCGTCGGCGGTCAGGCTCACCGATGGGAGTGGGAGGCCGCTGAAATAGTCACGGACGAACCCGTTCTGATAGGCGCCGCAGTCGAGGACGAAATCCAGCGTGATGACCTGGCCCATTGCGAAAGTCAGCTGCTGCGGGGCCGCCGGCGAGAGCTGGGTGCAGCCCGAGGGGAGCTGGACGGCGACGCCGCCGTAGTCGCCAGTAGGGAGGTACGCCTCGTACTGCCCGGCGGCATTGCTGGTGGCGAGCGATACGAACCCGTAATTGTTCTGATACTGAACGACCACCTGTGATACGGGGCCCTGAGATGAGGTGATCTGGCCCTGCAGTGTGGCAAAGCAGATCACGGTCACGGTAGCTGGCCCGGTCTGTCCCGCCACGACAGTGACGGTGGTCGGCCCGCCGTAGGTCTGGCAGTTGCCCAGTCCGGTAAGTACCGACGCATCGATCACGTAGTTGCCTGGAGCCAGTCCGGTAAGGGAAAAGCTCCCGTTCGGGTCTGTGATGGCACTGCGGCCGCCCAACGAGATTCCGATTCCTGGCATCGGTACCAGCACCACACCGTTCAGCCCGTTATCAACCCGTTCGATCTGGCCGGCGAGGCTGCCGGTGGTCGGAACACAGCTCACCACGAAGTCCGCCGTTGCCACGCCGCCGCTGGTGATGGCGCCGCTGACGCTGGCCGGACTTCCGCAGCTCGCGGGCAATCCGGACAACGTCGCCGTGAATGCCCCCACCGGCAGTCCGCTGAACAGGAACTTGCCCACCCCGTCGGTCACCGCGGTCTGGCCGCCGGGAGTGAGCGTCACTGTCGCGCCGCTCAGGAAGCCGAGCTGGGGGGAGCTCGCGACGCCGAGAAGTGCGCCGAGGCCGGGCTGAGGTGGCGGCGGGGGATGATCGAGGAGATCCGCCGCCACCACGAGATAGACGCCAACGCTGGTCACGTTCTTGTCGACAGTGAATCCCACCTTCTGCCCCGCCGTGGAGTGCCCGGGCAGCAGCGGAGTGGGAAACATCTCCCAGCGATAACAGTCGCTGGTCACCGCGGTGCCGCAGGTGCCGAAATCATTGAAAAAATTGAGCGGCCCGCCGCTCCCGGCCGAGCCATTCCCATTCCAGTCGGTATTCGGCGTCGCCTTGCCGCCCTGCACCCCGAACGCCGCGACGGTGTAGGGAAAGGCAAGGATCCCCTGTGCCCCGGTCGGCGGCAGCGGGAAAGTCGGGGTGACCAGGTCGGTCACCGACAGCTTGTTGGTCAGGGCAAGGTCAAAGGTGATAGTCCGCTTGTAGGGTACGAACTGCCCGATGTTCGAACGGAAGAAGTTGCTCGTCGTCAGTCCCACCAGTTCCGCTCCCGCCAGGGAAAAGGCCATTCCATCCTGGTGGGCCGCAGTACTGGGCACGGTCGGTGGGACCACCCGCACCACTCCATGTTCGACATCGATGTCCAGATAGAAGGCGTAGGGCGCGATGTCCGCCGGTGGAAGCGCCGGCTGGGTGTTTGGCGCGAGCCGGCTCTCGGCCTGACAGCCGCTCAGGGCGGCGCAAAGCACGAAGAGGAGCCGACCCCACTCCCGATTGGTCCTGATTGCCATGATGTGCTCCGTTTGTCGGGTTCACGATGTGGCACAAATCCGAGGTATCACCACCAGCGTTCACGGTCCTGCCCGCACCTTCATCACCACCAATTCGGACCGGAGGGAGTCAAGCAGTTGCAGCTCAACGTCGGGCACCCCGTCGGCGGCAGACCATTGCCGGAGATACCCAGTGACCCTGCGCTCCAGCAGCGCCAGTCGTGCCGCCTCCCGACCACTGCCCGACGCGCCGGCCGAATCCAGCGTCGACTGCGTCAGCCGTATTCCCCTGGCCTCAGCCGCCCGAAGTGCTACCAGCTCGGCCTCCACCGCAGCCCGGTACTGTGCCAGATCCGTCGACCGAAGCACCACGACCGTCTCCGGAGGGGCCATGCCGCTTGATCGAGGGGGCCGCGCTTCCCGGCAGCCCAGCCCTGAGAAGAGCACAACCAGCCAGAACCCGTTTCCTGTCACCCTCATTCACTCCTGTTTGCCGAGAATCGGGATTGGCGATACCGTTGGGTTATGCTAGTCCCTCACAGTCATACCGCCGCTCGCTGAGCGTGATATGGCAGATGACGCCTCCAAGTCGGTAGATGACAAGCGGATGATTCAACTTCGATTACTGGGCGGCTTTGAACTCGCGACCGGTCGGGATGCCGGGGATGGCGGAATCGCCGGCCAGCCGAAGCGGGCCGCGCTGCTGCTCTACCTCGCCGCTGCCCGTCCGAACGGCTTTCAGCGACGCGATGTCCTCCTTGCCATGGTCTGGCCCGAGGCCGACACCGAGCACGCACGCCAGGGTCTGCGGCAACTGGTGCTGCAGCTCAGAAAGGTGCTGGGCACCGCGGCGATCGAGGGGCGAGGCAAGGCCGACCTGCGGGTGAACCCAGAGTTGGTAGCGGTCGATAGCCGCCAATTCGAGGCGTGCCTGCTGGAGGGAAGAACCGCCGAAGCGCTGCAGCTGTACCGGGGGGACTTTGTTACCGGATTTCACCTGCCGGGTGCGTCCTCGGACTGGGAGGAGTGGGTCGAGCAGGAACGGGGCCGACTCAGGAGTCTGGCGACCGGGGCTGCCTGGACCATGGCGCAGCGGGAGGAGCGGGCGGGGAACTCGGCGGGAGCCACCTACTGGGCCTGGCGCGCGGTCGAACTGGCACCGGATGAGGAGACCGGGATGCGGTCCCTTCTCGCGCTCCTCCTCAGGCTGGGTGACCACTCCGGCGCCTCCCGGGCGGGCACCGACTACATCCGGCGGCAGCGCGACGTTTTCGGGGCGGAGGCAAGTCCTGCGGTACTGAAGCTGGTGGCGCAGGCGCGCCAGGCCATCGATGACGGACCGCGTCCGGTAGCGCCCGATCCACCGCCCCCTTCCCTCCCTGCCATCGCGACGGCTTCCCCGAATGCTCTGACCGATACGCCCCCATCCCTGACGACTTCACGGCGGTGGCGGTGGGCAGTGTCGCTCTCCGCTGCAGTCGGGTTGATCACCGCCTGGCAGATATTCAGGCCCGCACCGGCTGCACCGCGCGAGACCTTCGCCGTCGGATATCTGCAGGAACTCTCTGGTGGCGATAGCGCGATTCCAACCCCAGTGCTGCGCGACCTGCTCAGTACGAGCCTGGCCCGACTGCCCGGGGTAAGTGTGATCAGCACAGTGCGGTTGTTGGAACTCGAGGCCCAGCTTGGCGCTGGAGTGTCTCCCGACTCGCGCCCGCTGGAGGCGGCGAAACTGGCGGGCGCAAGCACCTTGCTCGGCGGACGGATCCAGCGCGATGAAGCAGGGTACACCCTCCAGCTGACCGCAACCGGAATGCGCCGCGGAATCATCCAGTTCACTATTGAGGCCAGCGCCGCCGATCTCTACTCGCTCGCAGACGAAGCGACCGCAAGCGTATCCCGGCAGCTCCATCTCGACGCCCCACTTCCCTCGATTCGCGATTTCAGCACTCACTCGCTGCTGGCCTACCGCCTGTACGAGGAAGGACTCCGGGCCTTTTCCGAATCGGATTACAGGGCAGCGGGCCGTCTCTTCCGGTCGGCTATCGAAGCGGACTCGACCTTCGCGATGCCGTGGTACTATGCCTCGCTCGTCGCCGACGTGAACGGTGATGGCCCCGCGGCAGACTCGCTGATCGACCGGGTCGTCGCACTCGCTAACCGCGTCCCGGACCGCGAACGGCTGCTGATCCGGGCCCGTTGGGCCGAACGCAACCTCGATCCCGCAACGCTCGCCTATGCCGAGACCCTCGCGGTGCGGTACCCCGCCGAGCCCGACGGTCCGCTCATTCTCGGCGGTGCGCGACTCACATTCGGCGATCCTGAGACTGCGATCGAACCGCTGTTGCGAGTGATCCGGATGGATTCGCTCGGGCTCAGAGGTCAGGTGGCGCGCTGCCGGGCCTGTGTGGCATACCGACAGGTCATCCTGACGAACGTCTATCTCAACCGATTCAGCGAAGCCCAGGCCACCTTGGCGCGATGGCGCCGCGCACAACCCGGCGCGGCCGATCCGAAACTGACCGCGGGGATGATCGCCAGCTTCCTGGACCAACCCTCAGGAGACTCGGCGGTGGACCGGGTACTCGACTCCGCCGCTCTGGCCGAGCCGACAATCGAGTGGGCGCTCTCGATCCGGCGTGGCGAGTTCGACCGACTGAATGCCCGGGCGCAGGATCTCCTGAAGCGTGGGACGCCAGGACGGCAGGCTGACGCGCGGTGGTGGCTCGACATCAGTCTGCGCACCCAGGGCCGGCTGCGCGAGGCGCTCGCGTCGGCGGAGGGGATCGGCGCCGCACGAGATGAGCTGCAGTCGGCACAGATACTCTGCGAAAGCGGTCGAGGGACGGAAGGAGCCAGGGTCTTCCGGCGAATCGCAGGGCAGAGCCCTGGCTCCCCTGCGAGCTTTCATGCCGCCAAGCACCACTCCTGGTACCTCACACACACTGCAACTTGCCTGGCCCTCACCGGCGATACTGCCGCCCTTGGCCCGCTGGCCGACACCGTGCAACGTGTGGGGGCCAGCAGTTCGTGGCGAAGACACCAGCGGCTGCATCACTACATCCGGGGACTGATCGAACAGGCACGGGGAAACTCGGCGGCGGCGGTGGAGGAATTCCGACAAGCCACAACGGTCCCGACCGAGGGCTTCACCCGGAACAACTACGAATTGGCCGGGGCTCTCATGCGACTGGGAAGGAACGCGGAAGCGATCGAGCCGTTGCAGGCGGGGCTGCGCGGTCCACTCGAAGCCGGCGGGCTTTACGTCACCCGAACCGAGATCGAGGAGCGCCTGGCGCAGGCATTCGATGCCATGGGCCAGCGCGACAGCGCCCTCGCGCACTTCCGGTGGGTGGTTGGGGCCTGGCGGCAAGCGGACCCGCAGTTCACCTCACGTTGGATGCAGGCAGAGGCGCGGGTTGCCGCGCTGGGAGCGCCGAAGCGCGACTAGCCTCGGGCCCACTCCGGCAGCTCCACTCGCGGCGCCGACCTCCCGGCAACCTCAGCTGAGACACCCAGGCAATCCCACCCGCTACCAGCAGACCACGCTCCTGGCCGCAATCACCGCGGCGTTCGGCGCATTGGCCGGCGCACCCTCGAAGACACCGCAGTGACTGGGCGTACCGGTGACCGCGGGATTGTCCATCCTGGCGTACCAGCCGGCGGTATCCACGTACGTCAACACCAGGATATCATCGCCGATCGGCGCGAAGTGCAGCCGTCCGCTCCCTCCCTTCTCTCCCACTGAACCAAGTGGAGTGATCGACCCGGCATAGTCGCCGTTGGTCAGGCGGAAGCTGTCCTGCGCCGCAAGCAGGGCGGCCAAGTCGGTCTTCATGCTGGCGATGACCGGATCTTCCACCGATTTGCCGGCGGAGCCGCCGCATGCAGTCAGCAGCAGGGCCCCGGCGAGCATCGATCGCTGCACGAGCTGATGGCGCATCGGAGTTCCTCCTTGTCGTGGAATGGAGCGAGCCGTACCCACGATGATGCTGGTCTCCCGGAACGTCAATCGGGCGATCCGCACTGCGCCTACGGTCTGATCAGTCGCACAGCGCTGAGGAGCGCGGCCCGGAACGCTGTCCCCGAATCCCTCGGCCTCGCCTCGTTGGTGGTCGTCACCACCCCGATCACGCCGGCCCGTGTTGCCGGATTGAAGTAGAAGAAGGAGCGATAGCCCGCCTGCTCGCCGGTATGCCCCACCAGCGTGACACCGCCCTGCTTCAGCAGGAAGAACCCCAGCCCTGCGCTCTCGCCATCCTCTACCCCGACCGGCACGATCGGGCGCCACATCTCTGTCAGTGTCGCATGGCGGAGTACCGTCTCGAAGCGGGCGGCGCGCCCGCGATCGCCACCGGTGGCGGCGCTCAGGAACCCGATCCAGGTCGCCAGATCCTGTGGCGGCGCATTCCAGCCGCCATTGGGAATGGTGATGCCGGGATCGAAGTCGCGGCCGTTATCCACCACCCGCTCGACTCCGCTGCTGTCCTTCACCAGCGTGTAATTGTTCGGCCGGAGCGTTGCGAGGTGCGGCGGTGTCACGCCGAAATAGCTGGCGGTGAAGCCGAGTGGCAGCCAGAGGTGCTTGTAGATGTAGGATTGCCAGGGATCGCCGGTGATCGACTCGATCACCCGGGCGAGGTAGATGTAGCCGGGATTGCTGTAGCCGTAGCGCGAGCCGGGCGGGAAAAGAATCTCCTGGTAGGGCATCATCGAGACGAGCTGCTCCCACCGGGTCGGCTCGAATGGTTCCCAGGCCACATACTGCCGATAGGGCCAAGTCGGGTTCTGAAATCCCGAGGAGTGCGAGAGCAGCATCCGCAGCGTGATGCTGTCCATGGAACTGAAAGGATTGTGTACCTGCCGCAGCTCCGGCACCCAGCGGGTGATGGGGTCGTCCAGCGAGAGCAGCCCGCGGTCCCGCAGCTGCAGGATAGCCACCGCGGTGAGCGTCTTGGTAATCGAGCCCCAATGCATGATGGCATCGGGTGGGAGCGGGCTTCGGGTGGCCCGGTCGAGGAACCCGGCGTCATGTCGCAGGACGATGCGCCCGTCCTGCACCAGTACCAGGCTGCCCCCGACGACACTGTCCGTGCGCATCAGGGCATCGAACGCCAGCACCGCCGCCGGCCAGCCCGCGGGGGGCGGGCTCTGTGCCGCGAGCGCGTTGGCAGAGCTGAGCGAGCAGCAGATGGAGAGCAGCAGAGCAGGTCGGCGCACAGGGTCTCCGGGAGAGGCGCGGGTAGCCGCGAATCTCCCCCGGGAATGCCCCCGGGTCAATGCCTCACGGCATCAGCTGTGCATCGATCCAGATCGGCCCGGGGGTGGGCAGGATGACGGAACCGCTGGCGACCTCTCCCGCCGAGAGCTCTCGCACCAGCCGGTCATAGGGGCCTTCGCGATTCAGGTGCACCTTGTAGCGGAAACCTACCTGCCGAGGCAGGAGGGACTTGAACTCGTAGCTCCAGAGGTACAGCTCGCGGTCACCCTCGCCGTGGACGGTGGTCCGCTTGACCCGTACCTGGATGCCGACGGCGCCGGCGACCTCATGCCACGGGCCCCACGTCGCCGTCTGATCAACCCCACCCCCGCTCCGCTCTCGACGGGCCCGGATTATGTCTCCCCAGCGGCTCACTCCGCCCCCCCCACGATTGGTACCCAGAGGCGAGCGACGGGAGAATCCCGTCCCTGCCCCATCCCCAGGCACGGCCAATCTGGGGTGGGGCCGTCATCTGCCTGTCATTTGGGGCCGAGGCGGCTGAAAACGGGCGAATCGATGGTGGTTCGGCCGGCTGTACAGCGTGCCAGCCAGCCGATGGGGGTTGTCGGAGGGCACCGGGACGAGGTGGCGTTTGCCTAGAACTGCCGGCTCCAGCTCACTCCAATTGAAGGCAGGATGCTGAACCAGCTCTCCAGCCCCCGTTGCAGCTGAATCCCGCCGGTCGGCGTGTTGGCCCGGAAGTAATCGTACCCCAGGACATTGCGGTGGTTGGTCAGGTTGATCACCTCGGCGAACAGCCGGAATTCGCCCTGCCGGGTGAGCTTCCGTCGAGTGATCCGGAGATCCAGACGCTGGTAGGAGGGGAGTCGGTGCCCGTAGAGCTTGTCCGGCTTCACCGTCGACTGGGGCTGCCCGCTTGAATCGGTGACGGTTCGTACGCTCTCGGTCGTCGAAGGCCAGCCAGTGTGAAAGGCGATAGCGGCGTTGATCGACCACATATTGTCGGGCCGAAAGGTGACATCGAGATTCAGCGCGTGACGCTGGTCCTGGGGACCTGGATGAGTCCGGTCGAACACGATTGGTGTCGGGTCATTGACGTTGTCGATGCGACGGACCCGTTCATTGACGTAGGAGAGCGAGTAACCGGCCTGAAGCGACCACTTGGTTCCCAGTGTCCGGTCGTGCAGGATCTCAATGCCGGTCGACGTGGTCCGTTCCGGAAACACCAGGATCCGATCCTCGTTGGATTCCGGAAAGACATCGATTCCGCCCTTCCAGTTGCGGTAGACCGGGCGCAGATGGGAGCCGGTCTTGTAGTAGCCTTCGAGCCGAAGGGTCCCCCCCTTCGGGAAGACGTACTCCATACCCACGGTCGCCTGCCTGGACAGTTCGGAGGGGAAGTAGCGATTCAGTGCGTCGAGAGCGGCCAGGTCGGCGATCCCCTGCCGCTGCCGATAATACCCCCATCCCACCCGCAAGCTGGCCCGATCGGAAAGGCGGAGCAGCGCATTGGTGCGCGGACTCAGGTAGCGGTCCCGGGTGTAGGAGGCGTGATCGTACCGCAGGCCGAGCTCGAGGGTGAGGGGCGCCGCGAGCTGGAGCCGATTGGTGAAATAGCCGGCGAACGTGGTACCGGGCCGCAGCAGCCTCGTGCTGGTCACCTGCGGGTAGTACCCGGTCGTGTCGGGAGTCGTGTCATCCGGATCCTGTCCCACGGAGGAGGTCAGCGCATAGTCGGCGTGCAGCGCCCGCAGGTCGTAGCCGAAGTCGACGAGCATTGTGTTGGAGTGCTCGTAGGTCCAGTCTTGCTTGAATCCCACCACCGAGAAATCGCGGTGACCGCTCACGGCATAGTGCGCCCCGGGGCGATCACGAAAGCGCTCCGTCCCATCGCGCCCTGCTGTGACCCGCCCGACTGACGCAAGGCTGGTCACCGCCAGTCGCTTCGCCGCGAGTGACCGGAGGGTCAGCCAGACATACGAGTTCCCATAGCGATTGTCCGCCAGTTCACGCGTCCGGATGGAATCGGCGAACCCGGTGGTTGCGTTGGCGTTGAAAGAGTAACGGTCGCCCGCGTGAAGCAGGTTGAGGGACAATTGGTGCCGCGGATGGAGCGAATAGCGAACAGCGGCAAAGACGTCCTCGTAGCGTGGCGATGGGAGCTCATTCTTGTTGATAAGCCCGAGCACGAGGTCGATGTATCCGCGCCGGGCCGACACCAACCAGGATCCCTTCCCGCCACCCAGCGTGCCTTCGGCCGCTGCGCGGGCGTGGGTGAAGCTGAGTCCGAGTCCGGCACGCGTGCCCTCGGTTGCCGGCGTCCGCGATGTGATATTGAAAACGCCGCTCCGCTTGTCGCCGTATCTTGCCGGGAACCCTCCAGTCAGCAATTCGACGCCCTCGATGGCGCCTACGTCGACGATGCTGAGTGCGCCTTCATTGAAGTCCTTCATGTGATACGGTTCGTAGAGCTCGAGGCCGTCGAGCAGGATCAGTGTTTCGTCGTGGCGGCCGCCCCGCACCGAGAAATGTGCCGAGTAGTCGCCGGTGGTGAGCCCCGGAAGGCGATTGACCGCGCGGAACAGATCTTCACCGAAGGGGGCGGATTCGATTTCATCGCGCGAGAGAGTCTGCCGAACGGTCGGGCTGGATTCCATGATGGAAAATGCGCCCGGCGCGACGGAGATCTCCCGCAGCTGGAAGGCCGAGGGCATCATGACCAGGGGGAGCGGAAGTCTGATGTCGCCCTCGACCGTGAGGCTATCGATGGTGAGGGGTTCGTACCCGACCCGGCGCAGGTCGAGGGTGTGGTGCCCCGGGAGCACCAGCCGGATGACAAATTGGCCGCGGAAGTCCGTGCTCGCCGACCGCCCGGTGCCGCGAACGGTCACATCCGCGAGGCTGACCGGTTTCCGGCTCACTGAGTCGATCAACTGCCCGCTGACGGTCCACAGTGGTCCGGCAGATCCGGGTACGGCGACCGCCGTCTGCGCGCCGGCACCGGTTGTCGTGAAGGCGAGGATGCCCCAGATAAGGGCTGGCCGCAGGGCCAGAAATGGTGTCATGGACTCGCTGGCTCCTCAAGGGTCACCTGAGGAGCCAGCGAGTCACCCATTCTGTGACAAGGAGAGCTTCCGGCCGCCCCTCAGCCCTCCTGGTGGAGCATTCGCGGGTGCAATGCCTGCTGCAGTCGTGCAGCCCCGGCGATGAGCTCGGGCGAGGCCCCCAGCCGGGTGGCGGTTCGCAGCCCGTCGAGCTGCCCCTCGACCGCCCGAACGTCGGCCCGCTGGCGCCAATCGCCCGCGTTCTTGAGCCGATCCAGAATCCGGCCCATGATGGCCAGGTCGCTGGTGATGCCACCGGTATCTTCGGCCTCAGCGTCCACGACCAACTGCCGCGACCAGAGATCCAGCCGGGCGAAGTCGACCTCGGCTCGCGACTGGTACTGCAGCAGCAGGTCGAGGCCCGATTTCGTCACATCCAGGGCGAACTGACGAGTGGTGGCGGCTTCCCGACTGGAAACGGCCCCCGCAAGATCGCTCAGTGCGCTCGACATCAACGGCTTGAGCAGCCGCGGAATTGTGGTGGCCTGATAGGATCGCCAGGCCATCGTCATGTCCTCTGTCGTCCGGGAGGCCAGCTTCCAATTGCCCCCGCCCGCAGCCTGGAACACGCGGCGCGCCCCCGCGAGCAGCTGGCGCAGCCTGATCGGCGTCGGCACGCCTGCGGCGTCCGTTGGAAGCGCGATGGCCAGCTCCTCGATGTCAGCATTGCTGCCGGTCGAGAACTCGCCGTAACCAGGGGCGAACGCCTTTGGCTCGTAGTGGCCGTCCAGATGAAGCTGGGTGACTTCGAAAGCGCCCGCCACCGGACCGAGCGGTCCGGCGAGCGTCTGATCCGTCTTCAGGATCTCGATCTCCTCGAACACTGTTGGAAAGATGTTCTCCACCCGATAGACATCACCAATGGCGGGATGCGCTGGCATGATCATGGCCACCGGCCCGTCCTTGCAGGCCAGCCAGGTGCCATCGGTGTCGACGATCTTGCCGTCCTCGTAGTTGGACACCTCCTCGCCGAAATACCACACTGCGCCGGCATCGTCCTGGCCGTACTGATCGATCGCGGTCTCATCGATCCGCCGGTCGAGATAGGCCACGTATTGCGAGGTGAGCGTCTCCACTTCATAGCCACCGAGATCGATCCGTTTGGTCGCCGGCAGCAGCGACGTCTCGGCCCGGAAGGGCACACCGCCGACGAAGCCGACCAGCACCACCTGATCAAGGCGACTGATAGGAAAGAGAGGGTTCGTGACGCTGGTCGGGTTGGAGAAAACCGGTGTGCCGAGGTCTACCCGTTTGCCCGGCGGCGCGATGGGGAGCGGAATCAGGCTGTCTGGCGTAGCCGGCTTGCAGGCAATGCCGTTCGGCCCGGATCCCGCCGGGAACGCCGCGATCAGATCGGTCGGTTGACGGGAGTCGGTGCAGGCGACGAGCGAGGTAATGGCTGTGAGCGCGATGGCCCAGCGGCAGACATTCTGGCGCATAGCGAGGTTGCTCCTCAGGATGGGTGAAGGGGAATCCCATCGAAGGAACAGTTGACATGGCGCGGTTGTGACACCGCGTGACCTGGATGCCCGACATTCGTCAGGACGCTGCGGCAAGCGCCGCCGCTCGGCGGATCGCGTCGGCCGCTCGACCGACCCCGGCAGCGAGATCAGCGATCTCCACCGCGGTCAGGGCGGCGTCGCCAGCCCGAATGGCCTCGACAACTCCCGGGAGTGCGACAGTGGCATACCCATTGTCGCGATCCGAGGCAAAGACGATGTTCCGGTACCACGGGCGGCCGACAAGGCCGGTAGGCCGGGTGAGGCTCTGTTCAACCAGCCGGAGCTCCCGGTTGATCCGTGCGAGGAGGCTCTGACCCGCAGGCCGCCGAAGCAGGCTGTTACGTGCCTGCTCCCAGGCGGTTGCGGCGGTGCCGAGCTCGGCGATGCTGGCCCGAAGCGTCGAGAAGTCCGCGGCGACGTTCCGCTGCATCGCCAGCTTTGCCGCCAGGGTGACCAACCCGTCGAGGTAGCGGGCGTAGACCCCGTAGTCGAACGGGACCACGTCGGCATTGCCCAGCCGCGACAGGAACAGCGCCGCGATGGTACCGGCGGTGACATGCGCCTGAAAGCCGGAATCACCGAAGCGCCGCATCCAGTCGTAGCTGTCGTACGCCGAGTGATAGACGCCGCCCGGTCCGCCGAAGCCGAAGCCGGCGGCGGGAATCCCGAGGTGATTGTAGAAGCCGGCGAAGTCGCTGCCGCCGCCGAGATCGCCGACGCTCACGTCGGCGGTGTCGGCCACGTTGCCCTTGCGGCGCCAACTGGTGTACACCGTGGTGGAGTCGTAGGGCTGGTCCACCAGCCTGGTCAGCTCGCGCAGCAGCGGGTGCAGCGAGCTGGTGCCGCTGGCGCCAAAGTCCTGCCCCGACACCGAGACATCGAGATTGAGGTAGGCCACCGCATGCGCGGCCAGACGCTCTTCCTGCGCCTCGACCCATTCGGTGGAACCCATGACGCCCCACTCCTCGGCATCCCACGTCGCGAAGACGATCGTCCGCTTCGGCCGATAGCCCTTTCCTGCGGCCGCCGCAAGCATGCGGGCCGCCTCGAGGATGCTGGTCACACCGCTCACATTGTCGACCGCGCCCGGTCCCCAGGCGTCCCGGTGCCCGCCGACGATGACCAGCTCATCGGGCCATGTGCTGCCCTTCAGCACTCCGGCGGTATTGGTGATCCGCTTCCACGCCAGACTGTCCGGCTCGCGCCACAGCGCGACGCGCGCCGTCGTCTCGTCGTCCCCGAGGTGATAGCGGAACGGCAAGCCGCCCTGCCAGGCCTGCGGCACCGCCCGGCCTCGGAGCGGCTGCAGCAGCAGCGCGGCGTTGCCATAGCCGACGGGCACCACCGGGATCCGGGGGAGGTCCATCTGGGCGGGGGCGAGGCGACGCGCATCCGCTGTCGCGGCCCAGCCGGGTGAGGCGGGGTCGCCGATACCGTTCAGGATGCTGCCGCGCTGGACTCCATCGGAGGGGCGCATCGGGCCCTCGGGGTACACATCACCCACGACGTAGCCGTCGTCCTGCGGATCGGAGTAGAGCAGCAGGCCGGCGGCCCCATGCTGTTCCGCTTCCCGCGCCTTGATCCCGCGAAAGCTCCTGCCATAGCGGGCCACCGCGATCCGGCCGGTCACCTCGACCCCGAGGGAATCAAGCAGCCGGTAGTCGTCCGGCAGTCCGAAGTTGACGTAGACCAGCGGTGCCGTCACATCGCCGGGAGCGGCGTGGCCGTTCATCGCCGGCCAGATCGATCCCTGGGAAGAGGCATCTCCGGCCACGGGAGACTCGGTCAGCGAAAGCCGCTGCGCCACGGGCCGGACCAGTTCGACCACCGTGGATTCGGGATAGGGAATGAAGACCTGGAACTCGGTGCGGCTGGTGTCGAGGCCGAAGGCGCGCATCTGCTCCAGCACATAGCGCGCGGTACGCTGTTGCGCCGGTGTGCCGGCCACATGGGCCTCGGCGGAAAGGAACTGCGAGTGCCGGCGGGCGAAGGCGGTGTCGCCCAGCGAGCGGAGCAGGCGCTCCAGCGTCCGCTCCCGCCCGGCCTGGGGCGGTGTGTATCCGGTGAGTGTGTCCGACTGGGCGTGGAGCGGGGCCGCGACGAGTGCGGTGAGGAGCAGGAGGGAGAGGCGCATGGCGCAATATCTTTGCGGGGAGCGGACTGCCGCAAGCTATTTAGGGCACGCTCAGCTGCCAGAAGCCGGAGAGCATGTCGCTCACGTAGAGGGACCCGTTGTAGAGCATGACGCCCCAGACGTAGGTCTGCCCGGTACCGCCCGGCTTGAGCTGGGAGATCAGGCGGGAGCCCAGATTCCCGCTGAGCGTGCCGGAGACATCCAGCGCGACCACCCCGCCATTGTAGTATGCGGCATAGAGTCGCTGGGCCGGTTCATCCATCCAGAAGTTGTGGACCCCGGCGCCGGGAAGGTGGAAACTGGCGACTTCGACGGGCGCGGAGAGATTGGAGACGTCCACCACGTGGATATCTCCGGACGACGAAGTTCCGACACCCCCCGGCCCCTCCTCCCCGATGAACAAGTACTTCTTCTCATTCGTGGTCGGGTTGTGGAACCACCATCCGTTGTGGGTCTCGCCCCCGAAGCCGGCGGTATGGCTGACCTGCACTGGGGCGGCGACGGAGCCACCGTTGGAACCGTTCCCCACGTCGAAGATGTAGAGCCCTTCGTCCCATGCGAAGACGAAGGCGTAGCCGTCGCGAACGAAAGTGTCGTGGATGCCGTAGTTGGGCGGAATCGGAGTGCTGCTGACGGGCGTGAGGACCCCTGACGCGGCCTGCGAGAGATCATAGATGATCAGGGCGGGACTGCCCGGATCCTTCGCCGTGAAGGCGTAGAGCTTGCCGCCGATGACGGCGAGTGTGCCGGTGTGCAGCCCGGTGCCGACCAGCGATTTGGCCCGGAACACCGGTACGCCGGGAGCGGTCAGCTCGAAGACATGGATCCCGTTTTCGGAGCCGCCTTCAGCGGTGAAGACCAGCCAACGGCCGTCGGGAGACACCTCGATATCGCTGACGGTACCGATGCCGACCGTGATGATCGAGTCGACCAGGGTTGGTGCCCCGGTCCCATTCAGTTGCCAGATCTTCACGGCGTTCCCGGCCCGGCTGCGGAAGCCCCAGGTGCCGCTGTAGCCGTAGCCGTCCGCCACCCAGAGGTCGGAGCCGTACCGCTCCGGCACATTGCTGCCACCACTCAGCACCACGAAACTGTTGACTGCCGTCGCGGTGAAGGTCAGTGGCGCGAGTCCGGCGACTGTCGCCGTGACCGCGCTGGCGCCGGCACTCGCGCCGAGGGTCCATGTCACCGTTGCAAGCCCCGCCCCGCTGGTGATCGACGTGAGCGATGCAACCGCGCCTCCGCCCTGGATGACCAGCCAGCTGACGGTGACTCCAGCTACCACGTTGCCGAACTGGTCCGTCACCCGGACCGCCAGCGCCGTCGACAGGGGGAGCGCCTTGGTTCCCGTCTGTCCGTCCCCTGCGGTCTTCTGCGCCAGTGCCGGCACATCCGCGGTCCCCGTACTGGTGAAGGTGACCAGCGAATCGATCAGGCCGGGAGCGACCGCCCGGACAACCTGCGCGCCGATCACATTGCTGATCGTCGCCGTGATCTCCGCCAGGCCGGCGGCGTCGGTCACGCTGGTCGCCGCGCTCACGCTGCCGCCGCCCGAAACGACCGCCCACTGCACGGTTGCGCCGGCCGTCGGCGCGGTGCCCTGCCCCGTCACTTTCACCTGGTAGGGCTGCAATGCGGTGCCGACCGTGGCGCTCTGTCCATCTCCAGTCACCCGCGCGATGACGCCTTCAACGGCAGGTGAGTTGGTGTCACCGCCACCGCAGGCCATGCTGGAGAACATCAGGAGAATGAATCGGGGGAGCAGTCGCGCTGTTTTCATGGTGCCACACGTTAGGGAGAACGGTATGGTACTGCCGTGGCCCGGCTCACATCGGGTGATCGTGGGACATTCCCGGCTCGTGGCCGGCATCGAGAAGGTCGCCATAGCGCCCCATCCGGTGCCCCGCCATCCCCCACGCCGCGCGCAAACCAACCGAGAGGGAACGCACACTGGTCGTTCCGTAGAGAATCCCGGGCGTCAGCACGCCTCCATCCAGACTCTGCGCCGAGCCGAGCGTCGCCTCGACGAAGGGCTCCAGCACCAGAGGGCTCGCACGCGGACCGACCGCGAACCCGTAGCCAACAGTATGCAGCGTGAACCGGGTAATGCCGAGGATCGAGTTCTCCAGATGCGGCCGGACCGAACGAAAGAGATCGAGGGTGCGGAGGTCCTCCGGCCGGTCACTCCGTTCGAAGCGATAGTACGGCCGATGTCGTCCACGACGCGCTGCCATCTCCGCCAGCAGGCTGGAAAAGACGAAGAACCCGTCGGCTTCCTCGGTGCGGGCCCATTCGGCCAGGCCGTACAGCCGAACCCTTCCGACCATGCGGTCGGCGCGTGCGGCCAGGTGCCACTTCCAGGCGTCCTTCCCCGCGCCAGGGCGATGTTCCGGTGAGTGGATCTTCGCCCGCGAGACCGAGAACTCGACTCCCATCGCCGGCAAAGCGGTGAGCCGCACCGACCACGAGTCGCCGAATCGGCTCACCCGCGGCCACTGGTCCGGCCGTTCCGGCTCGTCGCCGTTGAACAGCGCTCCCTCGAGGAAGACCGGCCCGGCCCGGTATCCGGCGATCACCACGGCCCGCTCGAGCACCTGTGCCAGATGATGGTTGACTGGGTAGCGCACCACCGGGCGGCTCATCGGGTCATCGGAACCGAATGGCGCAAAGCCCTTCCCCGCGGTGAGCGACAGGCGGCCGGCACCATCGAACGGGCCCAGCAGGTCGATGCCGGAAAGCAGCAGTTCGTGGGCATAGGTATGGGGATGGCGCCGGTCGTTGTAGCCCTCCCCCCAGGCGCCGGGGGCGAGTTCACCGCGCGGAATCGTCTGGCCCTCGAGATTGAGCGTCCCGGTGAAGCGCAGGTGCCCGTGGAGCGCGCCGGCGTGCAGCATGACCACGGGCTGGACGATACGGGCTTCGGTAAGGCTGCCGCGCCCCGGAATGTCCTCGACGGAAGTGAGGAGGCCGATGGCCTGCGTGCCGATCCGCACCTCCGGGCGATCCTGCGCCTGGAGCAGTGGCGGCGTAACCGAAGCCACCAGGAGGGCAACGCGGAGCAGCCAGCGGTGTGATGCGATCATGAATCCGGTCAGGAGGTGCCCGGACAGCCGAGCGGCCCGGTCTGCTGGGGACGACCGGGCCGCTGCTGGCGCCACAGCATCTGCCGCAGGCTCACGTCCGATGCTCAGACCCCGGCTTCCGCACCGCGCTCCTCCCGCCGGGTGGCGCTGGCGCGAATGTAGTCGCCGTACAGCCGCGAGATCCAGTCGATGCTGATCTCCTTGGGACAGGCTTCCTGACACTCGCCATGCCAGGTACAGCCGCCAAACAGCTCCGCATCCATCTGCGCGACCATGCCGAGGGCGCGACGGGTCCGCTCCGGCTGCCCCTGCGGCAACGAGCCGAGGTGGCCGACCTTGGCGGCGGTGAAGAGCATCGCCGACGCGTTGGGGCAGGCGGCGACACAGGCGCCGCAGCCGATGCACTGAGCGGCATCCATCGCCCCGTCCGCGTCGGTCTTGGGTACCGGCAGTGCGTTGCCATCGGGCGCACTGCCGGTGGAGACACTGACGAAGCCGCCGGCGGCAACAATCCGGTCGAAGGCGCTCCGGTCCACCACGAGGTCCCGCACGACCGGAAAAGCGCGGGCCCGCCACGGCTCGATGTAGATCTGGTCGCCGTCCGTGAAACTCCGCATATGGAGCTGGCAGGTGGTGGTGCCCTTCATGGGGCCGTGCGCCACGCCGTTGATCATCATAGCGCAGGAGCCGCAGATCCCCTCGCGACAGTCGTGATCGAAGGCGATCGGCATCTCGTTCCGCTGGATCAGCCCCTCATTCACCACATCCAGCATCTCGAGGAACGACATGTCAGGGCTGATGTTGGGCGCGTCGTACTTGACCAGCTGACCGGTGGCGGTCGCGTTGGGCTGGCGCCAGACGAAGAGGGTGAGGTTCATCACTTGTAGCTTCTCGTCGAGAGGTGCACGTTCTCGAACTCGAGCGGCTCCTTGTTGAGCTTCGGCGCCTTGCCCTGCCCCTGGTATTCCCACGCCGCCACATAGCAGTAGTTGTCGTCGTCCCGCAGCGCCTCTCCATCGGGCGTCTGGTACTCGGTGCGGAAGTGGCCGCCACACGATTCCTGCCGCTGCAGCGCGTCCAGGCTCATCAGCTCGCCGAACTCCAGGAAGTCCGCCACCCGTCCGGCCTTTTCCAGGGACTGATTGAGCTCCTCGCCGCTACCCGGCACATTCACGTTTTTCCAAAACTCCTCACGCAACTCCGGAATGCGCCGGAGGTTGTGCTGCAGTCCCGCTGCGTCGCGGGCCATGCCGCAGTTGTCCCACATCAGCTTGCCCAGCTCGCGGTGGAAGCTGTCCACCGTCCGCTTGCCCCGGATGTTGAGCAGGAGCTGCTGACGGGAGCGCACCTCCGCCTCCACCGCGCGCACCTCCGGATGGGTAGCGTCGATCTTGTCGAGCCTGGCGGTAGCGAGGTAGTCGCCGATCGTGGCGGGGATGACGAAATAGCCGTCAGCCAGCCCCTGCATCAGGGCGCTGGCGCCGAGGCGGTTGGCGCCATGATCGGAGAAGTTGGCTTCGCCCAGGACGTGCAGCCCGGGAATGGTGCTCATCAGGTTGTAGTCGACCCACAGCCCGCCCATCGTGTAATGGACCGCGGGAAAGATGCGCATCGGCACCCGGTACGGATTGTCGTCGGTGATCCGCTGGTACATCTGGAACAGGTTGCCGTAGCGCTCCCGCACCTGGTCCTCGCCGACACGTGCGATCGCGGCGCCGAAGTCCAGGAACACGCCGAGTCCGGTTGGACCCACGCCGCGCCCCTCGTCGCAGACTTCCTTGGCAGCCCGGCTCGCGACATCCCGTGGGCAGAGATTGCCGTAGCTGGGATACTTCCGCTCCAGGAAATAGTCCCGCTCCGACTCGGGAATCTGGTCCGGCGACCGGGTATCACGTTCCTGCTTCGGCACCCATACCCGGCCGTCGTTCCGCAGTGATTCGCTCATGAGCGTCAGCTTGGACTGGTACTCGCCGCTCACGGGGATGCAGGTGGGATGGATCTGGGTGAAGCAGGGATTGCCGAAGGCCGCCCCGCGCTTGTAGGCCCGGTACGTCGCGCTGACGTTGCAGCCCTTGGCGTTGGTGGACAGGTAGAAGACATTGCCATACCCGCCGGTGGCGAGGACGACGGCATCGGCCAGGTGCGACTCGATCTTTCCGCTGATCAGGTCCCGGGTGACGATTCCCCGCGCGACACCACCCACGACGATGATGTCGAGCATTTCGGTACGCGAATGCATCGTGACGGTGCCCGCGGCGATCTGGCGCTCCAGCGCCTGGTAGGCGCCCAGCAGCAGCTGCTGCCCGGTCTGACCGCGGGCGTAGAAGGTGCGCGACACCTGGGCGCCGCCGAACGAGCGGTTGGCGAGCAGCCCGCCGTATTCGCGCGCGAAGGGTACCCCCTGGGCCACGCACTGGTCGATGATGCTCACGCTGATCTGCGCGAGGCGGTACACATTGCCCTCGCGGGCGCGGAAGTCGCCACCCTTGATGGTGTCGTAGAACAGGCGCCAGGTGGAATCGCCATCGTTCTGGTAGTTCTTGGCCGCGTTGATGCCGCCCTGTGCCGCAATGCTGTGCGCGCGCCGCGGCGAGTCCTGGAAGCAGAAGCAGGAGACGTGGTAGCCCAGTTCCCCCAGCGTGGCCGCCGCCGAGCCGCCGGCCAGGCCGGAACCCACCACGATGACGGAGTATTTCCGCTTGTTGGCCGGATTCACCAGCTTCATCTCGAAGCGGTGCCGGTCCCATTTTTCGGCGAGCGGCCCGGCGGGAATCTTCGCGTTCAGTTCCATGACATGCCTGGTAGAGGCGGAGCGTGACCCTGCATTGCTGAACCCGGCAGTCGGCCGGCGGTTCCCTACTCGTGCAGCCAGCCCAGCAGCACCGCGACAGGGATGGCGGTGAAACCCAGCCAGAGGACGACGGCAAGCCCCAGCGCAACCGGACGCTGCAGCGGATGCGGTGAGGTCTGCGACAGCCCCAGCGTCCGGAAGCTGCTCCACGCCCCATGGTAAAGGTGCAGGCCGAGGGAGAGCATCGCCAGGATGTAGAAGAGCCCGACGACCGGCCGCGACAGGCCGCTCACCAGGTTGTGATACACACTGCCTTCGATGAACGCCGGATGTACCGAGCCCACCGTGAAGTGCAGCAGATGGAAAACGATGAACACCAGCAGCAGCACCCCGCCGACCCGCAGGGTGCGCGACGCCAGCGTCGCGGCCTGCGGCACCTTGCGGGCGTACGCCACCGGACGGGCGGCCCGGTCGAGCATCGTGAGCTGGTAGGCCGCGACGATATGCAGGACCACCGCGGCGAGCAGCACACCACGGGTGAGCAGCACCACCTCGTGGAGCGGGCCGTGCAGCAGCGCGGCGTACGCGTCCAGCTTGGCCGCCCCGGCAAAGGCCTGCAGGTTGCCGAGCATGTGCATGACGAGGAAGCCGATCATGATGAGCCCCGTCACCCCCATCACGACCTTCTTGCCGAGGGTCGAATGCCACAACCCGAGAATCTTGCGCACTCGTGGCTCCTCAGCCCAGCAGCGTGATGGTCTCTCGCACCGCCTCGGCGGACTTGTTCAGGTCGGCCCGCTCCTGTTCGGTCAGCGTGACTTCGATGATCTGCTCCAGTCCGTTGCGCCCGAGCTTGCAGGGCACGCCGCAGAACACGTCGTGGAGGCCATACTCACCGGTGAGCCAGGCCGCGCAGGGTAGAATCCGCTTCTTGTCCAGCACGATCGCCTCGGCCATCTGCACCGCAGCGGCGCTGGGCGCGTAGTAGGCCGAACCGGTCTTCAGGAAGTTCACGATCTCCGCCCCGCCGTTGCGGGTGCGGGTCACGATGGCATCGAGCTTGTCCCTGGCCAGCAGCTGGGTGACGGGAATCCCGGACACCGTGGTGTAGGACACCAGCGGCACCATGGTATCGCCGTGGCCCCCGAGGACCATCGCCTGGATGTCCTCCACGGAGACGTTGATGGCCTCGGCGAGGAAGGCGCGGTAGCGGGCGGTATCGAGCACGCCGGCCATGCCTAGGACCCGTTCGCGGGGAAAACCGCTGGCTTTCATGGCGACGTAGCACATCACGTCAAGCGGATTGGAGACGACGATGATGATGCTGTCCGGCGCGACCCGCCGGATTTCCTTGGCGACCGACTCCACGATCCCCGCGTTGGTCTTGACCAGGTCGTCGCGACTCATGCCCGGCTTGCGCGCGATGCCGGCGGTGACGATGAACAGCTCGGAGCCCGCCGCGGCGTCGTAGCCGTTGGTCCCGATGATGCGGCTGTCGAACCCTTCGATCGGCGCGGACTGCCACTGATCGAGGCCCTTGCCCTGCGGGACACCATCGACCACATCAACCATGACGACGGTGCGCGCCAGCTGCTTCTCCGCGACGCGCTGGGCTGCGGTAGCACCGACGTTTCCGGCGCCCACGACGGTGATCTTGGTGAACATTGTGCCTGGTTGGAGGAGGTGAGTGGCCCCGTCGTGCCGCTGACGAGCGCCGTCTGGAGAGGACAGCGTAAGGTACTCGTGCACCACCATGCGGAAAACCCCCGCGATGGTACTGCGGCACGCGTCTCGTCCGGGCTACACCGGCTTCCTGCGACCGCCGCTTCCGCCTGGTCCCCGACCGCCACCGCCACCTGCTCCCCCCCTGCCCGGGACGCCCGGTCCCCGTCCGCCGGCTGCACCACGACCGCGACCACGACCCCGCCGCTTCGGCCCCGCCAGAACTGGCGGGGCCGTCGCCCGGCCGCGCGCGGTATCAGGGCCGCCCGCCACATTTCCGTTCACCTCCTCCTCCGCGTCTTCCTCCAGATCAGCGTCCACGCTCCGAGGAACGTCGGTATCGGCGAACGTCATCCGCGCCGGCGCCTTCAGCCCGAGCTGGCGCAGCCCTTCGTACAGCACGACGCTCACGGCGTTGGCGAGGTTGAGGCTTCGCATCGTGCCCTGCATCGGAATCCGGTAGCACAGCTCGGGGTGCTTCTCGAGGATCTTGGCCGGCATGCCGTCGGTCTCGTTGCCGAAGACGAGCACGCTGTTGGGGCGGAACGGGGCCTCGGTGTAATCCTGTTCCGCATTGGCCGAGAAATAGAGACAGCGGTCGCGGCTGATGGCATCGCGAAAGCGAAACCAGTTGGGATGGGTCCACAGATCCACCCGGTCCCAGTAGTCCAGGCCGGCGCGCTTCACCGCGCTGTCATCGAGACTGAAGCCGAGCGGCTCGATCAGATGCAGCGGCGTGTCGGTGGCGACACACAGCCGGGCGATGTTGCCGGTGTTCGGCGGAATCCTGGGCTCGATGAGCGCGATATGCAGTGTCATGTCGCTGGGCGTGGATGGTGGTCGGCGCGACTGAATCAGCCGCCGCGGGTATGCATCTCTTTGCGGGGATCCGCCCGAAGAGTGGAGAGCTGGTACAGCGCGCCGCGATCCGGGGCGGCGGCCCGCGCCTCGGCGCCGCGGTCGGTGCGGCGCGTCCACGCCGCACGAATCAATTCCCCCAGCACCGCATCGCTCGCCCCGTCACGGAGCGCGGAGCGCAGATCGAGGCCGGTGTCGGCGTACAGACACAGCAGGAAATGGCCATCGGCGGTGAGCCGGGCCCGGTCGCAGGTCCGGCAGAACGGCTCGGTCGTCGATGCGATGATGCCGAACACCGTGCCGTCCGGCAGGCGGAAGCGGTCCGCCGGCGCCCTGCTGCTGGCGTTCTCGGCCGCCGGTTCCACCGCGCCATAGCGGCGCGCGATAAGCGCCAGCAGCTCCCGGCGGGACACGACGTCGTTCATCGACCAGCCATTCGCGCCGCCGACGTCCATGTATTCGATGAACCGCGCCTCATGTCCGCCGGCGCGGGAGAATTCCAGCAGGTCGATCACTTCATCATCGTTGTACCCGCGGATGATGACGCTGTTGACCTTGATATCGCCGAACCCGGCAGCGCTGGCGGCAGCGATCCCTGCCAGGACCTCGGCGTGCTTGTTCGACCGGGCGAACGATGCCATCCGGTCCGGCTTGAGCGTGTCGAGGCTCACCGTCACCCGCCGCAGCCCGGCGGCCCGCAGCGGCGCCGCATGCGCGCCCAGCAGGATGCCGTTGGTGGTGAGAGCAAGATCAGTGAAGGCGGCTTGCCGCGCCAGCAGCGCCACCAGCGTGGCAAGATCATGCCGCAGCAGCGGCTCGCCGCCGGTCAGCCGGATCTTGCGGACGCCGAGTCCGGCGAAAATACCCGCGAGGCGATCAGTCTCCTCGTAGTTCAGGATCGAACCCCGAGGCAGCCAGACGTACTCCTCCTCCGGCATGCAGTAGCGACAGCGCATGTTGCAGCGGTCGGTGACGGAGATGCGGAGACTGCCCAGCGGGCGGGCGAAGCTGTCCAGTACCGGAGCCGTCGTGCCCGAGCCGTCGAACGAGGTCATTCGGACACCTGGCCAAGAGCGGCCGCATCCGGCCGCGCACTCGACTGGCCAGTTCGTCCGATCGCGGTGGGATCGACCCACCCGATGCTCCCGTCGGCGTAGAATTCCTTCTTCCAGATCGGCACCCGCCGCTTCACTTCCTCGGTTACGTAGCGGCACGCCTCGAAGGCAGCTGCCCGGTGCGCGCTCGCTGAGACCACCGCCACGGCAATGTCGCCGATCTCCAGTGAACCCAGCCGGTGCCGTACCGCAATGTGCACCGGCCACCGGGCTTCCGCCTCCCGCACGATCAGCCCGACTTCGCCATCGGCCATCGGCTCGTAAGCGGAATACTCGAGTCGGGCGACGCCACGACCATCATGGTGATCGCGCACCAGCCCGATGAACGATGCCACTCCCCCGTCCGCCGGCCCCGCAGCCTCCGCGGTGAGCGCCACCAGGTCGATCGGCCACCGAGTGAGGTAGCTCACCGTCTCACCCTCCGGCCAGTGGAGGGAGCAATGCGATTTCATCGCCATCGGTCACGACCGTATCCAGCCGGGCGTGCACTCGGTTGACCGCGGCCATCGGTCGATCCGGGACTCGGTCAGCCCCGGGCCAGGAGGCGCGGAATAAGCGCACGACATCGGCCACCGTCGCGGGTGCCGGCACCTCAAGCGTGACCCGATCGCGCCCCGCCAGTTCGGCGTAGGTGGCGAACAGCAGCAGGTTTACAGAAAGCGAGGTGGCGGGAGCGGACATGGGAGCAAGTATAATGGCCGATTGCACCGGCCGGAGGTCCAGAATGAGAGCGGGGCGGGAATCACTCCCGCCCCACGATGTGACCGACTTTCCCTCCATCAGGCTCAGCCTTCAGCCTCATCCTCGTGATCGTCGGCCGAGGCGTCGAATGGTTCGTCGGCGACGAGAGCCCGCAACTCCTTGCTGGGCTTGAATACCGGCACCGGACGAGCAGCGACTTCGACCGGATCGCCGGTGCGGGGGTTGCGCGCCATGCGGGTCTTCCTGCGACGGATCTTGAAGGTGCCAAAGCCGCGTACTTCGATGTTCTGCTGGCTCTTAAGAGCATCCTTCACGGCGTCGAGAAAGGCATCGACCACGCGGGCACAATCCTTCTTGGAGATCATGGGTCCGGCGGTTCGGGCGATGGACTCCGTCACCCGTTCGACGAGATCGGCCTTGGTCATGCTTTCCCCCGGGGGATCTTCACGTCCAGCGCCCCGAATGAGGCGTCAGGTTACATGAGAGACTAGGGGCTTAGCCGTTGACTGTCAAGGGTTTGGCGCACCAAGAGGGGCTCCGGCCTGCATCAGCCTGAAGAATTCCTGGAAATGAGGATGGGCATCATGGGGCCCAGGTGAGGCTTCCGGGTGGTACTGCACGGCAAAGACTGGAAGTTCATGGTGCCGAATACCTTCCACGGTTCCGTCGTTCAAATTGACGTGGGAGACCTCGAGACCCGGTGCGCCTGGAACGGTCCGATCTTCGCCCTGCACCGCAAATCCATGGTTCTGCGAAGTGATAAGTACATGCCCCGTCGTGAGATCACGCACCGGATGGTTTCCACCACGATGGCCATAGGGCATTTTCACCGTAGTACCACCGAACGCCAGGCCCAGCAGCTGATGTCCCAGGCAGATGCCGAAGGTCGGCAGGCCGGTGGCAGTAAGCTCCCGAATATTCCGGATGGCGTAGCTCACCGCGGCCGGGTCGCCGGGACCGTTCGAGAGAAACAGTCCATCCGGCTTCAGTTCACGGACGGCGGCGGCGGGCGTTGAAGCGGGGACCACCGTGACCCGGCATCCCATCCCCGTCAGCATGCGGACGATGTTCCGCTTCATCCCGTAGTCATAGGCCACCACGTGCGGACCCAGCCGCCCCTCGGTGTACTTCGCGTCCACCGTTGCGCGGGAGGCGAGGTCGAGCCCATCCATGGACGGCGACTCCATGAGATTCAGCGTCAGCTGGGGGGTCGGCTCGCGGCCTTCCGCGATCACGCCACGCATCGCTCCGCGCTCCCGGATATGTCGGGTGAGTCGGCGGGTATCAATGTTCTCAATGATAGGAACCCGGTACTCCGACAGCCACTCATCCAGCGTGCGGGTCGCGCGCCAGTTGGAGGCGCGGCGGGAGAGTTCCCGGACGACCACGCCCGACACTCGGGGTAAGGCAGACTCCATGTCGTCGAGATTGATGCCGCAGTTGCCGATCATCGGCGCAGTCATCACCACGATCTGACCCAGGTAGCTCGGATCGGTGAACACTTCCTGGTAGCCACTCATGTTCGTGGTGAACACCACTTCACCGAAGCTCGCTTCAAGCGGCCGCGGCGTGGTTCCGGGATACCACGTGCCATCCTCGAGCAAAACGAACGCGGGGCGATCGGTCATGCCGATCCCCCGCGTGCGATCCGACGGTGCATGGTGCTCAGTTGGCTGGCTTGACCGGCGCGGTGCCAGTCGGGGCCGGACTCTGGGGAGCGCCACCAGCGGCAGGCACAGTGGCCGGCACCGGTGCGGTCTCGATGGGGAGGTTCGCCGGCGCGGTGGCAGGCGCGTTCGCCCGGATGCGGTCCAGCACTTCGCTGCTCCCGCCCTGGCGCGGCGCTACCAGCGAAATCAGCAGTGCGAGGCTGAGGAAAATGGCGCCGCAGATCCAGCTCATCTTGGTCAGCAACGTCGCCGCCTGGCGGCCACCGACCACGAGGTCGGTCGTGCCACCACCGAACGAGGCGAGTCCCCCGCCCTGTCCAGCCTGGAGGAGAACGACGGCGCCCAGCAGGAGGCCGTCAAGGATCAGAAGGGTCAACAGCAGGTAATACATTGGGATATCCCGTCAAAAAGCCGGGTAAGTCTAGCCGCCCCGACCGGGTGGTGGTAGTGGCAGCCTATGTCCCGGCGATCTCGGCCCATCCGACCGGTTCCAGACTGGCTCCCCCGACCAGGACGCCGTCAATCTCGGCCTCCGCCAGCAGGGCGGCGGCATTGCCGCCATTGACACTGCCACCATAGAGGACCGGCATGCGCGTGGTGGCGCCGAGGCGGCCCAGTTCCGCCCGGATGGCGCGATGGACGATGGCGGCATCTGCTGGTGTCGCGGTGCGCCCCGTGCCGATGGCCCACACCGGCTCGTAGGCAATCACGACTCTCGGCAACTCCGGCCCGGCCACCCCGTGGAGGCCGGCGCGGAGCTGACGAATGACGACTCGCTCGGTCTGCCCGGCCTCGCGCTCGGTCAGCTGTTCCCCGACGCAGAGCATCGGTGTCAGACTGGCGGCCAGGAGGGCGGTCACCTTGCGCCCGGTCTCCGCGTCCGTCTCGCCAAAGACGTGACGTCGTTCCGAGTGCCCCACAAGTGCGCCGGTCGCCCCGGCGCCGCGGGCCAGCGGGATGGAGGTGGCTCCAGTGAAGGCCCCCTTGGGCTCCCAGTGTACATCCTGCGCACCAACCCGGGCATCCCCCCGTCCCTGCAGGGCGGTAGCGGTGGCTTCCAGGGAAACGGCCGGGGGAAAGAACCAGAGGGTGCGCCCTTCCCGCGGGGGGCGGAGTTCGAGGAAGCGGGCGACGAATGCCCGCGCCTCCACCGGCGTCACCTGCATTTTCCAGTTGGCGGCGAAAATGAGCGGGCGCATCAGACCTCGTCGAGTGCCGCGACGCCGGGCAGGACCTTCCCCTCGAGGAATTCGAGGCTGGCCCCGCCACCGGTGGAAACGTGACTCATCTTCGCAGCGAGGCCGGCCTGAGCGACGGCGGCGGCCGAATCGCCGCCGCCCACGATGGTGATCACGCCCGTTGCCGTTGCCGCCGCCATCGCCTGAGCCACGGCGAGTGTCCCATGGTCGAACGGCGGCGTCTCGAAGACTCCCATCGGTCCGTTCCAGACGACGGTGCCAGCCCTGGCGATGCGTGCGGCGTAGTCCTGCTCCGCCGCGGCGTCGATGTCGAACATCGCCCAGCCGGGCGGGATCTGCTCGCGGGGGACCGACCGCGTCGGTACCCCCGCTTCCAGCATCTCGGCGATCACGGCGCCGCGGGGCAGCACCAGTTTTTCACCCGCCTGCTGCATCAGCGCCCTGGCCATTTCGAGCCGGTCTTCCTCGACCAGCGACTTGCCGGTCTCCAGCCCCATGGCGCGGAAGAAGGTGCAGGCCATGGCCCCGCCGATGAGGATGGCATCGACGCGGGGCAACAGGTTTTCGATCAGGTCGATCTTGCCGGAAACCTTCGAGCCGCCGAGCACGGAGATGAAGGGACGCTTCGGCTGGTCGAGGGCGCCACCGAGATACTCGAGTTCCTTTTCCATCAGGAAGCCTGACACCGCCGGCTTGAGCAGGTGGGCCACCGCCTCGGTGCTGGCGTGGGCGCGGTGCGCCGAGCCGAAGGCATCGTTGACGTAGAGATCGCCCAGGGTGGCGAACAGCCTGGCGAGTTCCGGGTCGTTCTTCTCCTCGCCGGCGTGGAACCGGGTGTTCTCCACCACGGCGACGCCGCCGCGCGGCAGCCGCTTGGTGCGGGTGACGGCGTCCGGGCTGGCCGGATCGGGAATGAAGAGGACCGGCGCCCCCAGCATCGCTTCCAGCGCCGTCGCGCACGGCGCCAGGCTCTGCGTCGGGTCCGGCCCCTTGGGCCGGCCGAGGTGCGACAGCAGGATCACGCGGGCACCCTTCTCCCGCAGGTACATGATGGTGGGCAGCGAGGCCCGGATCCGGGTGGCATCGGTGACGACGCCATCCTTGAGCGGACAGTTGAAGTCCACCCGGACCAGAGCGCGCCGGCCGTCGAGCCCGAGCGGAACGAGGGAGCGGAGGGAGCGCTTCATCGGCCGCGGCTACTTCTGCACGCCGATATGACGAATGAGATCCACGCAGCGGGCCGAGTAGCCCATCTCGTTGTCATACCAGGCCGTCACGTGGAGCAGCTTGCCGTCGACCACGTTGGTCATCGCCAGGTCGATCGTGCTCGAGCTCATGTTGCCGATATAGTCCACCGAGACCAGCGGCTCATCGGAAACCGCCAGCACCCCCTTGAGCGCGCCGTTCGCCGCGGCCGAGAAGGCGGCATTGACGGCCTCGATCGTGGTGCTCTTCTCCACCGTGCAGGTGAGCTCGACGACCGAGACATCGGCGGTTGGCACCCGCAGGGCGACGCCGTCGATCTTTCCCTTCACCTCGGGAATCACCAGGCTGGTCGCCTTGGCGGCGCCGGTCGTGGTGGGGATGATGGACAGCGCGGCGGCACGGGCCCGGCGCAGGTCCTTGTGCGGCAGATCGAGAATCTGCTGGTCGTTGGTGTAGGAATGGATCGTGGTCATGAAACCATTCACAAAGCCGAACTGATCGAGAATGACCTTGACCACCGGCACGAGGCAGTTGGTCGTGCAGCTGGCGTTGGAGATCACGTGGTGCTTGGCGGCGTCATACTTCAGGTGATTCACGCCGTAGACGATCGTGATATCCTCGTTCTTGCCGGGCGCGGAGATGATCACCTTCCTGGCCCCGGCCTCGAGATGCTTGGCCGCCTTGTCCCGGTCGGTGAAGATGCCGGTGGATTCGAGCACGATGTCGACACCCAGATCCTTCCACGGCAGCGCGGCAGGATCCTTCTGCGCAAAGACCCTGATGCTGTCGCCGTTGACCACGATCGCATCCGCCCTGGCTTCCACCGTGCCCTGGAAGCGACCATGCACCGAGTCATATCTGAGCAGGTGGGCGAGGGTCTTTGTGTCGGTCAGGTCGTTGACCGCGACGAAGTCCAGCTCCTTGGCGCCGAGCGCTTGGGCGGCACGGAGCACGTTGCGGCCGATGCGGCCGAATCCGTTGATGGCGACGCGGATGGGCATGGATTCTCCTGGGGGTAGTGCAAGGATTGATGGGCCGTCAGCCGTCAGCCGTCAGCCAGGCCGAATCTGCCAGCACTGATGGCTATTCTATCGGCAGCTTGGCCCGCGCAAAGGTAATCGCCTCCACGCAGTCGGCTCCAGCCTCCAGCAGGGCATCGGCCGCCTCGGCGAGTGTCGCCCCGGTGGTGAGGACGTCGTCCACGAGCACGACGCGGACCCCGGCCACATCTCGGCCCGCGAACGCCGCGGCGAGGTTCGCCCGGCGCGCTTCGGGAGCGAGCGCGGTCTGGGTCCCGGTCTCCCGCAGCCGCACGAGGTAATCGGTGCGGCAGGTGAGCACGGTGGAGCGGGCCAATGCCCGCGCCAGGACCTCGGCCTGATTGTAGCCGCGCGTGTGGAGCCGGCGCGGCGAAAGCGGCACCGGCACCAGGACCCCCCGACCAGCCAGCGGCTCGAGACGGGTCATGGCCGCGGCCATCGACTCGGCGATACGGTGCCAGCCCTGGTACTTGAGCGCGTGGACCGTCTCGCGGGCGAGGTCATCGAGCCAAACGGCGCTGCGCACCCGCGTGAGGCCGCCTGGCCAGCCGGCGCAGATCCGGCAGGGTGTGGCGGGATGGATGGTGGGTTGTCCGCAGCGCTCGCACCACGGTGCGGGCAGGCGACGCCAGCGTCCCTGGCAGAGCGAGCAGACCAACGGCTCCGCCGGCCCGGCTGCCTCGCCACACAGCAGGCAGGCACCGGGCAGCAGCCAGCGCTCGGCCTGGCGCGCGAGACCGGCCAGCTCAGCGAAGAGCATCACTCACGGCCGCCCGCATCACGTCGAGCGGTGGATCCTCCTCGGGGAACCAACGGGCGAAGGCGGCCGCCCCCTGAGCCACCAGCATGACCCGGCCGTCGGCAGCGCGGAGTCCTTCCTGCCGCATCAGCTTGACCCAGGTCGTCTCGCCCCGGGCATAGACCAGATCCAGGGCAACCCGTGCCCCGGGCGCCTCCTCCAGCGCGATCGGCAGGTGGTCGCCGGCGTGCAGGCCCAGCGGCGTGCTGTTGATCAGTACGTCACACTCCTGCGACGGGGCCAGCATGGCGCCCTTGGCCTGCGCCCAGCGCTCGAAGCTGGCCCGGCGGGTGGCGTCACGCGAGCGGATCGCGACCGCCGCTCCGCGCGTGATCGCCGCCGCGACGACGGCACGTGCCGCGCCGCCGGTGCCGGCCACCAGCCACCGGCTCGCGGGGGCCTCCAGCCGGTCGAGGGCATTCCCCACGCCGTCGACATCGGTATTGTCGCCATGCACGACGCCGGCGGTGCCCCAGAAGGTGTTGCATGCACCGAGTGCCTCGACTCTGGCGGAGGGCCGGTCGATCGCGCCGGTGGCGGTTTCCTTGTGCGGCACCGTCACGTTGCCTCCACCGCCGGCGAGGGCGAGGGCCCGGAGCAACCCCGGGACCTGATCGGCGGAGACCCGGATCGGGACGTACACGGCATCGAGGCCGAGGGCCCGGAATGCGGCGTTCTGCATGGCGGGGGAGAGCGAGTGGGCGACGGGATCGCCCAGGATGGCAAAGACCCTGGTCCTACCGGAGATCACCGCTGCGCTCCCGGGTCAGGCGGGCGACGACGTCGTCCAGCAGATGGTCGAGTTGATTGTAGGTCTCGCGATAGCCTTCGAGGTCACCGCCGAAGGGATCGCGGACCTCCGGGTTCGGGCCGCCCTCACCGGCGTACTCGCCTAACAGGTGTGCCCGGCCCGGGCCGATCAGCTCATCGACCCGGGCGCGGTGCGTTCCCCCCATCGTCAGGATCAGCGTGACCGCACCGGCCAGGTCTTTGGTCAACTTTCTGGCGCGGTGGGCAGAGAGGTCCAGGCCATGCTCCAGCGCCACGAGGTAGGCACCTTCGCTGGCCGGGGCTCCGTCCCACGCCCCGACGCCGGCCGACGACACCTCGACCGCCGCCCCGCCGCGTTCCGCCAGCTTGCGCCGGAGCAGCGCCTCGGCCATCGGGCTGCGACAGGTGTTGCCGGTGCAGACAAAAAGGATGTGGGTCACACCAGCCGCTCCGCCATCCGGAGATCCTCTTCCGTCGTCACTTTGAAGTTCCGGACCGAACCAGGAACCAGTCGCACTGAAGCGCCGAGCCGCTCGACCAGCATCGCGTCATCCGTGGCAGTATCGCCGTGCTGCCGGGCCCGTGCATGCGCCTCCTCCAGCAGGACGCGGGGAAATCCCTGCGGCGTCTGGGCGCGATAGAGCCGATCCCGCGAGACGGTCCGGTCCACTGTCCGGCTCAATGGTTCGCCCGCCCGATGGCTCGACTCCTCCGCCGACGCCTGCTTCAGGGTATCGCCTACCGGAATGGCCGGCACCGCGCCCGCCCCGCCCCGCGCCACCGCGATCACCGCATCGATGACGGTGCGATCCACGAATGGCCTGGCGCCATCGTGCACCAGCACGACATGACAGGCGCCGGGCAGCGCGGCGAGGCCGTGATTCACCGAGTCGCTCCGCTCGGCGCCCCCCGCGACCAAGCTCAGCGCGCCGCCCGCCAGCTCGGCGAGCCACGCCGGGGGACGCTCCGCATCGGCGGCCGGCAGCACCACGACGGTATGCACGACGGCCGGGTGGGAGGTGAATGGCCGGATCGCGCGCAGCAGCATCGGCACACCACCGAGCTCGAGATACTGCTTGGGCACCGCTCCGCCGAGCCGGCCCCCCTTCCCTGCCGCAACGATCACAACCCCGACGTCAGGCTGCAAGGGCGCGGGCCAGCTGGTCGACATGTTCAAGCCCGACGATCGTGAGCCCGGGAATCCGGGCCGCGGTGCGCTCGGAGGCGAAGACCCGGTGGAACCCGAGACGGGCCGCCTCGCTGATGCGGCGTTCGAGTCCACCGATGGGCCGGATCTCGCCGCCGAGCCCGATCTCGCCGAGGAAGAGACTGTCCGGCGGCGCGGGACGATTCAGCACGCTGGAGACGAGGGCCGCGGCGACCGCGAGGTCGCTGGCCGGTTCGTTGAGGCGGACGCCCGCAGACACCTGCACAAAGACATCGAGGTCGGCGAATGATGTTCCGCCGCGGCGCTCCAGGACCGCCAGCAGCACCGACAGCCGCTTCTGGTCGAGCCCCGTGGCCACCCGCTGCGGCGTGCCGTAGCCGCTGCGTGCGGCGAGGGCCTGGACCTCCACCAGCATCGGGCGCGTTCCTTCCATGAGCGCCGTCACCGCGCTGCCGCTGATCCCGACCGACCGGGCCGCGAGGAAGAGGGCCGACGGATTCGGGACCGGCTCGAGGCCGTGGCCGGTCATCGCGAAGACGCCGATTTCGTCGACCGAACCGAACCGGTTCTTGGTGGCACGGAGCAGTCGATGATCGAGCGTCGCCTCGCCCTCGAAGTAGAGCACCGTGTCCACGATGTGCTCCAGCGTCTTCGGGCCGGCGATCCCACCACCCTTGGTGACGTGGCCGACGACGATGACGGCGGCACCGGTCTCCTTGGCGTAGCGCATCAGCCGGGCGGAGCACTCCCGCACCTGGCCGACATTGCCTGGAGCGCCTTCCAGCAGGTCCGTGTACACCGTCTGGATGGAATCGAGGATGAGGACGTCGGCCGAGATCGAGGCCGCGGAATCCAGCACTGCCTCGAGCCGGGTCTCGCCGATGACATGCACCGCGCCGGCGTCCTCCTTCAGCCGTTCGGCCCGCATCCGCACCTGCTCGGGCGATTCCTCACCGCTGGCGTAGAGCACCTTGCGGCCACCCGCTTCCAACCGCGCGGCGGCCTGCAGCAGCAGGGTCGACTTTCCGATGCCAGGTTCTCCACCCACCAGCGTCATCGAACCGGGAACGAGTCCCGAGCCCAGCACGAAATCCAGCTCCTTGAGCCCGGTGCTCCAGCGCACCAGCCGGCTCTCGGCGATATCGCGCAGCCGGCTGGGGGGCTCGACCGCGCGTCGCCCCGACGTGCGCGACGCGGCGCGATGGACCACCGGCGCCGCCTCTTCCGTTACCGAGTTCCACGCCCCGCACGATTCGCACTTGCCGACCCACTTGGGATGATCGTGGCCGCACTCGGCGCAGCGATAGACTGAACGAGCCTTAGCCATAGCCCTCGTCCTCGGGACGCCGGGTGAGGTTCTCGAAGCGGGTGACTTCCTTGCGGAAGAACAGATTGACCGGCCCGGTGGGGCCGTTGCGGTTCTTGGCCAGGTCCACGATCACCTTGCCGGTGAGATCCTTCCCATCCTGTTCCGCCTTCTGCCGGAGGTCGTAATACATCTCCGGCCGGTGGATGAAGAGGACGAGGTCGGCGTCCTGCTCGATGGCGCCGGAATCGCGCAGGTCGGAGAGGATCGGGACCCGGTCCCCGCCACGCTGCTCGGAGGCGCGGGAGAGCTGGGAGAGCGCGATCACCGGCACCTCCAGTTCACGCGCGAGCGCCTTGAGCGAACGGGAGATGTCCGAAATCTCCTGCACCCGGTCCTTGGCATAGGCCGGACTGCGCATGAGCTGCAGGTAGTCCACGACGATCAGCCCGATGTTGCTGTCGATTCTGAGCCGCCGGGCCTTGGACCGCATCTCCAGCAGGGTCAGCGCCGGTGTATCGTCGATCCACATCGGGCAGCTGGAAAGGAATCCGGCGGCGCGGGCCAGCGCGGCGAAGTCGGTGTCGCTCAGATTGCCCTGTCGCAACCGGTGACTGTCGACCAGCGCTTCCGAGGAGAGGAGGCGCTGGACCAGCGCTTCCTTGGACATTTCCAGGGAGAAGAAGGCCACCCCGCCACGTTGCCCTCCCGACTGATGCGCATCGGCCGCGGCGTGGGCCGCGAGATTCAGGCAGAACGCCGTCTTTCCCATCGACGGGCGGGCGGCCACGATGATCAGCTCGGAGGGCTGGAAGCCAAGCGTCAGCTCATCCAAATCTGTGAAGCCGCTGGGAACCCCGGTAATCGTTTCCTTCCGGCCATGGAGCTTTTCAATGCGCTCCATCGCCGGCCACAGCATCTCCTTCAGCCGGCTGAAGCCCTCCGCCTTCCGGTACTGCGAAATCTGGAAGATCCGCGATTCGGCGGTGTCCAGCAGTTCGCCCGCCGGAATCGCCCCCTCGTAGGCCTGCGACACGATGGCTGTCGCGGCCTCGATGAGCTGGCGGAGCGTCGCCTTTTCCCGCACGATGCCGGCATGGGCTTCGAGATTGGCGGCGGTCACCGCGGCGTCGATCAACTCCGCCAGGTACACCTCGCCACCAACCGCCGGGAGCTCGTTGCTCCGATCCAGCTCGTCCCGCAGGGTGATGTGGTCGATGACCACCCGCTTTTCCAGCAGCCGGCGCATCGCCCGGAACAGCCGGCGGTGACCCTCGCGGTAGAACAGCGCGTCGTCCACCAGCTCGACGGCACGGAGCGCCGCATCCTGGTCCAGCAGCATGGCGCCGAGGACCGCCTGCTCGGCCTCATTGCTCCACGGGGCCCCGCGCACATGCGCGCCCGGCGGCGAGTCCGCCGCGGACGTCAGCGCGACGCCGACCTCAGTCATGCTGGTCGAGGAGCTGTCGGGCAATCCGGACGTCATCCCAGGCGGGCTTCTTCCAATTGGGGTTCCGCAGCAGCGCGGCAGGATGATAGGTCACGATCAGCGGCGTCGTGTCATAGCGGTGCACCTGCAGTCGCATGGCGCCCAGCGTCTGCTTGACGCCGAGCAGTGCCTCGGCTGCCGTGCCGCCAAGCGCGAGCAGGACGCGGGGCCGGACCAGCGCGATCTGCCGATGCAGATAGGGGAGGCAGGCCGCCGATTCATCCGGCAGCGGCTTGCGGTTCCCCGGGGGACGGCACTTCACGATGTTGGCAATGAACACGGACGACCGTGGGCAATCTATAGCGGCCAGCATCTGATCGAGCAACTGCCCCGCCTTGCCCACGAAGGGCCGTCCGGTCTGGTCCTCGGTCTCGCCCGGGCCCTCCCCGACGAGCATCAGTGCCGCCCGCGGGTTGCCCTCGCCCGGCACCGTGTTGGTCCGGGTCTCGCACAGCTGGCACAACCGGCATCCCGCAATGAGCGCCGCGACCGCATCGAGGCTGGCGAGACTGTCCAGCTGGCCGACCAGCAGCCCGCTGGTTGGCGCATGCACGGTCATGCCGGGGCCGGGGATCGGCGGCGCGCCCTTGCGCCACTTGCCCGGCTCGGCGACCGGGACGGTGGGTGCGTCGGGTGGGTCTGATGGCACGGTGTCGAGGGCTTTCTGGGGAGGTGCGACGGGCTGGAGGTTGGCCGCGATCCGCCGCTCTTCGGTGGGCGGCAGGATCACCTCCGCTCCACCGAGCTCGGCCTGCTGCCTCAGGTAGCGTTCCCGCTTAGCGTCCAAGTCCCAGCTCGACCGCATCGAGAATCGCGTCGGCAACCACCCGCTTGCTGGCCAGGGGCACCTGATGTTCCCCGCCCTCCCGATCGAGGATGACGACGCGGTTGGTCTCGACATCGAACCCGGCACCGGGCTCGAGGGCATCGTTCACCACGATGAGGTCCAGCTGCTTCCGCTTGAGCTTGGCGCGCCCCTTGGCGACCGCATCGCCGGTCTCGAGCGCGAACCCGACGATCACGCTGCCGGGCCGCCGCAGACTCGCCGTCGCCACGAGGATATCGGCGGTCGGCATCAGTTCGAGGGTGAGAGCGCCCTCCTGCCGCGGTCGCTTGGCATCGGGAACGGTGGCGGGACGATAATCGGCCGGCGCCGCCGCCATGATCAGCACATCGGCACCGGGCAGGGCGCTCCGCACCGCCGATTCCAGCTCCGCTGTGGTTTCCACCATCACCATCGTCACGCCCACCGGAGCGGCCTGAGCGACGGGGCCACTGATCAGGATGACCTCCGCACCGCGGGCCCACGCCGCCTCCGCCAGGCGAAACCCCATCTTGCCGCTCGAGCGGTTGCTGATCAGGCGCACCGGGTCGAGCGCCTCGCGGGTCGGCCCGGCGGTCACCACGACGCGGCGACCGGCGAGCGGGCCACGCGTCGCAAGCAGGCGCTCGGCGTGGGCCAGGATGGTCTCGGGCTCGCTCATGCGGCCAGGGCGATCGGAAGGACCCTCCGCCAATGGCCCGACCTCGGGCCCGACGGTCACGAGGCCACGGGCACGGAGCAGCGCAAGATTCGCGACGGTCGCGGGATGGGCGTACATCGCGTCGTTCATCGCCGGCGCGATGAGCACCGGGCCGGTCCGCGCGAGGAGCAAGGTGGTGAGGAGGTCATCGCCCAGTCCCTGCGCCAGCCGGGCGATCAGGTTGGCCGTGGCCGGTGCCACGATGGCGAGTTCGGCGGCCTGGGCGATCCGCACATGATCCAGCGCGGTACCCGGGGTCCAGAGGGAGGTGAGGACCGGCCGTCCGGAGAGTGCTTCAAACGTCAAAGGCCGCACGAACTCCGCGGCCCCTTCCGTCAGGACGACATCGACTTTGGCACCCTGCTCCGCCAGCCGGCGGACCAGCTGGCAACTCTTGTAGCTGGCGATACCGCCCGACACGCCAACCAGAACGTGCCGGCCAGCCCACACGGTCAGGCCTCGGAGCGACGCCGGCGGGTGATCTTGTAGTTCAACTCACCGGTGCACAGCTTCTCCAGCGCCTGGGTGGTCATCTTCTGTTCCTTCGTGATGATCCGGTCCTTCGGCAGGTCGTTGATGTGCCGGGCGAACTTCGCGGCGATCAGGACACCGAGATACTTGTTGCCGGCCGACTTCGCCGCTTCGGTCGGGGTGTAGATCTTCATGGACTGCTCCTCACTGTTTCAGAAACCAGACGCACATCAGCACTTCAGTTTTCCGGCCGCAGCCGGGACACCTCGTCCGCCAGCTCATCACGCAGTCCGGTGAGCCGCTCGCCGAGCCCCACCTGCCGCGATACCCGATGCTGCTCGGCATCGATGATCGTACTGACCTCGATGATCGCCCGCTCGAGATCGTCGTTCACCACGAGATAGTCATACTCCGGCACCGCTGCCAGCTCGTCCCGCGCGATCGCCAGCCGGCGCTGCAGCGCTTCCACCGGTTCGGTCCGCCGCGCCCGAAGCCGGGCGGCGAGCACCTTCCCGGTCGGCGGCAGGACGAAGATCAGCACCGCACTCGGGTACTGGGCCCGGACCTGTCTGGCTCCGGCGACTTCGATGTCCAGCACGACGTGCCGCCCGGTCAGGAACACCCGCTCGACCTCGTGCTTGAGCGTGCCGTAGCGCTGGCCGTTGTAGCTGGCCCACTCGACAAACTCCTGCGCCTGCACCCGCCGCTCGAACTCTTCCGGCGTCAGGAAGGTGTAGTCCTTGCCATGCTGCTCGCCGGGCCGGGCGGCGCGGGTCGTCGCCGAAACCGAGTAGCCGACATCCGAGCGCCGTTCCAGCAGTCGCCGGGCGATGGTGGTCTTGCCGCCACCGGAGGGCGAGGAGAGCACCAGCAGGAACGGCGTCACTCGAGGTTCTCGAGCTGCTCGCGGAACTTTTCCAGCTCGCCCTTCATGGCGATCACCTGCTGCACGATGTCGGCGTCATTCGCCTTGGAACCCATCGTGTTGACTTCCCGACCCAGTTCCTGGGCGAGGAAGCCGAGCTGCTTGCCGACCGGAGCATCGCCGGCGAGTGCGTCGCGACAGGCGCGCACATGGGCGGCGAACCGCACCAGCTCCTCGGTGATGTCCAGTTTGTCCGCGAGGAAGGCGATCTCCTGCGACAGGCGCTGTTCATCGATTCCCTTGCCGTCCAGCAGCTGGGTGACGGAGGCCCGGAGCCGGTCCCGCTCGCGGATCAGCCGCTCCGGCGCCCGCCGCCCGACCACATCAGTCGCCGCCTCCATCAGGGCGAGGCGGTGCCGCAGCTCGTCGGCAAGCGCACCACCCTCCCGTCGCCGCATCGTCTTGCACTCGGCCACCGCCTGGGCCACGGTCGGTTCCAGCTCGGCCCAGGTGACCTCGGGGGCATCGTCCTGCCCGGTCGTGATCACCTCAGGCTGGCGGAGAATGAGGCCCAGATCAACCTCGCCCGGCACGCCCAGCGCCCGCTGCAGCTCCGCGAGGGCCGTTTGCACCGCGCGGGCCCGGTCCAGGTCCACCGCGAAGCCCCCCGACTTCCGCTCTGGCATCTGCTCCCAGCGCACGCTGACGGCGACATGTCCGCGGTCGAACTCCCGCCGCAGCCGTTCCCGCAACTCACCCTCCAGCGCTGACAGGTCAGCCGAGAGCTTGAGCGCCGGATTGAAATGTCGGTGGTTGACGGTACGGATCTCGACCCGGACTCGTCCTTCCGCCAGCGGGCCTTCCGCCGCCCCGAACCCCGTCATGCTGTAGGGCAATGCTCGTCTCCAAACCCGGGTGCCGGGAAAGGGGCGAAAGGTAGTCGTGAGATGGATTTAGGGGTAGGGAGAAGCGGGCGATGGGGAGTAGGCGGTGGGCGGGCAGTCGCCCGTCGCCAATCGCCGTTTGTCGCCATGACATCACCGGCCGGGTTACCCCGCCTAGTTGGCGAACTCCCACCGCACGCCGAAGGTGCTGCCGAAATTCAGGATTCCGAACCCGGGGACGTAGCTCTTTCCGCTCGCGCGGAGGTTGTAGCGATCCCAGTAGAGCTGGAAATGATCCAGCTGGATGGCAATCATCGTCCGGAGGAAGGAGGCGCCATCCAGCGGAATCGGCTGCCCGATCGCGTCCCGGCCGATCACGCCATCGCCCCAGCTCTCGAAACCAATGGTCGCCCTGAAATCGAAAATGCCACTCGGAAAGGTGCGCCAGAACTTGGAGCGGATCGTGGCGCTGGTCAGCGAATGGGTGGGCGGCACGCCGTCCGGCGTCCGCTTGCCCAGCGGGTCGCTGTACCAGCCCTGCAGCGTCAGCCATGACCGCGGCGCCAGCCGCCAGCCGAATGTCAGCCACTCGGTCCCCGCCGCCGGCCGCAGCGAATCAATCGAGGCGAGGTACGGCCGATAGGGCTGCGAACGGAACGCATCGGTGTGACCGTAGCCCAGTTCGAAACCCGCCCGGCGCCGGTTCCACTGCAGCGTGGCCTGCCAATCGGTGAGCGACTGTGCCTGGTCCGTGAGGACGCTGGGTGCCTGCACCAGCGAGCCCTGCTTGAGGGCGCCGCTCAGCATGAACCCGAGCGGGAGTCCGAGCCCGCCACGCACACCGATCCACCGGCTGGTGCGGTCCCGGTCGTGGTGTTGATAGCCGGCTTCGACCGAGGCGCTGAGCGCGGTCGCGGGCGCCCAGCCCGCGCTGGCCAGCAGGTCCACCGGCGTCCACCGCGACCGGTTCATCACCCTGGCGGAGATGCCGATCGTCGGACTGCGCCACCCGAGCACGACTCCGCCCTGGCGCACCTGGTCGTCCACCCCGCTCCCCTTCCAGGTCGTCCGGTTCAGGAAGGCATCGGCGCGCAGCCCCAGCTCATCGCGCTGCTTCCGCCAGAACACCCGGAACTGGACATCACTGCGGGCACCCCTGAGCGCCAGGTCCAGCGTGTCGGTGAAATTGACGAACGGCTTCCGGTCGGGCGAGGAATGCAGCAGCTGAGCCTGCACTCCGAAACGGTTGCTGGGTACGTAGCCCAGCTGCAGTCGATAGTTGGTGATATCGAAGTCGCTGGTAGTGCCCGTCGCCGTCGGAGCGACGAGTCGCTCGCCCCCGAGCGCGAAGCCGATGCCGGAGGGAAAGCGCTTTTCCAGCGAACCGATGTAGCGGGCGATGCTCTTGTCGCCGGACGAGATGCCGACGTACGAGTACGGCGCCTGACGATCCTGCCGCCGGGTGAAGAGGTGGACCCGGAGCTGTCCGGGCCACCGCTCGATCTCGATGCGATCATAGAGGCTGAGCGCAAAGAGCGACGGATCGATACCGACGCTGTCCGGCCCGATCGGGATGTAAGGCATGCCGTCGACCAGATACTCCACCGATGTGGGCCCGCGGCTGCGGAAATTGGGATACTCGGTGCGTCCGACCCAGCCACCGCGCCAGAGATAGACGCCGGGAATCCGCTGCAACACCTCGGCCACCGTTTCCGCCGTCGCCCAGGTGATGGAGTCGCGGGTCAGCACCTCCCGACTGGCCGGAGGGAGCGGCACATCCACCCCGACCAGCGGCAGGACCGGCAGGACAATGCGGTTCGCGGTCAGGGCCTTCAGGTATTTCTCGGTGGTGTTGACGGTATCCCGGGTCAGCGTGTCGGCCGGAAGGGAGTCGTAGGGGATCTGGGCCACAACCACCTGCGGCAGGAGCATGAGCAGAAGGGGGAACAGGGAACGGGGGACGGGGAACGGGGAACCACAGCTCCCGTTGCTCGTTCCCCGCTCTTCAGATCCCGTTCCCCGCAGGTTCACCCCGCCCGCCCCAGCAGGAACTCCGCGAACAGCCGCATGCCCATCCCGGTCGGCCCCTTGCCCCGCGTGGCATCTTCCCGGTCGCTGTACGCCGTGCCCGCGATGTCGATGTGCACCCACGGATATCCGCTCACGAATTCGCGCAGGAACCACCCCGCGGAAATGCTGCCGGCGGGCCGCCCCCCGGAATTCTTCATGTCGGCAATCTCGGACTTGATCAGGTCGTGATACTCCTCCCACAGCGGCAGCGGCCAGACCCGCTCGCCGGATCGCTCCCCCGCCCGTTGCACCTCCGCGAGCAGGGCGTCGTCGGTGCCCATGATGCCGGCAGCCGAGTGCCCCAGCGCCACCACCACGGCCCCGGTAAGCGTCGCCGCATCGAGCACGCAGGCCGGGTTGTACCGCCGGGCCCACGAAAGGGCGTCGCACAGAATCAACCGCCCCTCCGCGTCGGTGTTGATGATCTCGATGGTCTTGCCGAGGTGGCTCTTCACCACGTCGCCCGGCTTCACCGCCGTCCCGCTCGGCATGTTCTCCGTCGAGGGGATCAGGCCGATGACGTTGAGCTTCGGCTTGAGCCGGCCCAGCATTTCAAAGGCGCCGAGGACCGCGGCCGCCCCGGACATGTCGTACTTCATGTCTTCCATCTTGTCGGCGGGCTTGATCGAGATCCCACCGGTGTCGAATGTGACGCCCTTCCCCACCAGGACCACCGGTGCGCCGGTCCCGCCCTTGTATTCAAGGATGATGAAGCGGGGCTCGACGACGCTACCCTGTGCCACGCAGAGCAGGCCGCCCATCCCCTCCTTCCGGATCGCGGCGAGGTCGAGCACCGTGATATCGATGCCGTGGCGCGCGCCGAGCGCCTGGGCCATCTCTGCCAGGTACGGCGGCGTGCAGGTGTTGCCCGGCAGGACCTGCAGGTCGCGAGTGACCGTCTGCCCTGCCCCGATTGCCGCGCCGACCGCGTGCCCCGCGGTCATTTCCGCGGTGTCCTCAGGCGCGAGAATCTCGGCCCGCTCCAGTGCGGGCTTCTTTTCTTCGGGCGGCAGCTTGAGTTCGGCGAAATGCCAGGCACCAAACGCCAGGCCCTCCCCCAGCAGCTGGCCGGCATCCCGGGGCGGGATCGCGCCGCGTCCTTCCGGGGTCAGGTGCAGGGCGAATGTCGCCACACCGATCGTCCGGGCCCGCTTCGCGGCGGCGGCGGCGGCCCGTCGGAGCGAGGTGCGGCCTACCTCGGCGCTCTTCCCGACCCCAAGCAGCAGGATCCGCGCGGCGGCACCGACCGGGTGCAGCAGCGCTGATTCATCCTTTTTGCCGGTGAAGTCCCCCGAGGCAAACAGGCGGCCGAGCGCTCCGTCAGTCTGGGTATCCAGCGCGACCAATGAGGCCGGAAGCGCACCGCTGGGTACGACCACCGCGAGCAACGGGGTCGGGTGACCGGCGGGGGCCGAGGAGAGCACGGTGGTGGCGAAGGGCATGGAATCCGGGAGGTTTGGAAGCGGTTGGCGGGGCTGGGGCAATCAGCGTCGACGGCGCACGGTGCGGTACTCGAGATTCACCGGCCCAATATACTCCGCCCGCGGACGCAGCAGGCGGTCGTCACCGTACTGCTCAAGGATGTGGGCCACCCACCCGCTCATCCGGCTGACCGCGAAGAGTGCGGTGAACAGGTCGGTGGGCACTCCGACGGACCGATAGATCGGGGCGAGGTAGAAATCGACGATCGCATGCTGGCCCGCGTCCCGGTGCGCGACGCGCTCCAGCTCACGGGCAGTCCGGAAGAGCGACCAGTTCCCGGTACGCTGGCACTCGGTCTCCGCCAGGGCCCGCAGCAGCCCGGTGCGAGGGTCTTCCCCGGTGTAGACCACGTGTCCGAATCCCGGGATCTTCTTCTTTTGTGCGATCCGATCGCGGACCCACAACTCCACCCCCTCCGGTCCGCCGATCTCCTCGAGCGCCATCATCACATTGCGGGTGTGCCATCCATGGCGTGGCCCCGCCAGCGCCGAGACCGCGGTCAGCACGCCGCCAAAGACGTCGGCACCGGTCGAGGCGGTTACCCGTGCCGCAAATGTGGAAGGATTGAGCTCATTGTCCGCCCGAACGATCAGCGCCGTCTCCAGCGCCCGGACGGCCTCATCCGCCGGAGCGTCACCGGTGAGCATCGTCAGGAAATTGGCGACGAAGCCCAGGCTCCGCTTTGGCAGCACGGGACGCTGGCCGGCGCGCAGCCGATGCCACGCGGCCACGATCGTCGGTGTCACGCCAAGCAAGCGGAAACCCTGGGCCAGGGCATCCTCGTGGCCCGGGGGCAGCTTGACCGGATGCTCCAGCGCCAGCACCGCGAGCGCGGCCCGCAGGACCGACATTGCATCCGCCCCCGGAGGCGCTGCCTTCAGGGCGCGGAACACGGCGGGGGAGAGCTTCTGGTGCCGCTTGAGTTCGGCGGAGAACAGCCGCACCTCGGCACTGCTCGGCAGATGGCCGCGCAGCAGCAGGAACGCGGTCTCCTCGAAGGTGGCGTGCTCACCCAGTTCGCGCACGTCATAGCCGCGATACGCCAGCCGGCCGTCGCTGGCCGATAGCTGACAGACACTCGACTGGAGGGCGATCACATTGTCCAGCCCGCGAACGGGCTCGGAGGGCAGGCCAGAGGTCATGCCGGACTCGGTCAGGGATACATGCGGCGCAGGCGCGGGGGGAAACTACCGCGACCACGGTAGGGCGAGCAACGGAGCTTTGGGTGTCAGGCCGGCGGCATGGGCGCAGCGGATGCGATCGTCGCCGCGTCGGCGGGTGCGGCAGCGTATTCCCGGCCGAAGATCCGGATCAGCTCGAAGAAGTACGACAGCGCCAGCGGCCCGATCAGGATCCCCAGCAGTCCGAAGTATCCGACACCGGCAAACGCGCCGATCAGCGTCACCAGCGGATGGATCTGGGCATAGCGCCGGAAGACGGCGGGGCGAACCAGAAGGTCCACATTGCCCACCACGAAAATGCCGACCGCAACCAGCGCAAGCGCCGCGCCCGCGCGCCCGCCGAGGAGCAAGCTCAACGCGCCCGGTCCCCACACCAGCCCCGATCCCACCACGGGAAGAATGGCGAAGACCATCGTCACCAGTCCCCAGAAGACCGCGTTCGACAGGCCCGTAAACCAGAACCCCAGCCCGACGATCGTCCCCTGGATGGCGGCGACGAGGCCGGTACCGATGACGGTGGAGATCGTCACGTCGCGAAACCGGTCTTTCAGCAGGTCGGCGCTGGCGGGGGAAAACGGGATGTACGGCCTCACCTCCGCCCACGCGCGGCCGCCGCTGAGGAGGAGGTAGTAGGTGATGAACAGCGCGATGCTGAGGTTGAGACCCATGCGGGTTGCGGTGCCGAGGAAGCCAAAGGCGGCCGACCCGATCCAGCTCACCAGCTTTTCGCCCACGCCCGCGAGTTTCGGCCCGATCATCACGCCGCCGATCTCGAGGACCTTGATGCGATCGATCAGCGGGCCACTGATGACGCCGCTGGCGATGCTTTGCGCCTGATCGACGACGAGACCGGCAAAGATGACGGAGGGCACAACAATGACGACCAGCGAGAGCAGCACGACCACGCCGGCGGCGGCTCTGGCCGGTATCCGCCGCGTCAGCCAGGCGTGGACGGGGGTGAAGATCACCGTGAGGACCAGCCCACCGATCAGGCCGGAGGCGTAGGGCGCGAGGGCGGCGAGCAGCGCGAGCCCTAACAGAAAGATGACGATCGCGGCGCGATCTCGCGGGAAGATGGGAATGGTCATGGAAGGAGTGTATACCGCCGTCGGCGGTGGGGGGAGGGAAGCGGCCCGGCCCGGGAACGCTGAGCTTGAGGCCAGCCTGCCGTGGGCGGCAGCGTTGATGAACGCACAACGGCCGCCGAGCGATCGGCGGCCGTCGTTCCCGGCCTCCGCAGCCCTGCCGCCGTGGTCCACCAGTGCCCGAGGCGAGAGTCGAACTCGCACGGGGTTGCCCCCGGCGGATTTTGAGGGCGGACCGAATTGTAGCTCGGCGTTTGCGCGGGTTATCGTACCTCGATGCGCCCGGGCCCGCGTACCGCGCTTCGGGGTGCTCCCCATTTCTGGCCGTTTGCGACCGTTTGCACGACTGAGCGCGCCGATTCCGGACCCACCGCCGGGCCCACCGGGGCGGAGCCTCCTCCGAGACAGCCGCCCCAGCCGCCGCTCCCGCTGGCCGGCCAGACGCAGCGCCAGGATCGGGAGGCCAAGGCGGCACGCACCACGCTCATCGCCAAGGCCCTCGCCACCACCGGGCTGGACCGGCTACGGCTCTACGACCTGCGGCACAGCAGCGCCACGCTGGGCCTTGAGGCGGGCGAGGACCTGAAGACGGTCAGCGAGCGGCTGGGCCACTCGACCCTCACCGCCAACGTCTACAGCCACGTGGGCGACGGCACCAAGCGCAAAGCGGCCGTGGCGCGAAGCGCTCCGCTTCGGCACCCGCTAACGCGCACCGCCCCGGGGCTCCCTCGCCCGGGGCAGTGTCACGTGGCAGGCCCGGCGCTGACGGCTTCAAGAAGGAGGACAGACGGTGTTCCCGTTGGGTGTCGTCCGGATCAGCTGCCCTGTGTAGGACAGCCGCACCGTCCGCTTTTCCTGGGTGATGATGAACCCGCTGCCGGGTACCCCGCCTGCCGCGATCGCCGGAATCGTGAGTGCGCCGGTCTGGGTGTGATTGATCAGGTTCCAGGTCAGCGGCACGGCGACCGGATTCGAGTTGCGCACCTTGAACTTGTTGCCGCACACGTAGCTGAGCGTGATCAGCGAAGTGTTCACCGGCGGCGGCGAGATGCTGAGGATGTAGTCGGCGTTGGCCTTGAGCAGCCAGTAGGCGTTGTCGCTCACCGGCCCGCCGGTGGTGTGGCCGGCAGCGAGGTCGGCGTTAAACTGGGTGAGGTTGGCGGGCTGAGCGATCAAGTACCCGTGGAGCGTCGTGCACAGGGTCGCACTGGTGATCCAAGCGAGGGTGCAGGTCTGGCCGCGCAGGCTGTCGAGCCGGGCGGTGAGGCTGGCGGCGGTGGAGCCCGGAGGCAGAGGGTCGATGCCAACCGCGAGCAGCTGCACACTCGTCGATTGCAGCGGATCGATGTCCGGGGTCGGGGTATCGGTGGTGTCTGTTTCGTCGAGAAATGCCAGCGGATAGTACCCTTCCGCCCAGGCCGTATCAATGCCCGGAAGACCGGGCGCCGAATAGCCAATAGATGGCATCGTGTCTCCCGGAGCAACCGGGGTGAGCGCTCCCCAGGATGCGACACTCCTCCCTCTGTACACTGTGGCCGCCAACCAATCCACTGCCGGCTGCGGCGTCAGGACCTGGCTAGGCGGAGATGGCGCATCGATGGTCAGCAGGAACAGCGACTCCGGACTCGCAGCATCTACCGCAACGGTGAACGTGATGGTACTCGAGCCCGATGAAACCGAAATATTGGACACTCGCGGATGAACGACGACGTTGGCGCCGGGGGCGCTCTGGGCCATGGCGGCAGTCGGCCGGGAGAGGCTCACGAGCGCGAGGCAAAGCACTGCGAGCCGGTTCATTCGAGCCCCCGATATCTAAGGTGAAGATGCGGTTGAACCGTGTGGAGTATCGACGACCCTCCGAGCAGGCTCCATCGCAGCCGAGTCCAGTTGATTTGCGCCTGGGTCATCACGACGGTCCTTGCGTCGAGGTCCCGCCCCGCTCGATGCTCGGCGTGAGGATGCCCGAACTGACTCCAGACAGTATCAAGGTCAAATTTGCCCCCGAGCGGAAGGGCCATGTCGTTGAACTGGATTCGTTGCCCGTACTGCCCGAGGAAGTCGTCCGCCAAGGTGTCCAGCTTGGCGAGCATGATCGGGATCCCGCTATGGTTGTTCGGGTGAATCGTGGTGTACCCGATCAGACTGTCGCTCGGACGAGCGATCTGGGGCAGCAAGCCTGGAACGCCAACTGCAAGATCGACCTTGTTCGCGATTGCACCGACGCTCTGCGCGCTGATAGTGATCGGACCGCTCACTTCACTCGCCCGGTATGATAGCGTGATCAGGCCGTTGGGCCCGGTGTTCACCGTCGCATTGCTGAGAGATCCAATGGGCTTGACGACTCCGTTCACACCGACGTGCATGTGACCATAGGGTGCATCGCTCCCCCCTCCCAAGCTATCGACGCCAGTCACACTCAGGGTGACCGCGCGGTTCAGCAAGTGGTTCCCCTCTCCCCCGGAGTCAACCGCGATGTAGACCATGACCGTGTCAGGCCACGGCTCGCCATTCAGCAAAGGGGCGCCCCCCGAGGCCAAGAGTCGAGCGGGGCAGATCAAGTTCCGCTCCAGATAGATTGCCACCCCGGCGGTGTCGCCGGTCCCATTCGAACTTCCCACGAGCGTCGGAGGACAAAAGCAGCCCGAGCCAGCATCATTCGGGCAGCATCGCGGGTCAATCGTCTTCGCGATGGGCCCGTCGAACAGCCGTACCGGCGACAGGGCCTCGCTGCAACCCCAGACCACGGCCACACCCAAGGCCATCCCGAGCAGCTTCGCCACCGGAGATCTCATCACACCATCCACTCGTTGTCGGGGAACCGCGCGTGGCGGCCACAAGGTAGTGACACTGCGGCCAACCGATCATCGGACAGGCGGTTACGACCTAGCATTGAGGAACCGGCGCACACTACAAAGGTCTGCCTCCGCTGTCGGTGGCGGCGAACACCCCGATGGCTCATCTCGCCCCGACGCCCCGGGGGTCCACCGGCCACCCAACTCGGGCCCACTCCGGGTCCACCGGCGCCCCGAAATGCCAACGGCCGCCCCACCCGGAGCGGCCGTCAGTCGTAGTATCCCCTGCCCTGCAACATCTTGCCGACAGTGCCCGAGGCGAGAGTCGAACTCGCACGGGGTTGCCCCCGGCGGATTTTGAGTCCGCTGCGTCTGCCATTCCGCCACTCGGGCCAGCGGGGAGTATCGCGGAAGGCCGCGGTGAACGGAAGAGGTGAGTCGGAGGTGGCACTACGCAGGTGACAGGGGGGAGGAACCTCATGAATTCACGACACCTGTCGCCTCCCCGCTACCCCGGAACGCCCGACCCCGCTAACGTCCCCATCTGGTATCAGGCTCAGGTGATCCGTAGTGGGCTGCCACCTGGCCGCTGTCACCTGCCACCTTGAGTTCCATGCCCCGAGCCATCCCCTCCCGCGGCCTTCATCCCTGGCATGACATCCCCACCGGGCCCAAGCCGCCCGAGGTGGTCAACGCCATCATCGAGATCCCGACCCGGGAGCGCAACAAGTACGAACTCGACAAGGCCCTCGGCATCTTCCGCCTGGACCGGGTGCTCGCCAGCGCGGTGCACTACCCCGGTGACTACGGCTTTCTCCCCCGCACACTCGGCGACGACGGCGACCCGCTCGACGTCCTCGTCATTACCACGATTCCTGTGTTCACCGGCTGCCTGGTGGAGTGTCGACCGATTGGCCTCTTCCACCTGATCGACCGGGGCAAGGCGGACGAGAAGGTCCTCGCCGTCCCGGTCAGCGATCCCTACTCCGATGGCGTCAATGGCCTCGACGACATCCCGCAGCACACGCTGAAGGAGATCGAGCACTTCTTCCAGGTGTACAAGGATCTCGAGGGCGTGGCGACCCGCACCCGCGGATTTGAAGGCGCGAAGGAAGCCGGGGAGGCGATCATCGAAGCGATGGCCCTCTACAAGAAGAAATTCGGCCGCTCTGGCCGCTGAGCGATCCCGCGCGGTCTTGAACGCGCAACGGGCGACCACTGTGGTCGCCCGCCTCGCACGCTCCCTCCTGATCACCACCGACGATTACGGCTCCATCGACTTGGGCGGTCCCAGGATCTCTCGCCACACCAGCGCGTTCTGCAGTCTGCTGCGGGTGATACCAGGCGTCGATTCAACCACCGGCTCAGCGGAACGAACCCTCGCGTCGAATCGGCGATGATCCGCCGCATTCAGCGGGCGATTGCGCGCCTCCGCCTCCTGAATCCGCCGTTGAACCACCGCCTCCGCGCCCTCGTCCGAGTCCACCTCATGCCGCTGGCGGCGCGCCGGCCGATCATCGACGACCTCGAGCGACTCCTCAATCTCGAGCGACCGTCCTTCGAGCGACTCGTTCTCCTCCACCTCCTCCGCGCTCGGCAAGCCAGTCCGGCTGTGACGCCCGAGGGGGCCGCGCTCCTGTACGCCCGAGGATCTCGGGCGCATTGGCGGTGGCGCCGATTTCTGCTGTGGTCGTGCTTGCGCCCGCTGCTGCGGAAGCGGCTTCGGTTTGGGTTGCGATCCCGGCAGCCGGGGTGGGTCCTTCTGCTGCTTCACCCGCTGAATTTCCCGCAGGATGTTCTCCAGCGATACACCCTCGGCCTGGGTTGACGCCTCCTCACCCGGGGCATCTATCGGCGGCAGCGTGCCGCGCTGCGCCGCCTTCTTCCCCGCCCTGGACAACAGGTTCAGGACGAGGTAGATGGCGCCGAGGATGATGAAGCCCTCGATACCGGCGGCGGAGCGCACCTCGGGTACCATCAGGCGCCCGACGTCCCTTCGGTGTTGCCGGCGATCGCCTGCCGCATGGTGGTGTCAGCCTGCATGTTCTTGTACTTCTGGTAATCCATGACGCCGAGGTTTCCCATCCGGAATGCTTCGGCGATTGCGAGCGGGATCTGGGCCTCCGCAGCAATGACCAAGGCTCGCTGCTTCTGGGCTTCCGCCTTGAATTCCTGCTCCACCGCGACCGCGAGCGCACGCCGCTCTTCGGCCTTGGCCTGCGCGATGCGCTTGTCGGCTTCGGCCTGGTCGGTCTGCAGTTCGGCGCCGATATTCTTGCCGACATCGACATCGGCGATGTCGATGGAGAGGATCTCGAACGCCGTGCCGGCGTCGAGGCCCTTGGCCAGCACCGTCTTGGAAATCAGGTCCGGGCACTCCAGCACCGCCTTGTGGGAGATGGCGGATCCAATGGTGCTCACGATGCCCTCGCCCACCCGCGCCAGGATCGTTTCCTCGCCCGCGCCGCCGACCAGCCGGTTGACGTTGGCGCGCACCGTGACCCGTGCCAGCGCCAGCAGCTGAATGCCGTCCTTGGCCATCGCCGCCACCTTCGGGGTGGTGATGACCTTGGGGTTCACGCTGACCTGCACCGCCTCGAACACATCCCGGCCTGCCAGGTCGATCGCCGTGGCCTGCTTGAGCGGGAGGACGATGCCGGCGGCATCCGCCGAGATCAGCGCCCGGACCACCCGCTCCACATTGCCGCCCGCGAGGTAGTGCGCCTCGAGCGCGTCGATGGAGAGCTGGAGTCCTGCCTTGTGGGCATTGATCAGCGGGTTGACGATCATGCTGGGGTTCACCTTCCGGAATCGCATCCCGAACAGGGTGAAGAACGAGATCCGTACCCCCGACATCAGCGCCTGGAACCAGATCCCGATCGGCACGAAGCGGAAGAAAATGACGAGCACGATGAACCCGATAAAGAACAGCGCCAGCAAGAGCCCAGCTTGTACCGATGTGGCTTCCACGTTCAGATCTCCCGGTTAGTCCTGCGCCGCCCGCACCACATGACGGTAGCCATCCGCTCGCAACACTTCGATCCGGTCGCCGGACCCGATGTATTCGCCTTCCGTGACAACGTCAATCCGCTCGCCCTCGACCGTTGCCACTCCTGCCGGGCGGAGGTCGGTGAGGGCAACGCCCGCCTTGCCGACAAGCTCGGGCCGGCGCAGTGCCGCAACATACCCCTGTGCCGACTCGTTTGATTCCTTGAGAACGAGCCCACCGAAGCGATGACTGTTGGGCAGGTGACGCAACCAGGCGTATCCCACCGCGAGTGTGATGAGGATGCTGGTCATGAGAATCGCCAGCGCCTGGACCACATCCCCGCCGGTTGGCGCCGAACCCAGCAGCGCCAGCACAACCGCCGCCCCCACGAGCAAGGCCCCAAGCACCCCTGCCACTCCGAAGCCCGGCAGTACGAAAATCTCGACCGCCACCGCGATGACCCCAAGCCCGAGGAGGATGATCTCTTCGCGCCCGGCGAGGCCAAGCAGCAGACTGGAGCCGAAGAAGAGTCCGAGCGAGCTCATGCCGACGACGAGCCCCACCCCGTGGGTGCCGGCCTTGACCTCCGCGAGGATGGCGAGCACACCGACCGAGAGCAGCAGGGGGGAGACGATCGGGTTGGTCAGGAAGCGGACGATGAGTTCGGCCCAGTTGTTCTCGATGGTGATGACCGGTGCCGCCGCGAGACCCAGGCGGGAGAGCAGGTCGGTTTCGCTCTCAACCTGGGCCTTGGCGTAGCCCACCCGGAGCGCCTCGCTGGTGCTGAGCGTGACCAGCTGCCCGCGTGGCACCAGTCCCTCGACGCCGAGGTTCTCATCGACCATGGCCTCCGCGATGCGCGGATCGAGCCCCTGCTCTTCCGCCAGGGCCCGGAACTCGCCGCGCATGGCGGAGACGTACTTCTCCGCCAGCTTGGTTCCCTGCCCATCCACCGGTGTCGCCGCACCGAGCACCGCGCCGGTGCGCATGTAGATGCCATCGGTGGCCAGGGCGATCATGGCCCCCGCACTGTAGGCCCGGGGGTTGACGAAGGCGTAGACCGGAACCTTGGAGGCACGCACGGCATCGGTGATCCGCTCGGCGGCGTCGATGCGCCCACCGGGCGTGTCGAGGTCGAGGATGATGGCGGCAGCGCCGAGGGCATTGGCTTCCCGGATGCCGCGGGCAAGGAAGGGTGCCAGACCGTGGTCGATCGGCCCGTGGACATCCAGCCGGTAGACCGTGCCATGGACCTCCAGCCGCTGAGCCGAGCCGAGAGTGTCCTGCGCGGCCACCCCGGTCGCCCCAGCGAGCACCAGTAAGAGACAGAACCGTGAACAAACGTACCGCATCTCGCGCTCCTCCGTAGAGAAGGGAAAGCTAGCGGCGCGCGCATGGGTTGACTAGGAGACCCACCCGGCAGGCCGGCCTATGGCAGCAGGCGCCGGCGCGGGCGAGACACGCCGGAGTCCTGGGTCACTTCCTGCGCTTCCCGCACCTTGTCGAGCAACCGCTCCCGCAAGAGGAGGAACTGCGCACGCTGTACCGGATCGAGAAAGGCACCCATGTCCCTGACCTCTTCCTTGTAACTCTGCGCGTAGCGGACCTTGAGGTCGAGCAGCTGGTCGGTGTAACGGGCGACATTGTCCTTGTTGGCCGCGACGCCCGGACGCAACTCTCCCGCGAGCCCCTGGCGCAGCCGACGCTCCTCGATATCGAAGTTGCGGCGTTTGAGAAAGTAGTTGCCCACGACGTCGCGCATCCGCTCCGCCTGCTGGTCGGAGAGGGCCAGCTCCTCCTGCACCCGGGCGGCGAACCGCTCCTGGATCAGGCGGCGCAGCCGTTCCGCGCGCGGCGGGTCATCGATGCCGGCCTGGGCATGAACCGGCCCGCCGAGGACCGCGGCTGCAGCGAGCGCCAGGATGAGGAAACGCATCAGCCCTCCAGAGAGCGCAGTACGCGCTCGAGTTGAGAATCGTCGAGGTCCCCGAAGGACGGACTGGGTCCGCCTCCGGTCGCACCGAGCGGTGCGTCCAGCGCCTCAAGCACAGCCTGTAATTGATCGCCGTCGAGTCCTTCGAGCTCCGCCAGCGGCACCTCAAGCGCTGACCCCGAGGCGGAGGTCGCGGTACCTGGAGCGTCGGGAACGTGCCTGGTGCCGTTCCACACCATGACGGTCAGCACCGCTGCGGCGGCGAGTCCGGTGATCCACCCGGTCCGCTTCCATCGGCCCGCCCCTCGGTCCCGCGCCAATCGGTCCTGCAGCTGGCGGGTAATGCGGGGAAGATCGAGCCGCTGCGCTATCATGTCGCCCAGCCGCGGGGCGATACTCACCACCCGCCAGCTGGCGGCGCACTCGGCGCAGTCCGACAGATGGGCCGACTCCTCCGGCGTCCATGCCGCCTCCCGGTGGGCCACCAGCGGCATCTTGTCGACCAGCAATTCGCAATTGATCATGCGACGAGCTCCTTCAACCGTTTCACGGCGTGGTGGTAGTGCACCCGGGCGGCCCCAGGCGTGGTGTCCAGCGAGCGGGCAATCTCCTCGTAGGCCATCCCCTGCTGGGCCCGGAGCAGGAAGACCTCGCGCTGCAGTCGCGGCAGGCGGGTGAGGCCGTCAGCCAGATTCCGCTCCGCTTCGTTCGCGTCGAGTGTTGCCCCGGGATCATGGTCCGTGGCGACATCATGGTCGTCGATGGAAATCACCGTGCGTCCCTTGCGCCGCCGGTACTGATCTCTGGCCAGGTTGCTGCCGATTGTGAGTAACCAGCCGCGGAATGCCGACTCCCCCCGCCAGCTGTCGAGCGCCCGGAAGGCCCGGAAGAAGGCCTCCTGCACCAGGTCATCGATTTCGCCCGGATCCGCCCCTGTCCCTGCGATAAACCGCGCCAGGCTCGCCGCGTGCCGTGCCACCAGCCGCGATGCCCCCGATTCGTCCCCGCCCCGGTAGGCGCTGACGAGGTCGGCGTCCGTGGGGACCGCGGGAGGGGGGAGTGCCGATGGGGGCATTGTGGCGGGGATGACGGGCCTCGAGAACGGATGTTAAGTGGGCCTCCCAATGGAGGATGATCGGTCGCCCAGTCCGCAGCAAGCCGGGCATGGCTACATTTCCATCCTTCACAACACCGGAAGCTCCGACCGTGCCACATCCCGTCATCACAGCCGCTCTCCGGACCCCTATAGGCCGGGCCGGCGGCGCCCTCGCCGATGTCCGCCCGGACGACCTCGCCGCCGTGGCGATCCGTGCCTTGATGGAACGCTGTGCCATCCCGCCGGGCCAGATTGACGATGTGATCTTCGGCTGCAGCAACCAGGCAGGCGAGGACAATCGCAACGTCGCCCGCATGGCGGCCCTCCTGGCCGGCTTGCCGGTCGGTGTGCCAGGACAGACCGTGAACCGGCTCTGCGGCTCCGGGCTGCAGGCGGTGGCGAGCGCCGCGCATGCGGTGCGAGCCGGCGAGGGCGAGGTGTTCATTGCCGGCGGGGTCGAGAGCATGACGCGCGCGCCGTACATCATGCTGAAGAGCGGGAGTCCATGGAACCGCACGCCGCCGCCGATGGCCGACTCCACCGTCGGCTGGCGCTTCACCAATCCCCGCTTCTCGCCGGACTGGACGATCAGCCTCGGGCAGACGGCGGAGCGGGTCGCCCAGCAATACGGCATCAGCCGAGCGGAGCAGGACGCCTTTGCCGTCGAGAGCCAGGCGCGAGCGCAGGCGGCGCTTGCCAGCGGCGCATTTGTCGCCGAAATGGTTCCCGTGCCCGTGCCGGATGGCAAAGGGGGCACGACTCCCTTTACCGCGGATGAACACCCGCGCGCCGGCGTCACACTGGAAGCGCTGAGCCGGATGAAGCCGGCATTCCTCAAGGATGGCAGCGTGACCGCCGCAACCTCGAGCGGCATCAACGACGGCGCGGCTGCGCTCACCGTCCTGAGCGAATCCGCAGCTGCCCGTCTCGGACAGAAGCCCCTCGCAAGGATCATTGCCAGCGCGGTCGCCGGCGTCGATCCTGCCGTCATGGGACTCGGGCCCATCCCGGCTACACAGAAGGCCCTGGCGCGTGCGGGGCTCACGACCGACCAGCTGGACCTCATCGAGCTCAACGAGGCGTTCGCGGCTCAGGCGATCGCCTGCATCCGCGAGCTCTCCCTCGATCCGGCGAAGGTGAACATCCACGGCGGCGCCATCGCCCTCGGCCATCCGCTGGGCGCGAGCGGGGCCCGGATCCTCACAACCCTGGTGCACGCCCTCCACCGGACCGGCGGGCGCTACGGCCTCGCCTCGATGTGTATCGGGGTGGGTCAGGGGATCGCCCTCGTGGTCGAACGGCTGGACTGACAGCTCCGGTCGACGCCGTTCCTCTCCCTCGTACGGGTAACGCCATGCGCACGCTTGCCATCGGACATCGCGGTGCTTCGGGTCACGAGCCCGAGAATTCTCCCGCCGCCTTCCGGCGTGCGCTGACCCTCGGCGCCGACGGGGTCGAGCTGGACGTGCACGCGACGAGTGATGGCGTGCTGCTGGTGCACCACGATGCGCTGATCCCGGGCGTCGGTCGTATCGGCGATTTGCCCGCGTCGGCATTCCGCGCCAGCCGCCTGCCCAACGGGGAGGCCATCCCGACCCTGCCGGAGATCCTGATGATCTGCCAGGGGATGGATGTATGGGTGGAGCTCAAGACGCTGCCGGCCGAGGCCGATCCGATCCTGCTTGCCGCGCTCGCCTCCGGCCCAGCTCCCGCCTCCTACGCGGTGCACAGCTTCGATCACCGGATCATCGCGCGCCTCGGCAATCGGCACCCGGAGCTCCGGCGCGGAGTGCTGCTTTCGTCCTACCTGCTCGACGTGCTCCCGGCGCTGACCGGCACCGGCGCCGACACCCTCTGGATGGAGACATCGTTTGCCGATGAGGAGCTGGTCCGGCGACTGCATGACGGTGGCGTGCAGCTCATCGCGTGGACCGCCAATGATCCGGCCGAGATCGACCGGCTCCTCGAGCTCGGAGTCGACGGTATCTGCGGCAATTATCCTGACCGGATTCGCGCCGCGCGGGAGTCGCGGTCGCCGGGATGATCGGCTACCTTCTGCCCGCTTTCATTCCGTCTGCCTTTCGCTCTGACTCTGTCGCAGGTCCCACGTGAATCCCACCCGGATGTTCCCGCGATCCCTGCGGCGCGACCGTTGCCCTGCCCTGCTCGCGCTGCTCATCTGCCTCAGCAGCCGGCCGTTGGCGGCCCAGAGCGCTCCCGGCCACATCGCCTTCGAGCAGTACGCACTCCCCAACGGCCTGAGCGTCATCCTTTCGCCCGACCACACCAGTCAGGTCGTGGCGGTCGATATCTGGTACCGGGCCGGGTCGCGTGATGAGCCGCCGGTGCGCGCGGGACTGGCCCGGCTGTTCGAACGGCTGATGTATGCCGGGTCGGCCAATGTGCCGCCCGGTGGGCATGCGGCCATCGTGGAAAATGTGGGTGGGCACGGTGAGGCCGGCGCGGACGAGGATATCGCGAGGTACATCCAGAGCCTGCCGTCGAACCGGCTCAACCTCGGGCTCTGGCTCGAAGCCGACCGGATGGGCTCCCTCGCCATCAACGACACGACGATCGCCGAGGCACGGGACGGACTGCTCGGCGAGCTGCAGCAGAAGATCGGCGAGGAGGCCTATACCGCCGCTGTGCTCGATGCCGTGGCCTCGCTGTACGACTCCACCACATGCCCAGGCTATACCCATCCACCCACGGGCCGGGTCCAGACGATCACCGCGATCAGCACCGCGGATGTGCAGGGGTTCTATCGGCGACATTACAACCCGAGCAATGCCCGGCTCGTCGTCACGGGAGACTTCGATCCCACGGAGGCTCGCAGTCTCATCCGGCAGTACTTCGGCGACCTGCCCACCGCTGACACGGCGCCAGCGGTGAGCTGCGGCGTGACGTTCGCTCCCGGGGCGCGCACCCTGTCGACCCGGGACCGGCTCGCTTCGCAGCCCGCTGTCGGACTGTTCTACCGCATTCCGGGAGCGGGCCACGCCGACATGCCCGCCCTCCAGCTCCTGGGCCTGATTCTCGGCCGGGGACGCGACGCCCGGCTTGCCCAGGTGCTCGGCGGCCCCGGATTGGCAATCGCGACGCAGGCCGGCGTGTTGGGGGATCGGGTCGGGCCCAGCGCCTTTGGCCTCTTCGCGGTGGCGGCCGACGGCGTCAGCGCAGATTCGCTGCAGGCACTGCTGGAGGCACAGGTCCGGTGGATCATGAGCGACAGCCTGGGTGAGGCTGAACTCGCCCGGGCCAAGCACATCTTCCGCGCCACCACGGTCAGCGGGCGTGAGCGGGCGGAGGATATCGCGGAGGCACTGCATCACGCAGCAACGTTTCGTGGTGGCGCCGATGCCGTCAACACCGACCTCTCCCTGTCAATGTCGCTGACCCTGGCCGATGTGCGCCGGATCGCGCGCACCTGGTTTGTGCCCGCGAATGCCGTGACGCTCGTCGTGGCGCCGGGGGCCGGGCGATGATCGCGCTTCGCTGCTCCCCCTGGTTGCCGCTCGCGATTCTCTGCAGCACAACTGCCGGCCTCACTGCCCAGCAGGCCCCGGTCGAGCCACCCGCGCCTGCGGCCATCCGGTCGGGCACGCTTCCTCCCGTGCAGGAGGCGGTCCTGGCGAACGGGCTCAAGCTCCTGGTCCTGACCCTGCCCCGTCAGCCCGTACTGTCCGTCGCACTCTCGCTGCCCGCCGGCAGTGCCTTCGATCCGGAGAACCACGAGGGGACCGCGGACCTCCTGGCCGGCCTGCTCACCCGCGGCGCGGGTACGCGGTCGGCCGCGGATGTTGCCAGCGCCATCGAACAGGTGGGTGGCTCCTTCTCGGCTACGGCCGGCCCAGACGCGCTGACGCTTCAAGTTGACCTGGTGTCGGATGAAGCCTCGCTCGCCTTTGGCCTCATGGCGGACGCCGTGCTCCGGCCGGCGCTGCCTGACGATGAACTCGAGGCGCTCCGCGCCCGTTCAATCGCCAGTCTCGAAGCCGGTCTGGCCGATCCGGTCAGCCTCGGGGGACGGGTGTTCCTCCTCGGCAGCTATCGCGGTCACCCCTATGGTCGGCAGCCGACCCCGGGATCCGTCCGTGGCATCGCCCGGGCGGACCTCGTCAGCTTTCAGCGCGCCCGATTCCGTCCCGCCGGTGCGCTGCTCGTCGTGGTGGGGGACATCACGCTGATGAAGGCACGCCAGCTCGCACTGGCGAGCTTCGGCGGATGGAAGGGTCTCCGGCCCGCGCCGCTGCCGGCTGGGTCGCCCGCGCCGACCAGGCGCAGCATCCTGCTGGTGCACCAGGCCGGAGCGCTGGATGCGCAACTGCTCATCGGCGCAACAACATTTTCAGGCGCAGACAGTGCATACGGTGCCGCCACGGTGCTCAATCGCATCCTGGGCGAGGGTCGGTCGCACCGCCTGAGCCGGGCCCTGGGCAGGGATCATCCCTGGGCCACCTCTGCCGGTTCCGCCGTGCTGCGAACGAACCGGCTTGGTGTCTTCCGGGCGACCGCGCAGGTCACCGCCGATGCAGCGGACTCAGCGGTGCGGGAAATCCTGGCCCAGGTCGCCCTGCTGCGTACCGAGCTCGTGCCGGTGCGGGAACTCGAACGGGCCCGGGACGCGGTCACTGGGACCTTCGCACTCCGGCTGCAGACCGCGAGCCAGCTGGCCAGCGCCATCACCGAGGCTCGGCTGCTCGGTCTCCCGCTAAGCTACCTCAGCAGCTTCCGCCTCAAGGCCGCCACGATCAGCGCCGCGCAGGTTCGGGCGGTGGCGCGCCGGATGCTGGCCGAGGATGGATTGACCGTCGTGGTCGTTGGGGATGCCGCACGGCTGTATCGCCGGTTGGGCGCCATCGCCCCGGTGCAGATTTTTGCGGGCGACGGCCGGGTGCTCACGCCGGCCGAGGTGGAGCCGCGCAGCAGCGCACTCAGGTACGATCTCGCTCAGCTTCCGGCGCGGACCGATTCGCTGGTCATCGTGGCGCAGGGCCAGCCGATCGGCATGCAGGTGACGCAGGTCAGCCGGGCGGGCGACAGCGTGGTCTATGTCGAGCGCAGCTCTCTCACGACCTCGCTCTCGCAGACGACCACCATCGTCTTCGACTCCGCTGGACGGCTGCGCCGTGTGGCCCAGGTCGGCAAGGTACGCGGTCAGGATACGCGGATCGCGCTCGATTACACCGGAGGCAAGGTGCGTGGTTCGGCCCTCATCGTGGCCCGCGACGGCCCGCACACCATCACGGTGGATACCACGGTCACCGGCCCGGTGGTGGACGACAACGCTGTCCAGGCGCTGATTCCCGCCCTGCCCCTCGCCATCAATACCCGATGGACATTTGATGTCTTCGTCTCGGGCGAGAATCGGGTACGGCCGATGTCGCTGACGGTGGCCGACCTGACCCGGCTTACGGTCCCCGCAGGGACGTTTGAGGCCTATCGCGTCGACCTCGATGGCGGCCCCCAGCAGGTGAGCTATTACGTCACCCGACAGTCGCCCTATCGCATCGTCCGGTTGACCATCGTGAACACCCCGGTCGAATTCCTCGCCGTGCCGGCGGATACCAGCGCCAGGAGCATTCCGTGACCAGGCCGTTCACCTCACATCGCGCTGCGCTCGCGCTGCTTCCCCTGCTGGTAGCGGGCTGTGCCGCGGGTGGAGTTGGTACCCCAGCTGGCATCACCTCGCCGGCACCGGCGACCGGAGCAAACACGCAGAGTTGGGAGCGGGCGCAGTACCCCTCCACCTACCGGCGTCGGCCGAACCCGCCAGTCCTGATCACCAACGCGACGATTATGACGGCTGCCGGTCCCGAGCAGCGCGGCAGCATCCTCCTCCAGGACGGCAGGATCGTCGCGATCGGGCCCACGCTGGCCGCTCCGGCTGGCGCTTCGGTAATCGACGGGACCGGGAAGTTCGTGACGCCGGGGCTGATCGATGACCACAGTCACCTCGGTGTCTATGCCGCCCCCGGCACCTTCGGCGAGAATGACGGCAATGAGGCGACCAACCCGGTCACGGCGGAGGTGTGGGCCGAACACAGCTTCTGGCCGCAGGATCCTCAGATCCCGCTCGCGATCGCGGGTGGCATCACCACGATTCAGGTGCTGCCAGGCTCCGCCAACCTGATCGGCGGTCGATCGGCGGTTGTGCGGCTTATTCCCGCGCGCACGGTGCAGGAAATGAAATTTCCCGGCGCCCCCTATGGCCTGAAGATGGCGTGCGGCGAGAATCCCAAGCGGGTCTATCAGAACCGCGGCCCGTCCACCCGCATGGGCAACATGGCGGGCTACCGTGCCGCCTACATCAGCGCAGAAGAGTATCGCCGGAAATGGGATACGTGGCTCAAGGGCCGGAAGGGCGATCCCCCGGCCCGCGACCTCAAGCTCGAGACGCTCGCCGATGTGCTGCGGGGGAAGATCCTGGTTCACAATCACTGCTATCGCGGCGACGAGATGGCCCAGATGCTCGATCTCGCCACCGAGTTCGGCTTCAAGATCCGCTCATTTCACCATGTGGTTGAGGGGTACAAGGTCGCCGACCTGCTCGCCCGTGCGGGCACCGCGGCCTCCGTCTGGGCCGACTGGTGGGGCTTCAAGATGGAGAGCTTCGACGGCATCCCGGAGAACGCCGCCCTGATTCAGCAGGCCGGGGCGCGCGCCATCATCCACTCCGACAGCCCCGAGGGGATCCAGCGGCTGAACCAGGAAGCCGCCAAGGCGATGTATTCCGGCAACCGTGCGGGGATCCCGGTCACCCGGGAGCAGGCGCTCCGGTGGATCACGGCCAATCCCGCCTGGGCCCTGGGCATCGACAGCGTCACCGGCACGCTCGAACCGGGCAAGGCGGCCGACGTGGTGCTGTGGTCCGGCGATCCGTTCTCGATCTACAGCCGGGCTGAACAAGTGTATAACGATGGCTGGCTGGTCTTCGACCGAAACGATCCGGCCCGGCAGCTCAAGACCGACTTCAATCTGGGCCAGATGGCGCCGGGGGTGGGACGATGAGCGCGATGATTCGATGTGGCGCCGCGGTCCTGTTAGGGCTGATCGGCACCCGTCCGCTGACGGCGCAGACGATCGCCATCACCAACGCGACGGTCTACCCGGTCAGCGGCCCGAAGCTCGACGGGGCCACCGTCCTGATCCGCGACGGACGAATCGCCGCGGTCGGCAGGGTCGTGAGCATCCCGGCACAGGCCCGGAGGATCGACGGCACCGGCAAGGTGGTCACGCCCGGCCTGGTGCATGTGCAGGGCGCGCTCGGACTTGGCGTCGGCCGCGCGCTGGCAGAAGAGACCGATGAGGAGTACACCGCCATCGGCGGGACCACGGATGGCGAGCACGAGGGCGACGTGAGCGCCGCCTTCAACGTCCTCGCCGCCATCGACCCGAATGCCGTCGCCATTCCCGTGGCCCGGATGGGTGGCGTCACCTCGGCGCTGACCATGCCGACGTCAGGCCTCATCGCCGGTCAGGCCGTGCTGATTCACCTGACCGGCCAGCACAGCGCCGACATGGTGCTCCTCACTCCCGCGGCGATGGTCGCCGACCTCGGCGACGGAAGCCGCAGCGCTGGCGGCGGGAGTCGGGCCGGCGCGCTGGCGCGCCTGCGGGCGCTCTTTGCCGACGCGGCAATCCTGCGGCGGCGGCGGGCCGACTACGACCAGAACCGCATCGGCCAGCTCTCGGCGCCCGCAGATCAGCTCGAGGCGCTCTATCCGGTGCTCGACGGTCGCCTGCCGCTCTACGTCAACGCCAACCGCCAGAGTGACATCGAGAACGCGCTCGCGCTCGCCGCCGATTTCCGGCTTCGCCTCATCCTCCGGGGTGGGGCCGAGGCGTGGCGTGTGGCCGGCCAGATTGCGCGGGCGGGAGCGCCGGTGGTGCTCGACACGCGGGACAACATTCCGTCGTTCGACGGATTGCAGGCCCGCTCCGACAACGCCGCCCTGCTCCGGGAGGCCGGCGTGACGGTGATCCTTGCCGGGCAGGATCCGGGTGGGCAGATGAACCTGCGGTTCGAGGCAGGACATGCCGTGCGCAATGGCCTGAAGTGGGATGACGCACTCGCGGCAATCACCGTGGCGCCGGCGCGCGCATTCGGCCTCGCCGACCGGCTGGGCACGCTGGAGCCCGGCAAGGTGGCCGACATCGTCGTGTGGAGTGGCGATCCGTTCGAGTTCTCGACCGCGGCCGAGCTGGTATTCATCGACGGGGCGGAGATGTCCCTCAAGAGCCGGATGACCGAACTGCGCGACCGGTACAAGACCCTTCCGCCGAGCTACTGAACCGAGTCCCTCGGATCACGACAATGGCGCCGCAGCTGCTTGCGGCGCCATCCGGCGATCATCCCTCCGACAACATCGGACTACAGTTTCACAACTTCCGCCTCGCCGGTCGGTGTACCCGCTGGAGCAGGCGTCTCGTTCACGGTGACGGCCTCCCCCTTGGTGGCGGCCATCTCCCGCTCAACCCTGGTGATCGACTGGTTGAGGGTGTCCATCCGGACCAGCCACGCCTCCCGCTCCGCCTGATCGACCTGCCTGCCCCGCTCCAGCTGGTGCGTGAGATAGCCCAGTCTGGTAGCCGCCTCATCCCGTTCGCGCTTCAGGCGGAACCGCTCCAGCTGCAACCGGCCCTCGTCCACCGCCACCTGGGCCCGCTTGCCGAACGACTCCAGCTCCTGATTCAACCGTTCGAAGATTCCCGGCATCGTTTCCTCCTGTAGGCGAGAAGAACAATCTAACGGAGGGGGCAACGGATCTGTTTCATCGCGGAACTGGTGCTCCGGGACAAACGAAAGGGCCGGGAACGCTCCCGGCCCTCCTCAGACTGCCTGTTGTCGCCGGCTACTTCGCGGCGGCGAGCTCCGGGGGATGCACCGACACCTTCATCCGCTTCTTGTCCTTGTGCTCGAACTTCACGACACCGTCCACCAGAGCGAACAGCGTGTCATCCGTCCCCCGGCCGACGTTCTTGCCCGGATGGAACTTGGTGCCCCGCTGGCGCAGGATGATGTTGCCGGCGATGACGCGCTCGCCGCCGTAGTGCTTGACGCCGAGGTACTGCGGGTTGCTGTCGCGACCGTTGCGGCTGGAGCCGACGCCCTTCTTATGAGCCATGGTATCCTCACCCCACCAGCACGTCAGTGATCCGCACTTCGGTGTACTTCTGGCGATGACCAGTCTTCCGCTGGTAGTTCTTGCGGCGCTTGAACTTCCAGACGTAGATCTTGTCGGCCTTGATCATGCCGAGGACCTCGGCCTTGACCTTGGCGCCCTTCACCAGTGGCGCGCCGGCGGTGATGGTGTCGCCGTTGGACGTCAGTAGCACCTCGTCAAAGGTGAGCTCGCTGCCGGGCTCCGCATCCGCCATGAGCGGAAGCTGGAGGGTCATGCCTTTTTCGGCCCGGAACTGCTTGCCCAGGGCACGGAAGATCGCGTACATGGAAAACTCGCTGTCAGGGCGCCGTTCAAGAGCCCGCAAGTATAGACGGGGGCTTGAGCTAGGGCAAGGGGCCCGAGTCCAAGCCCCTCCAACTAGGCTACGGCATACATCTCGGTCACATCGCGGCCGCCGGGGCGGCTCATGAGGCGGAACTCGTCCACTCGCATCATCGGGTCGTCACGCAGTTCCAGCTCCAGCCCCGTGGCCTTGCCCAGGGTGGTAATCAGGCGCGGCTCCTCCTCCAGCAGGTAGAGCGCGACCTCCGGATGAAGCCGGATGGCGAGCTGACGCTCCCGGCGCTCGCGACCGGCCCGCTTGAGGGACCGCTCCAGCCGCCGGGCGATGACTTCCGGGGTGAAGATCCGCGCGGTGCCACTGCAGGCCGGGCATTCGGTGGTCATCGAGTGCCAGAGCGACGGGCGCACCCGCTGCCGGGTCATCTCGATCAGCCCCAGCTCGGAGACCGCGAAGGCCTTGGTCCGGGCCCGGTCCCGGCCCAGGAAGCTGCGCAGCTCCTGCAGCACCTTTTCCCGGTTGGCACGGGTTTCCATGTCGATGAAATCGCAGACGATGATTCCGCCGATATCCCGCAGCCGGATCTGGCGGGCTATCTCGCGCGCTGCTTCCATGTTCGTCTTGAAGATGGTCTTTTCCGGGTCCTTCTTGCCGATATTGCGGCCGGTGTTCACATCGATCGAGACCAGTGCCTCGGTCGGCTGGATGATGATGTAACCACCGGTGGGTAGTTCGCAGCGCGCCTTGAACAGATCGCGGATCTCGCTCTCGATGTCGTACTTGTCGAATAGCGGCACGGTCTCGTTGTAGAGGCTGGCGCGCGACATGAGATCGGGGTCGACCTGCTGGAGGTACTGCTCGACTTCGTTATACAGCTCGCGGGAGTCGACGTGCAGCGCGTCGACCTTGTCGCTGAAGAGATCGCGGATAATGCCGCGGGTGAGGCTGGTCTCGCGCTGCACCAGCGCGGGGGCCCGCACAAAGGTCTTCTTGCGGTTGATCTTCCGCCACGAGTTCAGCAGCGATTCCACTTCGCGCTTGAAATGATCCTCCGTCACCCCTTCGGCGACGGTGCGGATGATCATCCCGCCGGCATCGCTGGGGAGGAGGCTGCTGACGAGTTCGCGGAGCTTGGAGCGGAGTTCCTTGCTCTCGATCTTGCGGCTGACCCCCACCTTGGAGGCGAAGGGCATGTAGACCAGGAAGCGGCCAGCGAGCGAGATCTGGGCGGTCACCCGGCAGCCCTTGGTACTGATCGGCTCCTTGGTGACCTGCACCAGCAGGGTCTGACCCTTCTTCAGGATGTCGCCGACGTCGGGGACCTCCCGCCGGGAACGCGGTTCGCGCTGACGTGGCTCGGCCGCGCCACCATTGCCGTTCCGGCCGCGCTTGCCCCGCTTCCCACCCTCGACGGAGGGATCGGCCTCCTCCTCGGCGTCGGCCGCCTCGAACGCCTCGTCGCCCTCTTCACCATCAGGTTCTTCGTCCTCCTCCGGCTCCAGGAGGTCGGAGGCATGGAGAAAGGCGCTCTTCTCCAGCCCGATATCAACGAAGGCGGCCTGGATGCCAGGCAGTACCGCCTCGACCCGTCCCAGGTAGATGTCGCCGACGATCCGCCGGTGATCCGGGCGGTCCACCAGCAGTTCGACGAGGCGGTCGTCCTCGAGAATGGCCACGCGGGTTTCGCGCTGGCCGCCGTTGATCAGGATTTCGCGTTTCACTCGGAGAAACCTCGGCTGGGCACTTCGGACCCCGGCACGCATGTGCGCGCCCCGGATCCGTTGCACCGGTCAGCAATGTCAGAGACTCGGCGCGTGGACAGGACCATTGTCCCCCCGCTCGGGCCTGTCCCGCCAACCCGGTTCGGGCTCGGTGGGACGTGGAAGGAGATGCACTGGAGGTGTTGGGCCGGCGGCGCCGTGCGAGACGCAAGAGCGCGTCCCTGGCATGTACCGGGCGAAGCCGTGAAACCGGACGGAACAAAGGCGGGACTGTCGCCACTGGCGACCGCCCCGCAAGTCGTGACCAAGCCCCGAGTAACCGCCCCTGAAGCAGGAGGGCGGCTACGCGCCTGATGATCCGGGAGCCGAGCCAAGTGGAGAACACGGGCTAAAGATAAGAATGGATTAGGGTTAGGGCAACAGGGAAGGATTTTCCTTCCGCCTCCTGTCTCAGCCGGGCGGGAGACTACCCCGGAGTCGCCCCAAGGACCACAGTGCCGGAGCGATGCAGGGAGATCAGGCCACTGGCATCGGCGACCTGCAACTCACCTCGTGGCGTAATACCGGATGCCCTGCCCGCCGCCGGCTCGACAATCTGGCGCCCCGCGAGCCAGTCCCGCCCCCGAAACGCAGCGAGCTCGGCCTCTGAGAGTACACCTTTTGACCGGGAGGCACGAACGATCGCTTTTGCCACCAGCGGCGCGAGCATCCCTGGGCCGGGAGCGGTCATGACATCGCGCAGGCTGATGGCCAGCTCGGAGAGCTCGATGGGAATCTCGTTCCGCAGGTTGAGCCCGATGCCGACCGCCACCCAGCCAACCGCGCCCCCCTGCCAGCGGGCTTCGCAGAGAATCCCGCCGAGCTTGCGCTCGTGGAGCACGAGGTCATTGGGCCACTTGAGCCGGAGCGGAAGACCGGGAAGTGCTGCCTCGAGCGTTTCGCAGACGGCGAGCGCCATCCGCAGGCTCAGCACTTCAAGGGCGGGTTCCGTCTCCGGCCGGCAGAGCACGCTCAGCCACAACCCACCGGCGGGTGAGGTCCATCGCCGTCCGCGACTCCCCCGCCCCACCGTCTGCACGTCGGCCACCACGGCCGTGCCTTCCAGCGCACCCGCGATGGCGAGCGTGTGCAGGTCGTCCTGAGTCGAGATGGTGGTCGGAACACAGTGGAGCATAATGCGCGGCTCAGCCTTGCCGGACTCAGGCACCGGGGAGGATCTGGCGGCTGTAGAACCAGAGCAACAGGGCTCCGAACACGATACGGTACCAGGCGAAGACAGCGAACGGATGGTGGGCGATGTAGCGAAGGAAGGCGCGCACGATGATCAGCGCCGAGATGAACGACACGACCAGACCGACCGCGAAGACCGGCACATCGGACGCCTGCAATACGTCGAGACTCTTCAGCAGGTCGTAGCCCGCGGCCGCGGCGAGCACCGGCACGGCCAGCAGAAAGGAAAACTCGGTCGCGGCAACCCGGCTCAGGCCCAGGGCGTAGCCACCCATGATGGTCGAACCGGAGCGGGAGACGCCGGGAATCAGCGCCAGCACCTGGGCGAGACCGATCGCGAGAGCGGTCATGGGCCTGATACCGGCGACACTCTCGACCCGTGGCACCGGACGGAGTCGTTCGATCACCAGCATCAGCACGCCGCCGACGACCAGGGCCCACGCGACCACGACGGGCGTGAACAGATGTTCCTTGATCCAATGGTGCCCGAGCAGTCCGACGACGGCCGCGGGCAGGAAGGCAATGAACAGGTTGACCAACAGGCCGCGACTGTCGGGATCACCCGCGCGGCGGACGAGATTGCGGAACTGTGCCCGGTAGATCCACACCACGGCGAGGATCGCACCCAGTTGAATGAAGATCTCGAAGGTCTTCGCGCGCTCGCCGGTAAAGTCGAGCCAGTCGCCGACCAGAATGAGGTGACCGGTCGACGAGACGGGGATGAATTCGGTGATGCCCTCGACCACGCCAAGCAGCACCGCGGAGATCAGATCATGGGTCATCCGCCGATAGCCTCTACATACAGCGCCTCGTACATCGGCACGATCCGCTCGGCCGAGAAGGTGCGTGCCTGCGCCAGGACCGCAGCGACCATGGTCGCGTAGCGGACGGGATCCTGCAACAGCTCCACCGCGCGCCGGCCCATTGCCTCGACCGAGCCCGGCAGTTCGAGTATGCCGCTGCGGCCATCGTCGATCACCTCGATCAGGCCACCCACCTTGCTGGCCACGGCCGGCACGCCGCAGGCCATCGCTTCCAGCGCCGCGAGCCCGAACGACTCCGACTGCGAGGGGAGCAGAAAGAGATCGCTGGCCTGCAACAGGCTGGCGACCCGGTCCAGCCGGCCCAGGAAGCGCACATCGGCAAGGATGCCGAGTTGTTCCGCCTCATTCTCCGCGTCCCGGCGCTCGGGACCATCGCCGACCATCAGCAGCGTCGCGGGCATCGCCTTCCGGATCCGGGCGAAGATCCGCACCACATCCTTGACCCGCTTGACCTCGCGGAAGTTGGAGATGTGGGTGATGACCTTGTGGTTTCCGGGCGCGAAGGCGTCGCGGCTCGCGCCAGGGTCGGGCTGGTATTCCTCGAGGTTCACGAAATTCGGAATGACCCTCACGTTGCAGCCGACGCAGCCGAAGGTCCGGTAGGTCTCGTCCCGCAGGAAGCTGGAGACCGCGGTGACCTCATCCGACCGTTCGATGGAAAACTTGGTGATATCGTAGAAGCTGGCCTCCTGACCCACGAGTGTGATATCGGTCCCGTGCAGGGTCGTGATCACCCGAATCGGCCGCTCGCTGGCCAGCATCTCGCGCGCAAGCCATGCGGTGGTGGCGTGGGGAATCGCGTAGTGCACATGGAGCACATCGAGATGCTCCCGCCGGGCGACTTCGTACTGCTTCGAGGCCAGCGCGAGATCGTAGGGAAAGTGATCGAAGAGTGGGTAGTGCGAGATCGCCGTGTCGACTTCGTGGAAGAAGACCCGCTCCGCAAACCCCCGGAGCCGGAACGGCGAGGCGTAGGAGATGAAATGGACCTCATGGCCGCGGCGCGCGAGCGCCAGACCGAGCTCGGTCGCGACCGCCCCGGAGCCGCCGTAGGTGGGATAACAGGTGATGCCAATTTTCATGGACGGGCCTGAAGTCAGAGGTCCGGAATGAGGGGCTCGAGCAGGGTGATGGAGTCCCCATGCCCCCTGGCGCGCGCGAGGGCGACGGGCGTGGCCCCCGACTGGCTCGTCGGCGCAGGCCGGGCCCCGCTCTCCAGCAGCACGGCTACCACCGCCGCATGACCAAGGTCGGCAGCCACATGGAGCGGTGTCCAGTCTCCAGTCTGCAACGCCTCGAGCTGGGCACCGGCCGCGAGCAGCAGGCGAACAACCTCGGCGTGACCGCTCGAGGCCGCGGCATGGAGCGGGGTGTTGCGGAGCGGATCGAGCGAGACCGCGGTCACATCCGCCCCGATGTCGAGCAGGAAGCGCACCGCGTCCAGATGCCCGCCATACGCAACGTAGTGCAGCGGCGTGTAGCCCCGGGCATCTGGCAGGTTGACGGCATCGCGCTGCTGATCGAGCAGCAGCTTCAGGGCGGCAACATCGCCATTCTGTGCGGCTTCAGCGAGGTCGGAGCTGAGGTCGGTCATGGAGAGCGGGCAGATGGCCGTGGGCAGGTGGCAGCGAGAATTGCTCGAATCATAGCCGGTACAGTCGCGCTTGCCACCGGGCATTGGCAGCGTCGACACGCGCGCGGCCTCACTCCCACCGGCTAGCTGCCACCTGCCACCGTTCTCTCCCATGCCGCCGCGATCACCCGCGCCAGTTCCTCCGGCGGCCGGGTGGCATCGAGCGTGAGGATGTCACCGCTCAACTGGTGGCGAAACCAGGTCTCCTGCCGTTTGGCGTACTGCCGGCTTGCGATGGCCACCGCCAGGGCGACGCTCTCCCGGGTGCGCTGGCCCTGCAGGAACTCGACGGCTTCGCGCGGGCCGATAGCGTCGAGTCCGGCCGATCCGGCGACCGCGCCATCGGCCAGCAGCGCTGCGACCTCCTCGATCATTCCCTGCCGCACCATCTCCTCAGCGCGAGCGAGAATCCGTTGATGCAGGATAGCGCGTGGCGCCGTCAGAACGACATACCATGGCGTGAGGATGCCCTGCGAGCGCGCCTGCGCCTGCCAGTAGGAAAGCGGGCGGCCGGTGAGGAGGGCGACCTCGATGGCGCGTGCCGCCCGCTGTCGCCCGCCGCCGGCATAGCCCGGATCGAGCCGCGAGGCGAAGCGGATCAGATCGCCATTGGAGAGCTGCTCGGTCCACCCGGCGAGTGATCGGCGCTGCTCCGCCGCCAATGGCGGTTCGGCGAAGAGGCCGTCGACCAGCGCCTTGATGTACAGCCCGGTGCCGCCCACGACTACGGGCACTCGGCCCCGCTCCCGGACCGAGGCGATCCAGCCGGGCGCATCCTTGGCGAATCGGCCCACGCTGTAGCGCTCACCGGTCGAGACGAGATCGAGTCCATGGTGCGGCACGCGCTGCAGCCACTTGCGCGGGGGCTTGGCGGTACCGATGTCGAGCCGGCGGAAGACCTGGCGGGAATCGGCCGAGATGACTTCGAGCGGCCAGTGCGCGGCGAGCGCCAGGGCGACGGCCGTCTTCCCGATGCCCGTCGGTCCGACTAGGACGGCGGTTCTAGCGCCGGCCAAAGCGGCGCTCCAGCTCCTCCCGGGGCAACTGCACGATCGTCGAGCGGCCATGCACATCGTGCGGCGGGAGCGCGCAGGCAAAGAGACGGGCGAGCAGCTCGCGCTGCTCCCGCTCCTCCAGTGGTTCCCCTCCCTTCACCGCCGCCCGGCAGGCGTAAGTGGCGGCGAAACGCTCGAGGCGATTGGCCCAGCCCCCAAAGCGGCCACGAGCGAGGTCGGCGACCATCTCCTGAAAGCAGCGCGCGGCGTCAAACCGCGGATGTGGTGTGGGCACGGCATGCAGCGCCACGGTGCGGCCGCCGAGCGCCGCGACCTCGAACCCCACTCGCTCGATCGGCTCGCGATAGTTCTCGATCGCGTCCTGTTCCTCGTCGGTGAGATCGAGGGTGATGGGCAGGAGGAGCCGCTGGCCCGCGAAGCCGCCCTGCTCGATCTTCGCCAGGACCTCTTCGTACAGGATCCGCTCGTGCGCCGAGTGCTGGTCGACGAACACGAGGCCATCGGGGCCCTCGTAGATCAGATAGGTATCGAAGGCCTGCAGCACTTCGGGAATCGTGGGGGCGACGGGCGCAGCCGGAGCGGAGGGGTCGACGGTGAAATCCGCGATCGCATCGGGGCCGAAGAGATCGTTACCCGGGTCGCCACCTGAGGATCCTGCCTGTTCCATTGGCCGGATCCAGCCCCAGGTGACCACCGCGGCCGCCTCGATCTTGCCCAGCGCGTCCCGCACCGCCTCCTCCACCACTCGCTCGACGCCAATGCGGTCGCGAAAGCGCACTTCGAGCTTGGCGGGATGCACGTTGACATCCACATCGGCGTCGGTGGTCTCGACTTGGAGGAAAAGCGAAGGGCGATCGCCGGGATGAATCGCGGAGCGATACCCCGCTTCCGCCGCGCGGACGAGGAAGGGATCCCGGAACGGCCGGCCGTTGATGAACAGCTGGGTCCGCCGGCCGGTGGGCTGGGCGTCGGACGGCCGCTGAATGAAGCCGGACACCCGGAAAGTACCGACCGCATACTCGACCGGCACGAGCGAGCGGGCGATATCGGCGCCCCAGACCGATTCCAGTCGCTCGGCGGGCTGCTGGGCCGGCGGCACCGCGAGCCGGGTACGCCCGTCGAAGGAGAGCTCGAAGCCCGCTTCCGGATGCGCGAGGGCGAGCGTGGCGACCGCTTCATAAGAGGCGCGCGATTCGCTGGACACCGAGCGGAGGAACTTGCGCCGCGCGGGCGTATTGAAGAAGAGGCTCCGCACGGTGATCGTCGTGCCGCGCTGACGGGCCACCGCCCCGACCCGCTCGACTCTTCCTCCATTGACCTCGACGTCGGTCCCCTCCCCCTCGCCATCGGCGGAGACGAGCTGCAGCCGGGAGACGGAGGCGATGGCGGGGAGCGCCTCACCACGGAAACCGAAGGTGCGCACGCCTACGAGATCGGCGGCGCTTCGGATCTTGCTCGTCGCGTGTCGGTCGAGGGCGAGCACGGCATCTTCGCGGCCCATGCCGGAGCCGTCATCGCTCACGACGATCAGGGTCTTGCCGCCCTGCTCGAGATCGATGCGAATCCGGGTGGCGCCCGCGTCCAGCGCGTTCTCCACCAGTTCCTTGACCGCGGAAGCGGGGCGCTCGACGACTTCGCCAGCGGCGATCTGGTCGGCGACGGTGTCCGGCAGGATGGCAATGCGGCGGGTCATGCCCAAAGATACTCCCGAGTCAGCGGCCGGCCTCCGGGCCGAGCGCGACGAGCGCGCCGGCCTGTATCCACCCCTGTTGCCCACCGGGCACCCCAACCCGTACCCAGGCTCCGCGCGCGACCCCAACCTGGACGGTGCTGAGGCGGGCAACTTCTCCCACGCCGGGCGAACGCTCGTGCGGCGAGAGCCGCAGCGTCTCGTTACCCACCGTGAGCGCGATCGGGCGACGATACCACCGTTCCAGCCCCACGCCGGCGGACACAAAGATGAGGCCACCTGCCAGCAGCACGAGCCACCGGCCGCGCAGCCGCCGAGCGACGAGTACACCGATGGCCCCGGTCAGCCACGCCACAAATCCAAGCAGCCAGAGCTCATCGGGGTTGAGCGGAGCCACCCAGAGATCGGCTGCCGCCGCGGCATCCGAGGGCGGCACCAGTCCGAGGGCCCGCCGCACGCCACGATCCCGCGGACTCCACCGGGCCGCCTCGGTCCACGCGGCCAAGGCCAGGGCATCATCGCCCGAACGCCACGCCGCGGCTCCGAGGTTGTACCAGTGGGCGGAATGGCTCGGGGCGGCCATCGCCTCGCGCTGGAACCCCTCGGCGGCCGCGCGGTAGGCGCCGGCTTCATAGAGCTGTTCGGGCGGGGCCTGGGATTCGACCCGGAGGGAAGCGCCGCTGAGCAGCAGCATCCCGACGAGTCCGGCCCGCCGCTGCCAGCGTGGTCCGGCGGGCCGATCGCGCTCCCCGAGCGCCCCCAGCACCCGATCAGCCACGGGCAGGAGCGGCGAGGCGGTCTGCCCGCTCACGCCACCAAAGCGAGCCTGCCGCAGTTGATCGCGCAGGTGGGCGGCCTCGCGCGCCTGCTCCTGCGGGATGCCGGACTGATGCAGCAGCGCAGCGAGTTGATCCTCGGACATCCACGCCTCGCCCGCGCCCAGCCGGCGCAGTGCCTGCTCCAGGCGATGCTCCGCCTGACTCAGCGGATCGGTGCCGGCCGGAGCAGCGCTCGATGCCATGGCTCGGCGCAGTCGCAGTCGAGGTGCGAGGAGGATCAACAGCGGAGTGACCGCCAGCAGGAACCAGAGGCTGTCCGGCAGCAACCCCCGCAGCCGGGTCGCGATCGGTGCGCGCTGGTCCAGCCGGATTGGGGGCGGTTCGGCGCGGGAGGCGGCCGTCGTTCCGCGGGGCGCCACGCTGAGATTGACCCCGGGTGCTTCGGCGAACAGGTACTTCCCCGACCCGGGATCGAAGTAGCTGTATTGCAGCGGGGCGAGAGGGAGGGCCCCAGCCGAATCCGCGACCAGCAGGAACTTGAAGGTGCGGGAACCCCCGAGCAGCCCTGCGGTGGTGGCGATGTGTTCCTCGGAGGCTTCGGGATAGACCCGCACACCCGCGGGCCACCGCATGTCGGGCGGGGGCCAGAGTGCCACGTTTCCCTGTCCCGAGAGCACGACTTCCGCCGCGAAGGCCTCGCCCTGCCGCCCGCTGGTCGGCGTCACCGTCTGCCGGATCTCGAGGGCGCGACCGACGGCGCCGAGGAAGCCGGGATCACGGCCCTCCTGGGGAAGCGCCTGCGCGACGAAGGACTGGGGATCGCTGACCAGGGTATACCGCTCGTCCTGGCTGAAGAACTGGTAGGCGAGCGGCACGCTGTACTGCAGCTTGGCCGGCGAGATCTTCACCGTCCCCGGCGTGAGAGGAAAGACGACCTGATGAAGCACGAAGAGGTCATACCACTTCCCCCCCACCTGCCGGGTGGATGCGATGCCCCCGGTCACCGGCTCCTGATAGCTCCACACTCCGTCGAAGTGGGGCGACTCGACCGTCGGCGCCCGACGCAGTTCCTGCCGGAGCCCGCGCTCGAACCAGGCGATCGTCACCACATCCACCTGCTGCCCGACCACCACCACCGGATCGGAGATGGCGACGGTCACCGCCGCTGGTCCAAGAACGCCGGGGGGCGGTGCGCGCTGGAGCAGGCGCGACAGGCGCGGACTGAGGTGGGCCGCGACCGCCGGGGGCGTGCCGCCCTCGATCGCGACCATGATCGGATCTCCGCGGGCGTAGGCGGCGCCCTGGAATGCCTCGACGGGTCCAAGGCGCCACTCTCCCGGCGCGGTGGCGCGCAGCCGCAGTTCGATCAGCGTGTTGCGACCTGTCACGGTGACGTCGCTCCGTTCGGAACGCGACTCGAGGTCGAATCCGCCGAGCTTTGGCAGCGCCACACGAATCGCCTCCGGCAACCCGCTGGTGACCCGCACGGTAAGCGTGACCATCTCGCCGGGCGCGACCCGGTCCCGATCGACGCCGAGCATGACTTCGAGGCGGGCCGGCTGCTGCAGCGCGAGCAGGAGGAGGGCGGCGATCACCAGTCCTTCACTCCGCCCAGGGCGTTGCGCGCCTTGCCGAGCCGGCGCACCCGGGTGTCCCGCTCCTCCCGCGAGACGGAATTGAGGATCTGCTCCGCCTGCGCCTGCGACAGGTTCGGCGTTCCCCGCCCCGCACCACCCTGTCCCTGTTGCGGATCCTGCGGCTGCTGACCCTGCGGCGGAGGCGGTTGTCCGGAATTGCCGCCGCCCCTCGAAGGGGGTGGCGGGCGACGCCGCTCGGCGAGCTCGAGATTCCACTTGGCGCGACGGCTCCCGGGCACGAGGCTCAGCGCATCCCGCAGGTTGTCGCTGGCATCGGCCAGCAGGGAATCCCGCGCGGTGCTGTCGCTGGCGGCCTGCCGGAGGCTGGCGACGCCCTGATTGTAGAGCGCCCGATAGCGCAGGTCGGGATCGAGCGAACGGCCCGCATGCACCAGCGCCTTGCGCGCCGCGGCGTAGTCGCCCGCGGCGAGGAGCGCCGTGCCGGCATTGTACCACGCCGTGTCAGGCGACTGATCGGTGAGCCGCCTGACGAGCAGGGCCGCGGCCTCCTTCATCCTGCCCTTGCGCCATTCGGTTTCGCCCGGCGCGGTACGCTGTGCCGACGCCCGGCCGCACAGCAGCACCGCCGCGATCGACACCAGGGCCGCGGTGCGGCGCGTCACCGTCTGCGCGGCGAGGAAGGCCGCTGCGATGAGCGCCGGGATCCAGACCAGCGGCAGCAGGTCCTGGGTGCTCGAACTCGACGTGGGTGAGCGCTGGTACGCCGCGAGCAGCTCGCGTACCGCCGCCGCCTGGTCCGACAGCTCCGCCGGCACCAGCGCGCCCTCCGCCGCATCAGCGACCTGCTGCAGCACGTCGTCCCGCCGCGATGTTTCCACCGTCTTGCCGTCGTCATCCACCTTGTATTCGACCAGCTGCCCGGTGCTGTCGCGCAACGGAATGGGCACGGGACGCGGCATCCCCTCGGCGACCAGCACCAGGCGCACCTGTGATTCCTTGAGCTGCTTCGCGGCGGCGATGACCATCGGGAGGGAATCGTGGGCTTCACCGTCCGTGAAGACCACCAGCACCCGGTCGCCCGCTTCACGCGAGGCGTTCAGCAATTCCATCCCCTGCGTGAGCGCTGAGGCGAGGCCGGTTCCGCCCTGACTGGCGAGATCAGGATTGAGCGCGTCGAGGAAGAGGGTGACGGCGCCGCCGTCGAGGGTGAGCGGGCTGAGGATGTAACTGCGCCCGGCAAAGGCCACGAGCCCGATCCGGTCCTGGTCCAGATCCTGAACCAGTCGCCGGGCCTCGCGCACCGCCCGGCCGAGCCGGCTGGGTCTGGTGTCTTCTGCGAGCATCGAACGGCTGATGTCCATGGCGAGCACGACACTCAACGCCTGGGCCTGGATCTTCACTGTCGCCCGCCCGCCGCGCGGTCCGGCGAGGCCGACGACCGCGGACAATGCGGCGAGGGCGAGCAGCCACGGGCCCCACCGTCCGGTGGAGCGGGCCTGCCCTTCCAGCTCGGTGGACCAGGCGGCCGCCCGCCCGATCCGGCGGCGGCGTGCCACCAGGGCCAGGCCCCCGAGCAGGAGGGCGATGAACGGTGCGAGCGCGAGCAGCACCGGCGCGTCGAACGTCATGGCGTGCGCACCACCAGTGTGGCGTTCAGGAGCAGCTCCAGGGCGAGCAGGATCATCCCCGCCAGCAGCAGCGGCTTGGCGATCTCGTCGTACTTCACATAGCGGGTGACCTGGATCGGCGTTTTCTCCAGGCCGTCGATCTGGTGGAAGATCCGGGTGAGCGCCTCGCTGTCCTTGGCCCGGAAGTACCGCCCACCGGTACTGGCGGCGATATCGCGCAGCAGCGGCTCGTCGATCTTGACCGGCAGGATCTCATAGCGGAACCCGGAGAGACCGCGCCCGGTGGGAATCGGCGCCTCGCCGTCGGTTCCGACGCCGATGGTGTAGACCCGGATCCCCAGCGCCGCCGCCGCGGCCGCCGCGGTGCGGGGATCGACCGTGCCACGGTTGTTCTCCCCATCGGTCAGCAGCAGGATGACCTTCGACTTGCCCGGCGCCTCGCGCAGGCGATTGACGGCCGTGGCGAGCCCGGTGCCGATCGCGGTGCCATCCTCGAGCAGCCCGATCCGGAGCGCATTCACTGACTGCTCCAGCACCGGGTAATCGACCGTGATCGGGACCTGTGTGAGCGCCTCGCCGGCAAATGCGACGACACCGATGCGATCCGCGGAACGGCCGCGAATGAAGCTGATGGCCTGCTGCTTGGCCACTTCCATCCGGTTCGACGGCGCGAAGTCCTCGGCCAGCATGCTGCTCGAGATGTCGATTGCGATCACAATCGCAATGCCTTCCTTTTTCACCTCCACCTGCGAGCCCCCCAGGCGCGGTCCGGCGGCGGCGATGGTCCACGCCGCGAACGCCAGGACCCGGAGGGCGGGCGGGAGGCGGGGGAGCCAGCGCCGCTCACTCACCGCGCTGACCAGACGGAGGTCACTGTAGCGGGTGCCGCCGGCAATCCGGGTGCGCCGCCACCACCACCAGCAGAGCGGCAACAGGAGGATCAGCAGGAGCCACGGCCGCGCGAAGCTCACTTCGCGGACTCCGACGTTGCCGCGATGCGGACCTGCAACTCCGCTGCCCGCGCCGCGAGCACAAGCAACTCTCCCTGCCCGCCGTCACTGAATTGGGCCAATTCAAGCGCGCGCAGCACCGTCGCCACCTCGTCCGCCGGCCACCGCGGTCGCTGTTCCTCCACGATCCGCACCAGGCGACTGTCCACCACCCCGGCGGGGACGCCGGGGAGCTGACCGAGCAGCGCGCGGCGAAGCTCGCGATGCGCGATGGCGGCCACCGCACGATTCTCGCCCGCCTCGCTCCACTCGGCCAGCGGCAACGCGGTCGAGCCTGCCGCCGGTACCCACGCGGGCATCGGCGGGCCCCGGCGGAGCCACCGCCAGCGCACCGGGAGGAAAATGAGCGTCGCGATCAGCAGGAAAACCACCAGCGGCCACGGCTCGGTGATCCGTTGGCTTACGATGCCGGCTTCGGGCTGCACGGCCAGGCGTTCGGGGGCGGTACCGACCGGCAGCACACTGAGGACCTGCAGGGTCCGACTCTCCGGCGGCAGTGAATCGATACGACCGTCAGCCCGTACGATGACCGGCCCCGGGATGACCACGGTGTGCGATCCGGGGCGCCAGGCCACGGCGGGGTAGGCGACGATGACCTCGCCTCCCACCCGGCGAAGCACCGGGCGGCCGAGGAGGCTGACGTCGCCCTCCGGTGTCCAGTCTGCGGGCCGCACATCGGCCCCCGCGGGAAGCGTGACCGTGCGCTCGATCCAGATGGTGTCGCCCACGGTCGGGAGTCCGGCCTGCAGCAGCAGAAGCAGCGCGGTGATCATCGCTGCAACCGCCGGGTACGGAGCGCGAAAGCGCGCCGCAGCGGGCCGGCGTACTCCCGCGAGGTATCGAGCAGCACATGATCCACCCCCGCAGCCCCGAAGGCCCGGCTCCGCTCCTCCCGTCGCCGTTCAGCCAGGGCGCGGAGCCGTCCCCGTGTCGCGCGGTTCCCGGTGTCGACCACGCGACGCTGGCCGGTTTCCGCATCCTCGAGATCGAGCCAGCCGGCATCGGGCAGGTTCACCTCGCGGGGGTCCTCGACCGCGATCGCGACCACGTCATGCCGCACACTCAGCTGGCGCAACGGCTGTTCCCAGTCCTTGGCCAGGAAATCGGAGAGCACCACGACGATGCTCCGGTGCCGCAGCAGACCGGTGGCGTACCGGAGTGCCGCGGCGAGGTCGGTCCGGCGACTGCCCGGCTGAAAGGCGACGAGATCGCGGATCACGCGCAACGCATGCCGCCGGCCCTTGGCCGGTGGAATGACCCGCTCGACCTTGTCGGCAAAAAGCAGCGCGCCCACCCGGTCGTTGGTGTTGGCCGCCGCCAGCGCCAGCACCGAGGCGACCTCGATGGCGAGCGCCGACTTGGTGCGCGGCGTCCCGAACCAGGTCGAGCCTGACAGGTCCACGATCAGGAGCAGGGTGAGTTCCCGCTCCTCCATGTAGGTCTTGATGTACGGGTGGCCGAGGCGGGCGGAGACGTTCCAGTCGATGGAGCGGAAATCGTCGCCATGCTCGTACTGGCGCACTTCGGCGAACTCGAGGCCCTGGCCGCGGAAGACGGAACGGTACTCGCCGGCAAAGAGCGAGCTCACCAGCCCGCGCGAGCGGAGCTCGATGGCCCGGACCTGCTTCAGGATGTCGGGGGAGATGGGGGGCATGGGGGGCGTGTCAGCCGTGCCGAGTGCCGTGTAGGGGCCGCATATATGCGGCCCGTACTACGGCACCGGCACCGCATCCAGGATCCGGGTCACGACCTGATCGCTGTCGACCTCTTCGGCCTCGGCCTCGAAGGTGAGCAGGACGCGATGGCGCATGACGTCGAGCGCCAGGGCGCGGACATCTTCCGGGATCACGAAGCCACGGCCGCGCAGGTAGGCGTGCGCCTTGGCCGCCTGGGCGAGAGCGATCGATGCCCGTGGGGAGGCGCCGAATGCCACCAGCGGCTTGAGGTTCGGCAGCCCGACCACGGAGGGATCACGGGTGGCCCGGACCAGATCCACGATGTAGTCGACGATCTTCTGATCGAGGTAGGTCGCGGCGATCGTCTCACGGAGGGCGAGAATCGTGGCGGGGTCGAGCAGCTGCCGCACCGGTGCGTCGATCAGCCCGGTGCGCCGGAGCAGGACTTCCTTTTCCTGGTCCCGCGTGGGATAGCCGACCCGCACCTTCAGCATGAACCGGTCGAGCTGGGCTTCCGGCAGCGGATAGGTGCCCTCGTTCTCGATCGGGTTCTGGGTGGCGAGCACGAGAAACGGCTCCTCCAGCGGAAAACTGGTGCCCCCGATCGTGACCTGGTGTTCCTGCATCGCCTCCAGCAGTGCCGCCTGCACCTTGGCCGGCGCACGATTGATTTCGTCGGCCAGGACGATCTGCGCAAACACCGGCCCCTTCTTGACCCTGAATTCCTGCGTCTTCTGATCGTAGATCATCGTTCCGATCAGGTCCGCCGGGAGCAGGTCCGGCGTGAACTGGATGCGGGAGAAGCTCACCTCGACGATGTGCGCCAGGGTCCGGACCGCGAGCGTCTTGGCCAGCCCGGGCACGCCTTCCAGCAGGATATGGCCACCAGTGAGCAGCCCGATCAGGAGCCGCTCGATCATCACTTCCTGGCCCACGATGCGCCGGCCGACTTCGGCCACCACCTGCTGGGTTGGTCCGGAGTCCACCGTGCGGGACTGAAGCGAAGGACGTGCGGTCATGTGTGAGCTGGCAGGTGGCAGGTGGCAGCGAGCAGGAGGCAACGTGCAGGTGGCTGCGCCTCGGACCTATCGAAGCTAATGAGATGCCTCAAGGTGCAAAGTGGGTCGCATCACCGTTTCGGTCTGCGATCCCGGTCGGAGGACGGTCGCGGCTTGGCCGAACGAACATCCTTACGGCGCGACTCGCCCCGCGTGTCACGCGCGCCCGGACCGCCGCTGCGCCCTGCCGTGGAGCGCTCACCCGCCGAGCCGGCCTTCGCGGGCGATCGGCCGGCGGCACGCTTCGCCTCCCGCTTTTCGATGAAGCTGGTCCGGACCGCGGGCTTCCCGGGCCGGTCCCGATTCCCCATGCTGTGTTCTCTCGCTTCCCACTTCGCTCGCGTCGGCCTTCCGACCGGACCCTCGCTCAGCTTGATCGAGCGGTAGATCATCTCCTCTTCATCCGGCGTGAGCGGGCGCGATTGCCCCGCCGCCAGGTCGCCGAGCCGGACCGGGCCGTAGGTCAGCCGCGCGAGGCGTTCCACCTTGAGCCCCATTTCCTCGCACCAGCGCCGGACCACACGATTGCGGCCCTCGACCAGCGTCAGATCGATCAGCGTCCGCCCATCCTTGCCCGGCCGCACCCGGACGCGAGTCGCTTCCACCTTGCGACCATCGAGGAGTACCGGCTGTGTCACTGCCTGACTCACCTCCGCCGTCGGCCGCCCATGCACCATGGCGACGTAGCTCCGCGGAATCCGGTACTTGGGGTGGGTGAGACGGTGGATGGCGTCGCCGTCGGTGGTGAGGAGCAGCAATCCCGTCGTCATGACGTCGAGCCGGCCGACATACGCCAGGCCGCGAGGATCCTTGATGAAATCGAACACGGTGCGGCGGCCTTCCTCGTCGTCGGCGGTCGTGACGACACCGAGCGGCTTGTGGAAGGCCAGCCAGCGCCGCTCGATCCGTGGCAACTGCTTTCCACCCACCGTGATCCGCTGCTTGTCGGGATCGACCTTCATGCCGAGGGTGGCGACCTTGCCGTCGACCCGGATGTTGCCAGCTTCGATCAGCACTTCCGCCGCGCGCCGGCTGGCGATCCCCGCCCGGGCGAGCGCGCGCTGCAACCGCATCTCGCTCATGATTCCGCCGGGACGGAGGCGGCGGAGAACTCACCATCGGGCGTGGTCATGACATGCGGCTGGAGCGCGACATTGAATTCCTCGGTGCGGGGCAACTCCGCGAGGTCCCGCAGACCCAGCAGTTCCAGGAAGAGCGGCGTCGAACCGTACAGCAGCGGTCGGCCGATCGCCTCGCTCCGGCCAACGACTTCGATGAGGCCGCGCTCCTGCAGACTCCGCAGCACACCACCCGCCGACACACCACGGATTTCCTCGATCTCGGCGCGACCGACCGGCTGACGATAGGCGATCACCGCGAGCGTCTCGAGCGCGGCGGTGGTCAGCCGCGGGATGCGCATCGTGATCTGGGCCCGCTCGATCGCTTCCGCGAACATCCGCCGCGAGAGGACCTGGTAGCCACCGGCGAGCTCGATCACCTCGACCGCGTGCCCGTCGAAATCGTAGTGCTCGCGCAGTTCGTCCAGCGCCGTCCGGACATCGGCCAGCGCCGCATCGGGATCGAGGGTCTGCAGCTCCTCGACTGTCAGCGGCCGGTTCGCCGCGAACAGCGCGGCTTCAACTAGTTGGGTCAGTGGATTCAGCGGCATCGGCAGCGGGGAGCAGGGTGGCCGGAATCGGCTCCGGGAGCGTCTCTCGGCGAATGACGAACGAGGCAAATGGCTCGGGCTGGGCCAGACTGACCAGACCGCGGCGGGCCAGCTCGAGCAGGGCCAGCAGCGTGGACAGCACATCGACGATCGAGGGCCGCGGCCCCAGCGCCTCGATCCAGGAGAATTCCTCCCGCTCGGCCAGCATCGCTTCCAGCCGGCGGATCGCGCCCTCGGTATCCAGCGGCCGGGCGACCACGCTGTGCAGCACCGGCGAGGGGATCCCCGCGATGACCGTCTCGACCGCCTTGAGCAGCGCGACGAGGTCCAGCGTGAGCGGGAGCGGGGGCAGCTCGGGGGGCGGGGGCAGGTAGCCGCGGGGATGCTGGTCAGCCCGGCGCTCGGCGGCCGATCCGAACCAGCTCGCGACTTCCTTGACCAGCTGGTATTCGAGCAGCCGGCGCACCAGCTCGGAGCGGGGATCCTCCCAGCCTTCCTCGCCATCGCGGCGGGGCAGCAGCATCTGCACCTTGAGGCGCAGCAGCCGGCCGGCCATCTCCAGGTAATCCGCCGCCTGGTTGAGCCCGAGGCCGCCGATCGCGTGCAGGAACTGGTCGGCGATGCGGGCGATCGGGATGTCGGCGATGTCGATCCGCTCTTCACGCAGCAGATGCAGCAACAGGCCGAGCGGGCCGGAGAACTGATCCAGCCGGACGACAAAGCCGGGATCGGCGCCGAGCGCGGCGGTACTGGCGGGAGTGCTCATCCGCGGGTGGTGAAATTCCAGATGTCGCCCAGACCGTAGGGCGCTACCCAGGTGATCAGTGAGCTGGTCAGCCATCGAGCCGGAAACAGGAAGAAATCGACCAGCGGGCGGAACAGAAAGAGCACCGCCATCAGCGGCAGGAATCCAAACTGGCCGATCTGCCGGTACCGGGCGCCCCAGGCCGGTGGCAGCGCATGGAACAGCAGATGCGACCCATCGAGCGGCGGGATCGGTATCAAATTGAAGAAGCAGAGCATCAGGTTGAGCCAGACGCCCCACATCATCATCCGCTGCAGAATACCGAGGCCCGCCGCCACGCCGGGCGCCGCCTGACCGATGAGGCCGAGAAGCACGAAAATGGCTGAGCAGCAGAGCGCGATCAGGAAGTTTGTGATGACACCGGCGGAGGAGACGATCAGATCGCCCTGGACGTACTTGCGATACTTGCGCGGCACCACCGGCACCGGCTTGGCGCCGCCGAAGGTGAAGGAGCCGTTTGAAATGAACCAGAGCACCGCGGGCATGATGATCGTCATCCACGGATCGATGTGCGGCAGCGGATTGAACGTGACCCGGCCCAGCATGTATGCGGTGTCGTCGCCCTGCCAGAGCGCCGTACGGGCATGGGCGTATTCATGCGCGACGAACGAGAACAGCAGGACGGGAGCGATCAGGATGAATTCGCGCAGCTCGAACAGAAGCGACCCGGGGTGAAAGGGACCGATGGCGGAACGGCGTCAGGCGGCAGCCCGGGGGCATGTCGGGGCGGTAATGTAACCACGCCGCCCCACCCCCTGAAACCCCGCTCACGCTTGACCTTGCACGCCTCCCCCTCTAGCTTCACCGCCTCCTGCCAACCGGCAAGCGGTTGGTCCTGTACGTTCTGAACCAAGGGTCGTCTGTGCCGCGCATCAAGTCCGCCAAGAAGCAACTGCGGAAGTCCCGGGCCGCCAATGAGCGGAATCGGCACCAGCGGAGCCAGCTCCGCACCGCCATCAAGAAGGTCCGCAGCGCCGAGTCGCCCAAGGAGAAGGAAGCCGCGCTCCGCGAGGCGACGGTCCTGCTCTCCCGCGCCGGCCGGAAGAACCTGATCCACCACAAGACCGCGAGCCGGACCAAGAGCCGTCTGGCAAAGGCTGTGGCGGTGAAGAAGTAAGCAGCGAGCAGGTGGCAGGTGGCAGAAGAAGTAGTCATCGAAAACATAAGCAAGGGCTCCCAGCTCAAGCAGCCAGGGGCCCTTCGTAATTCGTGAGCGGCGTGCAGTTCCTGCTAGCTGCCACCTGCCACCTGCAGCCTCTAGAGTGCAGCGAGCTCCGCCCCGCACCGCTCGCAGTACCACTCGGTTGGCCGGTTGAGCGTCCCGCACTCGCCGCATTTAAGTGTCTTCTGTCCGCCGCCGCTCGAGCGGTCCTTGGGCTCCGCGAGGGGAGTCACTGTCGGCTGGGTCGTGGCCGCCGGGGGTGCCGCCTTGTGAACCACCGGTTCCGGCGCGGCGGGCGGCGGAGCGATCGGCTCCGCCTGACGGGTAAATCCCCCGCTCGCGCGCGGTTTCGGAGTGGGAACCGAGGCTGGCGCGGCCGGCGCTTCGTTGCCCGTCACCGACTTAAGAAATGCCAGCTCATCGAGTTTCTCGCCCCCACCTTCGGTGGGCTTGCCTGAAGGGAACCAGAGCGTGCGGCTCGGCGCGTTTTCCTTTATGGGCGCCACCTTGGGCTGCTGTTGCGGCTGGGGCCGGGGCGTGACCGGACGGAAGGGAATCTCGGTGCCGCCCACCGGAGCGGTTGGCGCGGGAGCGGCCGCGGCTGGCCGAATCGGCTCGGGCGGTGGCGGTGGCGGTGGTGTGGCCGGCTCCGGGACGATCAGCACCGGTTCCGGCAGGATCAGCTCCGGCATGATGACCGGCCGGGGCGCTGACACCGCAACCGGCGGCGGCACCGGATCCGGCATGACGACCGGCGGGGGCGTGGAGGGAACCAGCGGCGCCCGGATGGTCGAGAGCACCTCGGTGAGCCGGTCGATCTCCTGGGTGGTGTTGCCGAGCTCTTCCCGGACGGACAGGATCACCTTCATCAGTTCCGCCCGAATTCCACCCCAGCGGCCTTCGTCGTACTCCCCCACCAGGTGGCGGATCTCCGCCTCCGAAAGCTGTTCCTGCTGCTCCCGCTCGCGCATCGCCAGCTCATCCCGCCGGCCGGAGAGGCCCTCGACCTGCGCTTCCAGTGCCGCGGTATGGCCCCGCAGCTCTTCCACGACCGCCGTCAACCGCCGCTCATAGTCGGCACGGACCCGTCCGCGCACCGCTTCCGGCACCGCCGGTGCGTCGGTACTCGAATTGAGCCGGGTCAGCCAGCTGACGAACTGGGCCCGATCCTGCAGCAGCCGGTCGATGGGGGTGCTGCTCTCGTGGGTCGGCTTGCTCATGTCCGAAGTTCCCTCTGGCGCGGTGAGGGCGTGGAGCTGACGAGGCTCAATGGCTTGAACCGGCCAGCTCGATCCGTGGCGGGCTCACCCACACCGCCAACGCTGCAAATGTAACTCTCCCGTTGGCTTACGAAAGCCGCCCCGCGCGGGAATCCGGCCTCAGGTACCCGACCGGTCCCAGACCACCCTGCCCCGGACGATCGTCAGGTCTGCCCGTCCTGTCAGGGTCCGGCCTGCAAACGGGGTGTTCCGGCTCTTGGAGAAGAACGCCCCCGGCTCCACTACCCACTGTACTGCCGGATCCAGGATGACGACGTCGGCGGGTGCCCCCACCGCCAGGCTGCCGCCGGGCAGCCGGAAGAGCCGTGCCGGCAAGGTACTCATCCGGTAGACCAGCTCCGGCAGCGTGAGCAGCCCCGACAGCACCAGCTCCGACATGGTGAGCCCGAACGCCGTTTCCAGTCCGACGATCCCGTTCGGCGCTTCATCGAACTCCCGCTCCTTGGCATCGTAGTGATGTGGCGCGTGGTCGGTGGCGATCACATCGATGGTGCCATCCTTGAGCCCCTGCCGGATCGCTTCCCGATCCTCCGCCTCGCGCAGCGGCGGATTCATCTTGGCGTTGGTGTCGTACCCCTCGCAGGCCTCGTGGGTCAGGGTGAAGTGGTGCGGGGTCGCCTCCGCGGTCACCTTCAGTCCCTTGTCCTTGGCCCGGCGGATCAGCTCCACCGACCCGCGGGTCGACATGTGGCACAGATGGACGTGGCCACCGGTCAACTCCGCCAGGATGATGTCACGGGCAACCATGATCTCTTCGGCCGCCGATGGGATACCCTTGAGTCCGAGCCGGGTGGAGACGATTCCTTCATGCATGCTGCCACCATGGGCCAGCGACATATCCTCGCAGTGATCGGCCACAGGAATGCCGAAGGTGCGGGCGTATTCCAGGGCGGTCCGCATCATGTGGCTGGTCATCACCGGCCGGCCATCGTCGCTCACGGCGACCGCCCCCGCCCCGACCAGCTCGCCAAACTCCGACAGGGTCTCGCCGTTCTGGCCGAGGGAGACAGTGCCGATGGGATAGACCCGCGCCTTGCCCGCCTTCTGGGCCTGGCTGATCACGAACCCGATGGCCCCCTGGTTATCGAGCACCGGATCGGTGTTGGGCATCGCGCAGACGGCGGTGAAGCCGCCCGCGGCCGCGGCCATCGCGCCGGTGGCGACCGTCTCACGATCCTCCTGGCCCGGCTCACGCAGGTGGACGTGGAGATCGATCAATCCAGGCGCCACTACCCGGCCGGTCGCATCGATGATCTGCGCCCCGTCCTCGCCGACGATGTTGCGGCCGACCGAGACCACCTTGCCGTCCTGCAGATAGACATCGGCGATGCCATCGCTGTTGCGCGAGGGATCGATGACCCGGCCACCACGGATGAGAATCGGGCGCGTCACTCACTGCCTCCCTGGTGCTGCCAGTCAGGCCCGCCACCGGCGAGCAGATAGAGCACCGCCATCCGGATGGCGACGCCGTTGGTCACCTGCGGCAGGATGACGCTGCGCGGGCCATCGGCCACATCGCTGTCGATCTCGACGCCACGATTCATCGGCCCCGGGTGCAGGACGACCAGCGTGTCCGAGGCCCGTTCCAGCCGCTCCCGGGTGACACCGAAGACCCGATTGTACTCCCGGAGCGAGGGGATGAAGCCGCTGGTCATCCGTTCCAGCTGCAGCCGGAGAACGTTCAGCGCGTCCGCCCAGCCGATCGCATCCTCGATCCGGGTGAACACCTCCACCCCCAGCTCGCTCACATTGCGCGGCATCAGGCTCGGCGGCCCGCAGACCGCCACTTCGGCGCCGAGTTTCTTCAGTCCCCAGATGTTGGACCGGGCGACCCGGCTGTGCAGCACATCGCCGCAGATCGCGACCTTGAGACCGTCAAGCGATCCGAAGCGATCCCGCAATGTGAGCATGTCGAGCAATCCCTGGGTTGGGTGCTCATGCTTGCCGTCGCCCGCGTTGATCACGTTGGAGCGGATCCGCTTGCCGAGGAAGTCGGCCGAACCGGAGGCGGGATGGCGGATCACGACCATGTCGATCCGCATCGCCTCGAGGTTCCGGGCGGTGTCGACCAGCGTCTCCCCCTTGGAGACCGAACTGACCCCCGTGGCGACATTCACCGTGTCGGCCGACAGGCGCTTCTCGGCGAACTCGAACGAGATGCGGGTGCGGGTGGAGGCTTCGAAGAAGAGATTGACGATCGTCTTGCCGCGGAGCGCCGGCACCTTTTTGATCGGTCGCTCGCTCACTTCCTTGAAGGCCTCGGCGGTGTCGAGGATCAGCCCGATCTGCTCCGCCGTCAGCGACTCGAGGCCGGTCAGGTCCTTGCCGAGGCGCGGCGTCATCCGGCCCGCACCAGCTCGACCGCGTCCCGGCCGTCGATTTCCGTGATCAGCACCTCGATCCGGTCGTTCGGCCCGATCACCTGCCGCAGGCCGACGATGTCGGGCTGGATAGGCAGCTCTCGCCCGCCACGATCGACCAGCACGCAGAGCAGGATCCGCCGGGGCCGGCCGAAGTCGGCCAGCTCATCCAGCGCCGCACGGGTGGTACGGCCGGTATAGAGCACATCGTCCACGATCACGATGGTCCGGCCGTCGAGATCGGAGGGCAGCCGCGTCTCGCCAACCACCGGGCGCGGTCCCACCGCCTGGAGATCGTCGCGATAGAGGGTGATGTCGAGCTTGCCGGACGGGATGGGGTGGCCTTCGAGGCCTTCAATGAGGCGGGAAAGTCGGGCGGCGAGTTCCACACCACGGCGCTGGATGCCGACCAGCAGGACGTCTTCCGTCCCCTTGCACTGTTCCACCAACTCCGAGGCCATGCGCGTGAGCGCGCGGGCGATGGCCCGGTCGTCGAGGAGGGTCGAGCGGGATGTCATGTTGAGGCGGGAAAGTAGCGGGAGGGAGCAGAAAGGGGAACGGTTATCCCAGCTGTCCCTTCACCGCCGGAATCCGGAACAGCATGAGCGCGACAAACACCACCAGAAAAACCAGGCCGTCGCGCAGATCCAGCTTCTGCACCATGAGGTAGTGCAGGATCCCCAGCGCCGTGGCGAGATACACCAGCCTGTGGAGCCTGCCCCAGCGCTTGCCCAGCCGGCGAATCATCCCGTCGGTCGAGGTGAGCGCGAGCGGGATGAGGATCAGGAAGGCGACGAAGCCAACGGCGATCCGCGGGTGCTTGATGGTGTCCTCCCAGATCAGCGCGAGGTCGAGCGACTGATCGAGGATGAAATAGATGAGGGCATGCGCCAGCGTGTAGCCGAAGGCGAACACCCCGAGCATGCGTCGCAGGCGGATGAGTTCGGACCAGTGCAGGATCTTCCGCGCCGGCGAGATGGCCAGCGTGACCAGCAGCAGGACCAGAATCGTGAGGCCGGTGGTGACCTGGAAGGTCTTCACCGGATCGGCGCCGAGGTCGACCCGGCCGAGCACGCCGAACGCGAGCCAGAGGGCGGGCCCGAGCGCGGCGAGGAATGCCGCGGGCTTGAGGAGGCGGGTGGTGAACTGGAGGCGGGTCATGAGAGCCGTTAGCCATCAGCCCGCAGTCGTTTCCTGACGGCTGAAGGCTGACAGCTGACCTAGAAGTTCTTCGCCAGATCCATTCCGGCATACATCGACGCCACCTCGTCGGCGTAGCCGTTGAAGGGCAGCGTCTTCCGCTTGAAGACCTCGCCCAGCCGGCGCTCCCGCGCCTGACTCCAGCGGGGATGATCCACCGCCGGATTCACGTTGGCATAGAAGCCGTATTCGTCGGCGGCGACCTCATTCCACGTCGTCCGCGGCTGGGTTTCGGTGAAGCGGATCCGCACGATCGCCTTGCCGCCCTTGAAGCCGTACTTCCATGGCACCACAAGGCGGATTGGCGCACCATTCTGGTTCGGCAGCGGCTTGCCGTAGAGCCCGGTGGCGAGAATCGCCAGGGGATGCATCGCCTCGTCGAGACGGAGCGCCTCGACGTACGGCCACGGCAGCACGCCGCGGCGCTGACCGGGCATCTGGGTGGCATCAAGCAGTGTGGTGAACTCGACGAACTTGGCGCGCGAGGTGGGCTGCACCTTCGCGATAAGATCCCTGATGGGGAAACCGAGCCACGGGATCACCATGCTCCACCCTTCGACGCAGCGGTGCCGGTAGACCCGTTCCTCCTGCTTATACGGCTTCACCATGTCGTCACAATCGTACTCGCCTGGCTTCCCGATCTCGCCTTCGATCTTCACCTTCCACGGCCGCGGCTTGAAGTTCTTCGCCTGCGCCGCGGGCTCGTCTTTGGCCGTGCCGAACTCGTAATAATTGTTGTACGTGGTGACCGACTCGTAGGGTGTGAGCTTGTCCTCATCACCCGCCAGGAACGACGCTCCTTCGCGGGCCACCGACTGGGCCAGGGCTCGGCGCTCACCAAGTGTCAGCAGGAGCCCGCTGCCCGCCAGTCCAGCCAGGAACGCACGGCGACCGACGTACAGGCGCTCGTCGGTGATGTCGGAGCTGCGGAGCTGCGGGGCTGGACGGATCAGCATGCGGAACCTCAAGGAGCCAGAGGCGGGTGCCCCCCGGCAGGGAGCGTGCTCGACCAGAAGATACGCTGGAACCGGCCATCCGGTTCCCTGAGGCGGTTGGAAGAGATGAGAACAAGCCGGCCCGTCCCGAGGGACGGCGCCGGCTGGCAGCGGACAGGGCGGGATTCGAACCCGCGTAACCCTTGCAGGTTAACACGCTTTCCAGGCGTGCGCCTTAAACCACTCGGCCACCCGTCCCCAAGACATTACCCGTTGCAATGCAACGGCTTCGGGCGGCAAGAGTCTCGCCGGGCGCCGCGTGCATGTCAATGCCTCGCCGCGCCCCTCGCTTCGGCCCGTCCGGCTGTCCCGAACCGGATGATCATCCCCTGTCCCCCCGACCGGCTGCCGCTTAGCTTTGCGCCTCCTCCTACTCCTCGGGGCTGGTGCATGGGCAAGCTGATCTTTGGTGGGCTGCTGCTGTTCATCGCGGTCATTCTCATGGTCGCCCGGTCATCAGGGGATCAGCGCGGCCGCCCCACGGGCAACCTGCTGCGCATCTTCGCCCTGCTCTTCTCGAGCATCGGCGCGTTCGTCGTGCTGTCGGCGCTGATCATCGTGGTCGACCCGGGCCAGGTCGGGGTAAAGCACGCCTTCGGCACGGTGGATGCACGACCGCTGCTCCCCGGCATCCACCTGGTGGCGCCGTGGTCATCCATCGAGCGCTATTCCACCCGCGAGGAACAATTCCCCCAGGCGGGTGATGCTGCCGAATCGATCGAGGCGCTCTCGAGCGAGCAGATGGGGATGGCCGTGGATGCGGGCCTGCGGTGGCAGATCAATCCGCAGGACGCGCCGCGCATTTTCACCGAGATCGGCACGGAGGAGCAGATCCACTCGATCGTCCACAACGCCATCCGCCAGGGCGTTCGCGATGGAATGGTGCGCTTCTCCATCAACGACATCTCCAAGCGCACCGAGATCGCCACGTTCATGCAATCGCTGGTTGACTCCGCGCTGATCACCCAGCCCCGTGCCGGCGGTGAGCCGTTCCGGATCGCGGAGGTGACCGCATTCTTCCTCCGGGATCTGCAGCCGCCCGCCGCGGTCGTCGCGGCGATCAACGGCAAGATCGCCCAGGAGCAGCAGATCCAGACCGAACGACACCGCGTCGAGGTCGCCCGGCTGCAGAGCGATCAGCAGCGACTGCTCAACACCACCCTCACAGCCGAAGCGCTCACCAAGCAGTACCTCGAAGTGCTGCATGACATGAAGGGGTCCGCCAATCTCGTCATCCTGGTGCCGACGGAAGGGGGCGTCCCGATGCTCGACATCGCAAAGCTGCGGGGCAACCTCCAATAGGCTGGGCAGCCACAGGCAGGAGAGCGGGCCGCTTCCTTCTGTCGGAGGCGGCCCGCGTGTCTTGTGCGATGGCGGAATTCGTCAGCCCACGCTCGGCGGGCCCAGGCTAGGCCGAGGGAAGCAACCGGGTGGCAAGTGTGGTGAGGCTGGTGAGCAGGCTGGCTCCGTGGTCGGTGAGGTGCCGGAGATAGGCCTCAGGCAGGGCCTGGCGACCGCACCGGGCACCGACGATCGATCCCGTCATCGCGGCGATGGTATCGGTGTCGCCCCCGACGCCGATGGCGATGCAGATGGCCTCCCACCAGTCGTCCGGCGACTGGAGCGAAGCGTAGAGGCTCCAGCAGACACTGCTGGTGACGAACGACGAGATCCCATGCCAGCCGTGCCGGGCCTCCGGCTCCAGTCCGTGTTCGGCAATGAACCCGGCAGCCTCATCCGGCGGGAGGTGGGCCCAGTTGGTCAGATCCCAGATGGCAGTGGCGGTTCCTGCGTCGATCGGTTCCACCCAGCGGCTCAGTTCAACGAGAAATTCGGTGCGGTCGATGGGACCGTCACGCACCGCGATCGCGACCGCGGCGGCGATGGCGAGGGCACCGGCGGCCGCCCGCGGATCCTGATGGGTGAGACGCGCCTGGTCCGCGGCCACCTGGGCGAGTCGGCGTGGCTCGCGGCCGTAGAGCAGCCCCAGCGGCCCTGCTCTCATCGCGGCACCATTGCCGGCGTAGGGCGCGGGAAGTCCCGCTTCATGCCACGGCACGCCAAGCGCAAGCTGTCGCGCCGCAGCGCTCGGCGCGTTCCCCCCCTTCGACCATGCGCCCCGACACCACGAGCTGCAGCAGTCGCTCGGCAAAGACTTCGGGGCGGAATTCGCCGGTGGGCGAGACACTCAGGAGGAGTTCCCGGGTGAGCTGGGTGTCATCGGTCACCTGCCCGAAGCGATGCGCACCCGGCCCGCGCACCGGGATCAGCCTGGGGCGCAGCACCGATTCCACGTAGCGCCGGGCGTCCGCCGGGGGCTGCGCCTCGACGACGGCGCCGAGCGCATCGCCGAGGGCAAGACCCAGGAGGCAACCCGCATACTTGTCAACGAGCGGATGCACGGTGATCCGGTTGGGGAACATGGGGATACTATCGGCAGGACAGCGGCAATGCGACAGGGATTGGGCGATTAGGCGATTAGGCGGTTGGGCGATTGGGCGTTGGGGTACGGAGAGGTTGGGTAGGTCGGGCCTCCGCGCCTGACCGATGCCAAGCTGGAAATCGGGCAGGTACAATAAAGAGGGCGCACGAGCAGCGCTCGCACTCCCCCCGAACACCACTACGACGGACAGGGTGGGATTCGAACCCACGAAACCCTTGCGGGTTTACCGGTTTTCGAGACCGGCTCCTTCAGCCACTCGGACACCCGTCCTATATCAGCCGTCAGCCATCAGCCGTCAGCCATCAGCCATCAGCCATCAGCCGAGCGACAATCTAAGGTGCCTTGGCGACGGGGTGTAGGGCCCGGGGGTTGCCACGCCCCGCCCGCCCGGTCTACCATGCGCCCCGCGCACACCGGGCACCCGGCCCCGCGCGATGACCCTGGTCCACTGGAGTCACACAGGCAGCATGGCCCACAGCCCGACGGAATCGATCCAGCCCGCGGGCCCGACACCCCTCGCTCTCGCCCGGCTCCATGCGGAAGTGATCCGCCGCCGGACCTTTGCGATCATCAGTCACCCCGACGCCGGCAAGACCACCCTCACCGAGAAGCTGCTGTTGTACGGCGGCGCCATTCACCTGGCCGGGACGGTCAAGGCGCGGCGTGCCACCCGGCATGCGACCTCCGACTGGATGGAACTGGAGCGCCAGCGCGGCATCTCGGTCACGTCCAGCGTGCTGCAGTTCGAGTATCAGGGCTACCAGATCAACCTGCTGGACACCCCCGGCCACCAGGACTTCTCCGAGGATACCTACCGGACGCTCGTGGCCGCGGACAGCGCGGTGATGCTGCTCGACAACCGCAAAGGGGTCGAGGAACGCACCCGCCAGCTGTTCGAGGTCTGCCGCCGCCGGCGGATGCCGATCTTCACCTTCGTCAACAAGTGCGACCGGCCCGGCGGTGATCCGCTGCAGCTGCTCAGCGATGTCGAAGCCGACCTCGGTATCTCCTGCTGCCCGCTGACCTGGCCGGTCAACGGCAGCAGCGGCTTCCTCGGCGTCTTCGACCGGCGACGCAATCAGGTCCTGATATTCGACAGCCGGGGCGACCACGGGGCGAGCGCCACGGAATTCCGCGCCGTTCCGCTCGTGAGCCACGAGACCGAGGCGCTGCTCGGCACCGCCACCTACCGGCAGCTGCGCGACGAGATCGCGCTGCTGGACGAGGCCGGCAATGTGTTCGACGCCGCCAAGGTCCTCTCCGGCGAGCAGTCGCCAGTCTTCTTCGGCAGCGCGCTCAGCAACTTCGGGGTCGAGCCGTTCCTGGTGGATTTTCTGCCGCTGGCGCCCTCGCCCACCCCGCGCCAGTCCACCATCGGCCCGATCGAGCCGGAGCGGGAGGACTTCAGCGGTTTCGTCTTCAAGATCCAGGCGAACATGGACCCGAAGCACCGGGACCGGATCGCCTTCGTACGGATCTGCTCCGGCCGTTTCCAGGCCGGCGATGAGGTCCGCCATTCCCGTACCGGCAAGCGGATGCGGCTGGCGGCCCCGCAGCAGTTCCTGGCGCGGGAGCGCACCAGTGTCGAGGAGGCATGGCCGGGCGACGTGGTCGGGATCATCGACCGGGGGACGCTCCGGATCGGAGATACGCTGTGTGAGGCGGGTAATTTCAGCTTCCAGAACATCCCGCGCTTCCCGCCCGAGCACTTCGCCCGCGCCTATCCCGCCGACCCGCTGCGGCGCAAGCAGTTCGACGCGGGTCTGCGGGAGTTGTCGGAGGAAGGGGCCGCGCAGGTCTTCTACGCCGACGGCGAGTCCGGCCCAACGCCGATCGTCGGCGCGGTGGGCATGCTGCAATTCGACGTGATGCGGTTCCGGCTGGAGCACGAGTACAACGCGCCGTGCAAGTTCGAGCCGATCTCCATGCGCTTCCCGCGCTGGGTCACCGGCCCCGCCGAGGCGATCGATCGGGTCGCATCGCTCCGGGGGCGGCTGCGGCTCTACGATGCCAAGGGGAACCCGCTGCTGCTATTCGAAGATGAGTACGGACTGCGGTCGAGCCTCGAGAAGGACAAGGAACTGACCTTCCACGACGTGGCGCCGTAAATCGCGCAGCACCGGCGGGGACGCCGGTGCCTACCCACGCCGCGCCTGAAAGAACTGCCGCAGCAGCGCACCGCACTCGTCGGCCAGTACACCACCCACCACCTCCGGCCGGTGGTTGAGCCGAGGATGCCGCAGCAGGTCGCCGACTGAGCCGGCCATTCCCGCCTTGTCATCCCACGCCCCGAAGACCACCCGCCCCACTTTGGCCAGCACGATCGCCCCGGCGCACTGGGCGCAGGGTTCGAGCGTCACATAGAGCGTGGCGTCCGGCAGCCGATCCGCTCCCGCCGCCGCCAGCGCCCGATGCAACACCAGCAACTCGGCGTGCGCCAGCGGCTGGCCGGTCGTGCGGGTGAGGTTGTGCGCTGCGGCGAGCGGCAAGCCTCCCCGGAGTACCACGGCCCCGACCGGAACTTCGCCGGCCGCCAGCGCCGACTGCGCCTGAGCGATCGCCAGGCGCATTCCGGCCTGATCCGCGGCATCAAGCGGTACCTCAGCCACCGGGTGCCTGACGCTCGAACCTGAGCCCGTCGCCTGCCCGCTCCACGGTGATGGTATCGCCCTCGTTCCACGTTCCTTCGAGTATCTCCAGCGCGATCGCGTTCTGCAGCCGCCGCTGGATGACCCGCTTGAGCGGGCGGGCGCCGTAGACCGGGTCGTAGCCTTCGCGGGCCAGGAACTCCCGCGCTTCCGGCGTCACCTGCAGTCCGATGTTCCGCGCGGCGAGCTGCTTCAGAAGATGTTCCAGCTGCAGGTCCACGATCCGGGCAATGTCGGCACGCCCCAGCTGCCTGAAGACGATGATCTCGTCAACCCGGTTGAGAAACTCCGGACGGAAGTGATGTCGCAACTGGTCCCGGACCTGCGCTTCGACGATGGGCCAGGTCGTTTCGTCCTGCTCGCCGGCCTCCAGAATGACCTGACTGCCGATGTTCGAGGTCATGATGACGACGGTGTTGCGAAAGCTGACGACGCGGCCCTGGCTGTCGGTCAGGCGTCCGTCATCCAGCAGCTGCAACAGCACGTTGAAAACGTCGGGGTGCGCCTTTTCGATCTCGTCGAACAACAGCACGCTGTAGGGCCGGCGGCGCACTGCCTCGGTGAGCTGGCCGCCCTCGTCGAACCCGATGTATCCCGGTGGCGCGCCAATCATCCGCGAGACTGAGTGCTTCTCCATGTATTCCGACATGTCCAGCCGCACCAGCGCCTTCTCGTCGTCGAACAGGTATTCCGCCAGCGCACGAGCCGTCTCGGTCTTGCCGACTCCAGTTGGGCCGAGAAAGATGAAGGAACCGGTCGGCCGATTCGGGTCCGACAATCCGGCCCGGCTGCGACGCACGGCGTTCGCCACCGCCTCCACCGCCGCGTGCTGCCCGACAACCCGCTGCGCCAGCACCGTCTCCAGCTTTGCCAGTCGCTCCCGGTCCGACTCGAGCATCTTGGTCACCGGCACGCCGGTCCATTTGGCGACCACTTCGGCGATATCCTCGGCGTCGACCTCCTCCTTGAGGTACTTCACCCCGGACTGGATCTGGCTCAGGCGCTGCTCCTGCTCCAGAATCTCCCGCTCCAGCTCGGGAATCCGGCCGTACTGCAGTTCCGCGGCGCGCTGCAGGTCGCCGCGCCGGCGGGCCTGATCCATCTCCGTGCGCAGCGCCTCGACTTCCTGCTTGCGGCCCTGAATGCCCTGAATGCCCACCTTCTCCGCCTGCCACTGGGCTTTCATGGAGTTGGAGCGCTCCTTCAGTTCCGAGATTTCCTGCTCCACCGCCGCCCGGCGCTCCCGCCCGGCCTTGTCCTTCTCCTTGAGGAGCGACTGGCGCTCGATCTCCAGTTGCAGGAGGCGACGTTCCACCTCGTCGATCTCCTGCGGCAGGCTGTCGATCTCCATCCGCAGCTTGCTGGCGGACTCATCCACGAGGTCGATCGCCTTGTCCGGCAGGAAGCGGTCGCCGATATAGCGATCCGAGAGGGTGGCCGCGGCGACCAGGGCGTTGTCGGTGATGCGGATGCCGTGGTGGACCTCGTACTTCTCCTTCAGGCCGCGCAGGATCGCGATGGTGTCGGCCACGCTCGGTTCGCCGACCATGACCGGCTGAAAGCGCCGCTCGAGCGCGGCGTCCTTCTCGATGTGCTTGCGGTATTCATCCAGCGTCGTCGCACCGACGACATGCAGCTCACCGCGCGCCAGCGCGGGCTTGAGCATGTTGCTCGCATCGACCGCGCCTTCGGCGGCACCGGCCCCGACGATCGTGTGCAATTCGTCGATGAAAACGATGTAGCGCCCCTCCGCCTCGGTCAGCTCCTTGACCACCGACTTGAGCCGCTCCTCGAATTCACCGCGATACTTCGCGCCAGCCAGCAGCAGCCCGATATCAAGCGCGATGATCTCCTTGTGCTTGAGCGACTCGGGCACGTCGCCGTTGATGATGCGCTGGGCCAGCCCCTCGACGATCGCCGTCTTGCCGACACCCGGCTCCCCGATCAGCACCGGATTGTTCTTGGTCCGCCGGGAAAGCACCTGCATCACCCGCCGCACCTCTTCATCCCGGCCGATCACCGGGTCGAGCTTCCCGGCCCGGGCCTGATCGGTGAGGTTGCGGGTGAAGCGCGCGAGCGACTGGTACTGCCCCTCGGGCGACTGATCCCCGACCCGGTGGCTGCCACGCACCTCGGCCAGCGCCTCGCGCAGATTGGCCGCGGTTACACCTTTGGCACCGAGCAGTTCGCGGGCGGTGGTGCCTTTTTCTTCGGCCAGACCGACGACCAGGTGTTCCGTCGACACGTAGGCGTCGCCCAAAGTCTTGGCGTCGGCCTCGGCGCGGTCGAACACCTTGTGCAGCTCGCGAGACAGCGTCGGCTCCCCGCCCCCCTCCTGACGGGGCAGCCGGTCCAGCTCACGGACGACCTCCTCCTGCAGGGCGGTGACATTGAGGCCCGCCTTCTGGAGCAGCGGGCGAACCACACCCTCATCCTGGGCGAGGAGAGCGAAAAAGAGATGGGTATCGTTGGCGACCGGGTTGCCCCGGCGTGTCGCCTCGGAGGCTGCATCACGGAAGGCTTCCTGCCCCTTGAGGGTCAATCGGTCAGGGCGAATCATCGGTCGTTGGCTCCTTGGGTCGCACCACGAATCACCCGTCCGGGCCACTGAATGCGGCCGGCGGAATGAAGTAACGCGCGCGCGAGGGTTCGCGATAGCGGAGGGCAATCGGCATACCCCGACTCCGCTGCCGGGCTGGCAGGGATCAGCCCGGGAAACCACAATGGCGGAGCTCCCGTGTCGGGAGCCCGCCATTGTGGCTTTCAGCTATTGCCTGACGATCATCTGCCGGGTGTAGCGCGCCCCATCCACGCTGAGCTGCGCGTAGTACAGCCCGGGGCTCACTCTGCGTTTCCCGGTTGGCGTACGGCCATCCCAGAATGCCTCATGGCTTCCACAGGCCAGCCGCAGACCCTCCAGTCGTTCACCATCGGCATTCAGCAGGATGGGTACGCCCACAACCTGCGCCAGAACATTGTAGATCTTCAAACTGACCAGGGGCTGGTGACCTCGCTCGCACAGGTCCGGATTGAGGACGAACGGAATCGTCGTCGAAGGAAAGAACGGATTCGGGTAGTTCTCGCGCAGTTCCACCAGGGGCGGCGGCCGTTCCTGAGCGGAGGCCGGTCCGGTACACGCCAGCAGCAGCACGAGCGACCACCCGGCCCAGCTCCAGCGGGCCATGGGGGGCTCCTCTCAGGAGGTCGTTCGCGTGGTTTGGAAGGCGCCACGCGGTGAGGCCAAGTTTATCGACTGCCTCCCCTTCCGCAAGGAAGGTCAGGGCGGAGTCGAAATGCCCAGTCTCGGGCCCGGAATTCGGTGATCTCCCCGCCGCACCGTGAGGCCCGAGGCGTCAGCCCACTCCAGTAACGGGATCAGGAATTTCCGGGAGAGGCCGGTCCGTTCCCGCAGCGAGGCCGGCCTGATCCCAGCCGGCGCCAGGTCGCGGAGCGCGGCGGTGAAGGTCGTAATCGCCGCCGGAGCGTAGTACCGGTCCGGTTCGACCTGAACCAGACGCCCGGCACGGGCCGCGAGTCGCAGCGCGTCGGCGACCGCCGTCGGGCCGGAGGTCAGCTCCAACTCCCCGATCGATGGGGGCATGAGCCCCGCCTGTTCGATTTGCTCCACCAGCCGGTCAAGTGCGGTCGCGCCCCCGGCGACCCCGGGCTCGAAGCCCGGCAGCGCCACTACCGCCCCCGACCCCAGCAGCTTTCCGGACGCGAGGACCCGTTCCAATCCTGGGTCAGCGGCACCGCGGAACCGGCCGAGCGCCTGGCGCAACGTTTCCCGGGGCATGCCGGGATCCGCTGGATGCTCCTGGTGCCACCCCTCAACCGCGCTCACGGCGAACCGTTGCGCCTCCGCAATCCGCGCCGGAGCGAGGAGGAGATCATGGAAGCGGGTCACTGCCGCGGAGCGGAGCAGTCGCACCAGCTCGCGCGGAGCGACGCCGAGTACGACGGGCGCATGCAGCATCGAGAGTCCATCCGGCCGTCGGGCGACGAGAGCAGGAAGGCGCCCGGCCGGGTCTTCATCGGCGAGGGTCGGATCCCATTCCACCCGCTGTCGAGGCGGCTGGGGGTCGACCACCCAGCCTCCACCAATCGTGGTGACGGGGCTGTAGCTCCGCAGGACCAGGCGGTCTCCTCCACGGGCGACCACCGGCGACTCGAAGACCAGTCGCGCCCGGCTCTCGCTGCCGGGCAGGATCGGCTCGCGCAGGTGGACCCGCGCCATCGCCTCAAGCGTCGCCAGGTGCACCCGGACCCGCGCCTGATGGGTCAGCGGATGGCGTGCGCCGGGCAGGAGCTGGAGCACGACATCGAGCGCGGTGGTAGTCTCCCACCCGCCCCGCGGGCCGACGACCGTGTCACCCCGGCCCACCTGCGCCCGATCCACACCAGCGAGTGCCAGCGCGACCCGTTCCCCCGGGGCAGCGGCCTGGACCGCACCGCCATGACGCTCAATACTGCGGATGCGTGCCTCGTGTCCGGCCGGCAGGATCAGCACCGCATCGTCGGTGTGCCACTCCCCCGACCAGGAGGTGCCGGTGACCACGGTCCCCGCGCCCGGCAACGACAACACGCGGTCCACCGGCAACCGGGCAATATCGCCTGCCACCCTGCCCCGCTGGCCCTGGCACCCGGCGATCTGCGCCCGCAGCGCCTCGATGCCGAGTCCGGTCACAGCCGAGGTGATAGCGGTAGGGCCGAAACGCACCGGGCTGTGCTGGAGCCACGCCTCGACATCGGCCTGGACCAGCGCGAGCCATTCGGGGTCGACCAGATCGGCCCGGGTGAGCACGGGAATACCCTGAGGAACGCGGAGTTGCTCCACCACAGCGAGGTGCTCCCGGGTCTGCGGCATGATGCCGTCGTCCGCGGCGATGACCAGCAGGACGAGGTCGAGTCCGGCGGCGCCAGCCACCATGGTCCGCACCAGGTCCTCATGTCCCGGTACATCGACCACTCCGACGATCCGTCCATCCGGCAGCGTGAGTGAGGCGACATGCAGGTCCAGCGTGATCCCCCGGCGGCGCTCATCGGCGAACGGGTCCATGGCCTTTCCGGTCAGCGCCTGGACCAGCGCCGACTTGCCATGATCGATATGGCCGGCGGTACCGATGATCACCGTGCGACCCAGGCGTGCGTGCCCCAGAATTCGAGCGCGGGGAGCGGGGCGCCTTCGCCGACATGGTGGCGCAGGTACCGCGTGAGGAGACGGCGATGCGCGGCGGCGTGGCGCGGGTCGAGCCGGGGCAGTATCGCGTTCGGGTCCAGCAGCAGCCGAATGGTCTCCACTGCGCTGCGCGGGAGCGTGAGCACCTCGGTACCGCGGGCACAGCCGGCGCAGAGAAACCCGCCATCCGGGACGCTGAAGGCGAGATCGCCCTCGGCAGCGAGTGCGCGCCCGTCACCGGCGCATCGATCCAGCGAGGGCTGGAAGCCGAGCGAGGCAACGAGGCGCCAGACGGCGCGGAGCGCCGCCGCGGGCATGTCGTCCTCCGCCACCTGCTGCAGGGTCAACAGCGCTGATTCCAGCAGGTCGAAGCTTTCGGGATGGGCATCGGCAGGGACCAGTCTCAGCATGAGCTCGGCCAGCATCGTCGCCGTGGCATAGCAGGGCACGCGGGAGGTCAGTCCGACGGGGATCGTCACCACATCGAACGCGGTGAGCGTATGCAGGTCGCGTCGCTCGGAGAGGAGCAGATGCGCCTGCCCGCCAGAAAGCACCTGCAGGGCGGCGCCGAACCGGCTGCGAGGCCGCAGTGCACCCTTGGCGATGGCGCTCTGCACCCCATGATCGCGAGTGGCAAGACGGACGATCTTGGAGGTTTCACCGTAGCGTATCGCAGAGAGAACGATCGCCGGCGTCGAGACCAGCGGCATCAGGGCGCGGCTCCGTGGCCCGCGCTCAGGGCTCGGGCTGGATCTGGACCACCACTGCTCCGATCGGACATCCGGGAAGCGGCAATGCGCGGCTTTCACTCAGATCATTGCGGAGGATGTGCAGCGTCCCGCTCGCCCCCGCGGTGCATGGGCCGGGTTCGATCGCGTAGATGCGGCCGTGGCTGTCGACTGCCACCGACGAGTTGCCCGCGATGGGGACCCCGTTCCCCGCCCCGCGCAGCACCTGGCGACTGAAGAGATCGAAGACCATGAGTCCCTCGGCCGGCGAGCTCACGTACAGCCGGTCCCGGCCATTGTTCGCGATCGGCCCGGGCGCGCTGCCGAATCCGCCGAAACTGCCCAGCTCCCGGCGATTGACCGGATCCACCTGGGACAACCGCCCCTCGGTCGTGGTCCCGACCGGCCCGCGGTTCAGCACGTACAGCGCCCCATCGGGGGTGACGGTGCTGTATGCCGCATTGCCCGGACCGGGCAGGAGAATGGAGTCGATGCCAGTCGCCAGCCGATTGGTCGCAGGATCGACCACCGAGATCCAGCTCGGCGCCCCCGGCGCGCCCCCCAGATTGCCGTTGAGGACGAAAACCTTCCCCCGCGTGGCGGCGAGCCCCTGGGGCGTACGCCCCACCGTGACGCTCGCGGTGTCGCCGGTCAGATAGTTGATGCGGGTGACGGTGTTGAGTCCGGGGTTTCCAATGTACGCAATGGAGTCATCCACGATCGCGGCGCCGGTGGCACCGGAACCGGCGGCGAGCGAAACGACCCGGGAGACCGAATCCCCCCTGAGGTCGACCACCACCGCCGCATCCGCAGGCCCGAGGGGCACGATCGCCCAGCCGTCCCGCGCGGCGGCCTCCGTGGCAGTGGCGGGCGCACCCACCAGCGGAATCGTGATCGCCGAAGCCAGCCCGTCAACCGATCGGACCGAAAGGGTATGCGTCATCGAATCAACGATGAGCAGAACCTCCGTGGGAGGAGGTAGCGGCTCGGACGCGCGGGCGCAGCCGAACAGGACAAGCCCGAGGAGCGGTAGCGCCGACGGGCGGCGGGGGAATCGGGGCATGACAGGAATAATGCCCCTGCCGATTGCCCGGCGCGACCCTCCCGCCTCAGGCAGGTTTCCCCTGCGGGACCAGTGAACCGGGTACCGGTCCGAGCCGTCGGGCCGGAATCCGCGCCTGCGGGACCAGCGAAGGATGCAGGACCCCGGCCAGCCACTCCAGGCTGTCAATCAGGCGCGGCCCGGGGCGGCTGAAGTACCCCACACCATCAACTACCCACGTCTGCCTCTGACGAACCGCAGGCAGCTCGGCGTACCCAGGCAATGCCGCGAGCGACACAGCCGTTCCGGCGGCCGCCTCGACATCAAGGCCGCAGCAGGCGACCACCAGCACCTCGGGTTGCCAGACCCGCACCTCGTCCCATGCGATGCGCCGGCTCGGCGCACCGACCCGGCCGTGACCGTCCTTCCCGCCCGCCAGCGCGATGATCTCTGGCGTCCAGTGGCCACCGGCATAGAGCGGTGTCACCCACTCGAGCAGGGTGACGCGCGGCTGGCGGTCAGCTCCCCGCACAGCGGCGACGACACGATCAGTCCGCCGCGAAAGGGCGGCGACGAGCGTTCGGGCCTTGACGACCCGGCTGACAGCCATCCCGATGTCGAGGATATTGGCGAAGACGTCGGCGACCGTGCGAGGCGCCAGGCTGAGAACCTCCACCCCGGCTGGCCACCCGGCACAGGCCGCCCTGGCCTGCGCTTCGGTGACGGCGCAGACATCACAGAGCCCCTGGGTCACGACCAGATCGGGGGCGAGATCCGACAATCGCCGTTCATCCACCTCGTAGAGCGGCAGCCCGGCGGCGTGACGCTCCCGCACAGCCTCATCGATCTCCGCCGGGCTGGCGTGCTTCGGGATCATGGTGCTCGTCACCTGGGGGAGGCCGAGCACCGCTGGCGGCCAATCGCAGGAGTGACTGACCCCCACCAGGGAATCGATCAAACCCAGCGATGCGATGATCTCGGTCGCGCTGGGGAGCAGGGACACAATCCGCACTAGCGCCCCTCCGGTTCAACTGGAACTGGAAGCAGGTCGGCGTACGCGACCCCATCCCGGATCACCGTGTCGCCGCGCTTGACCGCGATCGGGCGACGGAAGCACGGTCCATCGGTCACGAAGGTATGAAACTCCCCATTTTCACCGCAGGGATCGATGTCAGGCGGCAGGTCGGCCAGCAGCGCCGCATCATAGGCCCGGCCGGCAAACGATGCCGGAAGCCGCGCGAGATCAACAGTGGTGACGACGGAGCGGAAGCCGCGGGCCACCAGCTCCCATGCCAGCCGGTCGGTCGGGATGCCCCAGAGGGGGAAGTGCGCCGTCAGCCCAAGTCGAGCTAGCTGCGCCTCGCGCCAGGCACGGAGATCCGCGAGGAAGAGGTCGCCGAAGGCGACCCGGGTCAACCCGGTGTGTTCGTGCCGGAGTCGGGCCAGCGCCTCCGCAAACACGGTCTCGTACACCGCATTCTCGGGAGAGGCCGGAAGCACCGCCTCCACCACGGGGACCTCAACTGCGGCGGCCTGGGCCTGAAGCAGACTCCGCCTGACGCCGTGGATACTGATCCGATCGTACTCGCCGGTGATCGTGGTCAGCAGGGCGACCACCTCGAGATGAGAATCGGCTCGAAGACGCTCAAGAGCGACAGCACTGTCCTTCCCGCCGCTCCAGGCGAGAACGATCGGCTCACGTATCACTAGAACACGACCCGTGCGCCACCGAAGACGCCGCGCTGCCGCCCCCGGAACCCGAACACCGTCTGGTACTCGGCATCAAGCAGGTTCTCGACCTTGAGCGTCGCGGTCAGCCCGATGCGTCCAGCACCGGACCGAGTCAGGTCGAAGGCGGCATCCGCATCCACCAGCGTGTAACTGGGAAGGGAGGTGCGGGTGGAAGGAAAGGAAGAGAAGTCGACGTCATCCCGCTTGCCGGCGTAGGTCACTGCCCCGCCGAGCGAGAGGCGCTCCCGGAGCCGGGCACGGCCGTCGAGCCGGAAGCTGTGCTTCGGGCGGCGGATCAGCGGCTTGCCGTTTTCGAAGACCCCACCAACCGCACTGGCGAAACCGGCGTCGTCCACATTGGTCTTGAGATAGGTGTAGGAGGCACCAAGGGTCAGTTGCCGGACGGGCCGGACGTTGGCGGTGAGCTCCAATCCTCGACTGGTCGCCCTGGCGATGTTCTGATAGTTGGGCACGCCGGTGGCGACACCGCCGTTGTACTGGATCAGGTCACGGAAGTGCTGGTCGAAATAGGTCGCGGCGAATGTGGCGGCCCCGCCGGCGAGGCTCTGCTCCAGCCCGAGTTCCCAGCTGGTGGACTGTTCCGGCTTGAGGCTGGGATTGCCCAGCTCGAAGGCACCCTGGATGAAATTCTCCCGGAGCGACGGCTCCTTGAACGCCGTGCCCACCGAGCCGCGGGTCCGAAGACCAGCGCCCAGCGCGACGACCGCACCGGCGCGGACGGTTCCGTGGGTACCAAATTCCTGGTTGTCGTCGAGACGCCCGCCGAGGTTCAGCAGCACCCTGCTGGTCACGTCGACCAGGCCCTGGGCGTAGAGACCGGCGTTGCGGCGGCTCGGGGAGAATGGTGGATCGGCCTGCAGCGTCCGGCCGAAGCCGAAATCGTACTCCGAACGACTCAACTGCCGCAGTTCCTGGTACTCGGCGACACCCCCGACGGTCAGCCGCAGCCGTTCCGTCGGCTGGAAGATGCCGCGCACGTCGGCGGAGCGGCGCAGCAGGCGGGACTGACCCTGCGACAGGAAGAACCCGAGGGTATCGCCAGGACTGTCCGGCTGGTTGTCGTCGAAAATGCTCTCCGCGTAGGAGCCGACCAGCACCCGGACTTCAGCCCGACCGGAGAGCCGTCGTCCGACGTCCAGGCTCAGGGTGGTGCCTTGCAGCACCGCGGTCTGGTTGCTGTCCGACGGAACGCCGTCGCTGCCGGTGGGAAAGTGGGTGGTGTTGTCGCCGCTCCGGGCCGACAGCGTCAGGTCGGTCCGCTCATCCGGCCGGACAGTAAGCGACCCGCTGGCCACCGTGTTGGTGTACTGGCTGTTGAAGCGATAGATCCCGTCGGTGGAGAAACGCCCGAGCGAGGCGCTGTAACTCAGCTGTTCGGTTCCGCCATGGATGCCCACGTCGCCGCTGTAGCTGCCGAATGCGCCGGCGCGAGCGGACACTTCCGTCGTCAACGGGCCCGCACCTCTCCGGGTGAAGATCTGCACTACACCGGTGACGGCATCGGTGCCGTACAGCACCGATGCCGGTCCACGCACCACTTCGATCCGGTCGATGTTGTCGGTCGTGAGGCCGGCGAAGTTGAAGAGCCCGCCTGACTGATTCTGGGCGACCCCATCGACCAGCACCTTCACGTAGCTGCTCTGACCCCCGCGCAGAAACAGCGACGTCGCTCCACCATAGGAGCCGGTCGGCACAACCGCCGCGCCCGGCACCGCGCGGAGCGCATCATCCAGAAAGTAGACGCCGCGCCGGCGCAGCTCCTCCCCGGTGATCACCGTGGTAGATGCGATGTTGCGCGCGGCTGGTGTGGGGAAACGGTCGGCGGTGACGACGATCTCCTGGAGTGCGACCGTATCCTGGGCGGCCTGGGCCGCCAGCGACGAGATTCCCGGCGCGGCACTGGCGAGGGCGAGGCCAAGCGAGAAGCGGGAGAAGCGCATGTGGGACGCCACGATAGTCCTTTCAGACTGCCGGCGATTCGCCGGGCTTGAGTGGGATGACCTGCGGTGCACCGTCGCACCAGGTGGTGACGGCGACCGGCCACTGGAACACTTCGGCCAGGGTGTCCGTGCGCAGCACATCGGCGGGAATGCCATCTGCCACGAGTTGTCCCTGGTGCAGCAGCAGCATGCGGTCCGCGTACCGGGCCGCCAGATTGAGGTGGTGGGTTACCAGCAACGTGGCCATGCCCTGGTTGCAGAGCCGCCGCACCAACTCGAATACCTCCATCTCATGGCGCACATCGAGCGCGGCGGTCGGCTCGTCGAGCACCAGCAGGCGTGGCTCCTGCGCCAGCGCGCGCGCGACACGGACCCGCTGCCATTCACCGCCGGACAGAGTATCGGTGCGCCGGGTGGCGAGCGCGGTCACGTCGGCTCGGCGCATCGCCTCGGCCACCGCAGCTTCATCCGCCGCGCCCGGCGCCGCGAACGCGGACAGCCTCGCATACCGGCCGAGCCCGACGCTCTCCACCACGCGGAGGGGAAAGGCCATCTCCTCCCGCTGGGTCACGACGCCAACCACCCGGGCCAGGGCGCGCGGCGCCCATGAACCGAGGGGGTGATCCATGATCGCCACGCTGCCGGCAGATCGTATCAGCGTCCCGAGCAGGGCACCGAGCAGTGTCGTCTTCCCACTGCCGTTGGGCCCGACAACGGCGACCAGTTCGCCGGCATCGACGGCGACGCTGACCCCGTCCAGGGCGGGCATCGTCGCCCCGGGATAGCGCACCGTGAGCTCAGCAGCGCGGAGAATCACCGGAGTGTCCGCCGCAGCAGGATCGCGAAGAGCGGCACGCCGACCAGGGCGGTCACCACGCCAACGGGCAGTTCCAGCGGGCTGGCCACCGAGCGGGCCAATGCGTCTGCGATGACCAGGAACGCACCGCCGAGCAGAAAGGATGCCGGAAGCAGGACGGTGTGCAGCGGGCCGGCGACGCGACGGATGGCGTGGGGAATGATCAGTCCGACGAATCCGATCATGCCACACTGGGCGACGGCCGCAGCGGTGAGTATGCCGGTCGTGATGAATGCGAGGCGCTTGAGCCGTTCGGGGTTGGCGCCGAGATGGCGTGCGGTCTCGTCGCCGAGGGCGAGCAGGTCGAAGTCTCGCGCGTGCCGGAGGAGGAGCCCCAGCGGCACCACGGTGTAGGTCGCAAGGATCAGCAGCGATGGCCAGGAGGCGCCACCGAGCCCTCCGAGCATCCACAGGAAGGCATTGCGCAGTTGCGCCGCGCTCGCGAGTGAGAGGATGGCGCCGACCAGCGCTCCAGTAAACGAGCTCACCACCACACCGGCGAGCATGAGCACATGCGCATCCATCCGCCGGCCCTCCACCAGACTCAGCCGATAGACCAGGAAGAGCGCCGCGCTGGCGCCGGCGAACGCCGCCATGGGAAGGGCCCAGGGCGCGGTGAGTCCCAGGGCGATCACCAGCACCGCGCCGAGTGCGGCGCCACCGGAAAGCCCCAGGAGGTAGGGGTCGGCGAGCGGGTTGCGAATCAGCGCCTGCAGCACGGCTCCGCAGACGGCGAGACTGCCGCCCACCAGGAAGCCCAGCAGGACGCGCGGCAACCGCAGCTCGCGGACGATGCTTGCCTCGACCGCGTTGGCGTCGAACAGCGCTCGCGCCACCGCTCCGGGCTCCAGCGGGACGGCGCCGAGCGCGAGGCCGGCAATCACGGAACCGGCGGTCAGCAGGCCAAGTCCGAGCCAGAGCCGCCTCATCGCTGGGCCGAGTCGATCAGCGCCCGCAGCTCGCGCAACACTTGGGGTGCACGCGGGCTGGGCCGGCCAAAGGCGCCATTCCGCAGGAGGAGGAAGCGACGCGCGCGGACCGCGGGTACCACCTGCCACTCCGGCCGCCGCGCCAGGCCGGGCACAACGGAATCGTTGACCAGGAGGAAATCCGGGTCGCGCGACAGGATCGCCTCGATGCTCACCGTCCCCGACGGCACCGCCAGGTCGGCGAAGATGTTTCGGCCGCCGGCGCGAGTGACGAGCTCGCTCTGGAAACTTCCCCCCCCGATCGCAATCGGTGGCTGGTCCCACGGGAGCAGGAGGAGGCTCGGACGGTTCGGCGAGCTCGTGTCGCTGACCGTCGCCGCGGTGAGGTCCCGTTCGAACGCGATGGCGAGCGACTCCGCCGCTTCCGCCCGCTCCACCAGCGGGCCGAGCAGGCGCGCCGTGCGTGGCACATCACTCAGGCGATCGTTGGAAAGCTGGATGGCCGGGATGCCGACGGCCCGGAATCGGGCGGCGGCGGCGGCGTTCTGCGGTGAACGATACAGCAGGACGAGATCCGGATGGCGGGCGAGCACCGCTTCGACATTCGGCGGCATGGCGTCGCCCACATCCGCCACGGCGAGCGCTTCCGCCGGATAGTCGCACCAGCGGGTGCGGCCCGCCACCCGATCGCCGGCGCCGATGGCGAAGAGGAGTTCGGTTGTCGCGGGGCTGAGGGAAACGACGCGGTGAGCGGACGCGGCGAGGAGGACCGTGTCGCCGGCATCGTCAACAAAAACCCTGTGGCCTGAGGCGGAAGGCGCCGGTCGGCAAGCCACGAGAGTGATGCTAAAGAGCAGGAGGTGAGCCGTGGAGCTGCGCCGCAATGAAACCGCCCATCCCCGGGGCACTGGAGATGGGCGGAACGCAGCCAGGATGAAGCAGGCTCGTTGCGCCACCTACCCCTCCCCCGAGGGTGATAGTGGTGGCACGAGTCGAGAGGTCTCCTGACTCCGGGCGTCCGCCCGCCTTCCCGGTTTCCCAGTGGCGTGATGAGCGGAATTGTAGTGCTGCCCGTTACAGTGGCGGGGCCGTGCCGGATTTTCACCGGCTTCCGAGCGTCCCGACTCGCGTGCTGATTGAACGACGACGCTAACCTACGACAAATGCTTCTGCCGGGCAAGCTCCGTGGACAGGACCTGCTTGAGGCGGTTCCGCTCTGCGAGGTAGGCGGCCCACTCCGCGGCGGCCACCTCCGACTCCTTCCCGGCATACCGCGCGTCGAGCGCCGCGATGTCGTTCAGCGTGGACTGCGTGCCCCCCGCGGCCTGCACCGGTGCCGGCGCGCGCCGGAGCGCCCTGGCCAGGACGACAGCGAGAATCACTGCCATGCCACCGACCAGCGCCGGCAGTACACCGCGATTGGGGTTGCCCGGGAAGTCGACCTCGATGGCGCTGCCAGCGGGGACCTGACCGGTCCATTGCCGGAAGCTGCGGCCTTCGATCGCCTGGCTGTCACCCCGGACCAGCGTGCCTCCCCGCGCCTGCAGCGCCGACTCCTCCAACAGGAGGTTCACCATGCCGATGGAATCCACCACCGGAAACCGCACCGTGCCCGGTGACGCCGGCAGCTGATAGGTGTAGATCAGCTGCTTCTCCCCTGGAGCCACCGGCGCGAACAGCATCACGCTGTCGTTGCGCGTCTCCAGCGCCTCCGCGGCGACATCGCCGCTGCCGGGCTGAAAGCTGATCGCCCCCGCGGGAAGGCGCGCGGCCCACGCCGGCAGGCTGCTGTCGCGCGCGACCCGTGTGGTCGAACCGGGGTTGGCCAGCATCACGATCTCGAGCGCGGCCCGGGTACCATCGGGCGCCGGCTTGCTGATCACGATGTGGCGCGAAACGGTCACCAGTTCCGTACTGCTCGAGGTATCCGACACCACCAGCAGCACTCCGGTATCGGGGAGCGCGCCATTGGCGTGGAGCGGCGTCGAGAAGTATTGGATTCCGGCGTAGGGGGAACTGAGGAGATAGACCGACCCGGTATCCGCCAGCCAGCGGAATCGGAAGTCCCCCCGCGCACCGGTGCGGGTCGAGTCGAGTGGGCCCTGCACCTCGCGCCCGATCCGGTGCAGCACCACACTCGCGCCGGCCTGTGGCACCGTGTCGCCCGCGCTGAGCCGAATGACCCGGCCCGAAACAAGCGCCTGCCGCTGAGCCACCAGCACCGAAGGCACCAGCAGGAGCCACGCAGTCCGGCGAAGACTCAGGAGCAGCGCACGACCGGCCGCGTCAGGGCTGAAATTTGCCAAAATCCTGCGGGTCCATCTTTTCCAGCCAGGCGCGGAGTCGCTCGGCGTCGATGGAAGGATCGGGCGGATCGACGGCGGCCCCGTCGCCGGAATCCTCCAGCAGGGAATCGTCGGTGAAGATGGGGGCCTGCACCCGGAGCGCGAGTGCGATGCTGTCGGAGGGGCGCGCGTCGAGCTGGAACAGATGGTCGTCGCGCGAAAGCCAGACTTCGGCGTAATAGGTCTTGTCCTTCACGCTGCTGATGCAGATGCGCTGGACGCTGGCGCCAAGACCCACGATGGCGGACTTGAGGAGATCGTGGGTCATCGGCCTTGGCGGCCGGAGGCCCTGGATCTCCATGGCGATGGCACTCGCCTCCGCCGGCCCGATCCAGATGGGGAGCACCCGGGTGCCATCCCGTTCCCGCAGGATGACGACGGGAGTGTTGCTGGAGCGGTCGAGCCCCAGGTGCGCCACCGTGACTTCGATCATCCCACCGCGCGCAGCAGGGCGACCACCTTGTCGGTCAGCTCCCAGGGGAAGAACTGGAGCGCGCCCTTCTTGAACGGTCTGCGGCCGAAGTGCCCGTACGCGGCGGTCGGGGAGTAAATCGGCTTGCGAAGGTCCAGCGCCTTGATGATCCCCGCAGGAGTGAGATCAAAGACCTTGCGCACGGCCCGCTCCAGCTCCGTGTCCGGCACCACGCCGGTCCCGAAGCTCTGTACCATGACCGAGACCGGCTCACGCACGCCGATGGCGTAGGCCACCTGCACCTCGCAGCGCTTCGCCAGCTTGGCCTCGATGATGTTCTTGGCCACCCAGCGCATGGCGTAGGCCGCCGACCGGTCCACCTTCGAGGGGTCCTTCCCGCTGAACGCACCGCCGCCGTGACGAGCCATGCCGCCGTAGGTATCCACGATAATCTTGCGTCCGGTCAGGCCGGCGTCGCCATGCGGGCCGCCGATGACAAACCGGCCGGTCGGATTGACGTGAATCGTCGCGCGGCGGGACTCGAGGCCGGTCTTGGCGAGCACCGGACGGATGACCTCCTCGATGACGCCCTCGCGGATCTTGCGCTGGCTGAGCTCGCGCCCCTTGAACATCTCGGCGTGCTGGGTGGAGATCACGACGGTACGGACCGCGATGGGCTCGGCGCCGGCGTACTCCACCGAGACCTGGCTCTTGCCATCGGGGCGCAGCCAGTCAAGCTGGTCCACATTCCCGTCACCACGTCGCACGGCGGCAAGCCGCTCGGCAAGCCGGTGGGCCAGCTGGATGGGGACCGGCATCCGCTCCCGAGTCTCGTCGGACGCGTACCCGAACATCATCCCCTGATCGCCGGCGCCACCGGTATCCACGCCCTGACTGATGTCGGGCGACTGGTTGTCGATGGCGGCGAGCACCGCGCAGGTGGTGCCGTCGATACCGTAATTCGCGTCCGTATAGCCGATCTTCCGGATGGTTTCGCGGACAATTTGCGGAATGTGCACATAGGTCTTGGTCGTGATCTCTCCGGCCACCAGCGCCAGCCCGGTCGTGACCATCGTTTCGCAGGCTACCCGCCCCGCCGGGTCGTCCTTGAGGATGGCGTCGAGTACGGCATCGGAGATCTGGTCGGCGACCTTGTCAGGGTGCCCTTCGGTGACGGACTCTGAGGTGAAAACGTGGCGGTGCGCGTTGGCCATGAGTTTGGTAGGTGAAGGTGGTCGCGGGGACGAACCCCGCTGTCAGCCGGTGAAAGTAGCGGCGCCGGTCGAGCGCGGCAACGCTGCGAGGGACTCGAAAAAGCGTGGATCGCAGTGGGTCTGCAGGATCGTGCGCAGGGCATCGGTGACGTCGGACGCCCGTCGGGCTTCCAGTGCCGCCGCGGCCGCCCGCTCCGCGACGGCCATCGGCACTGAGCGCAGGATCCATTTTACCTGCGGCAGCGCCGGCGGCGCCACGCTGAGGGTTCGGTATCCAAGGCCGAGGAGCAGCACGACCGAGAGCGGATCGGATGCCATCTCGCCGCAGACGCTCACCCCGATGTTGGCCTGGCGCGCCGCATCGACAATCGTCCGGAGTTGCCGGATCACCGCCGGATGATGCGGGGCGAAGCGTTCCGCCAGCCGGGCATTGCCCCGGTCCACCGCCAGGGTGTACTGCACCAGGTCGTTGGTCCCGACGCTGAAGAAGTCGCTGATGGCGGCGAGCTCGTGGGCGACCAGTACCGCCGCCGGTGTCTCGATCATCACCCCGACCGGGACGGAGGCCGCGGCGCGGACTCCCTCGCGCGCCAGGTTGGCGGCTTCCTCCAGCAGCAGTTCCCGCGACTCGGTCACCTCCTCGACGCTGGTCACCAGCGGCAGCATCAGTTCGATCCGCCGATCCACCGCGGCGCGCAGAACGGCGCGCAGTTGCGGCCGGAAGATCTCCGGATGATCGAGACAGACCCGGATCGAGCGCCAGCCAAGGAAGGGGTTGTTCTCCGCCGGAGCCCGGAATGCCGCGGGGAACTTGTCGCCGCCGAGGTCGTAGGACCGGATCACCACGGGGTAGTTCGGAAAGGCGTCCGTCACCCGGCGGAAGTAGCTGGCCTGTTCGTCCTCGGTGGGGAGCGCAGCCCGCCCAGTCACCAGAAACTCGGTACGCAGCAGCCCGACGCCATGGGCCTCGAACTTGCTCGCGAGTGCGATCTCGTCAGGCAGGTCCACGTTGCCCATCAACTCGATCGCCACGCCGTCCGGCGTGATCGCCGCCTGCCCTACCGCGGCCTGCAGCTCGAATTCCAGCTTCTGCCGGCGGGTAAGCTGGGTCAGCGCCCGGTCGATCTCGACACGGGATGGCTCAAGCAGCACGATACCGGTCTGCCCGTCGAGCAGCAGGGTCGTTCCCGTTGCGATGTGCTCCAAGGCGCCGACCGCGCCCATCACCGCGGGGATGCCGAGCGAATGGGCCAGGATCGCGGCGTGCGACGTGCGGGTGCCTTCCTCGCTCAGCAGTCCGACGACGTGGTCCCGATCGAACTGCACGGTCAGGCCGGGCGAGAGTTCCCGCGCGACGATGATGACCTGGTCCCCTTCGGGCAACGACCAGAGCTCATCGTCGCCCGATCCCAGCAGCCGCCGGAGCATCCGGTTGTGAATCGCGGAGAGATCGGCCAGCCGGTCCCGGAGCATGGCGTTGCCGGAACCCTGCCAGGTGTTGCGCACTTCGAGCGCCTTGAATTCGTAGGCGGTCTCGGCGCTCATCCAGCTCTCGCGAATGAGTTGCTCCACCTGGCCGAGGAAGTCGCCGTCGCCCGCCATGAGGATCTGGGCGTCGAAGATGTGCGACTCCTCCTTCCCGGCCCGTTCCCGGACCCGCTCGCGCAGCCCGACGAGTATTTCGATCACGGCGGCCACCGACGCGTGCAGCCGGGAGACTTCTTCCTCCACCTCGGCCCCGAGGATGAAGCGGTTGGGCACATCGGGCACATCGAGGCGCATGACCACCGCCGGGCCGAACGCAACCCCGGGTGACACCCCGACGCCCCGCACCATCCGCGGACCACTCATTTCGAGTCGCCGAATCTCTGGGCCGCGAGGTCGCACAACGCGTCGACCGCCAGCGCCTCATCCGCGCCGCTCGCGCGGAAGGTGATCGTGCTGCCGCACTCCGCCGAGAGCATCATGACGCCCATGATGCTCTTGCCGTTGACTGCCAGCCCGTCCTTCACGATCTCGATCTCGGACTGGTAAAGTGCCGAGAGCCTGACAATCCTGGCCGCTGGCCGGGCATGTAGTCCTTCCTCATTCAGAATGCGGACGTCGCGCTCGATCATCCCAACCCCCAGGCCAGTGTTGCGGCGAGACCGATGGCCATCAAGCCGAATCGTACCGACGTGATGCGGGGCCCCAGGCGCCAGCCGAGCCCGAGCCCGCCCAGAATCGTGAGAACCGCCAGCATGACACCGCGCGACGATCCACCGTCAAGCAGCCAGTCCGCGGACAGGGGCAGCGCCAATCCGATAAGCCCACCTGCGGCGAGTCCCGCACGACCGGCGGCCACCGGCAACCACGAGGCCCCGATGGCGGCGCCAACCCTGGTGCCCGTTGCCAGGCCGGTGTTAAGCGCCCACATGCCGGTCCAGAGCCGAACGACGTTGTAGACGGCGACAACGGCAATCAGCGACCAGAGCCCCAGCCCCGCGACGACGCCGACGATGGCCATGGCCATCATCGCGGGCACCAGTCCAATCCAGAACAGCTGATCCCCCAGCGCGCCGAGCGGGCTGCAGAGCGCCGCGCGCAGCCGCGCGACCTGTGGTCCCGGCACGAAGTCGTACTCGGCCCGCACCAGTGCCCCCAGCGCGAGGCCGGCGAGGTAGGGGTGGGAGTTGAAGTACTCGGCCGACCGAACCGCGGCTTCTGCGTGGCGGCCCGGGTCGGCGGATTTCAAGTCCTCCAGCAGCGGCTCGGCAGCGTACCCGATGCCGACACCCGTCATCCGTTCGAAACTCCAGGCGCCCTGCACCGTGAGCAGACGAAGAAAGGCGCGGGCGCGACCGTTGATCATCGCAGCACCGCCACGAGCAGGCCGACCATCACGCCGGCCAGCAGCCACCGCAGCCGCGCGCCACGGCCGGCGCTCCGGATGGCCCCGCCAGCGGCCGCCGCCACGCCGGCCCCGATCGCCACGGCGGTCACCAGTTCGAAGCGGGCCGTCAGCACGAGGTGGCGACGCAGCAGCAGCGCCAGGGCGAGCCCGATGGTCGTGAGCAGCAGGCTCCGGATCAGGTCGCCGAGCAACCCCTCGCGTTGCAGCCGAGCAACGGTTCCCGCGTCTCCGGCGGCAAGGCCGGCGGCGTTCCGAGCCAGCCCCCGACCGTTCGCCTGCCGAAGCCATTGCAGGCTCCAGCCGCCGAGCGCTGCCCACCCCAGGGCAAACAGCGTCGCAAGCCCCAGGCTCTGCGACCACGACGTCCCACTGACCAGAACCACCGCGGCGACTACCCCGGGGCCATAATCGGGGTAGCGCGCCGCCCCGACGGGAAGCACATCGAGCGCGAAGAGCTCCAGCAGCACGCCGACCCGGAGCCCCGCCTCGGGGTCGTTCAGCAGCAGCCCCGCCCCCGCCGCGGCGACGAGTGGCCGGGAAAAGAGTCCCTGCAGGAGACTTACCAGATCCAGCCCGGCGAAGGTGCCCCACGCGGTCAGGCCAAGCAGCATGGCAGGCGGCAGCGGAATCATCGTAACGCCGACAGCGGGATGGGGGCACTGGTCGGCAGATCCTGGGCCTCGATCTTCACGCCCTCGGCCGCAAGCCCGTCGAGCAGTCGCAGTTCATCGTCCGTGAGATAGACATACGGGAGGCGCGCACTGCGCCCCGGCTTGTGGTGCAACCCGCCGAGCACGATGCGTTCGACCGACGCGATGGCGCGGCAGAGCGCGACCATCGTGGCCACCTCGGCCGTGAGGACGATACTTTTTCTCGCATCGACCCGCCACGCACCAGCCCGCGCCACCGCCTGCGACAGGGAGCAGCATTCCAGTGCGATCTCCGGCGGCATGCCCATGCGATAGAGTTCCTGCTCCCACTCGCTTTCGACCACCGTATCATCGACCAGCACGATGAGGCCGATGCCCATCGGCTTGCCCCAGCCGATCACCACCTGCCCATGCACCAGCCGGTCGTCAATCCGATAAAGCAGGACTGGCATCAGGGGTGCCGAATCGCCTCGGTGCCCTTGGCCGTGGCGCGCAATGCGCTCTCGGCTGGCGGCAGCGTCGGATGGTTCATGAAATCGAGGAGCATGGGAAGGTTCACGCCCGTGACCACCCGCACCTGCTCGCGTCCACGCGCAAAGTGCATCGCGGCGAAGAAGCAGGAACCGCAGGGCATGTCGACAAAAAGCACTGCGGAGCCGGTGCCCGCAGCCGCAGCGATCCGCGCGGCGATCTCCTCGCGGCCGCATTCCTCGTTCGACACGGCGATCAGCCCCTCTCCCGCGCCGCCGATCCGTTCGGCGGCCTCGACCAGTGCCGCCGCGAGCCCGCCGTGGGCAATCACCACGCCCCGCGCTGCCTCACTCATAGTCATCCTGCAGGTATTCCCGCACGCCCTTCTTCTGTTTCATCTTCCGGATCAGCCGCTCGTTGAAGGCCGCCGCCACATCGACGCCGGAATAGCGCAGTAGATGCATCATGGCCACGACCTCCGAGACCACCGTGATGTTCTTGCCCGCGTTGAGCGGGACGATCACCCGCGGCAGCACCACCTCGAGAATGGTCGTCTCGTGCTGCTGCAGGCCCGTCCGGTCCGCCTCCTCCGCGGTCGCCCAGTCCTCCAGCTGCACCACCACCTCGATGCGTTTCTGCTGCCGGACGGAGCGCACCCCGAACAGCGTCGGGATGTCGATCAGCCCGATCCCGCGGATCTCCATGTGATGGGCCGCCAGTTCGTGGCCCTGCCCGATCAGGAGGTCGGTCCCGCGCCGGGTCACCTGCACCACGTCGTCCGCCACGAGCCGGTGCCCCCGTTCCACCAGATCCAGGACGCATTCGCTCTTGCCGATGCCCGAGCGGCCGATGAAGAGAAGGCCGACGCCGTACACATCGGCGAGTGAACCGTGCAGCGTCGTCTGCGGGGCAAACGCCTCCTCGACGACCGGCTTGATCCGGCGATAGAACTCCGCCGTCTTGAGCCGGCTGCGCACCAGCGGGATGCCGCGCAGCCGCGCCAGGTCGAGCAGCTCCTGCGGTACGTCCTGCCCCTTGGTCACGAAGACGCAGGGCAGCTCGAAGGCGAAGAACTGTTCCAGCCGCGACTTGCGCTCGGCCGGTTCCAGTGCGTTCAAGTAGCTGATCTCGGTCTCGCCCAGCACGTGGAGCCGCCGGGGCATGAACCGGCTGGTGTAGCCGGCCAGCGCCAGCCCGGGCGACGCGACCTCCGGATCGGGGATGGGGCGGTCCAGCCCGAGTTCGCCAGTCAGCGGCTCGAGTTGAAGCGGATCACCCTTGCGGGACAGGAGATCGCGAATCGTGAGCGTCACATCACGTCCCTGACTCCGCGTTCGCGGCGGATACCGGCGTCACCCTTGTCCATTTGGCGCCGGATCTTCTCCTCGGCCCGGTCAAGCGCGGAGCGATGATCCCGATCCTCTCCCGTGGCCACAAAGAGATGATCGCGACCGCCGTTGATCCGGATTTCCGCGGAAGCCTGTGGAGCATTGTCGAAAACGACTGTGGCGTCGATGGGACTGGTGAGGTGACTGGACAGTCGCCCCAGGATGGTCTCCGCCCGCGCCCGCAGTTCATCGGAAATGTCGCAGTGTCGTGCCGTGATACTCGTGATCATGCACACCCCCCGTGGTTCATGAGGATTCCACCAGGCGCTCGAGCCACTGTTCGGTCTGCGCCGCTGCACCATCCCAACTCAGGCTCTCCGCAAATTGACGCGCCTGGCGGCCCAGGCGCTCCACCAGCTTCACATCACCGGCCAGCTCCATCATCCGCTCGGCCAGGGCGCCAGGCACCCCGTGAGGGACCAGGTACCCGGTCTCGCCGTGCCGGACCGAATCCCGCAGGCCCGGGCTGTCCGAGCACAGCGACGGTGTGGCGCACGCCGCCGCCTCGACGTTGGTGATGCCCCAGCCTTCCTTCACCGAGGGAAAGACGTTTGCCCACGCCTGCCGCAGCAGCGCGAGCTTGTCCGATTCGCTCACAAAGCCGAGGAAGCGGATCGCCTGCTCCTGCCCCAGCTCACGCGCCAGCTGCTCGAGCCGAGGCTGGTCATCCCCCCGACCCGCGATCAGCAGCCGCAACTCCGGCCGTCGCCCGCGGGCCTCCGCCAGCGCCCGGATGGCAAACTCCACTCCTTTGTAGCGTCTGAGCCGGCCAATGTACAGAAAAGTCGGCTCGGGGGCCCGGCGATTCAACACGTCGGCACCTGCCGGCGCGGGGGCAAACGCCGTGGCATCCACCCCGGGGTAGATGACTTCAATCCGTTCTCCCGGTACACCGCGCGCAATCAGGTCATCCCGGGTACTCTCGCTGATCGCATGGAACCACGCCCGCCGATAGGCTCGCGGAATCGGCCGCTCCGCCAGCCAGACCAGCAGCGCGGAGGGCAGACTTGCCTCCTGGAAGATCTCGCGGCCGAAGAGGTGCGGGATGATCACGCCCATGGGCCTGTCGGTCAGCCCCGCGGTGAAGAGCGGCAGCTTGTTGATGTCCTCCACCAGGACATCCGGCCGCTCCCGTGCAAGGGCGCGGCGCACCGCCCCTCGTCCGACCAGGGTGAAGCTGTTCCGGTTTGCGTGTCGCTCCACCGCGATCCCATCCACCGTCGCCGTCGATGCACAGCCGGCCCAGCCGGAGCAGACCAGCCGGACCCGATGCCCCCGCGCCGCCAGCCGTCCGAAGAGCTCATGCAGGTGAATTTCGGCCCCGCCGGCCTGGGGATTCTCCCGATCCTGCCAATTGACCAGCAGGATGTTCATAGCCGTCCGACGGCGTGCGCCACCCGATCCAGGACGCCGTTGACGAACCCCGGCGCCTTGGCACCGCCAAACCAGTGCGCGAGCTGCACCGCCTCATCGATGGCGACGCGAGGCGGCACCACTCCCTGCATCAGTTCGTGGATCCCGATCCGAAGGATGTTTCGCTCCACCGCGGCGATACGATCCAGTCTCCAGTTGTCGGCCGCCATGGCCGCCTGACGATCGAGTTCGTCCCGATCCCGCACCACCGCTTCCACCAGCGCCTCGGCCTGATCATAGACGGCGGGATCGGGCCCCGTGAGCCGGGCCAGCCGGGTGACGGCGTCTTTCAGGTCCGCGGTGCCGATTTCATAGGAGTAGAGGATTTGCAGTGCGCGCGCCCGGGCCTTGGTCTCAGTGCGCAGCATGCATCCCCCGAAGCTGGGCCAGCGCGTCCGCGGTGCGGATCGCGGCTTCGGCGGCTTCGTACCCCTTGTTGCCCGCCTCGCCCCCCGCGCGAGCCAGCGACTGCTCCATCGTCTCGGTGGTCAGGACACCGAAGGCGACCGGCAGGCCATGGGTGGTCGCCACGGTCGAGAGGCCGCGGGCCGCTTCGCCCGCGACAAATTCGAAGTGAGCCGTCTCGCCCCGCACCACGCAACCCAGCCCGACGATCGCGGCGTATCGGCCCGTCATCGCCGCAGCTGCCGCCGCCCCACCGAGTTCGAACGCGCCCGGCAGCCAGACCACGTCCACGTCGCTCTCGGCGAGGTTCGCGGCGCGACAGCAATCCAGCGCGCCGTCCAGCAATCGGCTGGTGACACGCTCGTTGTACTGGCTCACGAAGATCGCGATCCGTCCGATCGCCCGAAGCTGTCCCCGGATTTCGGCCATGAATCAGTGATTCAGCAGGTGACCAAGCTTGTCGCGCTTGGTATCGAGATAGGCCTGGTTCTCCAGGTGCGGGTCGCTGACCAGCGGAACCCGCTCGACGATCTCGAGGCCGTAGCCCTCGAGCCCGACCAGCTTGCGCGGGTTGTTGGTCATGATCCGGATGGAGGAGAGCCCGAGATCCCGGAGAATCTGCGCGCCGATTCCGTAGTTGCGGAGGTCCGGTGCAAACCCGAGCCGCTGGTTGGCCTGCACGGTGTCGTCGCCCCCGTCCTGCAGCGCGTACGCCCGGATCTTGTTGAGCAGGCCGATCCCCCGACCCTCCTGGTCGAGATAGACAATCACGCCGCGGCCCTCCGCCGTCACCCGCCGCATCGCCGCATCCAGCTGGTGGCCGCAGTCGCACCGCCGGGAGCCGAACACATCGCCGGTGAGGCACTTGGAGTGCATCCGCACCAGCACACTCGCCTCACCCTCCACCTCGCCCATGACCAGGGCGACGTGTTGGGAGCGATCGACGTCATTGGCATAGGCCACGATGCGGAACTCGCCGAACTCGGTGGGAAGCCTGGCCTCCGCCGCGCGGTGTACCAGCTGCTCGGTGCGCAGCCGATACGCCACCAGCTCCGCGATCGTGACGAAGGTGAGCCGGTGGGTCTGGGCAAAGACTTCCAGCTCGGGCCGGCGTGCCATGCCGCCTTCGGCGGTGAGGATCTCGCACATCACCCCGGCGGGATAGAGCCCCGCCAGCCTGGCGAAGTCCACCGCGGACTCAGTGTGCCCCACTCGCTGGAGCACGCCACCGGCGCGGGCCCGGATCGGGTGAATGTGACCAGGGCGCCGCAGGTCGGTGGGTACCGTGGCCGGGTTGATGGCGATGTGCACCGTCTGGGCCCGGTCCGACGCGGAAATACCGGTTGTGACCCCAAAGCGCTTGTCAGCGTCGACGCTGACGGTGAACGCGGTTCCCATCGACTCGGTATTGCGCGCTTCCTGCTGCGGCAGGCCGAGCTGCTCACACCGTTCCGAAGTGAGCGCGAGACAGACCATTCCGCGGGCGTGGGTGATCATGAAATTGACCATCTCCGGCGTCACCAGCTCCGCCGCGCAGATCAGGTCACCCTCATTTTCCCGGTCTTCATCGTCCGCGACGATGATGAACTTGCCGTTGCGGATGTCGTCGAGCGCCTGCTCGATCGTGCCAAATGTCATATGGCGACCATTCTCAATGAGAGACAATCAGGCAGACCCGCCAGGCCTGGGTTCAGACCCGCCCCGCCCCGGGACGGCTCCGCAACAGCTGCTCCACATATTTTCCAATGGTATCGCCCTCGAGATGCACGCTGTCCCCCGAGGCCTTCCCGCCGAGCGTCGTATGACGAAAGGTAAACGGGATCAATGCGAGCTGAACCACGCCGGGACGCGGGAGCGCATTCACGGTGAGGCTCACCCCGTCGACCGTGATCGAGCCGAGGGGAATCGACACCTGGGCGACCGGCGCGGGAACCCGGATGTCGACCAGCCACGCATCCCCGGTTTTGACCATCCGCTCGACCTGCCCCACCCCGTCCACATGTCCCTGAACCAGATGCCCGCCCAGCCGGTCGCCGACCCTGAGCGCACGCTCGAGATTCACCTTCCGGCCCTTCAGGTACCCCCCGAACATCGTCCGGTCGAGGGAGGTGGTGATCACATGGACCTCGAACCAGCCCGCGCCGTGCCGCTCCACGGTCAGGCAGGCGCCATCGACCGCAATGCTCTCGCCCCGCTTCATGGCGCGGTAGCTGGCCCCGAGCCTGAGCGTCAGGCCGTCCGGCGCATGCTTCGCGGCCCGGACCGTGCCAACCGCGGTTACGATCCCGGTGAACATGCGTTCCTGTCGACCACAAGAAGAGTGTCCTGTCCGAGCGCGCGGCGCTCCACGACGCCCCAGCGCTCCGCCTCCATGAGGCTGGTGCTCGGCAAGCCCACGATCCCGGCCATGGCGTCGGACCCGAGCCACACCGGCGACTGGATCCAGTAGTAGCGGTCGACCAGGTCCGCGCCGAGCAGCGCGCCGGCAAGCCGGCCCCCGCCTTCCACGAGCAGCGACGTGATCCCCGCCTGCCAGAGCAGACCCAGGCCATCCGCCAGCGAGTTGATACGATAGACCAGCACGCCGTGCGCCTCGAGTTCCGCGAGATGCGCGGAGGGGCCGCCGGCCTGCGTCAGCAGCAGAGTCGGGATTTCCCGGGCGCTGCGGACCAGTGCCAGACTGGGCGGCAGGTGCCCGGTCCGATCGAAGATCACCCGTCGCGGAGTCACCCGCGGTTCGAGGGAACCGCGGACGGTCAGCGCCGCATCATCGATCCGCGCCGTCGTTCCCCCCACGCCGATCGCATCAAAACCGGCTCGCAGCCAGTGGACGTAGTCGCGCGCGTCGTCACCCGAAATCCAGCGGGACCGCCCGCCCTCGTCCGCGATGCGTCCGTCCAGAGTCGTGGCCAGTTTGAGCGCGACGAACGGCCGGGTCATTCCCTGCCACCGGTGGAGGAAGAAGGCGTTCTGCGCCCGTGCTTCTTCCTCCCGGAGGCCGATTTCCACCGCGATGTCGGCGGCCCGGAGCCGGTCGGCTCCCCCCTGGGCCAGGGGATTGGGATCCGCGATCGCCGCCACCACCCGGCGGACACCGGAACGGATGAGTGCCTCGGTACACGGGGGCTGCTTCCCCTGGTGACTGCAGGGCTCCAGCGTGGCGAAAATCGTGGCGCCCACGGCGGCCGCGCCCGCCTGGTTGAGGGCGTTTGTTTCGGCGTGCGGCCCGCCGAACTCGGCGTGCCAGCCCTCGCCGACCACGGTTTCCCCCTGCATGACCACAGCCCCAACCAGCGGGTTTGGGGCCACGCGGCCCCAGCCCCGCCAGGCGAGGGTCAAGGCCCGGCCCATGGCGTCGAAGTCGTTCACAGGACGTAATCTAGGGGGTGACGGCGGCGTACCGGCAGAGGCAGGACAAACGAAGTGTCGAACGGGCACAACAGAACTGCCGTGCTAGAACCGTACCGCGACCCCCGCTCCACCGTAGAACCGGCCCGAGGCGGGATCGACCCGCTCGAAGATGGTGGTCAACACCTCCTTCTTGCCGAGCTGGTAGCCTCCCTCCCCCCAGAGGCTGATCGGTCCGAGTGCGATCGCTGCGTTCAGAGTCGTGGTGATCCGCGAGGTGCTCAGGCTGACGGCGATCGTCGAGTCCTTGCCGGAGGTCGAATCGTTCCAGCTCACGCGGCCAGCCCCCTTGTAGAGATCCATGCCCGCCCCGGCGGTCAGCGTCAGCAGCTTCATCTTGCCACCGACAAGGAGGCGCACGTTGATCGCCGAGAGGTTGGTGGCAATCGATAGCTGGTCGCCGCCCGCCAGATCACCGAAGCGAAGCGTCGGCAGATCGCGCTTGATCACGCTGAGCGAGACCGTGGGCTTCGGCGCCGGCATCACCAATGCCGCCCGCAGGCCGAACCCGAGCCCGAGGGCGATCGAGCCGATCTTCCTGGCGGTCGGGTCGATGGTGTAGCGGCTGCTGACACCGGTCGGGAGGAGCACGCTCGATCCCAGCAGGTCGATCGATGCCGTTCCCAGTGGGAGCACCTTGCTGAGCAACCCGACCGACAGATCCAGCCGCGGCATCGGAATCAGCAGGCGCTTGTCGGCCTGCACGGTATCACTCACACCATTGTAGGCCGTCGACGGCAGCGTCGCGGTGGCAAAGCCGATGCGAGCCGCCAGGCGGAACCGGCCGAACTTGCCCAGGGCACCTGCCGTACCCGGCACCGGGTTGCCCCCGCTCACGAGGACGCCTTCCAGGGGGAGGAAGATCGTCAGTGCGTCGACACCCGCCTGACAGACGCGGGAACTGCTGCTACTGTCGGCGGGACAGCTCCCGGTCTGGGCGACGAGCGGAGTGGCGAGGAGCAGCGGCACCAGGCGGAGGAGTGCGGGTGATGCGGATCGGGCGGAGTTCATGGCTGACAGTATCGGCCGGGCGAGCGCCCGCCTGTAGCGGCCGCGTGCATGCGGCCGCTCCAGGCGGTGGGGCGGACTAGAACGCCAGGCGGATGCCGGCACCGGCGAAGAGCCGCTTGTCCTTGGGATTATTGCCGGCGAACGTGGTCGAGAGCGACTGGTCCTTGCCGAACTGATAGCCGGCCTCCGCGCCGATCTTGAATACCGGCAGGTCGAGCGCCGCGGTCAGGAAGGCCATGGTGCGGGTATTGTCGAGCTTGATGCCGTTGATCGCCACGGAAGTCGCACCGCCGTTGGTCACGAAGCCGATGTCGGCAGTCCCGGTGTACTTGTCCCAGCCGATACCGGCCCCGACGTTGAGGACCGCGAGCTTATAGCCTGCGACAGCCCGCAGATTGGTCGCATGCAGATCGAGACTGTAGCTGTAGTTGTCGCCGCCCGTCGTCACGTTGCCGTAGGTGATCCGCGGGATGTCGCGCCGCATGACCGAGACGGTGACCGACGGGATGATCGCCCTGCCGCGGAACACGCCGACCCGCGCGCCGTAGCCCAGTCCGAGCGCGATCGACCCGATCTTTCGCGCGTTCTTGTCGACGGTGAGATTGTCAACGGCCTTGGTCGGCAGGAGCTGCGCCGAGCCCAGCAGGTCCACCGAGAGCAGGCCGTTGAAGCCCTTGAAGACGCCGACGGCGGCCTCGACCAGCGGAGCCGGCGCGAAGATCTTGGTGTCCTGCGGGACGGTCGTGCCGCCGCTGCCATCGTAGTTGAGGTCCGGGGTGCGGAGCTCGGTGGCGTTGACCCGCGCGGTCAGGGAGAAGTGCCCGAGACCCCCCAGGGTGCGTACGCTGCCGAGGACCGGGTTGCCACCGCTCACGAGCAGCCCCGCCACGGGATGAAAGATCTCGGTGCCATCGATGGCGGCATTACAGACGTTGTAGTCCGCGGAGATGGCCTGGTAGGGCTGGCATTCGGAGTTCTGGGCCACAGCTGCGGGAGCGACAAAGAGCACTCCGGCAGCAAGGGCTAGGAAGGGACGCAACAGACGCATGGGGTTCATCCTCACTGGAGTGTACTAGGAACTGAATCGCACCCCCGTGGTCCCGCGGCGTATCTCGCCGAGTATCCAGGTGGGTACGCCGGCGGCGCGCGCGGCATCCTGCGCCGCCGTCACCGCCTCACGCGGAAGCACCGCGATGAGCCCAACGCCGAGATTGAAGACATCCCGCATTTCTGCGGTGGAGACTCGACCGGCATCCTGCAGCACGCGGAAGAGTGGCGGCCACTGCCAGCTCGCCGATTCCACCACGGCCTCACACCCACCGGGCAATACCCGGACCAGATTCCCGCCGATCCCCCCGCCGGTGATATGGGCGATGCCATGAAGGCGTGAAATGATCGGCATCACGGCTGCCACGTAGCTCCGGTGGACCGCGAGGAGGGCATCGGCCACGTTCCGGCCCGTCTCTCCCAGCGGAGCGTCGAGGGTGAGCCCCATCACGTCGAAGATCACCCTGCGGGCCAGGGTGTAGCCGTTGGTGTGCAGGCCAGTTGAGGCATAGGCAAGGAGCACGTCTCCGGGCTGGATGCGGTCCCCGTGGAGTGCATCTTTTTCCTCCACAACCCCGATAATTGTACCGGCCAGGTCAAAATTGCCGGGTTGGTACAGGCCGGGCATCTGGGCAGTTTCTCCCCCAGCCAATGCCATCGAATGGGCCCGGCAACCCCGGGCGACGCCCTCAACGATCCCGGCGATCTGCGGCACCGTAAGACCGGCGCCCGCGACATAATCCATGAATGCCAGAGGCCGGGCACCATGCACGAGGATGTCGTTCACGCTGTGATTGACGAGGTCTTCACCGACCGTATCGAAACGCTGCGCCTGCAACGCGACGAGCACCTTGGTGCCCACCCCATCCGTGCTCATGACCAGCACCGGACTCTGCATTCCTGGCGGAACGCGTACCATGCCGCCAAAGGCCCCGACAATCCCGACCGAAAATGGCGTGCGGGTCCCAGCCACGAGTTCGCCGATCCGCGCCTTGGCGACATCCGCGCTCTGCAGATCGACGCCGGCCGCGGTGTATTGACGCTCGGTCATCCGATGGGCTCCGCAAGGTCGACGTGGGTGAGGTCACGGAAGCTCTGCACCCGGTCCAGCAGCGATTCCCGGGTCACACCCTCAAAGCCGCCGATGCCGAACTTGGCGACGGCAAAGGAACCCATCGCGGCTCCGTAGACGATGGCCCGACGGAGTACCGGACTCGACGCTTCGCCGCTGCGCGCGATGTAGCCCAGCACGCCCCCGGCGAAGCAATCCCCGGCGCCGGTAGGATCGAAGACCTCCTCCAGCGGGAAGGCGGGGGCGTAGAAGCGCCCCCCGGGCTCGACCAGCAGCGCGCCGTGCTCGCCCCGCTTCACGATGACCCGGCGTGCCCCCTGGGCCAGCACCCAGTTCGCGGCACGGGGCACGTTCCAGTCGCCAGCGAGTTGGCGGAGTTCCTCATCGTTGATGATCAGCAGGTCCACCCGCTTGATCACTTTCATGAGCGCCTCCCGCTTGCTCTCGATCCAGTAGTTCATGGTGTCGCAGGCGACCAGCTTCGGCGACTGCATCTGGTCCAGTACCCGGAGCTGAAGCTCGGGATCGATGTTGCCGAGGAAGACGAATGGGGTATTGCGGAAGCCGGTCGGCAGCTTGGGCTGGAACCCGCCGAAGACCCCAAGCCGCGTTTCCAGCGTCTCGCGGCTGGAGAGATCGAAGCTGTACTTCCCCTTCCAGCGGAAGCTCTCGCCCGGCTGCCGCTCGACTCCGCTCCAGTCGATCCCGCGGCTGGTGAGCTTGTCGAGCTCCGCCACCGGATAGTCGCTGCCGATCACGCCGACGACCTGGACGCCGGTGAGCAGCGAGGCGGCCACGCTGAAATACACCGCCGAGCCGCCGAGGCCGTCGGTGACGTCACCGAACGGGGTGCTGATGGAGTCGAGCGCAACACTGCCTACGACGAGCAGACGCATCGGGTCACATCCGGTCAGGGGCGGAAAGGCCGAGCAGCGAGAGTCCATTGGACAGCACGACACGGGCGGCACGCGCGAGTGCGAGCCGGGCCGATTCCGTGGCGGGCGGTTCTCCCAGCACGCGACAATGGTGGTACCAGCCGTGTGCAATCCGGGCGAGATCTTCCAGGTAGTCGGTCACCCGGTGGGGTTCCCGGGTCCGGGCCGCCTTGGCCACGACCTCGGGAAAGACCGCCAGTTTCTTGAGCAGCTCGAGGTCCTGCTCCGCCGGCAGCGCATCCAGCGCGACGTCGCCCGTCGCCGATTCCACCGCCCGGCCCGCGACGCGGAAGATGCCGGTCATCCGGGCGTGGGCCATCTGCACGTAGAAGATCGGGTTCTCGTCGGTCTGCTTGCGGGCAAGATCGACATCGAAGGTGAAGGGCGACTGACCCTGGCGCATGAGAAAGAAGTAGCGCGTCGCATCCACACCGACCCAGTCGACCAGCTCCTGCAGGGTGATGAAATCGCCGGAGCGCTTCGACATCCGGACTTCCTCGCCATCCTTGACCACCTTCACCAGCTGGACCAGGACGACCTCGAAGAAGTCCTCGCCGTAGCCGAGCGCGCGGAGTACCGCCTGCATCCGCGGGATGTAGCCGTGATGGTCCGCGCCCCAGACATCGATCACCCGATCGAAGCCGCGCTCATGCTTGTCGATGTGATAGGCGATATCGGGCACGAAATAGGTCAGACTGCCGTCGCTCTTGCGGAGCACACGGTCCTTGTCGTCACCGCAGTCGCTCGTCCGGAGGAACAGCGCACCGTCCTGTTCGTACGTGAGCTTCCGCTCCGCCAGCACCGTGAGCGCGCGCTCGACCTTGCCGGCATCGCGAACCGCCTGCTCCGAAGACCAGAGATCGAATCGGACCCCGAGCAACCCGAGCAGCGCCTCCTGCTCGGTACGAATCCGGGCCGGAGCCACCCGGCACCGGGCCAGCAATTCCGCCTCGGAGAGCGCCGGCAGATCGGGCTGCTCGCCGAGCAGGGCTGCGGCGAGCTCCCGGAGGTACTCACCATGATAGCCGCCGTCGGGAATCTCGCCGGCGCGCCCGAGCTGCTGCTTGATCCGCGCGTGCAGGCTCTGGATCACCCGCTCGATCTGGACCCCGGCATCGTTGATGTAGAACTCGCGGGTGACGGCGTGTCCGGTCCAGGCAAGCAATGCCGCGATCGCATCGCCCATGGCGGCGCCGCGACCGTGCCCTACGTGGAGTGGTCCGGTCGGATTGGCGGAGACGAACTCGACGTTGACCCGCTGGCCGGCGCCGAAGTCCTGCCGGCCGAACGACGGGCCACTCTCGATGATCGTCCGCAGCAGCGTCTGCAGCGCGTCCTGCGCCAGCCAGAAGTTGATGAAGCCGGGCCCGGCGATTTCGATCTTGGAGACAGCGGACGACGGAATCTCCAGCAGCCCGATGACCTTCGCGGCCACCACTCGCGGATTGGTCTTCTGCTGTTTGGCGAGCACCATGGCGAGGTTGGTGCTCAGGTCGCCGTGGCCACCGTCGCGGGGCCGTTCCAGCACAAACGCCGCACCGGGTGCGTCGAGCGCGGCCGCAATACGGGTAAGTTCGGCCCGGATCAGGTCGCTCACTCCTTGGCCTTCTTGCCCGTGGGCTTGGGTGCGGCCTTCTCGGCTGCCGCAGGCTTCGGCTCAGCCTTGGTGTCGGGCGTGGTGTCGGCCTTCGCAGCCGGTGCGGCATCGGTCTTGGGCGCTGCGTCGGCCTCCTTGCGGGGGCCCTTGCCGTCCTTGCCGTAGTCGGTGATGTAGAAGCCGCTGCCCTTGAAGACGAGCCCCGCGCCGCCGGAAATCTGCCGGCTGGCCCGCTTGCCACACGTGGGGCAACGGGCCTTGGGCTTGTCCGCCATTTTCTGGATCAGATCGAAGTGGTGCCCTGCGGGGCAGAGGTACTCGTACGTCGGCATCGTCGGCAGTGTCCTAAGAGAAACAGGCGCAAGATCTTAGCGGGTTTGGGCGGGCGATTCAAGCGGGGGAGGAAGGCAGGCGATAGCCGGTAGGCGGTGGGCTGAACGCTGAATGCTGAATGCTGAATGCTTGAAGCCAACGGCCAACGGCTAACGGCTAACGGCCAATGGCCAGCGAACTCAGCCGCCTGCCCGGATCTTTCTTGTCGCGCGGTCCAGCGCCGCGACGACGTCGGGTGACACGTTCTTTTTCCGCGCCTTGGCGAGCGCGCCCAGCGCACCCTTCGCCGACTTCCCGATGCTGCCGAGCGCATCGGCCGTGGCGACCAGGAGGTCGTGCCCTCCCTCCAGCTCGTCGGTTGTCTCCAGCACCCGGATCAGTGCCGGCACCGCCTTCTTCCCTTGCGGGCCCATCAGTCGGAGGCCGTGGGCGGCCTCGATCCTGGTGGCCATCCGCTCGGAGGTGAGCGCCTGCCCCAAAGCGGGCGCGGCACGGGCACCGACCCCGGCGAGTGCGGCGGCCGCGACGATCCGGAGCGAGTCTCCGCCATCGAAGAACACTGACAGGAGCCCGGGGACCGCTTCACCGGCAGCCGGACCAATGCGACCCAATGCGTAACTGTATTGCTCGACCCGGACCCGCCGGGCTGGGGTCCGCAGTTCTGGATCGTGGCGCAACTCCTCCTGCAGTGCATTGGTCAGCGGCTTGACGGCTGGTTTCGCGCTGGCGCCGAGGTGGCCCAGTGCCCAGCCGGCGGAGGCGCGCACCCAGAGGGAATCGTCGGCCAGCAGCCGGGCCAGCGGCTTCACCGCCTGCCCGCCACCGGAGGCACCGATGGCCCCGAGTGCCTCTGCGGCATTCGCGCGAACCCAGGGGTCGGGGTTACGGAGGGCCGGGATCAGCGCTGGCACTGCGGCGGGCCCAACCGCCTCGAGGGCGGTCCGGGCCAGCAGTTGTACCCGTCGGACATCATCGGCAAGGACGACCAGCAGCGCGGGGACCGCATCCGTTGCCGCCGGCCCGATGCGCCGGATGGCTTCGACCGCCCAGAAGCGGACCTCCTCCGTATCATCCCGGGTGGCGCGGAGGAGTACCGGCAGCGCGACACGGGCACTGGGGCCCAGCGCGGCGATCGCACGAACCGCCTCGCGCCGCATGTCGGGGATGTAGTGATCAGCCTGGAGGATCCACTCGCTTAGCGGCCGGCCGCGGCTGTATGCCGATGTCGCCTGCCGGATACCCTGCGCCGGCAGTGGCACGGCGAGCGACAGCAGTGCGAGTGTGAAGAGGAGGGGGCGGGCTCGATCTCGCATGGGATGGTCGCCCCCCGGCAACGCGGAAGGCCCGGTAGCATGTGGCGTCCCATCCCTGGGGCAAGGCAGACGGCTGCGGTGGAGAAGCTATCTCCCGGGCCGGGGAGATGCCAGAGCACCCTTTCGGGTCGGAATCGGCGGGGATATCCTTGGCCCGGACTCACCGACTCCCGGAGCGCACCGTGAAGCACGCTGGCCTGGTCCTCGCCGTCCTGCTCGCCACCGCACCGGCCCTGGCCGCGCAGAACTATCGCGAGGTCACCGACCGGCCGCGGCTCAAGAACTTCGCCGGACTCAACCTCCAGGTCGCTGTTCCCCAGGGCGAATTCAAGCAGTTCGTCGGCACCGGCTTCGGCGCCAGCGGCAACGTGACCTTCATGCTGGATCGCTCTCGGCAAGCGGGGCTGCGGCTCTACCTGTCGTGGATCGAGTATGGCCGTACCACGGAGACGGTGCCCCTCAGCCCCACCCTGCCCGGGCTCTTCGTCGACCTCACGACCAGCAACGACATCTTCACCTTCGGCGTCGGCCCGGAGTTTCACCTGACTCGGGGCGAGTTCCGGCCCTATGTCACCGGCTTCGTCGGCTTCTCCGTGTTCACCACCTCCACCAGCGCCAGGGGAACCTCCAACGTCTCCTCTTTCGCCGAATCGGAGAACTTCAACGATTTCACTCTGGGGTACGCCGCGGGAGGCGGATTCCTCTACCAGGTATCGCATGGCAGCTCGCCAGTCTTCCTCGACGCCGGCCTCCGGTTCCAGGGGCATGGTACGACCCGCTACCTGCGCGAAGGGAGCATCCAGACGACACCGGGCGGAAGCGTGATCGTGAATCCGGTCGAGAGCAAGACGGATCTGCTGGTGATTCATGCCGGTGCGCAGGTGGCCTTCTAACGCTGACGGTCGTTTTCGGGACGGCGCGGCATTCCGGCTGTACCGGCAGTACGCACGAGGGCGACGGGAGCCGATGGCACCCGCCGCCCCCGTCCTTCTGTCCACAGCGCTGTCCCCGTGCTACGGCCCCTGGCTTTCCAGGACGACGGGGGTGGATCCGTCCAGGGCCAACTCGTGCACCGAGCCGACCTGAGGGCAATAGGTCTTGTGCGCCAGCGGCTGGCTCGGGTCCGCCCCGACCCGGTCTTCGGTGACAATGCAGTTGGTGAAACTGCCTCCCGGAACCGTGATATTCTGCGCCAGCGAGATGACCTTACCAAGATCCTCGGCAACGCCCTTGTAGTATTCCTGACGGTATTCCTCACCGACGTGGGCTGCAGGATCGGCCCACATATAGATCCCCGGCAGCGCGCCATCGACGCCCCATTCCCAGGATCCCTCGGTATTGAGCACCTGCCCGTTCGAAATCTCGCGTGACTCCTCGCCCAGGTACCAGACATTGCCGGCGGCGTCCTGCGCGAACCAGTCGAAGGTTTCCTCGATCAGATTCCCATCCAGATAGACTCGATCGAGTACCACGGCCGCAGTCACTCCATGTACTACCCGAGTCGCCTGCAGGACTTCATAGGTGATGGTTTCGAGCCCACCCGGAGTCTGTCCGGTGAAATTCTTCACCGTGCCAGGAACGAGCGGAAACCAGGTGTTGGTGACGCCGCTGGCCCACGAAGTCGGAATGACCGGATTGTAGACCGACCCCGGTCCGGTGGGATTGTTGGAGCAGCCGGGCATCACGGCCGCAAGCAGGGCGATCTGGAGCATGGAACGAGCGATCATCTGAACCTCCTTCGCGGTGGGAGAACGCGGGACGAGGCGTTCCGTGCGCGAGGAGCAACTCAGTCGTGCGTTTGTGACAGTCGCGGCGGGTCGCCCACGGCTAGGGCGCGGAACCGTTCAACGGCAGGGAGTAGGAATCCGGTGCCCCGGAGGCGGCATCGACCGTGATCCGGGCTCCCTCCTTGAGAAAGAGACGAGTTGCCCCGAGCATGATCTCGACCCGGGGTGCGGCACGGGGAATCTCGATCTGGAAGCTCGCGGAGGAGCCACGATTGTCGATCACCAGGCGATTGGCTTCGGAAGTGAATGCGGCCGCGCCGCCAGGAACCCGGACGACAACATCAGGTCCATCGATAAGTGAGACATGCGCGGCGCCTGTGCGCTGGGTGGCGGAGAACAGGATCGTCAGCCGCGCACCGGGCGTGATGGCGATGCCGGCAAGCTCAGGCGCGGGGGCGGGCAGTTCTGGAACGACGGGGAGCGTGGACGCCGCAGTGCCCGAGAGAAACCGGCCGGCCGCCGCGAGCCAGCCGGGCAGCGGTGACCCCGGCGCGGCGTACGCCGCGCTGGCCAGGCCGACCGAAAGGAGAACGCCAGCCGCCAGCCGCCGCCAGGCCAGACCGCGGCGACGGGAGCGGGCGATGATCGCGTTGACCACGATGGCGGGTGGCCGATGGTCGACCTGGCGCAGCAGCGACCTGAGCTCGTCATTCTCCCGCTCCGCGGCGCTCACTGCCTGGCGGCAACCGTCGCAACCCGACAGGTGGGCCTGGACCGCCGACCGCTCCGGGTCCCTCAGCTCGCCGTGGAGCAGGCGCTGGATCCGCTCATCTTCAAGATGCGTCACGGGCCGCTCCATAGGTGTCCCGGAACGCTCGCCGGGCCCGGGCCAGAAGAGTGCCGACACTGGCTTCGTTCAGTCCCAGCGCCAGGGCCATGTCGTGATAGCTGTACCCTTCGGCCCAGAGCAGCAGGAGTCGTTGCTCCCGGTCCGCCATCCGGTCGAGAGTGGCGCGAACCTGCTGCCCCGCCTCCCGGTCCAGCATGGCCTGATCGGGCGGGGGCGGTGGGTCGGCCAACGACGCTTCACCGCGTGTCACCGTGAGCAATCGCGTGCGCCGGCTCCGGGTCGAGCGCTCATTGCGAAACAGGTTCATCGCCACGCTGAGCAACCACGCTTCGGGCGCGTCGGGGAACGACCCTCGCCGGTACAGCCGGATGAAGGATTCCTGGGCGAGATCGGCCGCCAGCTCCGGTTCGCCGGACAGCCGATCCAGGTAGCGAAAGAGCCGCTGGAACTGGGCGCCGAAGAGGTCGACGAACTGATCGTGGAACGCGCTTGATGTCTCGCTCAGCTGACCCACTCCCTTCGGGCCGGAGGCCACGCGCCCGGTAGTTGGCCTGACCGGGGCGCTGGTCGCCCCGAACCGCCCCCGCCACCCGCACGCAGAAGGAACCAGCGAGACGACGATCTTGTGACAAGGCGGGAGCGCGGCGGACCTCAGAACGTCCAGTCGAGGCCCACGACCAGGGGAGCCCGGGGCCGCAAGTCGATACCGGTGAGGCGGCCCGTCGCACCGTCCCGGGCGTAACTGAGGAGATTCTTGCGGTTGAAGACGTTCGTCAGCGTACCGAACAGGGCGATGGTCCCGGCCCGTCGCTCAGACCCGAGACCCCATTCCTTCCGCAGCCCGATATCGATCCGGAAATACGCCGGGAGTGCGAGTCCGCCCAGCGCCTCTCCGTCGTGGTTCGGGCTGCCGGCGAATTCACAGCCCCGATCGAGCAAGTTGCAGGATTCGGAGTTCACCGCCCCGGATACCACTGTCCCCCGGCGCCCGAAGATGCCGGTCGCGCCGACACGGAGGGAGAGCGAGCCCAACGGCACGACCGTCAGTCCCGCCTGAATCTGGTGTTCGGCCCCGTGACTCGGGACATAGCTGGAGTCACCATACTGGTAGCGAACCCGCTGGTACCCGTAGCTGGCGAGGACGCCGAAACGTCGCGCACTCAGACCAGCTTCAAGGGACACTCCATGGGCCCTTCCGGAACCGACGGCGTATCCGGCCGTGGCGACTGGTTCCCCATCGCGCGGTGCGACCAGCACCAGGCCCGTGAGGTGACGTGCGTACGCCTGGACCGCCAGGTGCATATCGCTCCGCGGCCGGAGGTCCGCCGTGAGCGTTGCCTGATCACTCCGTGCCACCGGGACCCCCGTGGCACCGACACCGATGTAGAGGTCGACCGGAAAGACGGTCCCGGCGATGGATTCGGCGTTGCGGAGCGACTGGGCGAACTGGTGGGTGCGGTCATACCCAGCAGAGAGGCGGAGCACCGGGATCACGGTCCATTCCGCCTGGGCGCTCGGCGAGAGGCGCAGTGCACCCGCCGCAGCGGTGAGCGACGCACCCACTCGCAGCTGCACCTGATCGTTCAGCGGTCGGGTATGCTGGGCGAAGGCGGTGGCCAGGGGTGTCCGGCCTTCGAGCCCCCATGACCGCCGTGAGGCGGTGTCAGAATCGATCAGGTAACTGGTCCGACTGAACTCGGCACGGACACCGATGAGGTCGGTGACTCGTCCCGAGCGGTGCTCCACCGAAGCCAGCACACCGATGTCGCGCCGCCCACTCGTGAGATCGAAGGCGCCACTCGTGGCGGCCCAGTCAACATCGGCTTTCCCGGTCGCATGCCACCCCCGCAGGCGCAGGGTCGTTGCCGCAGAAATCCGCTGCCATTCCAGCCCGACCGACCGGCTCCGCCAGGTGAACTGGTTGCGGAAGTGACCGCCAGGCAGGTGGACCTCGGGGCCGATCCTCGCCGCCGCGCTGAACTCGTCGCTGCCCTGATAGCCCAGCAGGAGAAATCGCCCGCCAAAGACCGGGAAATCGAGAGTGACCAGTCCGTCCCTGGCGCCACCGTTGAGGTAGGAGGACTCCTGTTTGTGCGTCGCGTCGCCGGCAAAGCCGGAACGGAGGCTCACCAGGTATCCGCCTCCGTGCCCGCCGATCGGTCCGTCGAAGGTGACCCGCGCCTGGGTGGTACTCAGACTCCCCCGGGAGGTTGTGCGGGAACCCGGAGCGCGGGTCTCCGCCGCCACGGCACCGGAGAGCGCGTGGCTCCGGGTGAGCGATGGACCCGAAGCGGCCAGGCGCAGACCGGCGATCGCGTCAGGGTTCCAGGCGCTGAAGAGCCCTGCGCTGTGGTAGGGACTGAAGACCGGAACCCCATCGAGCAGGTACGCCACCTGGTCCGAACTGCCGCCCCTGAGGTTCACCCCGCTGGGTGATTCAGGGGACACGGTGACATCGCCTCCCCCAAGCGCCTGCAGCACATCAGGCTCGGAGAGTCGCCCGTCCTGTCGGACCGCCGCGATCGAGGTGGTCCTGTCACCGAAAGCGGTGCTGTCGTCCGCACCGATTCCCCGAACCGCCACCAATCCACGGACAGCCAGAGGAGCGAGGGAGAGCGGAACCGGTCGCAACGAAATGTTAATTTCCAGCTCGCCCGCCGCCGGCACCAGCGCATCCATGAGGCGCGGCCCATGCCCGATGAACCGGATCGTGAGCCGCTGTGGCCCGCTCGGCACGAGTGGAAGGAGGTAGTGACCGCGGGGATCGGTGACGACGAAGCGGTTCAGGAGAGGCAGCGCGACGACGGCGCCCACCATCGGTTCGCCTGACTCCTCGTCCACGACAGTGCCGCGGATCGTGGCTTGCGGCGCCTGGACCTGAAGCAGTACTTGAACAGCCGCCACCAGCAGCAGTGACATCCGTGCACTCCACGTTCGGGTGTCCGGGGGCCCAGTGGGGCCGACCCTCCCTAAGATGCGATCTGGTCCGCACCGCAGGCAAGTTCGAGGATTGTTACTTGCCCATTCCTGGTGCCGCAGCGGCACCACACTCGCCGGGGACGGCGAGCAACGGGGAGGTCCGGTTCAGCCGCCGGGGCGATACCCCCCCCACGCCGCCCGCAGCGCGTCACTCATCTCCCCCAGCGTGGCACGCGCCCGCACCGCGTCGATCATCCGCGGCATAAGCGGCAGGGCGCCGCTGGCCGCGCTCTCCAGCGCGTGAAGCTCCCGTCGCACCCGCCCGGCGTCCCGCCGGGATTTCACCTCCGCCAGACGGCCCGCCTGCTGTGTTGCGAGGGAGGAGAAGTCGGGCCGGGGGATGACCGGAATGGCGGAACCATCGGTGAATCGGTTCAGCCCCACGACCACCTGCTCGCCCGATTCCTGGCGCTGCTGTGCCTCCCACGCGCTGCGGCCAATCGCCTCCTGGAACCAGCCCTGTTCGATCGCGGCAGCCGAACCGCCGAGCCGGTCCACTTCCGCAATCAGGGCCTGCGCCTCCTGTTCGATTCGGTCGGTCAGCGCCTCGATGACGTAGCTGCCGGCGAACGGATCGACCACGGTGGCCAGGCCGCTCTCATGGGCGAGCACCTGCTGGGTGCGGAGCGCGAGCGTGGCCGATGCCGCAGTCGGCAGGGCGAGGGCCTCGTCGTAGCCGTTGGTGTGCAGCGACTGCGTGCCGCCCAGGGTGGCGGCGAGCGCCTGGACCGTGACCCGGACGACATTGGTGAGCGGCTGCTGCGCCTGCAGCGTGACCCCGCCGGTCTGGGTGTGAAACCGGAGCCGGCAGGTCTGATCGTCGGCCTGAAACCGCTCCCGCGCGATCCGGGCCCAGAGGCGGCGGGCGGCGCGGAACTTGGCGACCTCCTCGAAGAGGTTGTTATGCGCCGCGAAGAAGAACGATAGCCGCGGCCCGAAACGATTGACCTCGAGCCCCGCCGCGATGGCCCGGTTCACGTACTCGATGGCATTGGCCAGGGTGAACGCGACCTCCTGGACCGCCGTCGCCCCCGCCTCCCGCATGTGGTACCCGCTGATCGAGATCGGGTTGAAATTCATCCGCTCGTCCGCAATGAAGCGGAAGATGTCGGTAATCAACCGGAGGGACGGCACCGCCGGATAGATGTACGTCCCCCGCGCGATGTACTCCTTGAGCACATCGTTCTGCACCGTCCCCTGCAGCTGCTGCCGCGGGACCCCCTGCTCCTCCCCGACCACCACGTACATCGCCAGCAGCATGGCGGCGGTGGCATTGATGGTCATCGAGGTTGATACCTTGTCCAGCGGAATCTCGCGGAAGAGATCATGCAGGTCCTCCACGGTGTCGATCGCAACTCCTACCCGGCCGACCTCTCCCTCGGCCATCGGATGGTCGGAGTCGTAGCCCATCTGGGTCGGCAGATCGAACGCCGTCGACAGCCCGCTCTGCCCCGCCGCCAGAAGCAGCCGGAACCGCGCGTTGGTTTCCTCCGCCGTCCCGAATCCGGCATACTGGCGCATGGTCCAGAGCCGCTCGGCATACATCCGCGGGTAGATCCCGCGAGTGAAGGGGAAGGTCCCGGGCTGCTCCTCCACGTTCAGCCCTCTCCCTGGCGGCGCAGCGTGTCGGCGACGTAGCCCACGTCCTCCCGCGAGCCGATCACCAGCGCCGTCCGCTCATGCAGGTCCGTCGGCACCAGGTCCAGGATGCGTCGCACCCCATCCGTGGCCGAGCCGCCGGCCTGTTCGGCGATGAACGCCATCGGCGATGCCTCGTACAGCAGGCGGAGCTTCCCCTTGGGGTTCCGGGCGTCGGCCGGATACATGAAGATGCCGCCCGCGATCAGATTGCGATGGAAGTCGGCGACGAGCGAGCCGATATACCGGCTGTTCTTCCCCTTGATCTCCTCGGGCCGGTCTCCATGAAAGCCGCGCACCGCCCACTGCGTGCCTTTGCTCCAGCGAGCGAAATTGCTCTCGTTGACACTGTAGTACTTCCCGACCCGCGGCGTCACCAGCCGGGGATGGGAGAGGAGGAACTCGCCGATCGAGGGATCCAGGGTGAAGCCCGCCACGCCTTGTCCGGTAGTGTAGACCAGCATTGTGCTGGAACCATAGATCACATAACCTGCCGCGATCTGCTTGCACCCCGGCTGCAGCACATCCGCCAGATCGCCCCGTCCCACCGTGCTGATGCGACGGTAGATGCTGAAGATGGTGCCCACCGCACCGTTGACATCGATGTTCGAGGATCCGTCCAGCGGATCGAAGAGCACGGTGTACTTGCCGGCCGGGTACTCCGCCGGCACAGGAATCAGTTCGGCGTCCTCCTCCGAGGCCATCACACACACCCGCCCGGTGTGATTGAGCGCGTCTTTCATCGTTTCGTTGGCGAAGACGTCGAGCTTCTGCTGGTCTTCGCCCTGAACGTTCATGTTGTTCGCGCTGCCCAGGATATTCACCAGGCCCGCCCGCCGGATGCTCGCCGCGATAATCTTGGCTGCCAGCGCGATATCGTAGAGCAGGTAGGAGAGCGCGCCGGTCGCCTCGGGGTACTTCTCCTCCTGATTGAGGATGAAGCGTTCGATGGTCGTGACACGAGACGGAGGGAGCACGTGGGGTTCCTTGTTATTGGGCACGGGCGCCGGCCTGAGGCGTCAGGGCGATCGCTTCGCGGGTCCAGCCCCGGTCGAGCCACAACGTGCGCCCGTCGGTGTGCAATGAGAGTTGTCCATCCTGATCGGTGCGCCAGATCCGCGCCCCGACCCGCTGCAGCCGCTCCAGGACTTCGTCGTGCGGGTGGCCGTAGCCATTGTGTCGCCCGGCACTGATCACGGCAAGCGACGGATGCAGCTCACCCAGCCAGGCGTCCCCAGTCGCGCTGCGGGACCCATGATGCCCCACCTTGAGGACATCGACCGTTCCGATCCGGCCGGCCAGCCGCGTCTCCGCCACGACACCGGCATCCCCCGGGAAGACTGCGCGGAAGTTTCCGTACTCCACCAGCAGCACCACCGAATCCTCGTTCAGATCCAGCCGCCACTCGGCCCAGACGGTATCGGGATGAAGCACGGTGAATTTTACCCCATCGATCTCGAAGTGCATCCCATCTCGCGCCGCGCGCCAGGCGGTCTCCTGGGCGGCCAGGGCGTCAAGCGAGCGGGTATATACCGGGTCTGCGACGAGTTCCGCCGGCTCGAGCACCTCATCGGTGGGGATACGTTCGATGACTGAGCGCAACCCGCCAATATGGTCGGCATGCGCATGGGAAATCACGGCCAGCGACAACCGGGCGGCGTGCGCACGCGCCAAGAATGGCGCCACCACCCGCTGGCCGGCGTCCCCCTTGGCGTCGCTGGGGCCGGCATCGATCAGGATCCACCGCCCGGCCGGCGTCCGCAGCACGGCGGCATCACCCTGCCCGACGTCGAGAAAATGTAACGCCAGCCCTGAACCGGTGTCATGGACCGTTCGGAATCCGTCCACCAGGGCGAGGCCCCAGACCGCCAGCGCCACACAGAGTGCGGCGCGACGAGCCGCTTCCCACCGCGTGGTCCCGCCCGCGATGGTCCACCCCACGACCAGCAGCACGCCAAGCCACGGGAGGGCCGAAGCCCCCGCCACTGGCTGGACAATGACCAGCGCGTCCCACCTCCCGCCCCACCACGCCAGCGAGTCCAGCAGGCCAAGCAGCGCGCCCGAACCGGCCGCGAGTGGTGGGGCAAGCGGCGGAAGGATCGCGGCGGCGAGTAGCGAACAGAGAATGCCCGGCACCGCGACCGCCGCAAGCGGGATCGCCAGGAAGTTGAGGGCGATGCCAGCCAGCGAGACGGTACCGAACAACGCCGCCGTAATCGGCGCGGTGGCGAGCGTGGCGCCGACCGACCCCGCCAGTGTGCGCCAGAGCCAGAGCTTCCCCAGCGCGCGATCGCTCCACCGGGTGGCAACCAGCGCCCCGCCGAGCGCTGCGGCCGAAAGCCAGGCCCCTGGCTCCAGCACCGCCCCGGGATCGAGCAGGAGCAGCAAGAGACAGGTGACCGAGAGCACCGGCACGGCCTGGGCATGACGTTGTCGCTGGTGCCCCTGCAGGACCACGGCGGCGAGCAGCGCAGCGCGAGCGGCGGGGGCCGGCCACCCCAGGAAGAGCACGTATGCAAGGGCGACCCCGGCGGCGAGCAGGCTCGATCCAGCGCGCGACATCCCGACCAGTCGGGTGAGCAGCAGCACCCAGCCGATGATGACACCGACATGGAAGCCGGAGATGCTGAGCAGATGGACCAGGCCAGCACGGGCGTACCGGTTCTTGAGGTCGGGCGGCATGCCGGCGCGCCGGTTGAGTACCAGCGCCTCAACCGTGCCGGTCCGTTGCCCGTAGAGCCCCGCGCTGGTTCTGATCACCCAGCCCCGCAGTCGCTCGCCGATGGTGGGCTCGACCGATCCCAATGTCACTGTCTCGATCAGCAGGATCCCGTCCCCGGGTGAAGCGGCGCTCGGCTCCGCCGGCGCCCAGCGCCCCGTGGCCTGGACGAGCGCGCCTGCGGGCAGCACCACCCGGGCCGGCCAGTGCGCGCGAACCGATCCGGCGCAGGCGTGGCCCACGAGCCGGACTGCGGCGATACGCGCATCGGGCGATGCCGGTTCGAGCAGGTGCAGGTCGAGGTCGATCGGTCCGGCGACGAGTCGGGCGGCGCAGTGGCCGGCGTCCTCGACCGCCGCGAGGTGGCCGGCACCAACGCCGAGCAGGACGGCGACAGGCCAGACGAGTGCCTGCCGGGAAAGGAACGCAGGTCCGATCACGATGAGCGCGACACACGAAGTGACGACGACCGGTGCCTGAAAATGCGTGAGGCCGGTCGCGAGACCGGCCCCAAAGGACAGCAGCAGCAGAACGGCGGGCGGCCACCTCACCGCCGCCCGCCCGCGACTTCGATGGAGGCTACTTCGCGACGCCCCTCCGCTCGCAGCGCGGCGCCAGGTGCACCTTGCGGAATCCTTCCATGATCGCAACGTCGATCGTCGCGCGATTCTGGTCCTTGTCCAGGTTCACATCCGTCACCACCGTGCCCTCCCGCCCGACCCCATAGCGCGGTGTCAGGCGATTCAGGGCGTAGACCATCACATCGAGTCGGCAGGTATCGCAGCCGCAGAAATCGGGGAAATGCTGCCGCAGCCCATCGTACCCCTCCGCGACGTGGGTCTCGACCAGATTCCGCAGAAGGGGTCGGCTCATGCGAGCACCGCCAGTTGGGGTCGGACAACCGTACCGGTGAAGGTCGATCCGGTCGTGCCGGTGAACTGAACGGTGTGATACTCGCCGATACTGGTCTCCGGCAGGTCCAGCAGGACCATGTGATTGCCACGGGTCCGGCCAAGCAGCATCCCGCCGCGCCGTGCGAGCCGCTCCACCAGCACCTCGAAGGTGCCACCCACATGGGCGGCGTTGTTCCGCCGGCCCTGCTCCCGCACCCGCGCGATGAGTCGCTCGAGCCGGGCGGCGGATACTTCCTCGGGCACATGGTCCCTGAGCCGCACCGCCGGCGTCCCCTCGCGGACCGAGAAGCGGAAGGTGTAGGCCTCGTCGAATCCCGCCTCGGCGACCAGGCTCTCCGTCTCCGCGAACTCGGCCTCGGTCTCCGCCGGAAACCCGACGATGATATCGGTGGAGAAGGTGATCGCCGGCATCGCGGCGCGGAGCCGGCCCACCACATCGAGGTATCCCTCGCGGGTGTAGCGCCGGAGCATCCGCCTGAGCACGGCGTTGGAGCCGCTCTGCACCGGCAGGTGCACATGCTCGCACACGGCAGGGACGGTCGCCATGGCCTCGATGACCCGATCGGTAAAATCGGTCGGATAGGGGCTGGTGAACCGAACCCGCCTGATCCCGTCGACCGCGCCCGTCGCGCGGAGCAGGTCGGCAAAATCGTGGGTGCCGTCGTGGTAGCTGTTGACCGTCTGGCCAAGGAGTGTCACCTCCGTGGTCCCGCGCGCGGCGAGCGCCGCAACCTCGCGGACCACGTCGGCCAAGCTACGGCTCCGCTCCGGTCCCCGGGTATACGGAACGATGCAGAAGGTGCACTTGTAATCGCAGCCGCGCTGCACCGTCACGAAGGCGGTCGCGGAGGTCTCCCGCACCGGCGGCACGTCTTCGTAATGCTCCCAGGAACGGAACTCCGTATCCGTCACCCGCTGGCCCTCGCGCGCCTGGGCCACGAGACTCGCCAGGTGGCGGTAGGAGTCCGGGCCGGCGACGAGATCCACCTTGGGTGCCCGCTCCAGCAGCATCGGCCCCAGCCGCTGCGCCATGCAGCCGACCACCCCGAGGATCGCCCCGCCCCGCTTGTAATGCTGCAATTCCCCCAGCCGGCCGATCACCCGCTGCTCGGCGTTGTCCCGGACGGCGCAGGTATTGATCAGCAGCAGATCGGCTCCGTCAGGCTGGTCAGTGGGGAGATAGCCGTCACGACCGAGCGCGCCGAGCATGAGCTCGGTGTCGGCCACGTTCATCTGGCAGCCGTAGGTCTCGATGTAGACGCGTTTCATTGGAGACGGAAGATAGGCCGGGCCGATGGGGGGCGGAAGGCGGTCGGGAGTTGGCGGTGGGG